>ERZ773063.1295-NODE-1295-length-14923-cov-8.255044_pt1 | contig 14923 bp, 19 predicted proteins | sample MGYA00580625_ERZ773063 | MGnify/ENA primary metagenome ERZ773063 (study PRJEB29015, sample SAMEA2738022) | human oral metagenome | biome: human oral; feature: human-associated habitat; material: dental | place: China | collected 2042 ...
TATCGCTTACAACAACTTTTAGATGCAATGAGTGGCTGGATGAAGTCGATATCAAGCGTTATGAGGACTTGTACCACACGAATCCAAGACGTGCGAGAATCGTCTGCGACGGCGAGTGGGGAGTTGCTGAAGGTCTAATTTATAACAACGTGACTGTCAAAGACTTTGATAAAGATGAGCTTCTTCAAAATCCTGATAACAAGCTGTGCATCGGTCTTGACTTTGGTTTCACTCACGATCCAACCGCCTTGTGTTGTTCGTTGATAAACGACAAGACGAAAGAGATACACATCTTTGATGAAGCTTATAAGGTCGGTCTGATAACTAAAGAGGTTGCTAAGATGATAAAAGATAAAGGTTATCATCGTTCGCAAATCATCGCAGATAGCGCAGAGTCTCGACTGATTGAAGAACTCAGGTCGGAGCACGGTATATATCGAATCAAAGAGAGTAGGAAAGGTAAGGATAGTATTATGGCTGGCGTGTCCAAATTACAAGGATACGCTATTTATGTGCATCCAAATTGTGAACATATCATGGATGAATTTTACAGTTATTGTTATCAAAGAGATAAAGAAGGCAATTGGCTGAATAAGCCAGAAGATAAGAACAACCACTTAATGGACGCGTTGCGATATAGCCTTCAATGTATCGAAGGTGGAAAGGCAACCGTCCGCAGACGTTCGCAGTACGGCTTATAGAAAGGAATTAAATGTATCAGATTTTTACTTATCCACGGGATGGATATGACGAAACGGTTTTGAGTAAGGAATTGATTTACAAGCTGATTCGCAAGCACACATTAGAGCGTAGTCGTTTGCAAAAATTGAAGAAATACTATCTGGGTGAACATGCTATCTTGAATCACGAGCGACGAAACGAGAATGCTCCAAACTTCAAAACAGTAGCCAATCATGCTAAGGACATCGCAGACACGTCTACGGGCTATTTCATGGGCAATCCTATTAAGTATAATAACACTGCTGATAGCGACCTTGAACCCTTGCTTGTAGCTTTTGATGGTGCTGAAATCGACCAAGTAGATGCGCAGAACGCTCTGAATATGGCCATTTACGGACGAGCTTACGAGTATATCTATGCGAAAGAGGGATTGACGGAGCTTGATTCGACTAGTGTGGATCCCGAGAATGTATTTATCGTTTATGATGATAGCATCGAACGTAAGGCCTTGTTTGCGGTCTACTATTACGAAATCAAAGACGACACGAAAGATGCTACTAAGTATCAAGCAGAAGTCTTTACTCAAAACTTGCATTATCACATCGTGCTGCGTGATTCGAGCATAGGAACGACGCAGAATGAGAAAGTAGAAGAACATAATCTTGGGCAAATTCCAATCATTGAGTACCGCAATAATCACTTTGCGATTGGTGATTATGAGCAACAAATAAGCTTGATTGATGCTTATAACTCGTTGATGGGTAACCGTGTCAATGACAAAGAGCAAGCAGTCGAGTCTATCCTTGTATTGTACGGTGCGCAGTTAGCTGATAACCCAGAAGATGCTAGAGAGGCAATGAAGATTCTTGCCGAAGAAGGTCTCTTGGAACTGCAAGGAGATGGCGCGAGGGCTGAATTTTTGAAGAACACCTTGGACGAAAACGCGACTGAAATCTTGCGTAAGGCTTTGAAAGAAGACATCTACACATTCAGCCATGTGCCGAATTTGACAGATGAGAACTTCGCAGGCAATAGCTCGGGTGTAGCCATGGAATTCAAGCTATTAGGCCTTGAGATGATAACTAAGACAAAAGAAGCGAACTACAAACGAGGACTCAGACAGCGGATTGCTATTTTTGCTCATTACCTGGGCATGCAGCAGATTGCTCTTGAAGCACATTCAATCGTGCCACAGTTCAGTCGTGGATTGCCTAAGAACTTGCTCGAATTGTCACAGATTATCAATAATCTTGAAGGCAAGGTCTCACTTCGTCAACTCATTTCTCTCTTGCCATTCGTTGAAGATCCTGATGCTGAACTTGAAGAACTCGAGGAAGAGAAAGAAAAGAACAAGGAACGTGTGCCATTTTTCAACCAGGCTAACACGAAGCCAGACGATGAGGTAGCAGATGAAGAACAAGGACTACTGGACCAAGAGGAAGGCTAATCTCATCTACGAGCAGATGGATAAGGCTGAGAAGCAAGCAGACAAGTTCGACGAGATTTACAAGCAGTCTAAAGCTTATCTAGACAAGCAAATCAACAAAGTCTTTGACAAGTTCCAACGTGATTATGGATTGAGCGAGCGTGACGCTAGACAGGTCTTAAAGAACATGAAAGATCAGAAAGACCTCGCAGAACTTCGTAAGGTGCTTGAAGCTAGACCGAGCGACCCGAATATCCAACGATTGCTTGCTGATTTAGACAGTCCGGCCTATGCTTATCGCATGAAGCGTTTAGAGCGTTTGAACGATGATTTAGACCGTATGCGTGAGTCTATCTATCATTCTGAGAAGAAAGACTCAGATGCCTTTTACAGTGACTTGATGAAGGATAGCTATTACAAGGCTACCTTTGACCTACAGCAGCAGACAGGGCTCGCATATGGCTTTTCTGGGCTTCCTGAGAGCGAGATTAAACATCTACAGAATTTCAGTTGGGTAGGAGATAGAAACACGTATCCTGCAAAAATCTGGACAAATACAGGGAAGCTTGCTTCAAGCGTGAAAGACGAGCTCCTAGTGAGTCTCATGACGGGTCGGAGTGTAAGAGATACATCTCAAGCTATTGCTGAACGATTTGAGGTTAGCCAAAATAATGCAAGGCGCTTGGTTCGTACTGAGTCAGCCTTTTTTCATAACCAGATGGAGCTACTCAGCTATGAAGATGCTGAAATCGAGCAATATCGCTTTGCGGCTGTGTTGGATAGGCGCACGTCGCACATTTGTCAAGAACACGACAACAAGGTCTATGACACAGACAAGGCGGTTCCTGGTGTGAACTATCCGCCTCTGCATCCATGGTGCAGGTCTACGACTGTCGCGCACGATGAGGATACAGATTACAGCAAACTAGAGCGCAGGGCTAGAAATCCTGAAACCGGTAAAGTTGAGTACGTGCCTGCTGATATGACTTATAAAGAGTGGTATAGCAAGTATGTTGCAGAACCACGAGAACGAGAGCTAAGTGGTAGGCCATTTGGAGCGAATCTTGATTATGTACGAAGTGATGAATTTGTTGATAAATTAAAAAATCATCCAAAGACTTCACATATATCTGAACCTATCGCAAGAGTTTCAAGGCAGATGTTGCAGCATAGAAACGGAACCCCATTTGAAGATTATTATTTGCTTAATGCAGATACAGGAAGGGTTGTTGCATTATCAAACAAAGCTCGAAAGAGAAAAGGTGTAGTTTATAACGAACAGGTCAGAAAGGCTTTTAAAGAGAATCCAGAACAAAGTCTTGTTTCAATTCATAACCATCCGTCAGGGTATCCGCCATCGCTTAGTGACCTTGCTTCATTGCAACAAAGAAGCAAAAACAATACTATCAAATATGGATTGACGATAGGTCATGATGGCAGTGTATATTGGTATTCAAAACCTAATAAACGGATACATAAAAAAGCTAATCAAGAATATGAGAATTTGATTGAAAAAATGATTAAATTAGGTTATACTGAAGTAAAAGCACAGGAAAAAACATTGGCATTGTTTGCTGAAAAGTATGACTTTACTTTTGAAAGGATTGATTAGTTATGCCTTATACTTTGACCAAGGAAGAAGAGAAGTTTTGGCTTTCTCAACCTGATGAGATTACTATTCCTCCTATTGAGGAAATAGAAAAAAAATATGCGGGTTTAAGCGACGAAGAACTATGGCAAAGTATCCAAGATACTATTGCTAATTTATAACTATTAAGCACCTAGAGAAATCTAAGTGCTTTTCTTATGCTCAGAAAGGAGTAAAAACATGTTTATTTGGGATTGGGTATCAATCGCTTTCGGGTGGTTGGTATTCTTGTTGTTAATCTTTATTATTCTGGCTGTAATCAGTGGAATAGTTGAAGGTGTAAAGAAAGGATTGAAGAAATGAATCGTGATAATAAGCCTAATATGGATAAGGTAAAAATAGGTGGTATCGTCTACGAAATCGAAAAAATAACTGATTTACAGGGAAAAACAGGAGAATGGGGGCATATTGAGTACAAGACATGCAGGATTGTTCTTGATGACTCAGCTAGTCAACAAATCGAAGATCAGACGCTTATTCACGAAATTACGCATGGTATTTTAGTTGAAGCCGGCTATATAAATCATGAAGAAGAGCAAGCAGACAGAATTGGGAAAATTCTTTATCAAGTTTTGGTTGATAATGACTTTTCATGGTTTAAAAACAGAAAGTAGGTGATCCAATATCTTGACTTGCAGGAATAGACTGCTATAAGTTGAACAGTTGAAGCGAGGAATTTAAGAATGAAAGTTAAAGAACTTTGTAAAGTGATAGAAAAAGAGTCTTATGTAACTGTTGAACATAACGGAAAACAGTTAGAGGGCGACTATCCTTGTTACTTTCTCGAATGTGAGTTAGAAGTTAAAAGAGTTTCCGTCATAATCGGAGACGTTATTTTGATAGAAACTTAAAATAAAGGAGCTAAAAAATGGAAGATTGGAAAGAACGCTTTAAAAAAGAATACTACGAATTGAGAGAACGATTCCAGAAGTTGGACATGATGATTGGTCAATACGAAAAAGGGCAGCTAGAGTTTGAACCTAAATGCCCAATTGATTTGTTAAAAGGTCAGCGTTCAACCATGTGGAATTATTTAAAAATTCTAGAGCAACGTGCAAAAATTGAAGAAATTAAACTGTAGAAACTAACCGTGTCGAATTCGAGACGGTTTTCTTATGTTCTAACCGTATGTAATCCCGTACGGTTTTTATATTGTCCGAGCATTGATGACAGAAAAAGCCATGGAGTATACAGTCAGGGATGACTATAAAAATAGGAGGTTCGCAATGAACGAAGAAACACAAACAGTCGAAGTCGAAACGGTTGAAGTACAAGAGGTACCTGCAGAACCTACACCACAACCGCAAGACGAGAAGAAGTACACGGATGCAGAGGTCGATGCTATCATCGATAAGAAGTTTGCTAAGTGGAAATCTGAGCAAGAAGCCAAGGAAAACGAAGCGAAGAAACTTGCTAAGATGAACGCTGATGAAAAGAAAGACTATCAGCTAAAACAACTAGAGCAAGAACTAGCTGACCGTGAAAAGGCTATTGCTCGCAAGGAATTGACCGCAGAAGCTAAAGCGATGTTAAGTGAACGTGGCTTACCAGTTGAATTAGTGACCGTGGTCGATTTGTCAAACGCAGAAGCTGTGACTGAATCAGTCGCGAGCATTCAGAAAACTTGGGAGGATGCAGTCCAAAAAGGTGTATCCGACCGCATGAAGGGTAGCGCACCTATTAAGACTGCCCCACAAGATAACAACGAGCTTACCAAGGCTCAATTTTACAGAATGAGTCATTCAGAGAAGGCTGCATTGAAGCAGTCAAATCCTGAATTATATAACTCATTTTTGAATTAAATAACAAGGAGAATTTAATAAATGACACAAACAAAAATCGCAAATCTCGTGAATCCTGAAGTAATGGGAGACATGATCGCAGCTAAACTACCAAAGAAATTGCAAGTAATTCCATTTGCAGTTATCGACCGCACGCTTGAAGGCGTACCAGGGAACACAATCACAGTCCCATCTTACACATATATCGGTGATGCCGAAGATGTAAACGAAGGTGTGGAAGCTGGCGTTGTAGTTCTTGGAACATCTACTAAGACCGCTACAATCAAGAAAGCTATGAAAGCTGTTGAATTGACAGACGAAGCTGTTCTATCAGGGTATGGTGACCCAGTTGGTAACGCTGAAAATCAACTTGCACTCTCAATCGCATCTAAAATCGATAACGACGCAATGGATGCTCTTCTAAAAACAAACACTCGTAAATTTGACTCAAAAACAAAAGCAATTAGCTATGATGTAATCGTTGATGCTATTGATTTGTTTGAAGAAGAAGTCAATACTGAAAAAGTTATGTTTGTCAATCCAAAACAAGTCACAACTTTGCGTAAAGATCCAAACTTCATCTCAGCGGATAAATATCCAAATCAAGTTGTAATGACTGGTGAAATTGGTATGATTGCAAATACACGTATCGTTGCCACTAAGAAAGTTGCTCTTGATACAACTAGCGCATTCTACACTTGCCCAATCATCAAGCTCACTCATGATGACGAAACTGAAAAAGACACTGCAGCATTGACAGTCTATCTTAAACGTGACCCAAACGTCGAAGTAGATCGCAAATCTTTGAAACGTTCTACTGAAATCTCAATTGACGAATTCTACACAGTAGCCGTTTCAGACGACTCTAAAGTCGTGCTTGCTGAAATCAAGAAATAAGGTCTGACCTATGAAAGTTAGAGTAAAACAAGCTTTCAATGACTGGCAAGCGAAAGTGAGACGACATGAGAATGATGTTTTTGAGATGACAGACGAGCGTTTCAACGAATTGTCACACAATCTCAAGAGTGAGTTTTCAGTCGATATCGCAGACGTTGTCGAGGTCATTGACGAAATCGAAACCTAAGGAGACGAGACGACTCCTTACGATTAGGAGGTATTATGGAACTTGAAAAACTAAAATCATTGACGGGCGAGAGTGACGAAGCAATCCTCTCGTCTTTACTTTTAAGGTCTGAAAATATCATTTTATCTGAAACGAACCGAGAAAAGCTGACGCCGGCACTCGACAGACTACTACCTGAACTTGTAATTGAGCTCTACAATCGCTCAGGAAGCGAGGGAGAGCAATCTAGGAGCGAAGGTGGTATATCTGTAACCTACGGAGAGTCAGGCTTGTCTACGGGCCTTTTACAGCGTATTCGGATGCATCGATTAGCGAGGGTGACAGGTCATGTTTTTGAAAAAGAATAGACTGAAATCATATAACCTCAAGCGGTTCAAGAAAACCGTTACGGATGAGGGAGCCGCTAAAGAAGGATATGCGGATGAGGTTGAAGAAGTGCGACTTGAATTGTGGTCAGCTACTAGCCAGCTACAATCTGAGATTTACGGTGACCGCGTCAACGATATCCTGAACGCAAATGCGAGCAAGGATGCTGATATCAACGTCAAAGATGGTATTTGTATCGATAGCAAGACAGACGTCACGCATCGGGTTATCTCAAAGAAAGTGTATAGTCATCATCAAGTATTGGAGTTGGAACGTGTCAGGTTTAATCGGAGCAGATAGCTTAATCGCTAAATGTCGCAAGCTATACGGTGCAAAGAGCAACGAGATAGTGGGACAAGCGGTCTTGCATGCTGCTAAAACAGTCGTACAAGCTGAAGCGAAACTCAGAGCGCCAGCGAATGAGGGTGAATTGAGAAATAGCATCAGAGTTCGTTTGAAAGTAAATGGTAACAAGATATCGGGTGAAGTATTTACAAACTCAGATCATGCTGCCTATGTTGAACTCGGGACGGGTCCGAAAGGACAAACTAACCACTCTGGCATATCACCAGAAGTAAGCGTGTCTTATCGGTCTAGTCCCTGGTATGTGCATGAAGACCAAATCAATGTAGGACCTTACCGCTTTGCGAAAAGAGGTGAGTTCTACAAAATGTATGGTCAACCTGCGCAACCTTACTTGTATCCCGCTTTGAAAGATAACCACGAGCGTGTGTCTAAGAATATCTCAAAATACGTTAGTAGAAAGATAAGAGAACAGATAAAATGATTAATATTAAACCCTTAATTTATAAAGAATTACAAAAGGTCGCAGATAATGTGACCGATACTTATCCAGACGATTGGGAGAATGTCCCAGTCGTCATTTTTTTGGAAGAACAAAAAAAACCTGGTGAATGGTTCGATGACCAAGAGAAGAAATCGCATATCCGCTACAAGGTGGATATCTTTGACAAAGATAGCACCAGCGATTTAGCAGTCAAAATCAATGAAATCTTCGCATCTTTAGGATTGCGAAGAACGGACTGTCAGGACATACCTGATCCGTCGCATTTGCGTCACAAGCTGATGCGATTCGAGGGAATCGTTGACCTAAATTCACAATTGGTTTATCAATACAGAATGGAGAACTAAAACATGTTAGCAAATGGAATTACGCTTTCTTACGGAAAAGCTAAAGGAACTTATACCAAGCTTGCGGGACTGAAAGAAGTCCCAGAGTTTGGTATTGAACCTGAAAAGGTTGAGAATACAACCCTTGAGGACAAGGTTAAGAAATACGAATTTGGTATTGGTGATGCTGGAGAACTTGAGTACAAGTTCGCTTATGATAACTCAAGCGCAACTTCTTCTTACCGTGTTTTACGTAAGGCAGCAGAAGACAAGGAAAAACTCTACTTTGAGCAAGCTTATCCAGACGGTACCAAGGTCGATTTTGAAGGGCAAGTGTCCGTCAAACTTGGCGGTGGCGGAGTGAACTCTGTTATCGAATTCACGCTCAAGATTGCTTTGCAGTCTGAACTCGTATTTATAGACGGATTGGGAGGTTAATAGATGGCTCTACCATACGCAATTTGGAAAGTCAGTGAGGATAAGGAGTTAAAGCTCCGACTCACTTCATTGCAAGCGACGAAAGTCGAAGAAAAAATCGGAGCAAACCTGCTCAAGGTCTTCATGCCATCTGAGGGCGAAGCTTTTGCTTTGCCTCCTCTTAAAGTCATGTTGCTGTTGACCCATGGAGCACTTCAAAAGTTTGAGCATGGACTCTCATTTGAAGATGTATCTGACCTATACGATGACTACGTAGATAACGGTGGAGATCAGGCAGCATTCATGGCAGACGTTATCTTGCCGATGCTTCAAATTTCGGGTTTTATGCCACGGGAGAAAGCAAGCAAGAAAGCTCCCAAGAAATCCAAAGCAAAAATGGAAGTAGTCGACTAGAATCGACTGCAGTTACATCAGTAAAAGAAATGGTTGAGGGGCTTTATCCGATGTTTTTGGACATTGGGGGGAAGCCCCTCGATTTTTGGGATTTAACGGTGCTTGAAATCAGAGAAATGATTGAAAGCTACAATCGTGTCACAATCCAAAAGCAAAAAGAAAAAATCATTGAATCTTACAGGCTTTCGCAGATGATAGCGAATAATGTATCCTTGTTGCTTTCAAAAGATGCCAAACCACTTGAAATATGGGATTATGCCCCTGAACTTTTTGAGAAAGAACGAGAGCAGGTCGAACAAGCGAGATTGACTCAAGAGCTGAAATTGCACCAGGAACGCATGCGCATGTTTGCTGAAAGTCACAACCGAAAAATGAAAACGAAAGGAGAATAGATGGGAGTTACTCTTGATGAGCTCAAGGTTATGATTGATGCTGAAATCGCACCTTTCAAAAACAAGATGAAAGAAGTCGAGAACAAGGTCAAAGATGCTTCTAACAAAGTACAGTCATCAACCGACAAAATCAAAGCACAGTCTGGCTCAATGCTAGGTGTGTTTGGCAAGCTTGCTAAATTTGCTGGATTTGCCTATCTTAGCAAGAAATTGTTAGACGTCGGCATGTACTCTACACAGATGGCTCTTGAAGTCACAGCATCGATTAACCAAATCAAGCGTCAGATGGGCGAGAGCTCACAGACATTCTTAAAATGGGTCAATGACAACGCAAACGCTATGAATATGGGCGTTGGTGAAGCGACGAAATATGGGGCGGTATACTCAAACCTATTTTCTGGTTTTATCAAAGACTCGAACAAGCTGAGCGCATATACTGCTAAGATGCTTCAGACATCAGCGGTAGTTGCAGAAGGTTCAGGTCGTAGCATTACGGACGTTATGGAGCGGATTCGCTCTGGTTTGCTTGGTAACACGGAAAGTATTGAGGATTTAGGAATCAACGTCAATGTGGCCATGATTCAGTCCACGGAAGCATTCAAGCGTTTTGCAAATGGCCAAAGTTGGGACCAACTCGACTATCAAACCCAGCAACAAATCCGTCTCATGGCCATCCTGGAGCAGGCAACTGCTAAATATGGCACGACCCTGTCTCAGTCAGTCAATGGGCGTATTAGCTTGTTTAAATCGCTATTGAAGGATGCTGCACTCAACGTAGGAAATGCATTCTTGCCGATTATCAACGCTATCATGCCAGTCTTGAACTCATTCGCTATGGTACTAAAGAACGTGACCGCTAAGCTCGCTGAGTTTATTGCTTTGATGTTCAATAAAAAAGCGACTGTAAAAGACGGTGTAGCTGGTGCGGTCGGAGATATGAACGGAGCATTACAAGATGCAGCAGGAGGCGCAGGAGACCTCGCTGATGCCATGGACGACGCAGACGATGCGTCTGGTGGTTTGGCTGATAATCTCGGAGACTCTGCCAAAAATGCCAAGAAAGCAGTCAAAGAATTGCTTGGTCTAGCCGGATTTGACGAAATCACGATTTTAAACAAGAAAGACGACGGCGATGACGGAGGCTCTGGCGGTTCTGGTGGTGGCGGTGGTAAAGGCAAAGGTAAGAAAGGTAAAGGTGGAAGCGGACCTTTCAAGGATATCTTGCCAGAAGTCGCACTTACTGACATGGATAACCAGTTCAAGAGCATTTTTGATGGTCTAGGAGATAAGCTGAAAGGTTTAACAGACCTCTTCAGCAAGGGCTTCACTGCTGCATTCAGAGCCGAAGGCCTCGAACGTATCACAAATGCTTTAGGTCGAATTAAGAAGACACTTGAAGAAATCGGAACTGATCCACGAGTAGTTAATGCTTTCAATGGCATGACTGAGAAAATCGCTTATTCATTGGGGCAGATAGCGGGCTCTATTGGCACAATTGAAGTTGGTATTGGTGTTTTCCTTGCTGAAAGTATCGCGAACGGTCTAGAACGTCAAAAAGAGCGTATTATACGCTCTCTGGTAGCTCAGTTCGAGAATACGGGCAATATGTTTGCTTCGGCCGGAAACATCGCTCAGGCATTCGCAGACGGCTTCTATGACGTAATCACATCTGATGGAGCCATTCGCATTGGAAGTTCGATTGTGTCTGCTGTTTTAGCTATTCAAGCTAGCATCGTGGAGATTGGTTTCAAACTCGGCGGTGACCTACTAAAAGGTATTGAACAGATCGTCACAGACAATATGCCTGGTATCGCTGACGCATTTTCAAATGCATTGTCTGCAATTGCTCCAATTTTTGAGAGTGCTGAAAAAGCAATCAATGACCTGTCAGATTCAATCAGTCGTGTGTATGATAATTACATTCGCCCAACGATTGAATCATCAACGAAAACTATATCAGGTATTATAGGTTTGTTTGTAAACGGGTGGAACAATCATATTCAACCCGTTATAGAGAAACTCGGTCAAGGTTTCTCGGACACAATTGGCAAGCATATTTCTCCATTTATTCAAAAGATTTTGGAGATGGTCGCAAGCTTCCAAGAAATGTCACAAGTCATTACTGCTTACGTTGCACCAGTAATTGGCTTTATCGTTGAGGAATTGACGAGAACTTTTGCTCCAGCTCTTGAATACATTGGTGAAGTCTTCCGCATCTTGTTCAATACGGTTGCTGATATATTCGGAGGCATAGCGGACTTTGTTAAGGGTGTATATGACATCATCACTGGCATTCTCACAAGTGATATGGATAAGATTTTTGAGGGCTTCACCGAAACGGGCGATGCTATCATGAACATCTTATCAGCACTTCTCACAGCTTTGTTAGATTTAACAGTAGCAGTTTTGAAAGTTATCTGGGATACGATTGTGGCAATCTTCCAAGCAATTTGGGATGGTATCGTTGCCATCTTCACACCGATTGGCGAATGGTTTGCAGAACGTTGGATTGATATCACGGTTGCTTTGGCAAATGTTGCAATTTGGATCGGGAATATGTTTCAAAAGGCGTGGGACGCCCTTACAAGCATATTCTCTTCAATTGGCACCTGGTTTGGCGAGCGTTGGAACGATGTAACGACTGCCCTTTCAAATGTTGCGACGTGGTTCGGAAATATCTTTAGAACGGCGTTCGAAGCAGTCAAGAATGCTTTCAGCTCAATTGGCAGCTTTTTTAGTGGAGTTTGGGATACGGTTAAAAGTATCTTCGTGAATGCTGGTCAAATGGTCGGTAGCGCAGTAGGTGGCGCATTCAAGAGCGCAGTTAATACGGTTCTCGGCACAATTGAAAATGTGGTGAATGGCTTTATCGGCATGATTAATGGTGTTATCGGTTTAATTAACAAGATCCCGGGCGTATCTCTCGGCGGTATCGGCTATGTGAGTCTACCTCGATTAGCTCGTGGTGGTATCGTTGACAGTCCGACAGTAGCCATGATTGGTGAAGCGGGTAAAGAGGTCGTTATGCCTCTTGAAAATACTGGTTTCTTACAGACTATGGGGCGTATCGTAGGTGGTGCTGTAGTCAATGCCTTGGGAGGTGGTTTACCACAATCTGGAGGCTTCAGTGGTAGCGGTGACATCGTCATCATGGTTGGCGGTCACGAGTTTGGGCGTGTAGCTATCCAAGAAATCAATCGAGAACAAGAACGTGCAGGACAAGTCTTGCTTAACATTTAGAGGGAGGTAAAATGGCACGCTTAATTATCAATGGGGTGGCTGTTAAGCCTCCCAAAATTTTTCAGGTTGATATTCAGGATATCGACGGAGAAACGGGTCGCAATGCGAACGGAGACATGGTGCGTGACCGTATCACGACTAAACGAAAACTAGTTTGCGAATGGGGTATGTTGACTCAAGATGAAATGAGTCAGCTTTTAAATGCTGTATCGCCTGAATTCGTTGAGGTATCTTATCCGGACCCGATAAAAGGGCAAACAACTAAAATGTTTTATGTTGGAGACAGAACGGCTCCGAGTTATTCATTTACTGAGAAGTTCAAGCCGTGGTCTGGCGCAAAATTTAATCTGGTAGAAAGGTAGGTTAGAACATGGATATATTTAGACGTAAGAAATTTGATGAAGCTATGTTTGCTAAAAACCGTGCTTTCGCTATCAGAGTAGGACAGTATCAGTCAAGCGATATCAAAGAAGCGTATTTTGATTATGGCTATATCAAGGGTGACACTTATAAGCCAGGAGGCACTTGTGCTGGCAGTGGTAAAATCGTTTTTACGAGCATCATTACCACTTTCAATAAATTAGATAAGGTTTATCCTGAAATCGGCCTTTTGGTAGATGGAACCTATGAATGGGTCAAAATGGGCGAATATTTCATCAATGATATTGAGATTGACCGAAACCGTAACACGACTAGGCTTGATCTAATGGATGGGATGTTTAAGTTAAATCGTGAACACGTTACGGACTTGACTTATCCAGTAGAAATTAGACAAGTCATTAAAGAAATCTGCTTAAAAACGGGAATCGTACTTGCAAACGAAAACATGGATTTGACATCCATGAATTACAGAATCGATAAGATTCCGAAAGAGAAAAAAATGACATTCAGAGATGTTTTGAGCCTTGCTTCTCAAATGCTCGGGATGTCTTGTTTTTTCAATCGAGAAGGGAAACTCGAAATCAAAGAACTGACTGGTTCGGGTATCACAATTACAGCAGATAGCTACTTCATGCACGGATTGACCAAGAGCGAAATCGAGTATCAGATTGCAGGGATAACTTGTAAAAAAGATAAAGAGACGCTCACAGTTGGTATGCGTACAGGTCGCTCGTTAGAATTGGATAATCTGTTCATGTCTCAAACGGTTTTGGATAACCTTTATCACAAAATCAAGGATATTCGATACTATCCATTTAGCTTGAATTACCAGGGTCACCTCTTACTTAATGTGGGGGAATGGGTGACCATCAAGACGAACACGGGTGAGACGTTCAAGTCGCCAGTCTTGAGTCAATCATTCACATTCAAAGGTGGTCTGCGTGGTCGTATCAGCGCAGACAGTAAATCTGGCAATGATGCTCAATATGCGTACGCAGGAACGCTCACGAAGAAGATTGAGCAATTTAGTGAATTTGAGAAGCAAATTCAAAACCAAATCGAAGAAGCTGACAGAGGCCATGACCAAAAGGTCGAAAAGCTCAAGAGTGACTTTGATGAGCAAATCAAACTGGCCAAAGCAAAAGCCGAAGAGGTCAAGAGACAACTCTCTGACACTATTGACCAGCGCTTCAGCAGTTTTGACAATGGCCCATTACAAGAAGTCAAGCGTAGAGCTGATGATGCTTTGCGAAACGCTGGTGCAAGTAGTCTGCTTGCTCAAGAAGCGAGGCAAATCAGTGAGCGAGCGAAAGCTGATATCGCAACTCTTCGTCAAAACATCTCTAACGACTATGTCGCGAAGTCTCAGCATGTAGAAGATGTGCGAGGCCTGACAAGACGATTTGAAGAAATCAATTTAGGCAGTCCCAACTTAATCATTAATGGCGCTGCAGAGCTGGGAGATAAGAATTGGGGCGGAACGAATGGAAAATGGTTCACAAACCGAACGCATGGTTTCTACAAGAATAGCTCAGCTCCACTATTCACCATCGATACGAAAGAAGCAGGATTGTGCTATATCCAGACAGGTCGCTACAATCAGCTTAAGAAGAATACGGACTACACGCTTTCATTCACTGGCTTTATGTCCGGGAACGTATCTGGCTTCAGGGTTATGGTAGGTTTGTTATCCAATAAAGACAACGTTTGGAAGAAAACGCTAGGTGTCTTCAATCAACGTCTCTCTCCTAAACAAGCGGAGCGCTTCACAGTTCAATTTAATAGTGGTGACTATGATGGCTTTTCTTTGCGTTTTGACAATTTTGGTTCAATTGATGGGCAAAGTGCTACTGTCTGGATAACTGAAATTGATGTTTACGAAGGCACTCTAAAACGTGCTTATCAGCCTGCTCCTGAAAACAATCAAAACTACGCAGATGCAAAAATCTCAGAATACAGAAC
>ERZ773063.1296-NODE-1296-length-14916-cov-7.876522_pt1 | contig 14916 bp, 13 predicted proteins | sample MGYA00580625_ERZ773063 | MGnify/ENA primary metagenome ERZ773063 (study PRJEB29015, sample SAMEA2738022) | human oral metagenome | biome: human oral; feature: human-associated habitat; material: dental | place: China | collected 2042 ...
CCCGCATCCGCCACTGGCGCTGCAACGGCTGGGGGAGGACCGCGGGCGGCGCGGTGGGGGTCCGGGCGCCGTCGTCGCTCGGGCTGCCGTCGTCGTCGCCGTCGTCGCCGACGACGTCGGGGCGCGGCTGCGCGGAGGCCGCGGGGGCGGATGGTGCGGAGGCGGGGGCGACCGCCTGCCCGCGCGCCATGAAGACGACGCCGTCCACCATCTGCTCCAGCTCGGACAGGATGTGGCTGGAGACCAGGACGGTGACGCCGCCGGAGGCGAGGTCGCGCAGCAGGACCCGCAGGTCGGCGCGCGAGCGCGGGTCCATGCCCGCTGCGGGCTCGTCGAGCAGCAGGACCTGCGGGCGGTGCACGAGCGCCCGCGCCAGGCCCAGGCGCTGCTTCTGCCCGCGCGAGAGCACGCGGGCGGGGGTGTGGGCCATCTCCTGAAGGTGGACGGCGGAGAGCATCTCGATGGCGCGCTCCCGGCCGGTGGCCTCGTCCAGCCCCTGGGCGGCCGCGAAGGTCATGAGGATCTCGGTGCAGGTCAGCGAGTCCCAGGTGCCGAAGGAGTCCGGCATCCAGCCGATCGCCTGGTGCACCTGACGGGGCTGGGTGGCCGGGTCCAGCCCCGCCACGCGGATCGAGCCCGCGTCGGGGGCCAGGAGCGCGGCCAGCATGAGCAGAAGAGTCGTCTTGCCCGCCCCGTTGGAGCCCACGAGCCCCGTGACCGAGCCCGCGGGCACCGTCATACTCATCTGCCAGACCGCGCGCGTGGGGCCGAAGAAGCGCGTCACTCCGGTGACCTCGATGCTCATGGGTACATGCTACGGAGGCGGTGGTCCGCGGGGCCATATTCCGATGGGGAGGAGTCCCCGTCGGCTCGCGCCGCGGGTCGGGGGACGCCGCGGGCCGGGGCCCTGCGGACGAGCGCGGTTCGGGGCTCCGCGGGCGATTCGGTGACTGGTTCCGCAGTCTCTACAGCCCAGGAACGAACCATGTGGCCCGCGGGTCGCGCGGCGACTGCCCGCTCCATTCCACGAGCCCTTCCCCTCGGAGCTTTTTGAGCCATCTGAGCACCGTGGGGCGGGCGGCGTCCATGCCCGAGGCGATCTCGCCGGTGCTCAGCGGGCCGGTGCTGCGCAGCAGCGAGATGATCTCGAGGGCTCCGGGGGGCATACGGGCGGCAATATCGCTGGAGAGTGCCGAGACCGCGTCCAGCCTGACGACGACGCTGGTCGAGGTCTGTCGGTAACGGGGATCGGCAAGGCCCGCCTGCCGCATGTCCTCCACCATGCGGCGGATCCCCTCGCCGAGCTCCTGCGTGATCCCGAGATCGGCGCATACGCGGGCGATGCGCGGATTGCGGGCATAGCGGGCGATCTCTAGCGGTCGGCTCGGGTCGCCCGGCCCCGGGAAGCGCCCCGGGCTGGATACCTCGATGCAGTGCGGGAAGATGGAGACGCGGATATGGTCCCCGGCCATGGAGTAGGAGCGGTGGACGACGGCGTTGACCACCGCCTCCAGCCAGGCGTCCCGGGGTATGACGTCCACGGGCCCGAAGGTTCCGTCCCGCCTCAGGGCGCGACGCCTCGGTGCCCACTGCTCGATGAGGGCGGCCGCCTGCCTGATGACGTCTCGAATGGCCCCCTCGATGCGGCGGTCGCCGTCGGACTCCATCGTCTGACGGCCCCCGGTGCCGGTCTCGTCCTCCCGGTACCTCAAGACTCTCACCAGGGCCTGTGGGAGCCGCTCCTGGGGTGCGAGGCCGAACAGCAGCAGCGCCGCGATGGTGGGACGCCCGTCAGTGGTGAGGAGGCTGCGGCTGCGCAGGACGTGCGCGTCATCCCCGCTTGCGCCGATCGCCTCCCGCAGGCGGTTGATGGCACTGGGGTCCAGGCTCGACATTGTGGTGCCCGCCGGTTCGGCCTCATAGCTCTCGGCCTCGCGGTCGTAGACGAGCTCCTCCCACATCGAGCCGTCGAGCTTCATGGTGGAGTCGCCTGCGCGGAGGAAGGCGGTGCCGTCGGAGCGGCGGTGCGCATGCCGGCTGGGCGGGACGTCGGCTACGAGGACGTGGTCCTCTTCGCCGTCATCATTGATGACGGGCACCTCGTGAAACCGGACCCGCAGTGGCGGGGCCACCATGGTCAGTGGAGCCCGGCGCAGGGCGTTGATCTTCTTGGCTGAGTCGTCAGTGCCTTCGATCCGTCTCTCGCTGAGTCCGACGGCCACTCTTCCGCCCTCGGCGTTGGCCATGCCGATGATCGTCTTGGCGAAGTCTTTGGGAGCGATGCGGATCGACTTGCGCTCGAACCACTGGTTCTCGGGCGCGCGCGCCAGGCGCTGCCCGCGCTCACCGATCGGGAGCTCCAGCAGCGCGTCGACCTCATCATCGCCGTTCATGAACGTACTCTAACATTTTTAGAGTAAGTAAGAGTAGGTTGCGAGTAGCACCCGGCCGGCGCGGCGAGGAGCGCAGTGACCGGGCGGGTGCCTCGAACCGATCTCGAGCCGGAACCGAACCGATCTCGGTGCGGAATACGACCGATCTCGGCGAAGGGGGCGCGGCGAAGGCGGCCGGCGCGGCGCGGGCGGGCCCGTCATGGCGGTCGTCTCACGATGGTGTTTCGGCGGGCCCGGGGCCCGGAGCGCACGTATGCTGGGGGCCGTTGCCACGTCGGGGTGGGCCCGGTCGCGCCAACCGCGTGAGCAGCGCCCCCCTTCCTCGTGGCCAGCGGTGACCACGATCCTAGGAGCGCCCACATGGCACTGGTCGTCCAGAAGTACGGCGGCTCGTCCGTCAGCGACATCGAGGCGATGCGACGCGTCGCCGGGCGTGTCGTCGCCACGCGCGAGGCGGGAAACACCGTCGTCGTGGTCGTCTCGGCCATGGGCGACACCACCGACGACCTGCTCGACATGGCCGACGCCCTGAGCAAGCGCCCTCCGGCCCGCGAGATGGACATCCTCCTGTCCGCCGGCGAGCGCATCTCCATGGCCCTGCTCGCCATGGCCGTCGGCGAGCTCGGCGTGCCCGCCCACGCCTACACCGGCGCCCAGGCCGGGGTCCTGACCGACTCCAAGTACGGGCGGGCCTCCATCGTCGGCGTCCTGCCCGAGCGCATCGCCCGCGCCATCCAGACCGGGGCCGTCGCCATCGTGGCGGGCTTCCAGGGCATCAACGAGGTCGAGGACACCACCACGCTCGGCCGCGGCGGCTCGGACACCACCGCGGTCGCCCTGGCGGCCGCCCTCAACGCCGACGTCTGCGAGATCTACACCGACGTCGACGGCCTGTTCACCGCCGACCCCCGCATCGTCCCGACCGCCAGGCGCATCGAGTCCCTCTCGAGCGAGGAGACCCTGGAGCTGGCCGCCCACGGCGCCAAGATCCTCCACCTGCGTGCCGTGGAGTACGCCCGTCGCTTCGGCGTGCCCCTGCACGTGCGCTCCTCCTTCTCCGACAGGACCGGCACCTGGATCTACGACGGCCGCCGCGAGGGCGCCTTCGTGCCCTCGGTCGTGGCCGCCCAGCTCGACGACGTCGTCGCCGCCGACACCGAGTCGGCCCCCCGCGCCCACTCCCCGGAGCCCCCGGCCGCCTCCGCGCCCGCGACTCCCGCCGCCCCGGGCGGGCTCGACGACGGCCCCTCCGCCGACGTCGTCGACGCCGCCCACCGCCATGCCATCGCCGCGCGGGCCCGGGCCCGCGTCCGACCGTCAGCCAAGGAGGACCACGTGGAAGCCCCCGTCATCTCCGGAATCGCCCACGACCGCAGCCAGGACAAGATCACGCTCGTGGGCGTGCCCGACGTCCCCGGCGCCGCCGCCCGCATCTTCGCGATCGTGGCCGGAACGGACACCAATATCGATATGATCGTCCAGGACATCTCCGCCGAGGAGACGGGCCTGACCAATATCTCCTTCACCTGTCCCGACGGCGACTCCACGGCCGCCCGCCGGGCCCTGGAGAGCGCCCGCGACGAGCTGGGCTTCCGCTCCCTGCGCTTCAACCCCGACATCGGCATCCTGTCCCTCGTGGGCGCGGGCATGCGCTCCAACCCGGGGGTCTCCGCCCGCCTCTTCAGCGCCCTGAGCGAGGCCGGGGTCAATATCCACATGATCTCCACCTCCGAGATCCGTCTCTCGGTGGTGGTCGACGACGCCGTGCTCGACGAGGCCGTGCGCGCCGTCCACTCCGCATTCGGCCTCGACGCCCAGGCCGCCGAGGCGGTCGTCTACGGAGGGACCGGCCGATGAGCACCAGCACCCAGAGCACCCAGCACCGCCCCGTCAACGAGTACACTGGCCCCGCCGACGGCGTCACCGCCGCCGTCGTCGGCGCCACAGGCCAGGTCGGCCGCGTCATGCGCGCCATGCTGGCCGAGCGCGACTTCCCCGCGCGCGCCGTCCGCTTCTTCTCCTCGGCCCGCTCCGCCGGGACCGTCGTGGACTTCCGCGGCGCGGCGGTGGAGGTCGAGGACGTCGCCACCGCGGACCCGGCGGGCGTTGACGTCGCCATCTTCTCCGCCGGGGGGGCGGCCTCCCGCGAGCACGCCCCGCGGTTCGCGGCGGCCGGCGCCGTCGTCGTGGACAACTCCTCCGCCTGGCGGAAGGACCCCGAGGTCCCGCTCGTGGTCAGCGAGGTCAACCCGCACGCGCTGCGCGAGCGCCCCAAGGGGATCATCGCCAACCCCAACTGCACGACCATGGCGATCATGCCGGCCCTCAAGGCGCTGCACGACGAGGCCGGGCTGGTCCGGTTCTTCGCCTCGACCTATCAGGCCGTCTCCGGCTCCGGGCGGGCCGGGGTGGCCGAGCTGGCCGGGCAGGTGCGCGCCGTCGCCGATCAGGACATTGAGGCCCTGGCCCTTGACGGGCGCGCCGTCGCCTTCCCCGCTCCGGGCGTGTACGTGGACACCATCGCCTTCAACGCGGTGGCCTGGGCCGGGGCCGACGCCGGTGACGGAAGCGGCGAGACCGACGAGGAGCAGAAGCTGCGCAACGAGTCCCGCAAGATCCTGGAGATCCCGGACCTGGCCGTCTCGGGCACCTGCGTGCGCATCCCCGTCTTCTCCGGCCACGGCGTGAGCGTCTCGGCGGAGCTCGCCCGTGAGATCGGCCCCGAGCGGGCCCGCGAGCTGCTGGCCGCTGCGCCGGGTGTCACGCTCCAGGACGTGCCCAGCCCGCTGGGGAGCGCGGGGCGCGACGGCACCTTCGTGGGCCGCGTGCGCGCCGACCGGGGCTTCGCCCCCGGGCACGGCATCGCCTTCTTCGCCGTGGGCGACAACCTGCGCAAGGGTGCGGCGCTCAACGCCGTCGAGCTCGCAGAGCTGGTGGCCGCCGAGCTGCGCGCCTGAGCGCCTGCTGGCGGAACGTCGCCGAGGCGGGTCCGCCCGCGCAGAGGCCCGCGTCCCGGGGCCCCGCACCGGCCCTGCTCGGCCAGGTCTCCCGACAACCCGGCCGGCGGGCCTGCTGCGGGAGCCCACGCCCCGAAACATCGCGTTCTGCTCAGTAGGAACCTCGCGTTCTGCTCAATAGGAACCTCGCGTTCTGCTCAGTAGAAGGGTTCTCCCTACCGTAGGCTGGCTCCATGTCCTATCTTCGTCGGGCGCTGGACGACGTCCTTGATGACATCTTCCCCGCGGCCCGCGCCGTCGCCATTGACGGCGCGAGGGCTGTGGGCAAGACCGAGACGGCACAGCGCCGGGTTCGCCGGGTCATCCGCCTCGACGACCCGGCGGTGGCGGCCGCGGTCGCCGCTGGCCCCAGGGAGTACCTGGACGGCGCCCCCACCGTCCTCCTCGACGAGTGGCAGGAGCTCCCTGAGGTCTGGGACAGGGTCCGCCGCCGCGTCGATGCCCGCACCGACACCTCCTACCTCCTGACCGGCAGCGCGACACCACGCCCTGGTGCGACCACCCACACAGGGGCGGGAAGGATCCTCCGCCTCCACATGAGACCGATGTCTGTCCGCGAGCGGCAGGTGGTACCAGGCGGAGTCGCACTTGACCACCTCCTTGAGGGAGGTACGACCGTCTCCGGCACCACGGACATCACCCTGAGGACCTACGTCGAGGAGATCTGCGCCTCCGGACTACCAGAGGTGCACGCGGCGGGGTCTCGGCTCCGACGGCACCTGCTCGACTCCTACCTGACCGGGATCCTGGACCGGGAGCTGCTGCAGGCCGGCACCACGGTCCGCCATCCCGAGTCGTTGAGGGCATGGCTCACCTCGTACGCCGCCGCCTCCTCCACCACCACGACCTACACCTCGATCCTCAACGCGGCGACTGCCGGCGACACGGACAAGCCTGCCCGCAACACCACGGCCGCCTACAGGGACGCCCTCACCCAGATCTGGATCCTCGACCCGGTCCCTGCCTGGCTCCCCGCCCTCACCCCCCTTCCCCGTCTCAAGGTCGGCTCCAAGCACCAGCTCGCAGATCCGGCCCTTGCCGCCCGGCTCCTAGGAGCGACCTCCGCCACGCTGCTCAGCGGCGCGCCGGGGGCAGGGGAGCTCCTGGGACAGCTCTTCGAGTCCCTGGCGACCCTGAGCGTTCGTACGGAGGCCCTCAGGGCGGACGCCCGGGTCATGCACCTGCGCACCCGCGACGGCGGACACGAGATAGACCTTGTTGTTGAGGATCCTCACGGCCGTGTCGTCGCGTTTGAGGTGAAGCTGACCCAGGCCGTTAACGACAAGGACGTGAGGCACCTGCTCTGGCTCAAGAGGCGGATCGGGGACAGGCTCTCGGAGATGGTCGTCATAACCGCCGGCCCGTACGCCCACCGACGACCCGACGGCGTTATCGTCCTCCCCCTGGCTCTTCTCGGCTGATCCAGGCGCCGCCCGCGCCGCGCCGGTCACGGCGTCGGCGTGGCGATGGGCAGGCCGGAGAAGGCGTACTGCGACCATGAGCCGACGTACAGGCGTCCGCGCCCCAGCCCCGCGCGCTCCATGGCGAGCAGATCGTGGCAGGCGCTCACTCCCGAGCCGCAGTAGACGGTCGTGCCCTCGGCGTCGGCCACGCCCAGGGCCGCGTAGCGCTCGGCGAGGACGCCGGGGGGCAGGAAGCGGGCGGCGTCGTCGAGGTTGCCCGTCAGGGGGGCGCTCAGCGCCCCGGGGATGTGCCCGGCGGGGGCGTCGGTGGGCTCCACCCGGCCGTGGTACCGGTCGGCGGCGCGCGCGTCGAGCACCGGCGGCGCGGCCGGGTCAGCGGCCTGCGCGGCGACCTCCTTCATGGCGACCAGGGCGCCGGCGGGCCACGGGCGGGCGGTGAAGCGCGCGGGCGCAGGCGCGACCGGGTCGATGGACAGCCTCCCGCCCCAGGCGCCGAGGCCGCCGTCGAGCAGGGCCGCGTCCACGCCCAGCAGGCGCAGCATCCACACCAGGCGCCCTCCGGACAGGCCGCCGGCGTCGTCGTAGGCGACGACCACGGCGTCGTCCCCGATGCCCAGACGGGACATGGCGGCCGCGAAGTCCTTCGGGGCGGGGAAGGGGTGGCGGCCCCGGGAGCGTGAGGGCGGGGCGGCGAGATCGGCGTCGACGTCGACCCACACGGCCCCCGGGATGTGCCCGCCGGCGTGGGCGGCGGCCCCGGAGCGGCCGTCGAGGTACCAGCGCACGTCCGCGATGACCGCCCCGGGGTGGTCGCGCAGCCAGCCGGAGTCGACAATCGGAGGAATCATGGGGACAGGCTACCTGTGGCGTGCGGACCCGTGGGGAGATCTGCCCGGCCTCTGCTCCCGCGACCGCCTCATTGCGCGGGTGCCTGTTCGGTAGTGCGCCCGTGTGGATCTTGAGAGGATACGGGCGGTGGGCTCGCCATGACCCGGACCAGGGCCAGGCTCACGGTCGGGGAGGTTCTCGACGGCGCCCAGTGCGGACAGTTGCGCGTTCAGGGCTGCCTCCTCTACAAGGAGTGGGACGAGGAGGACCGGGGGTTCTCCTACTGGGAGGAGTGGGAGCTGGCCGGTTCCGACCGGCGCGAGTACTGGGTGGAGGTCGACCACGACTCCGACGCGGTCTCCCTCTACGAGTTCCTGCCCGCCGCCGACGTCATCGACCCGGCATGGCTGGATGCGGACCGGAGCGTCGTACTGATCGGCAGCCTCGCGGGCCGGCGGGGCAGGGTCGCAGAGCGCGGGGTCGGCATCGGGAAGTAGGGGCCCGGCGGCCTGCTCCTCGGCGGCCTGCTCCTCGGCGGCCCGGACGCCCCGCCGCCGGCAGGAGTAGCCTGCGGTCGCGGCCGGTTGCGCCCTGCCGCGACCGCTGGAGCAGAACGAGGAGAGGGAATGACCGCGCGGAGCGACACCGATCTGCAATCGCGAGATGTGACGCGGCGCCTGCCCCAGTACCGGGAGGTCATCGACCTGTACCGGCGCGCCTTCCCTCCCGAGGAGCGGATACCGCTGTGGCACATGCGCCTGATGTCGCTGCGGCGAGACGTGGGGTTCCGGGCCTGGTTCGACGACGGCGTCCTCGTGGGGCTCACCTACACGGTCGACTCCCCGGCCATGGTCTGGCTGTTCTACCTGGCGGTCAACGACACCATACGCTCGCGCGGCTACGGGTCGCGCATCCTGAGCAGCGTGCGCCGGCGCGCGGCGGGGCGCACGGTCGTCTTGGAGCTCGAGCCCCTCGACGACGGCGCCCCCAACCTCGAGCAGCGCCGCCGTCGCCTGGCCTTCTACGAGCGGGGCGGCTTCGCACTCACCGGCTACCGCATCCACGAGGGAGATCAGAGCTACTCGGTCATGGCCGACGGCGCCTTCGATCCCGGGGCCTTCCGCCGCCTGGTGTTCCGGTTCGGCCTGGGGCTGCGCCGGACGTTCCTCACGCAGGAGTGACGCCCGCGCCACCCGTCCCGCCGAGCCGGTCGCCGTCGACGGCGATCCGCGCGGCGCCCGGGGCGGTCTCAGGCTGCGGTGACCGGCCCCGCGTAGAGGTACACGCCCACGGTCCCGGGCAGGCCCGGCACCTTAAGGTCCAGGCTCCGCTCGGCGGCGCGGACCAGGCCCGCCCTCTCGTAGAACCGGTAGGTGCACAGCTCGTCGGTGTAGAGGAAGAGCTCGGTTCGCCCGTGCTCGCGCAGGTGGGACATGAGGTCCCGGTACAGGCGGGAGCCCACGCCCCTGCCCCGGGCGACGGAGTGGACGGCGAAGAGCATGACCTCGTCGCTCAGGGACCACGTGCCCGCCTGCCGCACGTCCTCGCACAGCTGTCCGTAGACGCGCTCGAAGTTGAAGAAGAATCGCAGCGTGCGCCACTGCGGCAGCCCCACGGTGAGGAGCCAGGCCCTGTCCGCAAGGATCCGCATCCGGCGCCGGACGCGTCCGGGCAGGATCGGCTCGCCGTGAACCCGCCCCATCACGACGCCCGCGACCTTCCCGTCCAGGACCGCGACCCGCGCATAGCTCGACGCCTGCAGGCACTCGTCGAGGTAGCTCTCCAGGGCCGAGCGCTCCAGGTAGCGGCGCCGGGTGTAGCGGTGGATGTGGAAGGCGTCGTTAATGATCGCCATGACGCCCTCGGCGTCGCGGTCCTCGTAGGGGCGGTAGGTGACGGTGGCCCGTCGTGTCATGCGTTCTCCTGGTTGTCGCGGGCGAGACTCGGTGCGTGCGGGGCGGGAGCCTGTCCTCAGCCGCCTGTGAGGAGCTTGACCACCACGCCGACCACGACGGCGTTGTAGAGGAAGGCGAGCACGGTGTGGGTCATGACGATCCAGCGGGTCCGCGAGGAGCGCACCTCGACGTCGGAGGTCGCGAAGGTCGCCCCGATCGTCATGCCCAGGTAGAGGTACTCGGCGCTCGTCGGCGTCCTGGTCCCGGGGAAGCGGAAGCCGCCGTGGGCCTCGAGCCGGTCGTGGCGCTCGTACATCTGCGCGAACCCGATGTGGAGGACCAGCCACCCCAGGACGCCTATGAGCACGGTGAGGACCTGGCTGCGGTCCAGGGCCAGGTAGAGGCGGCTGACGTCGTCGGCCAGGGATGTGCCGGTGACGGTGTCGCTGGGGTCGCTGAGGTAGCTGACGGCCGTGATGAGGCCGGTGGCGGCGGCCAGGAGTGGGGTGAGGTCGGACAGGCTGCGGAGCCAGGGGTAGCGACCCGGCGGCCGGGGGCCGGGGCTCTCCGACGGCGCCCGGCCGCCCCGATCCGCCCCCTCGCCGGGGTGGTCGCCCCGGGCCACCCACAGGGAGCCGACGACGTAGACCAGGGCCAGCACCACCCAGGACAGGGCCCCCATGGCGGTGACAACCAGCTCGGAGAAGAGCATCTGGGCGAGGCCCGCGGCGAGGAGGACCACCTCGACGACGGCCAGGGCGCGAGAGCGGTACATGAGCGCCATCCTCTCAGGTCTCTCAGGGCCGCGGTCGGTCCGTCCCGCCCGCGCCCCGCGACATGAGGTGGTAGGGGGCCAGCAGGCCCGCGCCCCAGGCCGCCATGTCCGCCACGAGCGCCGCCCGCGCCCGAGGGCCCTGGCCGTTCTGGCCGCCCCTGGCCGCCGTCCTGTTCCGTCCGGCTCAGACCTCCAGGTGCCCGTAGGCCGGCTGCCACATGGCGTCCTGCACGGCCTGGATGAGGTTGTCGTGGCTCGCGGTGGCAACGCCGTCGGCCTGGGCCTGGCGCGCCACGGCCACCGCAACGGTCGCCGATGAGGCCCGCAGGTTCTCCACCGGCGGCAGCAGTGAGGCGCCGGGCTCGGTGGGGTCCACCTGGCCGGCCACGGCCCGCGCGGCGGCCAGCAGCATCCCGTCGGTGACCCGCGAGGCTCCCGAGACGATGACGCCCAGCCCCAGGCCCGGGTAGAGCAGGGCGTTGTTGCCCTGGCCGATGGTGAAGGTCGTGCCCTCGTAGTCGAAGGGGGCCACCGGGATGCCCGTGGCCACCAGCGCCTTCCCGCCCGACCAGGCGATGACGTCGGCCGGCATGGCCTCGATGCGCTCGGTGGGGTTGGACAGCGGCAGGACGATGGGGCGCTCTACGCCTGCGCTCACGGCCTCGATGACCTCGCGGGTGAAGGCGCCGTGGTTGGTGGAGGTGCCGATGAGGATGGTGGGTTCGGCGCGCCTCACCACCTCCAGGAGCTCGACGGCGCCGCGGGACGAGCGCTCCCAGCCCGCGGCCTCGGCGGCGGGGCGGGCGTAGGCGCGCTGGTAGTCGGGCAGGCCGGCCATGTCGTCGGTGACCAGGCCCGCCCGGTCCACGAGCCAGATGCGGGCGGTCGCCTCCTCGGGGGAGAGTCCGTCGCGCACCATGCCGGCGTGGATCTGGTCGGCCATGCCGGTGCCCGCGGTGCCGGCCCCGTAGACCACCAGGCGCTGGTCGGCGAAGGTCTGGCCGGTCACCCGCATACCGGAGACGACGGCGGCCATGACGATGGCGCCGGTGCCCTGCATGTCGTCGTTGAAGATGCGGTACCGCTCGCGGTTGGCCTGGAGGATGCGGCGGGCGTTGGCCGGGCCGAAGTCCTCGAAGTGCAGCAGCGCGCCGGGGAAGAGCTCGCTGGCCACCGCCAGGTACTCGTCGACGAGCGCGTCGTAGCGCGCCCCGCGCACGCGCGCGTGCCGGTTGCCCAGGTAGGAGGGGGCGTTGAGAAGTGCCTCGTTGTCGGTGCCGCAGTCCAGGTTGACGGCGATGGCCCGCTCGGGGTGGATGCCGGCGGCCGCCGTGTAGACGGCGAGCTTGCCCACGGAGATGTCCGTGCCGTTGACCCCCCAGTCGCCGATGCCCAGGATCTCCTCGGCGTCGGAGACCACGAGGAGGTCGACGTCGTCGGGCCCCAGGCCGAGCGCCTCGAAGGAGGGGCGCACGTCCTCGATGCGGTCGATCGACAGGTAGACGGCCCGAGAGCGCCGGTAGTCCCGGCTCCACTTCTTAATGGCCTCCCCCACGGTGGGGTCGTAGACGATCGGGAGCAGCTCGGCCAGGTGATCGGTCAGGAGCCGGTAGTAGAGCACCTCGTTGCGGTTGTGGAGCTGGTCGAGGAAGACGTACTTGTCCAGGTCGGTGGCGAAGGACCGCAGCTGGGCGTAGGAGCGGGCGACCTGCTGGTCCAGGGTCTCCACGGCCGCGGGGAAGCGGCCGACGATGCCCAGGCGGCGGCGCTCCTCGAGCGTGAAGGCGGTGCCGCGGTTGGTCAGGGGGTCCGCGATGACGGACGGCTTGGCTGGCATGGGTGCTCCTCTCGCTGCGGAGGACGACGCCGGGGCGCCAGTCTCCGGGCCAGTGTGTCAGTTGCCTGACGTATCCGGTGAGAGTGTGAAAGAAAAGTTACGGCCTGTGCCGCATGCTGTCCACTGCCGTCGAGATAGACATTTTCGTACGAGGTAGACGGTGTCACCGCCGATCTCGTACGAAAATGTCTATCTCGACGCAGGTGGGCCGCCACGGCGTCGAGCAGCGCCTCCAGGACGACGAGCGTGGCCGCCCGGGTGCGGAACATGGCGTCCTGGGCGGGGGAGGTCGTGGTCAGCAGGACGTCGGCCAGCGGCGGCAGCGGGCCGGTGCGCCGGTTGGTCAGCAGGATCGAGGTCGCTTCCCGACGGCGCGCCAGACGCAGAAGGGCCTTCACCGGGGCCGGGCTGCGGTCGAAGGCGGCCGCCAGCACCACCGAGTCGGCGTCAATCCCGGCCGCGGCGTGGGCCCAGCGGTCGGTGCCGTCCAGAAGCGTCACCCCGGTCCGCAGGTAGGCCAGGAGCAGGCAGAAATGGTGGAGCAGGGGCTGGCCGGAGGCGACGGCGCCGAGGTAGAGGGGCCGGTCGTCGTCGGCGACGAGGTCGCAGGCCCGCACGAAGGCCGCCTCGTCGATGGAGGTCAGGGAGGCGGACAGGGAGGCCTGGGCCAGGTGGACGCGATGGGCCAGGACCGACTCGGGTGCGCGGTCCTCGCCGTCGTCGAGCCACCGGAGCCGGTCCACCGGCAGGGAGAGGTCCTGGCGGACGCCCGCGCGCAGGCTGCGGCTCATCGCCCGGAAGTCGGCGTAGCCGAGCTTGCGCGCGAACCGGGCGACCGTGGCCGAGGAGACGCCGACTCCCCGGCAGACCTCCTCCAGGTTGAGCAGGGCCGCGCCCGGCAGGGAGTCCTCGTAGAAGCGGGCGACGTCGCGCTCGCGGGCCGTGAGGTCGGCGGACGCGATCCTGTCCAGGAAGGGGGCGTCCGGGGGCTCGGCCGGGGGAGTGCCCGTGCTGCCTGTGCTGCTCGTGCTGCCTGTGCTGCTCGTGCTGCCTGTGTGTGGCTCCACGGCGCCCAATGTATCGGAGGGGCGGCGCGGCTCACCGGCCCGCGTGGCCCCGGTCGCACTCGGGGCGGACCGGAATAGGGGCCGCGCCGGCGGGTGTTGCGCCTGCTGAGCAGCCAACGCGGCTGAGCGACAGCCGAACAACCGTTGCGCGCCGCCGAGCGCGCCACCCGAAGGGAGCCCCATGGCCACCACGAACATCACCGGCGAGCAGTTCAACTCCACCGTCCGCGGCGAGGGCATCACCCTGGTCGACTTCTGGGCATCCTGGTGCGGCCCGTGCAGGCGCTTCGGCCCGGTCTACGAGCAGGCCTCCGAGGCCAACCCCGACATCACCTTCGCCAAGGTCGACACCGAGGCCGAGCAGGGGCTGGCGCGCGCACTGGGCGTCTCCTCCATCCCGACCCTCATGGCCTTCCGCGACGACGTCCTCGTCTACCGCGAGGCGGGCGCCCTGCCCGCCCCTGCTCTCGCCTCCCTCATCGACCAGATCCGCGAGCTCGACATGGCCGATCTCAAGGCGAAGATCGCCGAGGAGCGGGCGGGCAAGCAGGCGTGAGCGCGGGCCCGGCCGGGCTGCGGGGCCTCCCGACCCCTCGCTGAGATCGGTCGGGTTCCGGCTCGAGTTCGGTTCAAGGGGCGGGGCGCCGCCCCTCGTGGGTTCTCCGAGACCCCTGAGAGCCGTTCCCGACCGAAAAAGGTGGTTCCCACGCACTTTTAACACCGACCGCCGCCCCGTCCTCGCCGCAGAACCGCAGAATCACGCCAATCTTCGCTACGCCCAAGACCGCCGGGCACCTTAAAGGTGCGTGGGAGCCACCTTTTTCCGCCGCGCAGCGCCACTCAGCCCCAAAACTATAGACGAGCCTGTCCTGTGTTCCCTGAGAGCGATAAGATCTAACCATTGAGCATCTTTGATTGTAAAGTCGCTCCCATGAGCGCTAAGACTGTCAAGAACCCGCCCGTTGCCCCCGCTTTCACCGCCTCAGCCGAGCTGCGCGCCGACCTCCAGCGCGCTCTCATCGACATCACCGCTCTGAGCCTGGTCGGCAAGCAGATCCACTGGAACGTCGTCGGCCCGAACTTCCGCGACCTCCACCTCAACCTCGACGAGGTCGTCGACATCGCCCGCGAGGGCTCCGACGAGCTCGCCGAGCGCATGCGCGCCATCAACGCCTACCCGGACGGGCGCCCGGCCACCGTCGCCGAGCAGACCTCCGTGCCCGAGGCCCCCGAGGCCGGCGTCATCACCGCCGACGCCGTCGACTACATCGTCTCCGCCATCAACGCCGTGACCACCACGCTGCGCGAGATCCACGGCGCCGTTGACGAGGCCGACCCCTCCTCCTCCGGCATCCTGGAGGACTACACCCAGCGCCTGGAGCAGCAGAGCTGGTTCCTGTCCGCCCAGAACTACAGCGCCTGAGGCCCCGACGTCGTCCCCGCCCCGGCTGAGGCGGATGCCGTCCCTGCCGGGGCGGGCGAGGGCGGCCTCTGCCTCGCCGAGACGTGCATTTTGCTCTCGAGAGGGCGGCGGGCGTAGCTGTACGCTCGAGTGCGAAGCGCACATCTGGGCGCCCGTCACCAGCTGCCCGGTCTCGAAGGCCACCTCGAGGGCACCCGGAAGGTCGGGGATGTCGGCGCCGCAGCCCCGCGAGATCGCCGGGTAACCCGCGAGAACGT
>ERZ773063.1297-NODE-1297-length-14912-cov-11.843239_pt1 | contig 14912 bp, 7 predicted proteins | sample MGYA00580625_ERZ773063 | MGnify/ENA primary metagenome ERZ773063 (study PRJEB29015, sample SAMEA2738022) | human oral metagenome | biome: human oral; feature: human-associated habitat; material: dental | place: China | collected 2042 ...
CTGCACATTGTGCAGCCCCTTTCGTATGGTGTCAACTTCGCTTTGTATGGTCGATCTGCGGCACCTTCAGCCCCTTGCGCAGGTAGCTCTGCTGCAGCTGATAGACGCTCTGCACGAGACGCTCACGCTCGCGGTTTTCGAGGGTATCACCGAATATGACACCGATGTGGTACGTCGTGCCGAGGATTGTATCAATCGGCGTTACCCTGCGAACCGTCCCCTGTGTTTCGAGTGTTCCGATCCGCGGGAGATCGGGCACACGCACGGAGATCGGCATACCCATATCCAGAGGCTCGTTGTGGACGAAGCAGAGTCCGCCACCGCTGATGTCAATGAGGGCGACCTCATGGAATTTCTTGAGGTTTCCGTGGCTGCCGTGCAGTTTTACCTCGATGGACATCGGGATCGGCACGCGGACGAAGTCGCGCAGCTGGATGCGTTCGGCACTTTTCGGCAGGTCGAGATACCAAATCGTATCGGGCAGTGCCGAGGCGGAGCGATAGGGAACCGCAAAGTGATAGACGCAGCCGGCTCCCGCAAGATGGCACTGAAATATGTGACCGGGATCCGGCATGTTGACGAATTTCCCGATCGGAATAGCCAGCCGTACGGCAAGCGCACCGGATTGCGCGGCTGCCGCCTGCTCCTCATTACTGCGCTCCAGTGTGCCGTAGCAGTCGATATCGGTCTCCGGATCGATGATGTGAATCGATGTTCCGTGTTTCAGCAGGGTAAAGAGTTTGTCCCCCTCAATCATATTGTCAGATCCTTTCCGCAATTAGTATTCTTTATAGAAGAATAGCAAACTATGACGGCAAAGTCAATTTGCAGCTTTGACTTTGCCGTTTGTTCGGGCTATAATAACAATCGGTGAATTGTATCATCTTGTTAAGAGTATAGGAAAAGGAATTGGGTGGATGCGATGGCGATGAAGATAGACAGCAATATTGCACGAAATACGTCCCTTACAATGCCTCGTGCGGAGACTGAGGCAGCCGTGCGCGGTGCGGCAACGGATTTCAGTATGGAACTGGCGGATCAGGAGTCATCCATGTCACGCGAGGCGATGGATCGACTGCTCGAGCAGATCGACGAGCAGGGGGCACGCCTTTCAAAGTCGCCGACCTTTGATGAGCTGCGCTCCTATCGCTCGCTCATTCAGAGCTTCATCGGCGAGGCGGTTGGTACGATGTATGAACTCCGCACACAGGCGGGCTGGGACCGCCTCGGTCGGCAGAAGGTCTATACCTCCGTGCGCAAGATCGACAAGAAACTCGAGGAGATGGCAGAGAAAATTCGCCTCGGGCAGGCAGATCAGCTCGATATCATTGCGAGCCATGATGCCATTCGGGGGCTTCTCGTCGATCTCTATATGTGATGGCGCGAACGAAGAAACAGGAAGACATCCCGGCTCCTGAGGAAACGCGGAAAGAGTATCCGCAGGACTGGGCGGATATTTGCGGTCATGTAAAGATCATTCGTTGTCTGCGGCAACTTGCCACAGCGGAGCACCTTCCACATGCCCTGATCTTCAGTGGAATAGAGGGGGTCGGCAAGCTCCGGACAGCGCGTGTGCTTGCACGGACGCTGCTCTGCGCGGGCGGGGGAGATGCCCCATGCGGGCACTGTGAGGCTTGCCGTACGATGGCGACGGGCGTTCATCCCGATTATTTTGAGGTCGCTCCCGAGGTGCGCGGCAAGAGTGCGGCGATGATCCGCACGGATGCCGTGCGCGAGATCCTGATTGCGGCAACGGGTACACCGGTCAGTGCACATCGGAGGATCATCCTTATCGACGGTGCCGACCGGATGAACGAGGTGGCGGCAAATCGTCTCCTCAAGACACTCGAGGAACCGGCGGGAGAGGTACTCTTTATTCTGGTGACGAGTGCCTACGATGCCATTCTCCCGACCATCCGCTCGCGCGCCGTATGCATTTCGTTCGGTGTATTGCCGTCTGCGGAGATTGAGGCGGTGCTCAGAGCGCGCGGAACGGAGCATGCGGCAGTGATTGCCGCCCTCGCGGACGGCAGTCTCGGCAGGGCTCTTGCCCTCCACGAGGAGAGGCTTGCTCTGCGCGATGATGCTCTTGCGCTTCTAACGAAACTCCCCGACCTGCGTGTTGAGGAGATATGGGCGCGTGCAGAGGCACTTGGTTCGCGTACGCATGAGGAGCGTACGGCATGGATTTCCTACGTCCGGATGGCACTGCGCGATCTGCTTGTTCTCTATGAGGATGGGGCGACAACGGAGCTCTACCATCCCGATCGGCGGGATGACCTTGCGGCACTTTGCGGGCGGATGTCCCGCACCGATCTTTTTGCCCTCATGGAGAGGACGCATGAACTTACGCGGCGCTTTGCGGCGAATGTGAACCCCGCATTGCAGCTGGAGGCATTTTTGCTGCGCGCGCATAATATATATACCTAGGAGGAAGTTTTGCAAACAATTGTAGGTGTCCGCTTCAAGTCAGCGGGCAAGATATACTCATTTGGGCAGGGGCAGCTCACGATTGCGGAGGGGGATCACGTCATTGTCGAAACCGCGCGCGGCATGGAGTGCGGCAAGGTCGTTATCGCCTCCCGCGAGGTACCGGACGAATCCGTGCCGCCCAATCTGCGCGTCGTGCACCGCATTGCGGATGCCTCTGACCTTGCGCGGATCGACGAAAATCGTGCACGCGAGCGTGAGGCACGCACGGTCTGCGAGGAGAAGATCAAGGAGCTCGGTCTCAAGATGAAGCTCGTCGATGTGGAGCTGACCTTTGATCTCTCGAAGATGCTCTTCTACTTCACCGCAGACGGGCGCGTTGACTTCCGCCAGCTTGTGCGCGAACTCGCGGGCGTGTTCCGCACACGCATCGAGCTGCGCCAGATCGGCGTGCGCGATGAGGCGAAGATGATGGGCGGCATGGGCTGTTGCGGGCGTCCGCTCTGCTGCGCGTCCTTCCTCGGCGACTTCGTGCCCGTTTCCATCCGCATGGCAAAGGAGCAGAACCTCTCCCTCAACCCAACGAAGATCTCTGGGATCTGCGGGCGTCTTATGTGCTGTCTGAAGTACGAGAGCGACGGCTATGGGTGCGGCGGCTGTATGTGCGCGAAAAAAGTGGAATATACGCCCGCGCAGAACGACCGTGTCATCGCCGAGGATGGCGAGGGGCGTGTTGTGGCAATTAACGAACAGCGCCGTACGGCAACGATTCTGATGGATGATGGCAAGACCGTTGTTGCTGCGTGGGAAGATATCGCGCGTGCTGAGGGTGAAGAGTGTGTGTCCCCACGCGTGGAACGGGAGCCGCGTATGCGTGTCCCACGCGAGAGTCGTGCTCCGAGGGAACCGCGTGAAGGGCGCGAGCGGCGCGAACGCCCTGCGGGTATAAAGCAGCGGAATGACCGCAATGAGCGGAGTGAACGCGGAGGGCGCAATATGCGGAGCGCAGACCGCCGCCGCCCGCAGGGCGGCAAACGCCAGCCGCGCCGTGCGCCGCGCCTGCAGCAGGGCGATGAAGCGTATGAATAACGTGGAAGAACTGCATCCGAACGAGCGGGTTGACGCCCTCTCTTTGGGCGGACGGCAGATTATCCAGCGTACGGATGAATTCTGTTTCTCGATGGATGCCGTACTCCTTGCACATTTTCCGCGGTTCACGGGACGCGAGCGCGTGCTTGACCTCGGCACGGGGACGGGCGTTATCCCGCTCCTCATCGCGGATCACGTTGCAGAGATCACAGCGGTGGAGCTGAATCCCGTGCAGGCGGAACTTGCCACACGGAATGTGCGGCTCAACAATCTGACAGAGAAGATCACGGTGCGGGAGGGCGATTATCGCGACCCTCCCGCCCTTTTTGCGTGCATGGACTATGACCTCGTTTTCAGTAATCCGCCGTATCGCCCCGTGATGAGCGGCGCAGTCAGCACGGGCGCGCGTGCGGCGGCACGTCATGAGCTGACAGCGACCCTTGCGGATACGGTGCGCGCGGCTTCGTTCGCCCTCCGTCACGGCGGGCGGATTGCGATGGTGCACCTCCCCGAACGCCTCGGTGAGATTGTCCTTGCCCTCCATGCGGAGCACCTCGCCATCAAGCGTCTGCGTATGGTGCAGCCGCGTGCGGATCGTGCACCGAATCTCATGCTGATTGAGGCGGTCAAGGGTGCATCGCTTGCAGGTATGTGCCATGAGCCTACCCTTATCGTGCGCGATGGGGAGGGACACTATACGGAGGCTCTTCGTGAAATTTACGGCGGAAGCATCTGAGGAATCACTGCGCAAATGAAAAGGACGGCGACACATTGTTGTGTATTGCCGTCCTTCTGTTTGTCTGAACGCTTAGCCGCGCTTCCCCTCTGCCTTTGCCATGAATTTCTCCACGGCGACGGCGAAGCGCGCGTGCGTGCCGCTGCCGATCTCCTCGCGCTCATCGTACGCCGTTACCTTAAGTGAGATTGCGCGCCCGTCCACCGCCGTCACCTCGGCGATGGCACGTACCGTCAGCCCCGTCGGCGTCGCTGCACGGTGTTTGATATGCAGCTCCGTGCCGACCGTCGTCCACCCCTCGGGACACTCCTGCTGACAGAGCTCTGCTGCCGCGCGCTCCATCAGCGCTGCCATCGCAGGCGTTGCGTACACCGCGAGCGAACCGCTGCCGACCGTCACCGCCGTATTTGCGTCCGTTACCGTGTCCACCGCCTCATGCGTCATGCCGACGGCAATCTTACTTGTATAGTCCATGTGCATTCTCCTTTGTATTGATACCGCATCCTCACCCATGTCAATCGCCGCGCACCATCTCCTACGCATATTATAAACACAATATACACACCTGTCCAGAAAAATGTAAATCATGGCACTTTGGGAATCACTGATAAATTCAGCCACGCCATCTTGACGCATCTTTTTTGTCCGCACTACTCCCGCGATCCTCCACATAGCTTTGGCTATGCGTCCGGTTTGCCTTCTTGTTCGGACGAAAAAATCTACGCCAATCTGACGGACTTCATTTTATCAGTGATTCCTTTGCACGCGATTTTGTTGCAGCACGCACAAATCAGGAGGCTGTTTCCTATATAAAGGAAAATTGTATTTATCACATTCATCTTTTGATAAATTTTTCACAAAAAAAGAAGGAAATCATTAGAAACGTCGTTGACAATGACAATAGTCCTCATGTAGTATAAGGAAATATGTAATGAATCTCAATCTATGGTTGGGATATGCAAGAGTATTCCTGTGATGGAATCAAAATCCCTTGTATAAGCATTAGAGGAGGCGCACATGTTCAACGGATTGAAGGCACAGCGACGGCTGGCACTGTATGTTGCATTGGGGTTATCTGCGGGCAGCTGCACTTTTTTGGATGCATCGACGGTGTATGCGGCGCATGACTACACAGAGACGGCTACAAGCATCAGTGGGCTTGAGGGGACGGACAAGACGCACTCGATGAGTGATAACAATATCACGATCGGGACGCCGGGCACACCCAATGTTCCGTTCAGTACGTATGGCAGGATTTCTGGCGGTGGCAAGAAGAATGCCACGGGGGATGTTACGGGCAATACGCTCACGATTCATGGCCTTCAGGTCAGCAACGGCGGCGGACAGAGCATCATCTACGGCGGGATCAGTGGTACGGGCGCAGTCACAAATAATAAAGTATTCTTCAATAACGGGCTGTCGAAGGATCCCATCTACGGCGGCTTTAATGGCGCGTCTGCGACGAAGGCGGTCACAGGCAACTCTGTTACAGTCGCAGGCGGAACGGTGCAGGGCGATGCCTTTGGCGGCTATACGTCGGGCAAGGGTGCGGTCACAGGAAATACTGTCACGATCAAGGGAGGCCGTCTCGGCGATGAGGCGGCGGGCGGCGTAATCGGAAATTCGTCGAGCAGTGCCAACGCTTCGGGCAATACCTTAACAATTTCGGGCGGTGCGTTCACGAAGTCGGGCGGTACGAAGGCCTACGGTGGCTATACGGCAGGCTCGGGCAAGACAACGGGCAATACGGTCAACCTCGGTGATGGTACAAATCCTATGGCAACGGGGACAGACCTCACGCGCGTAAGAATCTACGGCGGCAATAAGACGAACGATGTCACAGGCAATAAACTCAATGTCAATGCCTCCGGTATCGAGGTCAGGACGGCGCGGAACTTCGAGAAGTACAACTTCAATCTCACGACAGGTGTCACCGCCGGTTCGACCATGCTCAAGATGACGGACAGCGGCGGCTTCGGCTCGACACCCGATGTACAGTGGAGCAATATCACGCTGAATGCCGAGGGCTGGAATGGCGATACGACGAAGTATGGCCGCCTTGGCACAATGGAACTGCTTCGTGTGACCAGCGGCGCTGATCTGAAAATCTTTAACAGCACAGTGCTCGACCGCAAGGCGACGAGTGGTGACTTCGAGTATCATATGTATACGGATGTGGCAACGCCTCCGTTCTTCGGATACAATATGGTGAACTACGTCCGTGCCGACATCGACCGCTTCCAAAACGCCGACGCAACGGCAGATAACGTCACAGGCACAGCTGTCTATGGCGGCTATTCTAGTCTCGGCAACACGACGACGAACAACAAGCTCAAGATCACGAATACGAACAACACGAATCTGAATGTCTACGGCGGCTACACGGCGGGCGCGGGCGATTCGACGAACAACCATGTCACGATTACGGCGACGGGCAAGGTAAAGGCGGCGTACGGCGGCTATGCGACGGCGGCAGACAGCAAGGCAGAGGGCAATACCGTCACCGTCGAGACGGGCGGCTGGGTGGACAACAGCTCATATGCCGGTTGGGCAAAGGGGGCCGTGAACCGCAATATCTTCACCGTCAAGGGACATGCCGACTGGTCGGCCTACGGCGGCAAGCTGGACGGCAGCGGCACGGCTGAGGGAAACGAAGTCCACGTCGAGGGGGGCATGGTGAAGGGCTATGCCATTGGTGCGACCGGAGGAGCCAATTCAACTGTGACCGGAAACAAGGTCACGGTTACGGGTGGTACGGTCAAGAAAAACATCTCCGGTGGACAGTCCTCGGGGGCAAACGGAAAGGCGACAGGGAATATTGTCGCCATCACGAACGGAAGTACCGTCGAGGGCATCGTCAACGGCGGACATATGACGGGCGACGGAACTGCCTCGGACAATGAGATCACGATCTCGGGCAGTACGATCAAGCAGTCTGTCAACGGTGGCTACAGCAGTGCAAGCGGCACGGTGACCGGGAACAAGGTTACGGTATCGGACAGCAGTACCCTTGAGGGAGGAGTGTACGGCGGCTATGCGGATACCGCCGGCACGGTGACGGGGAATATCGTCAATATCTCGGACGGTACGTTCCAAAAACGCGTGTACGGCGGCTATTCAGATAAGTCCGGCACGGTGACGGGCAACAAGGTCACGATTACGGGCGGTACGTTCCAAGACCTCGTCTATGGCGGTGCGGGCGGCGATACCTCCGGTACAGGAACGTTTACGGTGAACAACAATACTGTTACGATTGCGGGTGGTACGTTCCAAAAGAATATTTACGGCGCATATTCGTGGAAGCCGGACGGCACGACGGAGAACAACACAGTCAATCTCGGCGACGACACGCATACGGATCTCTCGGGCACGACGCTCTCGGCGAGCAACATCTACGGTGGCAACATGGCGGCAACGGGCAATACGCTCAGCATCGACGCCAAGAATGTTGCGGCAAAGTCCGTCAACAAATTCGAGAACTACAAGTTCAAGCTGAACAGCGCGACTGCGTTCGGTGATACGATGCTGACCGTCACGGATGCGGGTGACTTCACGGGCGCGGGCGTTGACTGGAGCAAGCTCACCGTTGATCGAACGGCTCTTTCGGATGTCTCGAGTCTGCACGGCATCCAGCGCATTACCCTCCTGAAGCGCAGCAACGCCGCCGATACGCTGAAATTCCAGAACTATGAAGCGACGGAGAATGGCACGGCGACCGAGACGCATGAGTTTGGTCTCATGACGGATACGGATACAGACGAAGCGAATGCCGTATTGTTCGAGGTTAGCCGGTTCAAGGGCAGCGAGGTCGCGTATGACGGCACGACAGAGACGTATGCGGGTGCATACGGCAAGGAGCTCTATGGCGGACTTTCGCGCTATGGTCATACGACGACGGGCAACACGCTGACGGTCACGGGACTTCGCGGTACGGATGATCCGCAGTATGCCTTCGGCGGTATCAACAAGGGGACGACGGGCGATGTCAAAAACAATACGCTGAACATCGACCTTGCGAATGCCGGCGATACGATCGACGAGGTGTATGCGGGCGAGGCGGAGAATGCAAACAATGCGGGCGAGGTCTCAGGCAACATCGCCAATATGAAGAAAGGGACGGTCAACAAGCTCTATGGCGGTCACACCTTTGGCACGGGTGCGGTCAAGGACAACACCGTCAATTTCTCGGGCGGCACAGCGACGGACTACGTCGCGGGCGCTTATGTGGACAATACCGCGAACGCCGCCGAAATTACGGGCAACAAGGTCGTCTTTACCGGCGGAACCGCCGTCGCTGTTGAGGGCGGCGCGGGCAAAGGTGCGGGCGCACTCAAGAACAATACGGTCACATTCAGCGGCGCAGGCAGTACGGCGGACACGCTGCGCGGCGCAAATTCCGAGGGGCAGGGGCTCGTCGAGGAGAACAGTGTCACGATCTCGGGCGGCACGGTGGCGCATGCCTACGGTGCGGTCACGGACGGAACGGGCGAGGCAAAGAAGAATTTCGTCACCGTTACGGACGGCGCGGTAAACACTGAGATTGCGGGCGGTGTCGGCTACAAGGCAACAGCGAACAGTGTCACGATCTCGGGCGGTACCGTCAGCGGGGATATCTACGGCGGCAGGTCGGCAGGTCCCGGTAGCAGCGCCTCGGGCAACACCGTGAACCTCGGTGCGGAGGACGGCACCTACACGGCGGACCTCACACATGCGGCACTCCACGGCGACAATGATGCCGGTACGGGGGCAACACTCAATGTCCGTGCGAAGAACATCACGGCAAAGTCCGCCGACAAATTTGCGAACTACAAGTTCCATCTGAATGACGATATCGCGCAGAACGGCGGCTCGATGCTGATGCTGACCGAGAATAATGGATTCAACGGCGGCAATCAGTTCGATTGGACGAAGCTCGATGTCGATACGTCGGGGCTCTCGGGCAATACGGTCATCGGCAACGCGACCCTCCTCACGGCTACGACAAACGGGCTGAAGTTCTCGAATTATGCAGGACGTAATAAGACAACCGCTGCGACAAACGGTGACTACGAGACGGCACTGCGCACGGACACGAACACGGATACGGCGACAAAGGTCATCCTCGACTACAACCGCTTCCAAAACAATACCAATGTGATGTATGACGGATCGACCTCGGCGACAACGCTGCCGGACGGCACGACCGAAATCTACGGCGGTATTTCCTATGCGGGCAATACCACCACGAACAACCATCTAACGGTGACGGGCGTGCAGGGGAATCTGACCTCGGCTTACGGTGGTAAGACGGCAGGTGCAAGGGGCGATGCCACAGGGAACAGTGTGACGGTCGAGCAGACGGGCACGGGGGCAATCTCCAACGTTATCGGTGGGGCCACTTCCTCGCAGGAGGCAACGGCAAAGGCGAAGGACAATACCGTCACGATCAAGGACGGTACATTTGGCGCAGTCTATGGCGGATATGTCACGCATGCCGCAAATGCGACGGACAATCATGTCCGGATCGAGGGCGGCACGGTGCAGAATGCCGTTGTCGGCGGCGGCGGTACAAGCACGGCGACGGGCAGTATGTCGGACAACAGTGTCACCATCACGGGCGGCACGGTCACGGGCTATGTGATCGGCGGTGATGCGCGCGTACTGACAAGCACATCCAACAAGAATGTCATCAACCTTGGCGACAATGCGGGGACTTTTGCGGCGAACCTTTCGGGTGCGCAGCTCTGGGGGACAAGCTATAATGGTAACGTCCTCGCGAATGATGACGCAAAGCTTGCGGACAATACGCTGAACGTCAAGGCGAAGAACAGCACAGAGGTCGCAAAGGTGCGCAATGTGCAGAAGTTCAATTTCCTCCTGCACGATGATACGACAAAGACCGCGCCGCTACTGAACATGACGGATGCGGACGGGTTCGGCAAGGTTTCCGCCGATAACTCCGATGTCAAGGTGGCATGGGCAAACGTCACGGCTGACCCGTCACGGATCACAACGGCGGTGGATGCGGCGACGGTGCAGGGGAAGAATACCTATACCCTGATGCGCGGCGCGAACAATGCGCTGAAGTTCAGCGACTACGTCGCACGCTACGATACGCACGGCGGTGTCTATGAGACGGGGCTGCGCACGGACACGGGCACGAATACGGCGACCGAGGTGCTCTACGAGGTCAACCGCTTCAAGGACGGTCGCGTCACCTATACGGCGACATCGGCGGGCGATGCGCTCGGCGGCTACTCCGCATTCGGTAACAAGACTGAGGGCAACAAGCTGACGATCGAGGGCGTGACAGGGGCGATTGCCGCAGCGTATGGTGCGCAGACCGCAGGAACAGCAGGCGACTCCGTGGGGAACGCGGTGACGCTCGCGGGGACGGGCACAGGCGCGGTCACGAATGTCTACGGCGGCGCGATTACGAACGCGGCAAACACCGGCGATGTGACGGGCAATACGGTGACGCTCACGGGCGGCACGGTGACGGATGCGGTCTACGGCGGCTATACGAACGGCTCGGGCAAGACGACGGGCAACCATGTGAACCTCGGCGACGGCTCTGCGGCGACGCTCGCGACGGGCACGAACCTCGACAACGCCGCGCTTTACGGCGGCAATCAGTCCGACGTGACGGGCAATACGCTGAACGTCATGGTGAAGGATGCAAAGGCACAGAAGGCACAGAACTTCGAGAACTACACATTCCATCTGACGGATCACATTGCGGCGGACAAGCCGTCGAGCGGCAGGATTGACGACAGCTTTACGCGGAGCACGGGCACGATGCTGACACTCGCGAACGGGTTTGACGGGCAGGAAGCGGATTGGTCGAAGGTCACGATTGACACCTCACGCCTCTCCGCCGACAAGACGCTCGGCGCGATCACCCTCATGAAGAGCGATACGGCAAACGGGCTGACGTTCCGGAACTATGCCGCGATTACGCGTGAGGCGGGCGTGACGAGCGGCGACTACGAGGTCGTCCAGCGCACGGATACCATCGACACGGGGACAACCGTGCGTGCGACAACCGTCCTCATCGATGTGAACCGCTACAAGAACGGCAATGTCACCTATGACGGCACGAGCGGCACGAAGACCTATGCCGGTGTTTCCTATGGCGGGAATACGGCGGAGAGCAACACGATGACGCTCACGGGCATCGCTGCGGGCGATACCGTCCAGTATCTCTCGGGCGGGCGCTCGGAGGGGACTGCGGGCGGCGCGGTCAACAACACGGTGAACCTCGTCGGCACGGGCGCGGGGACGCTCGGGGAGGTCTACGGCGGTCATGTTGGCAATGCGGCAAATGCGGCGGGTGCGACGGGCAACACAGTCAACATCACGGGCGGTTCGGCGCAGACGATCTACGGCGGCTATACAAACGGGTCGGGCAAGACCACGGGCAACACGGTGAACCTCGGCGACGGCACAGGGGTTACAGCGGGCGCAGATTTCTCGAACACCTCCATTTACGGCGGCAGCAAGGCGGATGATGTCACAGGCAACACGCTGAACGTTAAGGGCAAGGATATGACCGTGGGGGCGGTGGGCAATTTCGATGTCTACAAGTTCCACATGAACGACGCGATCCGATCCGGCGACACGATGCTGAACCTCAGGCAGACGGGCGGCTTTACTGCCACGACAGACTTCGCGCGCATCGCCGTGGATGAGAATACGCTTCATGCGTGGGGCGCGAACAAGCAGGGCGCGAACCGCATTACGCTGCTCAGCGCTGCGGGCATGCATTTTACGGGGGATACGCCCGCGCGTCTCCTCCGTGTGCAGGACGGTGTGGAGTACGGTATTCATACCGATACGGGTACAAACACGGCGGACAAGGTCATGCTGGACGCAAACCGCTTCAAGGATGGTGCCGTCGAATACACGGCGGCATCGGCGGGTGAGGCGCTCGGTGGTTACTCCGCCCTCGGCAACACGACGGAAAACAATACACTCACCGTTACGGGGGTTGCCTCAGGTGCATCTGTCAGTGCATACGGCGGTAAAACCGTCGGCGCGGCCGGCGGCGCGAAGGACAACAAGGTCGTTGTGAACGGCGCGGGCGAAGGAACGCTCTCGAACGTCTACGGCGGTGCAGTCACGAATGCAGGCAGTGGCGGCGATGTCACGGGTAATACGGTGACGCTCACGGGCGGCACGGTGACGGGCGATGTCTACGGCGGCTACACGGCGGGCACGGGTGCGACCACAGGCAATACCGTGAATCTCGCGGGCGGCAGTGTCGGCGGCACGGTCGCGGGCGGCAACAAGGGGGCGGCAGGAAATGCGCTGCATGTCACGGGACCGGTCACGGCGGGGCAGCTTGCAAACTTTGAGACGGTCAGCCTGGCGGCAAACCGGGATATGGTCGGTAGGACGCTTCTCACCGTCAATGGCGGTGCGGCGACCACGGGGCTTGACTGGCAAAAGCTGACGGCGGATGTCACGATGGACAGCATCGGCGTGAAGAGCTATGAGGCGACGCGTGTCACGCTGATGGCAAACGACAAGGGCATTGACTTCGGCACGGGCTATCACGGGGCAAAGGAACTGTCTGCCCCGGACGGGTACGAGATCGGCATTGATACCGATACACATGCGGGCAACGGCAAGGCGGTCTATGCGGACGGCTACCGCTTCAAAGGAAACACGGCGGCGACCTACGGGGCGTCGGACAACGTACATGAATTTGCGTGGGGCGGACGCTCGGAGCTCGGCAAGACGGCAGAGGACAATGTCCTCACCGTCACGGGCGGCACGATCACGGATACGGCGTACGGCGGCACGTCGCGCAGGGGCAAGGCACAGAATAACAAGCTCGTTATGCGCGGCGGTGAGGCACAGACACTGAAGGGCGGCTTTGGCGAATCGGCATCGGGCAATACGGTCGATGTCTTCGGCGGCACGGTGCGCGGCGATGTCTACGGCGGTCACGCGACGGTGGGCGATGCGGCGGGCAATACGGTGAACCTCCTCGCACCCGTTACCGTGGGCGGAACGATCCACGGCGGTATGGCGAGCGGAGCAAGCACGAACAACACACTTGCCGTGCATTCGTTCGGCGCGAAGGCGAAGGATATTGACAATGTGCAGAATCTGCATTTCTATCTGCCGGCGGGTACAACCTCTGCAGAGACGCGGACGATGCTGACGCTCACGAATGCACCTGTGGTCAAGGATATCAGCACGCTGAACCTCGGCGTGGCGGCGGTTGCGGCGGATGCGCGTGCGCTCCGTCCCGGCGATGCGGTGAGTCTGCTCAAGACGAACGGCACGCTGACGACGGCTGCACAGCTGCGGAATACGGGAAATGCACGGACGATGTCAGCATCGCACGGCGGGATTCTCGACTATACGCTCGGCCTTGCAAAGCGCGGAGAAAACGAACTCATCGCGACGGTCGAGAGGGTCGATGTGAACAGCCGCAGCAAGTCGCCGGTCGAGACACGTGCGGCAGCGACAGCAGCGATCAATGCGGGTGCCGATCTCCTGACCAATATGGGGATGGCGGCTGCGGCGGATGCTGCGGGCACGATCTCTGCGCAGACACTGCCGACGGCCTCTGAACAGTCGGTGGTGAATGAGGACAGATCGTTTGAGGTCGACGAGGAGTCCTCCGTCGCAGATCCCGCAGACGAGGTCGGGACGGACACAGGCAAATATCAGCTGTGGGCGGCGCAGGGCGGCTCCAATATGCGGATCAACTCCGGCTCCTATGTGGACGCGAAGGGATGGAACCTCAATGTCGGATTCGCAAGAGAAAACAAGGTGAACGATGCCACGCTGATGTACGGTCCCTTTGTCGAGTACGGGCGCAGCTCGTATGATTCCTATCTGGATGACGGCACGCACGGTAGCGGCAAAGTGAGTTACATCGGCGGCGGCGTGATGGCAAAACTGACGCAGGAGAGCGGCAGCTATATCGAGGGCAGTCTGTGCGCGGGTCGTCTCTCGCGCGACTATACGGGCAGCGGTGATGCCGCAGATCTGAGCTATGATGATTCGGGTACGTATGTTGCGGGGCATATCGGGCTTGGAAAGGAGTGGAAACTCGCGGGCGGAGATAAGATTGAAGGCTATGCCAAGTATTTCTACTCCCATCAGAACGGAAATGCGACGACGCTGCGCTCGGGTGCGGAGCTCGACTTCGGCGGCGTGGATTCGCACCGCCTCCGCGTCGGTGCGCGCTATACGCACGCAGACAGCGCGCGCAGCGAGGTCTATGCGGGACTTGCGTATGAATACGAATTTGACGGCGGGGCAACGGCGACCTATCAGGGCTACGCGACCCCGAGTCCGTCCATCGGAGGCGGCACGGGCATTCTGGAGCTCGGTTATCGCTTCGCACCGAAATCCAGCAGCGTCAGCTACGGTGTGAACCTCATGGGCATGCAGGGCAAGCGCGACGGCATTGCGGGCGGCGTTCAGGTCAACTGGGCGTTCTGAGACGTTTCACATAATACAGAAAAGCGGGGCTGCCGATCGAAGCTCACCTTCGGTCGGTAGCCCCAGTTTTTGTCCGCGCATCCTCCCGTGGACTTGTTTTATCCTATATGGCAGTATTCGGCAAGGGAAAACCTGAAAACGAAGTATCCGTACTCCTCTGTATACAGAATTATTTTTATCGAGCGGTTGCGTGTGTGGGAGAATCGTTCTA
>ERZ773063.1300-NODE-1300-length-14905-cov-7.845522_pt1 | contig 14905 bp, 12 predicted proteins | sample MGYA00580625_ERZ773063 | MGnify/ENA primary metagenome ERZ773063 (study PRJEB29015, sample SAMEA2738022) | human oral metagenome | biome: human oral; feature: human-associated habitat; material: dental | place: China | collected 2042 ...
CTCGTCGGTCCAGGTGTAGATGACATCGGGCTGGTCGCTCATGCGCACGTCCTTCGCTTGCGTCGTCGTGATGGGCCCACCTTAACGTGTGACCTCCGTCCCAGGCGTCGATGCTCGCTGGAGGAGACGGGCGGACGAGGGAGGGCGAGCGGTGAGGATGCGCGGCGGCCGACCGAGGGGCGCGGGCCCGGCCGCGAGGACGCGTATCGCAGATCTCACATGTGGTGATCGTGCACCGCCGCCCGGGCCGCGGCGACCACTTTCCGCCTGCGCTTGTGGCTCTCGATCCGCCACACCAGGGACGGGCGGCCCTCCCGGTCGACGGCGGCCAGCAGGAGCCCGGCCCCGACCGCGCCGCCGCGGGCGAGGCCCGACAGGGCCTCCTTGCGCGCCTGCCCGCCCTTGACCGCCCACACCGGGTTGTTGATCAGGGTCAGGGGGAGGTTGAGGGCCGCCAGCACGGCCGCGCAGGTGCGCGGGGCGCGGCTGGTCGCCAGCCCCAGTCCGGCGGCGACGCTCACCGCCCCGCAGGCCCGGGTGAGTATGCGGGCGTCCGAGGCGAGCACCGGCGGCAGGCCCGCCCTCTCCAGCAGCGGCGAGACCCTCTCGAAACGCTCCACATGGCGGGCGGGCCGGGTGAGGGCGTCGATCCCGTCCAGGACGAAGGACGTGGCGAGCATCGGGCGGGCGAAGACGCGCAGAATGTTCATGACACCATCCTGACCTACGGGAGCGCTCGCGGCCAGGACCTCGCCGCATGTCTGCCGGCCCGTCCCGGTTCCCGCCGGGGCCCGTCGGGCGGGCGCGCCGCGAGGGTGCGCGAGCGCGGGGAGGCGGCGCCTCGTGCGGGGCGCCGGTGGACGTGGCCGCCGCACCGGTATCAGTGGCTCGTTCTGAGACCGCTCGCCGTGAACCCGTCTCCTTTCCACGACAGGTCGACGTTGCCGACCCCGGTGGAGCACAGGTGGCACTCGCGGTCTCCGCTGATCTCCTGATTGACCCACTCGAGGTGGGCGGCTCCCTCGGAGGTCGTGATCGACGCGATCATGCCCGCCTCCGCTCCGGAGTCGATGTCGCGAAGACTGATGCTGCCCGCCAGGGACAGGGTCTCCGTGTAGGCCGCGATATCCGTGTGGAAGAGGGCCGTGCCCCCGCGGTGGCACTCGAGCGGGACCAGGGTCAGGGGGCCGGCGCTCGTGCTCATGACGGTGGCGGGGCGGCGGAGGTAGACGAAGGCGTTCATGCCGGTGGAGTCGGATGCCGACGCGTAGCTGTTCGCGAACGACGCCGTCGTGCCGTCGTTGGTGACGCACCCCTTGGGCAGTGGCAGGCTCGCGTTCCTCAGGTCCGGAGCGCCCGGGGCGTCCTGCAGCGGCAGGTCCAGCGTTTCGGCGCCGGAGGAGTCCGCTCCCTCGGGCGCCGCCTCGGCTGCGGTTCCCGCGGTGGGCTCCGCCGACCCGTCGGCCGGGGCGCTGTCGTCGCTCCCTCCCCATGAGCAGGCGCTGGTCAGTGCGAGCACCGCGACGCAGGCGGTCGAGAGGATGCGGCGAGGGCGTGGATCCATGGGGCTCGATCCTCACATAGGAGTGCGGGCGGTGATAAGCAGTGATAAGTGGGGTGATGGTCGGAGGGCTGCTGCCTTGGCGCTCAGTGGCTGATGAAGCTGATGGAGTCGATCTTGTCCGCCTCCAGGACCACTACGGGTGCGGGGCAGCTCGCCTGGCACGAGAAGTCTATCCGACATGCGACCTGGTTCTCGGTCACCTCGATTCCGGCTGCCTTCGCGTCGGCATTGTTCATGCAGGTGCCGACGTTGTAGTTGACCGACGCGTTGTGGACGATGTAGTCGCGAGCCGTCTGATAGCCGGGGGTCGGTGCCGGGTCCTCCAGCTGCTGACGCGACTGAGGGGTGGTCTGGCGCCATACGCCTACCTCGTCGGCCTGCCTGAGCGACTCGACGAACTCGATCGTCGCGGCGTCCTTGCCGTCTGTCGTGACGGCGCCACCACCTGCGGGCGCCTCGGCGCTCTCCTGCGGTGCGACGGGACCCGGCTGCTGCTGCTCGGAGCCCGCCGCCCTGGTGCCGCTCGCCTTGCTGTCGCTGCCGGGCAGGCGGGTGTGGGCGAGGACCCCGACCCCGATGCCGCCGGCGACCGCCAGGATGCCCACCACGACCACGGCGGCCGCCTGCGCCAGCGGTGAGCGCCTGGGTCGCGACGGTGCGGGAGCGCGGCGCCCCGGCTGCCCGAGGTACGGGGGCGGGGCGACCTCCCGCCAGCTCTTGTCGCCCTTCACGCGCGGCTGCCCGGGGTACGGGGGCGGGGCACTGGGTTGGGGCGGCGGCGGGAGGCTCGACGTGGCGAGGGTTTTGCTGACCTCCGGGGACTGAGGCGCGGGCGCGATATTCCGCGCCAGGGACAGGGGCGAGTCCTTTGGCGTGCAGGGCGAGGACGACAGGGTGGGTGCTGCGGGAATTCCCGACAGTGTGGTTGAGAAACCATTCAGTGTCTCCCGCACCGCGCTTATCTCGGGGCGCGACTCCGGGCTCTTGTCCAGCATCTTGCTGATGAGGGCCCACAGGGGGTCGGGAATGCCCTCAGGACGTGTGGGCACCATGAGGGCGTGGGCGGCGGTGACATAGTTATATGGCCCGTTGAAGGGGGTGACTCCGCAGGACATCTCGTACAGTATGACTCCCAGGGAGTAGACATCCATGGCGAAGGATGGAGGGTTCCCGCTGTTCACCTCCGGAGCCATGTACAGGGGCGTTCCCGCGTCTGTGGCGGTGCGCGTCGCCGCTGCCGAGTCGCAGATGGATGCGACGCCGAAGTCCGCGATCTTCGGCGTTCCGGGGGATGTGGAGGAGTCGATGAGAATGTTCTCGGGCTTGATGTCCCGGTGGACCACTCCTGCGTTGTGCACGGCCGCGATTCCGGCCGATACCTGAGATCCCAGCCAGGCCACCGTTTGAGGAGGCATAGCGCCGTGCGACTTGATGAGGTCCCGGAGGCTGCCGCCGTTGACGTAGTCCATGACGAGTGCGAGCGTATTTCGCTCGACGACGATGTCGTGCACCTCGATGACGTTCGGTCCCGCGGCCTTCTTGAGGGCGCTTCGCTCCTTGAGGAAAGCATCTATGACGCTGCTCTCGTCGGTTATGGACTTGTGCAGGATCTTGAAGGCGAGCGGCTGCGGAGACTCTTTTGCATGACCCTTCCAGACTTCTCCCTGAGCCCCCGACCCGATCTGCTCGTCCAGTATGTAGGTGTTGCCGAGGTGCTGAGAGGATGGAGATTCTGTCATGAGATCTGCCTGATTCCGCGAAGAAGATATGAGAGGGGAACAAGCCTGGTGAGGGTGAGGCTACCAGAGAGTGAGGGGCGGTGCACCAGCCCCTGATGGAAGAGGCAATGGCCTCGTCGGCGCGTTCGCTGCACACGGGCCGGGAGCGGTGCGGCGCCGCCCGGAGCGGAGCCGTCCGCCCGTTCTCCGCGCGATGGCGGGGCTCCTGGACCGGCAACGCCCCCGAGGGGGCCGCCCGTCCGTTCCCTGTGGAGCGGCGGGGTGCGTCACGGCGACCGGGAGACGGGGAATGAAACCGGGGTGCCCTTCTGTTGGCCAGGACGTGACTGCGAAACTGCCGACCAGACCGCCCGCCCCGACGGCGTCGTGCCGCGCGCGCCTGTCTCGCACTCGCGTGCCGGCGGGCGGGCCGCGGCGTCGAGAGACCCGATCGGCCCGTCCGGAGCCTCGCCTGCGCGCGGGCGCGACGGACGGGGACGGTCGTCCGAGTGGGCCGGGCGGCGCAGGCGGCAGCCGCGGGCGCCCGGGGGCGCTAGGCTCGTGGGCGATGACGGACACCGACGACTCGCACTCCGACGGCGCCTCGCGTGAAGACGGCGACGCGACCGCCGACCTCCTGACCGATATCGACCCCGATGGCTCCGGCGACCTCGACCGGGCCCCCGAGGACGAGTCCGAGGAGGAGCGGGCCGCGCGCTTCGAGGCCGACGCCCTGCCCTACCTCGACCAGCTCTACGGCGCGGCCATGCGGATGACGCGCAACCCGGCCGACGCCGAGGACCTGGTGCAGGACGCTTACGCCAGGGCCTTCGCCTCCTTCCACCAGTACCGCCCCGGCACGAATCTCAAGGCCTGGCTGTACCGGATCCTGACCAACACCTTTATCAACTCCTATCGCAAGAAGCAGCGCGAGCCGCTCCAGTCCGACGCCGACGCCGTCGAGGACTGGCAGCTGCACCGCGCCGCGTCCCACGACTCCACCGGGCTGCCCAGCGCCGAGAACATCGCCCTGGACGAGTTGCCCGACGAGGAGATCAAGGCGGCATTCTCCGAGCTGAGCGAGGACCGCCGCCTGGCCGTCTACCTTGCCGATGTCGAGGGTTTCTCCTACAAGGAGATCGCCGAGATCATGGACACGCCCATCGGCACCGTCATGTCGCGTCTGCACCGCGGACGCCGCCAGCTGCGCGAGCTCCTGGCAGACCATGCCCGTCAGCTGGGCTACACCACGACTCGGGAGGCCCGCTGATGGACGGTTCGAGTGAGAGGGACGAGCGCTGCTCCTGTTCGGAGGCCCGCGCGCACCTGGAGCGCTTCCTCGACCACGAGTGCGACGGCGACCTGACCGCGCGCCTCGCCGAGCACGTGGCGACCTGCGAGCACTGCTCCCGCATTGCCGACGCCGAGACCCACCTGCGCGAGATCCTGCGGTCGCGCTGCGCCGAGCAGGCCCCGCCCGAGCTGCGCGCCCGGGTGCTGGGCCGGCTGTCGGTCATGCGGGCTGCGACCTCGGTAACCACCGCGACCACGGCCGACGGCACGACAACGGTCCGCAGCCAGGTCGTCCACTATCGACTCAGGTGACTGGTCCTGGTGCGCCGCGTCGAGATCGGTGAAGAGGCGGCGAGGGGCGGGCCTGTGCGCGTGACCGGGGCAACTGGAGGTCGTGTGGTCCGCGTTCCCGCCCGTGTGCAAAAATAGTTCATGTTTCATGCCCCCTCGTGGGGCGGTCCAGACACGAGGAGGCCAGATATGAGCAAGCGCGGTCGTAAGCGTCGTGCACGCGCCAAGAACAGCGCCAACCACGGTAAGCGTCCCAACGCCTGAGCCGGGGTCCGCCCCGGGCAGCCGGTAGCGCGGCCGGTCACTCCTGCAGTGGCCGGTCGCGCTCGTTGTTGTTACGGCACGGGTGCGCGGGCTCCGGGTTGTTGTCAGTGTTGTTGTCAGTCCGCCGGCGGGGCGACCGCGAGCACTTCCTGCGCCTGATCGACATGGGGATCGACCGCATGGGTGTGGGCTACCGGTCGGTTCCCGTCGTCCTCGGTCAGGAGTGACGGCGTCCCGGGCGGTACCCTCAGCATGTGACAGGCCCCCTCGACGACGACGGAGCCGGCGGCGGGGCCGCCGCCTCGCGCCGCGGCAGGGGCGACAGCCTTCATGGAGACGTTGCGAGATGCCTTTGGGACGCTTGACGGACAAGGAGCAGTGGACCCTGCGGGGCGGCTCCCTCCTGCGCCGCGTCCTGGTGTGCGTCGTCGGGGAGGTCATCACCTCGCTCGGGATCGCGATCCTCCTCATCGGGCACGCCGGCGTCGACCCCTATACCGCCTTCCTGCAGGGCGTGGCCCACCTGTCCGGCCTCTCGTTCGCCGTGGTCGTGCCGATCGTCAATATCCTCCTGCTCGTCGTGGTCGTCCCCTTCGACAGGACGATCTTCGGCCTGGGAACCGTCCTCAACTTCACCATGGTGGGGGTGCTGGTCGATTTCTTCCAGGCCGTCTACGCCGAATATTTCACGTTCACGTACACCATTGCCGGAATGCTCGTGTGCCTGCTCATCGGGATGGGCCTGTTCAGCCTGGGCGTATCGATGTACATCACCTGCGATCTGGGGCAGGGGCCCTATGACGGCATAGCGCCCGCGGTCAACCGGGAGCTCCCGCGGGTGAGCTACCGCGCCTTCCGCGTGACCCAGGACATTCTCGCCATCGCCCTCGCGCTCATCCTGACCGGTTTCGACCTGTCCCTGGGCATCGTGGCCGTCGGGACGATCGTCATGGGCTTCTTCCTCGGCCCGGTCATCGGCCTGTGCAACTCGGGGATCTCCAGCCGCCTGGTCGGCGAGTCGCCGGGGCCGGTCCCTCCGTAGACTGCCGGCGCGGCGATACTGCCCAGGGTCGATGCCGCGCTGGCCGCGCTCGACGCCGTCACCGCCGAGGCCCGCCACTGGCACGCTCCCGAACCGCGCCCCGTGCGCGTCGGCGTCTCCCCGCTCATCAGCGCGGGCGTCGTAGCTTACGCCCAGCGCGTCGTCGCCGCCCTCCCCGGCCGCGGGAAGGACTCCCTCGTCCTGCGCGAGGCCGATCTGTCCGAGCTGTGTGCCGCGCTTGACGACGGCGAGCTCGACCTCATTGCCGTCCCCGCCGTTCTCCCGCTCACCCGCTGCCGACACCGCGTCATCGGCAACGAGCCCGTCGTGCTCGTCGAGCCGGAGATGAACCGATCTCGAGCCGGAGATGAACCGATCTCGGCGCGGAAGTGAACCGATCTCGGCGCAGGGGCGGCGCTCAGGAGGGCTGGGACACGCCCAGCCACTCGTACCAGCCGCGGTGCAGCACCAGCCAGGCGAGCAGGCCGTAGCCGGCCTGGCCGGGGTGGTCGCCGCCGGCCGCGGCGACGTCGGTGATCCACTGGTCGTGGTTGCGCAGCGGCTCGAAGGTCTCCACGTAGGGGACCCGGCGCCGGTGGCACACCTCGGTCGCGGCGCGCGACAGGGCCGCCGTCGCGTCGGGGCTGACGCTGGGCAGCGGCGGGGGCCCGACCACGAAGCAGGACCGCTGCTCGCTGGCGGCCTCGTCCAGGATGTTGGCCAGCGCCAGGCGGCTGCGTGCGGGCGAGATGCCGGAGCCAACGTCGGCGGCGCCCAGCCCGATGACCAGGCGGTTCACCCCGGTGCGGGTGGAGCGCAGGGCCACCTCGGAGGGCCAGCGGTCGGCGAGCTGGACCGTCGTCTCCCGGGGCACGGCCAGCGTCGCCCAGAAGGCCTCCAGCTCCCGGGGGGTGCGGGCCATGACGCGCCCGGCCCACCCCAGGGCCCGAGGGTCGCCGTAGCCGGCTACGAGCTCGTCGCCGATGAAGTGGATCCGGGTCTCGTCCACATCGCTCCTTTCTCCCCGTCGGCGCTCCGGACCGGACCCGGTCGCCGACGGGCGTGACCCGACGTCGTGCGGTGCCTCCTGAAGGAGACGCTACCGCGCCCCGGGCCCGGACGCGTCAACGACGGCGCGTCCCCAGGAAGCAGAGCGCCTCGGGGGCGCCTGCCCAGGAGGGCGCGGCGCCGGCTCTCGGGCCGACCGGTCGGACCGGCTCAGGAGAGGCCGGTACCCGTCGTGACCGGTCAGTCGCGATCGAAGGCCGCCGCCCTGAGCGCCGCCTGCTGCGCCCGGTAGGCGCCGGCGCTGCCGACCGCCGGGGAGGCCGCCTCGGGCGGCGAGACGAGCCGCATCTGCCTGCCTCCGGTGAGGGAGGCGGGCACGTGCAGGGCCAGCCACGGCCAGATGCCCTGGTTGGCGGCCTCGTCCTGGACGAAGACGAGCTCGGCATCCGCGTAAGGGGCCAGGGCCTCGGCGAGCTCGGCCTCGGGCAGGGGGTAGAGCTGCTCGAGGCGGATGATCGCGGTGGACGCGTCGCCCCGCTCGGCCCGCTCCTCGGTCAGCGCGTAGTACACCCGGCCCGAGCACAGCAGCACCCGGTCGACGCCCGTGCCCGTGGCGATCCGCTCGTCGGTCTCGCCGACGACCGGCAGGAAGGCCCCGGCGGTGAGGTCCTCCACCCGGGAGGTCGCGGCCTTCAGGCGCAGCAGCTGCTTGGGGGTGAACACGATGAGCGGGCGGCGCGGACGGGAGTAGGCGTGCTCGCGCAGCAGGTGGAAGTGGTTGGCGGGCGTCGAGGGCATGACCACCCGCATATTCCCCTGGGCGCACATCTGCAGGTAGCGCTCGATGCGGGCCGAGGAGTGGTCGGGCCCCTGCCCTTCCTGGCCGTGCGGCAGAAGCATGACCAGGCCGGAGCGCTGGCCCCACTTCTGTCCGGCGGAGACGATGTACTCGTCGATCACGCTCTGGGCGCCGTTGGCGAAGTCGCCGAACTGCGCCTCCCAGATCGTCAGCCCCTCCGGGCGCTCCACCGCGTAGCCGTACTCGAAGGCGAGCGCCGCGTACTCGCTCAGCAGCGAGTCGTAGATGCTCAGCGGCGCCTGGTCCGGGGTGAGGAAGTCCAGCGGCGTCCACTCGGCGCCCGAGCTGTTGTCGTGCAGGACGGCGTGGCGCTGGGCGAAGGTGGCGCGCCGGGTGTCCTCGCCGGCAACGCGCACCGGCACGCCCTCCATGAGGAGGGAGCCGAGCGCGATGAGCTCGCCCAGGGCCCAGTCGATGCCGCCCTCGCGGGTGGCGCGCCGGCGCCTGGCGAGCATGGCCCCCAGCTTGGGGTGGACCGTGAAGCCCTCCGGGTAGGCGACCTGGGCGTCCCCGATGCGCTCGACGACGCGGCGCGGGACCGCGCTGGTCCAGCCGATCATCATGCCCTGGCCGGCGCGCTGGGAGGCGGGCACCTCCAGGCTGGTGGTCTGCAGGCCGACCTTCGTGGGGTCGGTGGCGTCGAAGGAGTCGCTGGAGGCGCTCTGAGCGGTGCCGCCCGAGCGGGCGTGGGCGGCCCGGGTCTCGGCGAAGATCCGCTCCAGCTCGCCGTGGAACTCCTCCTCGATCCGCTGGGCGTCCTCGGCCGCGATGTCCCCGCGCCCCACCAGGTCGGCGGTGTAGACCGCGCGGGTCGAGGGCAGGGAGTCGATGAGGCGGTACATGACCGGCTGGGTCATCGACGGGTCGTCGCCCTCGTTGTGGCCGCGGCGGCGGTAGCAGATCAGGTCGATAATGACGTCCTTGTGGAAGGCCGCCCGGTACTCGTAGGCCCGGTGGGCGGCCCGGGCGACCGTCTCGGGGTCATCGGCGTTGATGTGGAAGATCGGCACCTGCAGCCCCTTGGCCAGGTCGGTGGCGTAGGTGGTCGAGCGGGCCGACGCGGCCCCGGTGGTGAAGCCGATCTGGTTGTTGACCACGATGTGCACGGTGCCGCCGGTGCGGTAGGCGGGCAGCTGGCTCATGTTGAGGGTCTCGTAGACCACGCCCTGCCCGGCGAAGGCGGCGTCGCCGTGGACCAGCACGGGCAGCACCGTGTAGCCCTTCTCGCCCAGGCCGATGCGGTCCTGCTTGGCGCGCACGATCCCCTCGACGACGCCGTCGACCGTCTCCAGGTGGGAGGGGTTGGCCGCCAGGGACACGCGCGTGCTCACCCCGTCGGTGCCGGTGAAGACACCCTCGGTGCCCAGGTGGTACTTCACGTCCCCGGTGCCCGCGCCCTCGATGACACTGGTGCCGTCGAACTCGTCGAAGACCTGCCCGTAGGACTTCCCGGCGATATTGGTCAGGACGTTGAGCCGCCCGCGGTGGGTCATGCCGATGACGACCTCGTCCAGGCCGTCGTGGGCGGCCGAGTCCAGCAGCCGGTCGAGCAGCACGATGAGGGACTCCCCGCCCTCCAGGCTGAAGCGCTTCTGCCCCACGTACTTGGTCTGCAGGAAGGTCTCGAAGGCCTCCGCCTGCTCCAGCTTGGTCAGGATCCGACGGCGCTCGGCCGAGGTGACCGCCATCCACTCGCCCTCCAGGCGCTCCTGCCACCAGACGCGCTGGGCCGGGTCCTGGATGTGCATGTACTCGATGCCGGCGGTGCGGCAGTAGGCGCGGCGCAGGCGCGCGAGGATCTCGCGCAGGGTGGCGCGCTCGGTGCCGCCCAGGCCGCCGGTCGGGAAGGTGCGGTCCAGGTCCCACAGGCTCAGCCCGTAGGCGGACAGGTCCAGGTCCGGGTGGCGCCGCAGCCGGTAGGTCAGCGGGTCGGTGTCCGCCGCCAGGTGGCCGCGCTGGCGGAAGGCGTGGATGAGCTCGGCCACGCGCGCGGGCTTGCCCGTCTCCAGCTCGGGGTCGTAGGTGGCGTCGCGGGCCCAGGCGACCGGCTCGTGCGGTATGCGCAGGGACTCGAAGATCCGCCCCCAGAACCCGTCCAGACCGAGCAGCTTGCGCTCGATGAGCCGCAGGAACTCCCCGGAGGCCGCCCCCTGGATGACGCGGTGGTCGTAGGTGGAGGTCAGCGTGACGACCTTGCCGACCCCGTGGCGGGCGAGGGTCTTCTCGCTGGCGCCGGCGAAGGCCGCCGGGTACGCCATGGAGCCCACCCCGACGATGAGGCCCTGGCCGGGCATGAGTCGGGGCACCGAGTGGAGGGTGCCGATCATGCCGGGATTGGTCAGGGTGACCGTGGTGCCGCGGAAGTCGTCCACCTCGAGCCTGCCCTCGCGCGCCTTGGCGACCAGGTCCTCGTAGGCGGCCACGAAGCCGGCGGCGTCCATGAGGTCGGCCTTCTTGATGGAGGGCACCAGAAGACGGCGCTCGCCGCCGGGGGCGGGAACGTCGATGGCCAGGCCGAAGGCGACGTGGGCGGGAGCGTGGAGGGCGGGCCTGCCGGAGGCGTCGGTGGTGTACGAGACGTTCATGGAGGGCATCTCGGCCAGGGCCTCGACGACGGCCCATCCGATGAGGTGGGTGAAGGAGATCTTGCCGCCGTGGGTGTGGAGGAGGTGCCCGTTGATGACCGCGCGGTTCTCGATGAGGACCTTGGCGGGGATGGCGCGGGCGGAGGTGGCGGTCGGGATCGACAGCGACGCCTCCATGTTCTTGGCCGTGCGGGCGGCGGCCCCCTTCATGCGCGAGTCGTTGTCCTGGCCGGCGTCGTCCTCTGGCGAGCTCGTGTGGTGGCGCGCCGTGCGCTGTGCGTAGGGAGACGTCGGCGGGGCGGCGTCGGAGGCGGGCGCGGGCGGCAGGTCCGAGCGGGTCACGTCCTGGACGGCCGTGGACAGGCGGTGGGGCGAGGGCCTCGACGCCGGCGATGCCGACGGGGCCGCGCCGCCTGCTGCAGGAGCCGTCGTCTGCGGACCGGAGTCCGGGGCGCCTGCGGGAGCGCCCTCGGCGCCCTCGAACAGGGCCCGCCACTGCGGGGTCACCGAGGAGGGATCGGCCAGCCAGGCATCCCGCATCTCCTCCACCATCCACTCGTTGGCTCCAAAGCCTGCGGCGGTGCTGTCCAGTGTCGGCACGGTGGGTCTTCTCCTCGTCGCGGGGTTCGGCAGCATCCGCCCGCGAGCGCGCCGCGTCGTCGGATGATGCTGTGTCGTGCGTCGTCGTGCGTCATCGTACGGGGAGAACGGGGGGTGTGAGGGCGAAACGCGGGACTAAAGACACATTTGTTTCGGGCGTGTGACGGAGGGTGGGGCCGGGGGCGGCCACCGCGACCATCCGGTTCCCGCACCGCGGGGCGGGTGATAGCGTGCGAGCCACTATGCGATCGGCATCCCGGCGGGCGCGCGCACGCGCTTCCCGCCACCATCCGGAACCTGACCACCCTCACCCCGCGCGCTCGCGGGCCCCGGAGCACGTCGCGTACGGCGCGCCGCTGACCGCGGGCGGTGCGGCGTGACCGACTGGCTCATGATCGCCCTGGGCGTCCTGCTGACCGCGGGCACCGCCCTGTTCGTCTCCGGCGAGTTCTCCCTGGTCGCCCTGGACCCCTCGACCGTCGAGACCCGCGCCGCGGCGGGGGACAGGCGCGCCGCCACGGTCCGCAGGGCCCTGAGCCGCATGTCCACGCTCCTGTCCGGCGCCCAGGTCGGCATCACCCTGACCACCATCCTGCTCGGCTACACCATGCAGGACGCGCTGGCCAGGCTTCTCGGCGAGCTCATGAGCGCCTGGCTGGCCCAGTCCGTGGCCACCGGCGCCGCCGTCGTCATCGCCCTGGTGGTCGTCAACGCCTTCTCCATGGTGGTGGGCGAGCTCATCCCCAAGAACGCGACCCTGGCCGACCCCATGCGCACCGCCGGACTCGTCGCCCCCTTCCTCATGGTGTTCACGGTCGTGCTCAGGCCGGTCATCGTCTTGCTCAACGACACCGCCAACCTGGTCCTGCGCCGCATGGGCATCGAGCCGGTGGAGGAGATCAGCGGCACCCGCAGCGCCGGCGAGCTGGCCGCCCTTGTGCGCCACAGCGCCGAGGAGGGCGCCCTCGACCCCTCCACCGCGACGCTGCTGACCCGCTCGATCGGGCTCGGGGCCCTCACCGCCGTCGACGTCATGACCGACCGGGGCCGTCTGCATACCCTGGACCAGGCGGACACCGCCGACGCCGTCGTGGCCCTGGCCCGCTCCACCGGCCACTCCCGCTTCCCGGTCGTCGGCGAGAACGCCGACGACGTCCTGGGCATCGTCCACCTGCGCCGCGTCATCGCCGTGCCCTACGAGCGGCGGGCGAGCGTGCCGGTGACCTCCTCCTCCCTCATGACGCCCGCCCCGCGCGTGCCCGAGACCATGCCGCTGGCCAGCCTGCTGGTCGAGCTGCGCAACCAGGGCTCCCAGATGGCCGTCGTCGTCGACGAGTACGGCGGTACCGCGGGCGTGGTCACCCTCGAGGACGCCATTGAGGAGATCGTCGGCGACGTCGCCGACGAGCACGACCGGCGCCGGGCCGGGGCGCGCGCCGACGCCTCCGGGGACTGGCTCGTGCCCGGCTGGACGCGTCCCGACGAGCTCGCCGCGCGCACCGACCTGCACGTGCCCGACGACGGCCCCTATGAGACCCTCGCCGGCCTGGTCATGACCGAGCTCGGACGCCTCCCGCAGATCGGCGACACGGTCACCACGCCGCGGGCCGCGCTCACCGTGGAGGCCATGGAGGGGCGGCGCGTCACCCGCCTGCGGGTGCGCCCCGTCGCTGAGCCCTCTCTGCCCGCTCGGGACGCCGCCGAGGCCGACGCCGCGGACGGCCCCGGGCCCCGGGCCCCCTCCCGGCGCGACAACGGGGGGGAGAGGGCCCGATGAGCACCCCCGTCGCCCTGGCCGTCACCGTGGCGCTGCTGGCGGGCAACGCCTTCTTCGTCGGCGCCGAGTTCGCCGTCACCTCCTGTCGCCGCTCCCAGCTCGAGCCGCTCGCCGCGGCAGGCGACGCCAGGGCCGCCACCGCCCTGTGGGCCCTCCGCCACATCTCGCGGATGCTCGCCACCGCCCAGCTCGGCGTCACCGTGTGCTCGACGGGCCTGGGCGTCGTCGCCGAGCCCGCCATCGCGCACGCGCTGACGCCCCTGCTGGCCAGGATCGGCATCGGCGACGCGGGGGCGCACGCCGTGGCCGTCGTCATCGCCCTGGTGCTGGTCGTCTACGTCCACGTGGTCTGCGGGGAGATGGTGCCCAAGAACGTGTCGATCGCCGCCCCCGAGAGGGCGGTGCGGCTGCTCGCCCCGCCACTGGTGTGGGTCTCCCACGTCTTCGGGCCTGTGATCACCGCGCTCAACGGCTTCGCCAACTGGGCGCTGCACCTGATGGGCCTGGAGGCCAAGGAGGAGGTCTCGGCCGCCTTCAACGCGGCCGAGGTCGCCTCGATCGTCGAGCGGTCCACCGCCGAGGGAGTCCTGGAGGACGACACCGGCCTGCTCACCGGCGCCCTGGAGTTCTCCGAGGAGACCGCGGGCAGCGTCATGGTGCCCGTGGACTCGCTGGTCACCCTGCCCGGGGACTGCACGCCCGAGGACGTCGAGCAGGCCGTCACCGCCACCGGCTTCTCCCGCTTCCCGCTCGTGGGCGGGCCCGCGGGCGATGGGGCCGCCGACGCCGATGGTGCCGCCGAGAGCGAGACGCGCGACGGCCCGATCGTCATCTCCGGATACCTTCACCTCAAGGACATCCTGTACGCCACCGGGGCTCAGCGCGGCCAGCCGGTACCGTCCTGGCACGCCCGCGCGCTTGTGCCCGTGCACGCCGACGACGAGGTTGAGGACGTGCTCGCCGCCATGCAGCGGACCGGCGCCCACCTGGGGCGGGTGGAGGGCCCCGAGGGCGTCACCATCGGCGTCGTCTTCCTCGAGGACATCCTCGAGGAGCTGGTCGGGGAGGTCAATGACGCCATGCAGCGCGACTGACGACGGGCCCGGCGCGCCTGCGCAGCCGGCCCGGCACAACGTGGTCCACTTACGTTTCTGGAGTGTGCCCAGGCCCATCGAATGAGGGGCGCTCCGGGTGTTAAAGTGCCAAGGTGGAGATGAGCGAGCAGTCGATGACTCGGCGTCAGCGCCGGGAGGCTGAGCGCGCCGCACAAGCGCAGCGTGAGGCCGAATCGCATGCGACGAACCGGGCCGGTGCCCGTGAGCAGCCTCGCAGACGCGCCGCCGCACACGCGGGTGCGCATACTGGTCCCGCTGGGGGCGCACGGCCCGTGCCGCAGGGGAGCATCTCCCGGACGCCCTCCGGGTGGGGGACCGAGCCCCCGACTGCCGGGTCGACTGCGCCCGCCGCGCCGGTCCCACGGTCAGCCGGACGCGCGGCCGACCGCCCCGTCGCAGCCCCCGCGCGGCCCGCGGCCCCCGCAACAGGGCCTGTCAGGCCCTCTGCGTCTTCATCGGCATCTCCGGTGTCCTCGGCGGCTCCTCCCGCTTCCCCGGCCGCGAGTCAGCCTCGGGGCGGGTCGTCGTTCCGCCCCCGGCCCGTTCCTCGAACACCGCCGGTCGGGCGCGCCGCTCCGACCTCGTCACCCCCCTCATACTCACCCCCTTCATCCCCACCCCCCGTCTCCCCGCCCTCACCGTCTCCCGCCTTCCGCGCCGCGCCGCCGACGCCCCGGGAGGCGGCGCCCACCGGGGCCACGGGGCCTGCCGGGCCCGGTGAGCCCGGTGAACCGCCCACCGACGTCATCGCGTGGGACGACATCATCTCCTCGCCGGCGTCCCCGCCCA
>ERZ773063.1301-NODE-1301-length-14892-cov-8.767271_pt1 | contig 14892 bp, 10 predicted proteins | sample MGYA00580625_ERZ773063 | MGnify/ENA primary metagenome ERZ773063 (study PRJEB29015, sample SAMEA2738022) | human oral metagenome | biome: human oral; feature: human-associated habitat; material: dental | place: China | collected 2042 ...
GGGGCGCGGCGGTGGCGGTGCCCCGCCACAGGCGCGCTGTACGAAGAGTCCGAAAACACGATCCGAGAGGTGCGTGCCTGATGTCACGTGAGTTCATTCCGGCTGCCAAGCCGATTATCGGGGCCCAGGAGCGGGCCGCCGTCGATGCCGTCATGGCCTCGGGCATGGTGGTCCAGGGTCCGCAGGTCGCCGCCTTCGAGGAGGAGTTCTCCCGGCAGGTCGTCGACGGGGCCCACGCGGTGGCCGTCAACTCGGGCACCTCGGCCCAGCACCTGGCGACCCTGGCCAGCGGCCTGCCCGAGGACGCCGAGGTGATCGTGCCGTCCTTCACCTTCGCGGCCACGGGCAACTCGGTGGCGATCGCGGGCGCCCGGCCCGTGTTCGCCGACATCGACCCGGCGACCTTCACCCTGGACCCGGCCGCCGTCGAGGCCGCGATCACCGAGCGCACCGCGGCGATCGAGGTGGTCCACCTCTACGGCCTGCCGGCCAATATGCCCGAGATCATGCGGATCGCCGAGGCCCACGGACTGGCCGTCTTCGAGGACTGCGCCCAGGCCCACGCCGCCGCCATCGGCTCCACGCCGGTGGGCGCCTTCGGCGCGTGGGGGTCCTTCTCCTTCTACCCGACCAAGAACATGACCTCCCTGGAGGGGGGCATGGTCACCACCGGGGACGCCGAGCTGGCGCGCCGGGTGCGGCTGCTGCGCAACCAGGGAATGGAGAAGCAGTACGCCAACGAGCTGGTGGGGCTCAACAACCGCATGACCGACGTCGCCGCGGCCGTGGGCCGGGTCCAGCTGGGCAGGCTGGCCGGGTGGACCGCGCAGCGTCAGGCCAACGCGGCGGCCCTGAACGAGGGGCTGGCCGGCGTGCCGGGCGTGGTCACCCCCGCCGTGCCCGAGGGCTACACCCACGTCTACCACCAGTACACGATCCGCTTCGAGGGCGCCACGGGCGCCGAGCGCGACCGCATCCAGGCCGCCCTGAAGGAGGAGTGGCAGGTCGGCACCGGCGTGTATTACCCGATCCCCAACCACCGGCTGGACTCCCTGGCGCCCTACGCGCCGGGCGTCGAGCTGCCCGGCACCGAGAAGGCGGCCCGCGAGTGCCTGTCCCTGCCGGTCCACCCGTCCCTGTCCGAGGCCGACCTGGCGCGCGTCGCCCGGGCGGTCGCCGCAACCGTGAGCGCAGGAGCCTGACCCATGAGCGAGACAGCGAACGCACCGACGACCACCCGGAACCTGCGCGTGGGCCTGATCGGCCTGGGCTCCATGGGGCGCCACCACGCCCGCGTCATCCGCGCCACCCCCGGCATGGAGCTCGTCGCCGTGGCCGACCCCGGCGGCGACCGCTTCGGCGTCGCCGGGGAGCTGGAGCTGCTGCCCGACGTGGCCGCGCTCATCGACGTCGGCCTGGACGCCGCCATGGTGGCCGTGCCCACCGTCTACCACGAGGAGGTCGCCCTGGCCCTGGCGGAGGCGGGCGTGCCCACCATGGTCGAGAAGCCCATCGCGCACAGCGTCCAGGCCGGCCGCCGCGTCGCCGACGCCTTCGCCTCCCGCGACCTGGTGGGGGCCGTCGGCTACGTCGAGCGCTGCAACCCCGCCCTGCGGGCCCTGCGCGAGCGCCTCGACGCCGGCGAGCTCGGGCAGGTCTACCAGGTGCTGACCCGCCGCCAGGGCCCCTTCCCGGCGCGCATCAGCGACGTCGGCGTCGTCAAGGACCTGGCCACCCACGACGTCGACCTGACCGCCTGGGTGGCGGGCTCCCCCTACTGCTCGATCAGCGCCCAGGTCACCCACCGCTCCGGGCGCGCCAACGAGGACATGGTTGTGGCCAACGGCCTGCTGGCCAACGGCGTCATCGTCTCCCACACCGTCAACTGGCTGACCCCCTTCAAGGAGCGGGTCACCATCGTCACCGGGGAGAAGGGCGCCTTCGTTGCCGACACCCTCACCGGCGACCTCACCTTCCACGCCAACGGGACCGTGGAGTCCTCCTGGGACCAGGTCGCCAACTTCCGGGGGGTCAGCGAGGGCGACGTCATCCGCTACGCCATCCCCAAGCGCGAGCCCCTGGCCCTGGAGCAGGAGCACTTCCGCGACGCGGTGCTCGGCACCGGCAGCGAGGCCGTGACCATGGCCGACGGCGTGGCCACCCTGATCGTCGTCGAGGCCATCCTCGCCTCGGCCAGCGAGAACCGGGTGGTGGAGATCTGAGCCGGTCCACCGCCCCGACAGGCCCCCGGGCGAGGCTGCTCGCCCGGGGGCGGGCCCTGCTTGCGGGCTCGCCCTTCCTGGCCCACGTGCTCACCCTCATGACAGGGACGGCCATGGCCCAGGGTGCGGCCTTCCTCATGACCATGGTGCTGGCGCGCATCTACACCCCCCGCGACATGGGGCTGCTGGCCACCTACATTGCGGTGGCCTCCATCCTCGTGGCCGTGGCGGCTCTGCGCTACGACATGGCGATCATGCTGCCCAAGCGCGAGGACCAGGCCCTGAGTGTGGCCCGCCTGGGCGTGGTGTGCCTGACGATTGTCTCCCTGGCGGCCACGGTCCTATCCTTCCCGCTGAACGGTATCGTCTCCCACTACTGGGGGCACGAGGTGGCTGTGTGGATGCCGATGGTAGGGCTGACCACCTTCCTCATGTCCGGCGTGGAACTGATGAAGTACTGGTTCAACCGCAACAGCGACTACCGCACCATCGCGCTCAACCAGGCCGAGCAGCAGATCGGGCTGACCGGCGGCCAACTGGTCCTGGGGCTCACAGGCCTGGGCGGATTGGCCGGGCTGATCCTGGGCCACACTGCAGGCCAGTTCTTTGCTTTCGTGAACCTGGGCCGCCAGGCGGGCCCGCTGCGCAGGCCCCGGCCCGCCGGGGCCCCCTCCCTAGGATGGGCAGCCCGCCGCTATCGGCGCATGCCGCTGCTCAACGCCCCCAACGCGCTGGTGGACGCCGTGCGCCTCAACGGTATCCAACTGCTCATCGGCGGGTACTCGGCCGCGGCCCTGGGCCAGTTCCAGATGGCCTGGCGCGTCCTGGACGCCCCCCTCATCCTCATCAATGGGGCGGTGGCGCGGGTCTTCTTCCAGAAGCTCTCCACTGTCGAGCCGGGCCAGATGCAGCCCTTGGTGCGTACCACCATCAAGCGGGCGGTCCTTATCGGGATAGTGCCTTTCGCCCTCATCTTCCTGCTCTCGCCCTGGATCTTCCCACTGTTCTTCGGCTCTCAGTGGGACCAGGCGGGCGATTTCGGCAGGGCACTGACTCCCTGGCTGTTCATGATGCTCATCACCTCGCCCATTTCCAACCTCTTCGTGGTCACCGAGCACCAGGACTGGATGCTGGGCTTCGCCATCCTCTACGCCGCGGCCCCCCTGGCCTGGCTGTCCGTCTCCCCCCTTGACCTGCTGACCACCAGCTACATCTTGGGCGCGATCATGGCGGTACTGCTGGTCGCCATGACGGTCATGGCCGATCTTTCCGCTGCGCACTACGACCGGGACGGCCGCAGACTGGCACAGGCAGGCGTGGAAGCCGACTGACCTTAGGAAGGCCTGGTTGCAGATGCACGTTGTTCTCACTCCCTCCTGGTACCCGGACGCCCGAAGGCCCCACAACGGCTCCTTCTTCCGCGACCAGGCGCAGATGCTGCGACGTGCCGGGATGCGCGTGGGAGTCATCGCGCTCCAACCCGTGTCCCTCTGGCAGGTGCGCCCGCCGCTGGAGGCGAGCGAGGAGGAGGGGATCGTCGTCGTGCGCGGCAGCGTGCCGACTATCCCCAAAGGTGCGCTTCCCGGCGACCGTGTCATTGCCCGAGCCGTAGCACAACGTGCCCTCGACCTGTACGAACATGCCCAGGACGCCGCCGCGGGGCCTCCCGAGGTGGTGCACGCTCATTCGGTGTTCGTCGGCCTCCATGTCGGGGCGCTGGCCGCTGCCCGCTGGGGCGCTGGGCTCGTCCTGACCGAGCACCGCCCCTCCTCGACGGACCGTTCGCGAGCTGGATGGCGCTACCGGGCTCTGAGGAGGGATATGCGCGCCGTCGCGGTGAGAAGTTCCGTCTCCACTCCCTTCAGCCGGCGACTGACGGGCTACTGGGGCCTGGGGCCGTGGGACGACATCGCCCTGCCCGTCCCGGAGGAGTACTTCGAGCAGCATCGCCCGTCGGCCGGAAGGCGGCTGAGGATCTGCCACGTCTCGCACCTGGATGCCAACAAGCACGTGCCCGAGACGCTCGCCGCCGTGGCACGGGCGGGCCGGCAGCTGAGCGAGGCGGGCCACCAGGCGCCCAGCCTGACCGTGGTCGGCGGGCAGGACGCCGAGGTCGCCCCGCTGCGCGACCTGGCCGCCTCGCTGGGAATCGGAGAGCGCACGACCTTCACCGGCAGAGTCGCCCACGCCGAGGTCTCCCGGTACATGGCGGACGCGAGTGTATTCGTCCTGGCCAGTGGTGTGGAGGCGGGAGGCACGGTGCTGGCTGAGGCACAGGCGCTGGGGTGCGTGTGCGCGGCCACCCCCACCTGGGCGGGACGATTCATGGTCGAGCCGGCCACCGGCGTCGTCTTATCCCATCGGACGCTGGAGGGTGGGGACGCCCTGGTGGCGGAGCTCACCCGGGCGCTGGTGGATATTGAGCGCGTACTGAGCCAGGACTCCCCGCGCTGGAGGCCCGAGGCGATACGGGCGCGGGCGCGACGGCGTTTCAGTGAGGAGACCTTCACGGCCACCAGCCGCCGCTTCTACGACAAGGCCCTGAAGGCCAGGCCCGCCCGGGACTGAGAATCAACGCCGAGCGTGTGCAGGGCATCATGGCAGGTACCACCCGTTCCTCTGCCACTGCTCTGGCCGATGCGTGACTCGGGTGCCGACGGCGTTCTATACCGTTCAGGCTCGCTGCAAGAGGATCTCCACGACGCGCTCGGCGGCGCGCCCGTCGCCGTAGGGGTGGGCCAGTTCCTTGGCGGGTTCGGCCGGGCGCGGGCGGGAGGCGGCCGCCACCAGGGCGTCGCCGGGTTCCACCAGCACGTTCCAGCCCAGCTCGACGGTCTCCACCCACTCGGTCTGGGGGCGCACGGTAGTGCACGGCACCCGCAGGAGGAAGGCCTCCTTCTGCAGGCCCCCCGAATCTGTGACCACACCGCGTGCGTGCAGCGTGGAGGCGATGAGGTCGGGGTAGGCCAGCGGAGGGTGGATGCGCAGGGAAGCACAATCCTCAAGCGCCAACCCGTGCTCGGCGCACTTGGCCCCCAGGCGCGGGTGGGCCAGGAGCACCACCGTGTGGTCCACGGAGGCCAGGGAGTCCAGGATCTCGCGCAGGCGGGCGGCGTCGTCGGTGTTCTCGGCCCGGTGGATGGTGGCCAGCGAGTAGCCGCCCTCGGCCAGTCCCAGCTCCTCCATCACCGGGGAGGGGGAGCCAGCGACGCGATCGCGCACCTGGAGGAGCACGTCGGTCATGACGTCGCCCACGACGACGGTGCTCGCGTCGAGCCCCTCGGCGGCCAGGTGCTCGGCGCCCACAGCGGTGGGCGTGAGCAGGAGGTCGGCGGCGTGGTCGGTCAAGACCCGGTTGATCTCCTCAGGCATGGCCCGGTTGAAGGAGCGCAGGCCCGCCTCCAGATGTGCCACCGGGATGTGCAGTTTGACGGCCGCCAGAGCGGCCGCGAGCGTGGAGTTCGTGTCCCCGTAGACCAGGACCCAGTCGGGGTCCAAGGAGGGAAGGGCCTCGTCCAGGGCCGCCAGCATTGCCCCGGTCTGGGCGCCGTGCCCGCCCGAGCCCACCCCCAGGTGAAGGTCCGGCGCGGGAATCCCTAGATCGCGGAAGAAGACATCGGAGAGCATGGGGTCGTAGTGCTGGCCGGTGTGGACGATTACGTGCTCGACGCCTGCCGCCGCCATGGCGTGGGCGACGGGGGCGAGCTTGACGAACTGGGGACGGGCCCCGACCACGGAGACTACGCGCATGAGGCGATCCTACGGGGCTGCAGGGGGGCGCGAGGACCGCATTGATGCCGCGCTTCGTCACCCGGCGCGCTGCCCGCTCCGGCGGCCTCGGTGCCGGGCGGGTTGGCGGAGGGCCGGACGGGGCTGGCCAGGGTGTACCAGGGCTGGCGGGACCAGCGCGATCATGGGATCGCGCGGCGATGCAGGGCCGGGACATGGGGAAATGCCCCTAGCATGGGCCCATGCGCGTGACCGTCGTGACCACCTGGCTGCCCACCGGAAAAGCCCCCACGTCGGGCTCCTTCGTCCTGCGCGACTGCGCCGCGATCCGCGATGCGGGGCAGGATGTGCGCATCATCCACCTGGTGCCGCCCCACCAGGACGACGGCGAGCGCCACCGCGTTCTGGAGGGCATGCAGGTTTTGGCCATCCCGATGAGACCCGCCGACCCGCTGTCCGTGGCCCGTGCGGCGCGCCGCCTGCGCCCGGCGCTTGAGGGCGCCGACGCTCTGCACTCCATGGCCATGAGCTCCCTGCTGCCCCTGACGGCCCTGGACCACGCCCGCGCCCTGACCCTGCCCTGGGTCCACACCGAGCACTGGTCGGGCCTGACCAACCCCGCCACCCTCGGCCCCGCCTTGCGTGCCGCCATCCCCGTGGTGGGCCACGGCCTGGCCCGACCCGACCTGGTGACCGCCGTGTGCGAGTACCTGGCCGAGCCCATCCGCACCCTGCGCCGCGGGCTGCCCACCGTTGTCGTCCCCTGCATCGTGGAGCCGCAGGAACAGGTGGCAGAGCTACCCGGCGCCCAGACCGATGGCGGCGCGAGCAGTATCGACATGGTGACCGTGGGTGGTCTCGTGGAGCGTAAGGACCCCCTGGCATGCCTTGACATCCTGGCCGAGCTGACCGCCCGGGGGCGGGAGGCGACGATGACTTTCGTGGGGGAGGGGCCGTTGCGCGGGGCCATCGAGGAGCGCCTGGCGGCCGATCCGGCCCTGGCCGCGCGCACGCGCCTGACCGGCAATCTGGATGCCGCCGGGGTGCGCGACGAGCTCGCCCGCGCCAACGTGTTCATCGGCCCCACCCGGGGTGACAACTTCTTCGTCTCGGCCGCCGAGGCCATCACCTCGGGGCGCCCCGTCGTCGTCTCCGACGCTGGGGGCCAGACCGAGTACGTCGAGGAGGGCAACGGGGCCGTGCTGCCACTGGGGACGGCCACCGCCCAGTGGGCCGACGCCGTCGACCAGACCGTGGAGCGCCTGGTGCCCCTGGGGGCGCAGTCCATCGCCGCCACGATCGGGGACCGCTTCTCCTCTGCGCGGGTCGGGGCCGCCTACTGCCGTCTCCACGAGGAGTGCGCCGGAGCCTTCCCAGGCGTCTAGGACAAACGAAATCGTCAGAGGCAACACGTCACCGTCTTGCCTCTGACGATTTCGTTTGTCCTGGAGGCGGTGTGCAGCGTGATGCGGCGGGGTCAGTCTTCGGGTGCGGGCGGCGCGACCGGCAGGTCGGAGAAGAGGCGGCACTGGCGGCACCAGGTGTCGGTGATGAAGGCGCGAGTCCAGAACCCCAGCAGCTTGCGCCCGCCCATGAGCTCGATGGCGGCCACAGGCCGGGGCGAGTCGGTGATGAAGGCGTCGAAGGACATCGTCGAGTGCAGCGTGGCCCAGGTGGAGAAGGCGCGCTCGGCCAGTCCCAGCAGGTGCGCCTTGGCCAGCATCGACTTCAGGCGCGAGCGCGTGCGCGCATCGATCTGCGTTGCCGCGAAGTAGGGCAGCTCGTCTGAGCCGCCTGAACCGTCCGAGTCTCCCGGGTCGCCCGCGTCGTTTTCCTGGCTTCCCGCGTCGTCCGCGCTGCCCGGGTCCTCGGGGGCCGACGCTGACGCAGCAGTCTTCGCAGCCCCAGTGACGGCCTCGGTCCCGGTCTCACCTGCTCCGCCCGCAATTGCGGTGGCCCGCGCCCACAGGTCCGCGATGAAGACGGCGTAGAAGTCGCGCGTGGCCGTTAGGTCGACGGCGCCGCGGTGCCAGGCGCTCCAGAACTCGATGTCGAGCATGGGCAGCGCCCACTCCAGGCCCAGATGCTCGTAGGCGCGCACGGAGTTGTTGATGTACTTGGTCTGACGCTCACGGACGTTGTAGGACTCCAGGATGTTCTGGACGTCGCGTGCACTGCCGGTGAACGGCGCCAGTGCCAGGAATTCCTTGAGTTTGGCGGTCCGGTAGGGGTCGGCCCAGGCCCGCTTCTGGCGGCCTTGGAGCTCCTGGTGGTGCCAGGTGATCGCCCGCGCCACCTGCACTCGGGTGGCCGGGCCATCCTCGAGCAGCTCCTCGTGGTGCATGTTTCCCACCACGGTGTGCCCAGGCAGTACGACGTCGCCGCGGCGCAGCACCCCCTCATCCAGCAGCTGGCGCAGTGCGTACCAGTCCTGCACATGAGGGAGCGCATTGAGGTTGTAGGACTCTTCCAGGAAGGCCGCCGCCTCGGGTGTCTGCCAGGCTCGGCGCAGTGCGGCCGGGTCGTAGTCGACGGCGTGCCATTCCATGCCCACGGCCTCGGCCACCTGCCGGGAGACCTTCACCTCCCGTGTGCCCGGTCGGCCGTAGGTGAAGGCCACCACGCGGTCCAGCGCCCTGTGGAGCGTAAGCCAGGCCGCCAGCAGCCGTGAGTCCAGCCCGCCGGAGAGCGGGACCACCAGCCTGGCGTCGCCCAGGCCATCCAGTACCCGGCCCAGGCCGTCATCGAGGGCCGCCTTGAGCAGGTGGGCGAACTTGTCAGGGTCGGAGACTGTGAGGCGGCGGCCCTCCGCGGTGTCCTCGGTGAAGCGGGCCAGGGAGTGGTTGACGGTGCGCGCCCGCCCCGTGTGCCGGTCGATGCGCACCACGGCGCCCTGGAGCGTCTGGTTCACGCCCGCCAGGAGCGTGTCGGTGCCGGTGACGAATCCGGCGTCGAGAAACTCCTCACGCGCGCGCGGGTCCAGCCGGGGCGAGCCCAGGAACTCGCGCATGAGCGCCGAGTCATCGCTGATGATGAGGCGGTACGCCTTGCTCGGCGCCGAGCCCGGCCCCGCGCCCTGGGCCGAGCGCCCGCCGTCGCCGTCGGCCGGGACCTCCTCCAGCGCCCACAGCAGCGGCCAGGAGCGGATCCGATCCTGGGCCAGCACCACCTCGTCCCGCCCCACCCGCACCGCGGCCAGACGGCCGGGGTGGGAGGCCAGGGCGTCGGGATCGGTCGGGTCCGGGCAGGGCAGGTCGGAGCGCACCCACAGCCCCGCCGTGCTTGCTGGCGTGCCCGCGCCGATCGGGCCGTCGGTATTCTCCCCGATGCCGTCACCAGCGTCATGCCCGCCGCCCGCGCTCCGGGGCTCGGCCCTTCTCCACTCGGGGCTCTGGAGCCGGAGATCCACTTCGACGACGCCCACCGCTCTGCCTCCTGCTTCTGGATGACCTGTGCCGGTCCCCGCCACGTGCCGGCGCGGGACGGCGAACAGTGTGGCACACGCGTGCCGCACGTGATGCGGACGACGCCCCACTGCGTTTTCCGCGGCGGCGCGGTGGCGGACAATGGAGGGGCGCTTCAGCACATGCCCCATGAGGCATGAGAAAATCCCCTAGCATCCCCAATACTCTCAGGGCCGCGTGCGGCCCCGCCCACCGAGGGCAGTGCACAAGACGGAGGTGACGCCGTGAGCGCAGGCAGCGCAGACGGCCCCGGCGGCAACCGCGATGACGGAGCGCGCAGCCGTCTCATGGTGTTCCACGCGCCTTTCCCACTACAACCGAATCGCGTGGCCGCCTCGATGCTGCGTCCCCTGGCCATGCGCCGGGCATTCATCGACCTGGGCTACCGCGTCCTGGACGTCACCGGCTACGCAGCCCAGCGCCGCCGAGCCATGCGCCGGGTGCTGGCCGCCATTGAGGCGGGTGATGTGCCCGACTTCGTCTACGGGGAGAACGCCACGATCCCCAACGCGCTCACCGAGCCGCGCCATCTTCCGCCCCACCCGCTGCTCGACATCACCTTCTTCCGCCGCTGCCAGCGGGCCGGGGTGCCGGTGGGCGTCTTCTACCGGGACGTCTACTGGCGCTTCCCCCGCTTCCGCGAGGGCATCCCGCCCGTCCTCGAGGCTGGCCTCCAGGCTGCCTACCGCAGCGAGTTGGCCGCCTACCGTCGAGCCGGCATCCACCTCTTCCTGCCCAGCCAAGCCATGGCTCGCCATGTGCCGCACGTGCCTCTCGCGCGCATGAGCGCTCTGCCTCCCGGTGCTCCGACGGCCACCACGCTCTCGCGTCCCAGCGGGGCGGACCTGGAGCTGCTCTTCGTCGGCGTTCTGCAGGACAACTACCGCCTCGACGTCTGCCTGGAGGCTGTCAGGCAGGTGGGGAGGGCCCATCTGACTTTGTGCGTGAGGCGGGAGACCTGGGAAGCCTCCCGTGATCACTACGCTCCGCTTCTGCCGGAGGGCACCGAGGTCCTCCACCGTTCGGGAATCGATCTTGAGCCTCTCTACGGGCGAGCAGCGCTCGGCGTGCTCTTCACCGAGCCCACCCCCTACTGGGACTTCGCGGTGCCCTACAAGCTCTACGAGTATCTAGCTCACGAACTGCCCGTCATCGCAGTTAAAGAGACCCAAACAGGGCGCCTGGTGGAGAAGATGGGGATCGGCTGGGTCCTCGACTACAATGCAAGTTCTTTGTCCGCTCTTCTGCAGCGCCTTCTCCAGACGCCGCAGGAGATCGAAGAGGTCCGCGCTAGGATGCGCGAGGTACTTCCGACCCAGACCTGGGCGGCCCGGGCGCGTACCGTGGCCCAGGTCTTGAGTCCCGAGGGTTCCCCTCCTGACTGATCTACCCGAACACATCTTCCCTTCAACTACCTTCTTTACAAGCACGAATGAGAGGACGCCATGACTCGGCTCCGACGCGGGGGCGCGCTCTTGGCGACGCGCATCCACCTTCCTGAGGCTGCTGCTGCCGCTTTCCGGCTTGACGGTGTAGAGCGGGCGCTGGCCAGCCATGGCGTGCCCGTGCGTGTTCTTACTACCACGGTTCCGGGCCGCGAGGGCGCCCCCGCCCCGCAGATCAAGGATCCTCAAGGTGTGAGCGTCTCGCGCTGGCCAGTTCTGCGCGATGCCAGTGGCTACTTGCGCGGCTATCTACCCTACCTCTCCTTCGACTTGCCCCTGGTGCTGCGCCTAGGAATGACTCCTCGCCCCGATGTCGTCCTGGTCGAGCCTCCGCCCACGACGGGCGCCGTGGCCCGCACCGTCTGTACACTGCGCCGCACCCCGTACGTCTGGTACGCCCCTGATGTGTGGTCTGATGCTGCGGCCTCCACTGGAGTTCCCGGAGCCGTGGTCCGAGTTCTGCGCGCCATCGAGTCCTACGCGGTGCGCGGGGCCCACAGTGTCATTGCCATCAACGAGGATGTAGCTGAGCGCATGCGCGCCCTAGGAGCGCGCAACGTCGTCGTCATCCCCAACGGGATCGACACCTCACTGTTCGAGCCCAGCGGCCCGATACCCACCCGGGGCGAACGAGAGGCCATGGGCATCACCGGCCCCTACCTGGTCTACGCCGGTACCGCCTCGGAGTGGCAGGGCGCAGACATCTTCGTCTTGGCTCTGGCTCAGGTACGCCGTGAACACCCCTCTGCCCAGATCCTCTACATTGGGCAGGGATCGGATTGGGAAAAGATCGCGAGTGCCGCCTCTGCCCTGCCTCTCGGGCCGGACGGATCTCCGGCTGTGGTCATGCACGACCTTATGGCGCCCGAAGACGCTGCCCGCTGGCAGCGCGGCGCCGCCGCCTGCCTGGTGTCTCTCCGGCCGGGGCAGGGTTATGACTTCGCCTACCCCACCAAGGTGCTGGCCGCCCTGGCCTGCGGCACGCCGGTCGTCTACGCAGGAGTTGGTCCTGTGATCCAGGACCTGGCCGATCACGACCTGGGATGGGCCGCCTCCTACACCCAGGAGGATGTCGCGCGTGCCATGACCCGGGCGCTGGAGGCCGCTGCCGAGCTTGAGGCCGCCAGCCCAGAAGACGGAGCTGCGGCCGCCCGCGCTGGCAGGCTCCATGATTGGGTTAGGAAGAACAGGTCACTGGCCGCCACGGGGGAGTCCGTTGCGCGCCGTTTGCGGACGGTGGTGCGGGGTTGAGTTCTTGGATCATGGCCTTACCCATGCTGGGCCTGCTCGTAGTTGCGACCTTTGGCCCCGGATGGCTGCTTCTGCTGGCGGCCGGTGTTCGCTCCTGGCTCGCGCGCCCGGCCTGCGCCCCGCCCTTGACCTTCCTGCTCATGGGGATGGGTGGGCTCATCTTCCACGCTCTGGGCGTGCGGTGGCACGGCCCCACTGTGGGCGTCTACGTGCTGGTCTGCACCCTGGCCGTGAGTGCGGTGCGCTGGACCTGGATGAGGTGCACGGGCCGCCATCCCAGCCTGCGCACTTGGCTGGCTCCGGCTCTGGACGCCCAGGGGTGCCCTGAGCGCTGCAGCGGTGTTGGGGCGCCGGGAGAACCTGAGACGTCCAGCCTCCGCGTCATCCTGGGGGCGCCGAAGTTAGCCTGGGCGGGGATCGCGGTGACGTGGATCGTTATGATCCTGCCGATCCTGCCGGGGTCGGGGCCCGACGTACCCATCCAGTCGGCCGATTCGATCTACCACTACAACCAGGCCTGGCTTATCGAGCACACGGGCAACGCCTCCATGCTCGACGGCAATGCTGGCATGTTTGGCATGGATAGCAAATACAGTTTCTACCCGATGGTCTGGCACGAGATCGTCACCATTGCCGCTGTGGGCTGGAACCAGGTGGTTCCGGCCACCAACACGATGCTATTCGTCGTTCCCCTGGTGTGGCTGGTGGGCATGGCCTACCTCACCCGCGTCATCCTTCCCGAAATCCCTGGAGCGGTTTACCTGGCACTGGGGGCCGGGGCCCTGACCCCCATCTTCCCTGTCCGCCTGCTTATGGATACGGCGGTGTGGCCCTACTGCCTGGCCTTGGCCGCTTGCCCTGCCATCGTCGCCTGGATGGTCTCTGGCTGGCGTCGGGCGGTGTGGCTGTGGGTCCAAAACCGGCGTCGAAGGGCTGTCAGCGTGTTTCTGGGGCCGATGGCCGCTCTACTCGGAGTGGTCCTGGCCCACCCCTCGGCTTGCGTCATCATCGGCTGGCCGTTGGCGGTGGTCGCCTGGACAGGGGTGCTGCTGGCTGGCGTTAGGCACCTGCGCGCGGGTGACCCGGCCTCCCGGCGCCATGGCATGGCCCTACTGACTGTAGCCGGTCTGGTGGCCCTGGCTGTCATCATCTTTGTATTGGGCCCCGGCCCGCAGCAGGAGCACTTCGGCCGCCACCCTGACCGCAACTGGAGCAGCCCGATCATCAAGCTTGCCATCCCGGTGCTGCTGTTCTACGGCGGTGGCGGCTGGATCATGAAGGTCTTCTATATCATCATGGCGCTTCTGTGCTTCGTGGGGGCCGGGGTCTCCTACACGCGTCATCGACACCGGGGCGTGGTGGTGGCCTGGGCTGCATGCCTTCCGCTGATCTTGGCGGCCACGGCGCCTGTTCCGGTGCTGTCCTCCCTGACAGGCATCTTCTACAACAATCCCCACCGGATCAAAGCCATGGCTGCTGTGCCTGCGATCCTTCTGATCGTCATCGCCCTGGCGGCTCTGAGGCCACTGATGGGAAGACTGTGGCGTCGGTATATGCCATCCAGCACTCACGGCTGGCTGCGGTCGGGCCCCGTGGCAGCGAGCGCTGTCGTCCTAGTGGCCGGGACCCTGGCCAGCACGCCGGCGGTGCGCGTCGACGTTGCTGGCGCATTCTCTCCGGGTCCGGGTCACATGCGCATGGTGGCCTCTCCACCCGAGTTGGATATGATCAGGCGGCTAAGTCAGGAGCTGCCGCCTGGTGCCTACGTGGTGGGCGATCCCACGGCTGGCACCGCCATGCTCCCCTTCATGGCTGGACAGCGCAGCGTGTGGATGTTCGCCGGGCAGTCTGACTCCGACGCCGACGGCTACTACCTGCGGTACCACTTCCGCGATATCCACCGTGACCCCAAGGTCTGCGAGATCGTGCGCAAGCACGGCATCACGCACTTCTATCGGGACGTCTCCCAGCCCTTCAACGGTGTGCCGACCCGGTCCCTGCGCCCCGGGTTCTACGGGGTGCGCGTCTCATCGGGCTTCACCCTGGTAGACCGTGGTGGGCAAGCCGCGGTCTACAGCATCGATATGTGTTATGACGACTGAGCATCCGACCACGGACTGGCTGGACTATTGTGATCCGGTGCCTCCCCACACCCAGCGATGCGCATCCCGACGCAACCCTGATCGCCCCCTATCAATAGCCCCTCCACGCACAAAACGACGAAAGGACGTACCCGAATGCGCATTACCGTTGTCGCCCTCGGAAAGATCGGGCTGCCGCTGGCGGTCCAGTACGCTGAAAAAGGCCATGAGGTCATCGGCGTGGACGTCAACCCCGTCACGGTGGAGGCCGTCAACGCGGGCCGGGAGCCCTTCCCGGGCGAGGCGCACCTGGCGGACAAGCTCGCGGCCCTGAACCCGGCCACGGGCAACGGCGCGCTGCGGGCCACCACCGACTACGCCGAGGCGGTTCCGGGCGCGGACGCGATCGTGCTGGTGGTGCCCCTGTTCGTCGACGACGCCACCTGGGAGCCGGACTTCACGCTCATGGACGCCGCCACGCGCTCCCTGGCCGAGCACCTGACGCCGGGCACCCTCATCTCCTATGAGACGACCCTGCCGGTCGGCACCACCCGCGGCCGCTGGAAGCCGCTCATCGAGGAGATCAGCGGCCTGGCCGAGGGCGCCGACTTCCACCTCGTCTTCAGCCCGGAGCGGGTGCTGACGGGCCGCGTCTTCGCCGACCTGCGCCGCTACCCCAAGCTCGTGGGCGGCCTGGACG
>ERZ773063.1307-NODE-1307-length-14846-cov-7.663106_pt1 | contig 14846 bp, 13 predicted proteins | sample MGYA00580625_ERZ773063 | MGnify/ENA primary metagenome ERZ773063 (study PRJEB29015, sample SAMEA2738022) | human oral metagenome | biome: human oral; feature: human-associated habitat; material: dental | place: China | collected 2042 ...
CGGCCGCTCGCCTCGCCGTCGCCGTCGGCGTGGCGTGATCACCGCCGTCGTCCTGCTCGTGCTCGCCCTCGTGGCCGGCGGGGCGTGCGCGGGCGCCGAGCTCTACACCCGCTCCCGGGTCGTCTCCGTCGTTCGCTCGGCGCTGCCCGGGCTGGCCGCGGACGCCCGGGTCTCCACCCAGGGCCTGGTCCTGCCCCAGGTCCTCAGAGGCGAGCTGGACTCCCTGTCCGTGACCGCCAGCGAGCTGGACCTGGCCTCCGGGGACGGCGCGGACGGGCAGGACGCGGATGCCGGCCCTGACGGCTCCGACGACTCGGCCCAGGGCGGCCTCAGGCTGCTCGACGTCGAGGCCTCGCTGACGTCCGTCGGCCTGTCGGACACCTTCCCGGCGGGCAGCGTCGACGCCACGGCGTCGGTGGGCTGGGACCAGGTCACGGCCATGGTGGCGGCCGCGGCCCCCGACGCGCCGGCCATGGCCGTGCAGGCCGGCACCCTCGGCTCCGACGAGGACCCGGGAACCATCTCCGCCTCCACCAGCGTGCTGGGGCTCTCCGCGTCCCTGACGATCGTGCCGACGGTCACCGATGACGGCGGGCTGCTCCTGGACGTCACCTCGGTCACGGTCCGCGGTACCGAGTTCGACACCGACGCCATGATCTTCGGCCGTCCCGTCCTGTCCTATGTGGGGCTGGACACCCATGAGATCAGGGTCGGCACCGAGTCGCTGCCGCAGGGGCTGACCCTGACCCGGGTCGCGGTGACGGACAAAGGGTTGCGGCTGGCCTTGTCGGGAACCGACGTCGAGCTCGCCAATATGTGAGCGGGGTGTCGGGCTCCCCATCGATTGGCCTGGGCTCAGCCCAACGTCTCGTATAGCCTTCCGGTGGTGCCGCGGTCGTCTCTCCGGCGCTCGAGGAGTTTCATGAGCAACCAGCCAGTTCAGCCCTACGGCATTACAGCCGACCCCGGCGGACAGGCCGCCGTTCCGCCGTCCGTCGCCGCCGGGGCGTCCCCTGCGCCGTCCGAGCCGTCGGCGCCGGCGGTGCCCCAGGCTCCCTCGCGCTCCGGTCCCGGGCGGCGGGAGAGGACCTCGCAGCCCTCGGCCCCGCGCGGCCTGTCCCCCAACCCCGCCGGCGCCTCCTACCCCGCTCCCACCGCGACCCTTCCCAGCAACAGGGCGCTGGCACGCAAGGCGGAGCGCGCCTCCCGGTCCAACGCCTCGCCCGAGGCGGACGTCGAGCGCGCCTCCGAGCTCCTCCACCGCGTGGCGGACACCTTCACCCAGCGGGTGGTGGGCCAGAAGCGCCTGCGCCTGGCGCTGACATCCACGCTCATCGCGGGCGGGCACATCCTGCTGGAGTCGGTCCCCGGCCTGGCCAAGACGACGGCGGCCCAGACGCTGGCCGCGGCGGTCTCCGGCTCCTTCCACCGCATCCAGTGCACCCCCGACCTCATGCCCAACGACATCGTGGGCACCCAGATCCTCAACTACGCCACCGGCGAGATGACCACCCAGCTGGGGCCGGTCCACGCCAACATCGTCCTGCTCGACGAGATCAACCGCTCCAGCGCCAAGACCCAGTCGGCAATGCTCGAGGCCATGCAGGAGCGGCAGACCTCCATCGGCGGCGTCGTCTACCCCCTGCCCCACCCCTTCATGGTGCTGGCCACCCAGAACCCCATCGAGGAGGAGGGCACCTACGTCCTGCCCGAGGCGCAGATGGACCGGTTCCTGATGAAGGAGGTGCTGACCTACCCCAAGCCGGCCGAGGAGGCCGACGTCCTGGACCGCATCTCGTCGGGGGCCTTCGAGGAGGCCATCACGACCCTGCCCATCTCCACCGACGACGTCGAGTGGCTCCAGGGCGCCGTCGAGCGCGTCTACGTGGACCCGGTCATCAAGCAGTACATCGTCGCCCTGGTCAACACCTCCCGCGGCGGCGGCCCGCGGCCCGTGCCCGGCCTGGACAAGCACGTGCGCGTGGGCGCCTCCCCGCGCGGCGGCATCGCCCTGATGAAGATCGCCCAGGCCGTCGCCCTGCAGGCGGACCGCACCTACGTCACCCCCGACGACGTCGGGCTCCTGCGCCACGCCGTGCTGCGCCACCGCCTGGTGCTGACCTACGACGCCCTGGCCGACGACATCGCCCCCGAGGCGATCATCGACGCGATCTTCGCCGCGGTGCCGACGCCCTGAGAGGGCGCAGGCCCGCGGACACAGCGCTCAGCGGTTGCACAGTGATGAAGACATCCCGCCGCCAAGCCTCCTCGGACGCGCCCGAGGCCCCGCCCCCGCCCGCCATGGGACGCGGCTCCCGGGTGGCGCGCGTGCGCGGCCGGCTGGCGCTGCCCACGCTGCGGCGCGCCACCGGCCTGCTCGACGGCCGGCACAAGTCGGTGCTCCTGGGCCACGGCCAGGACTTCGACGACCTGTCGCTGTACCGGCCGGGCGACGACGTGACCGATATCGACTGGAAGGCCTCGGCCCGTATCGGCCAGCCCGTCATCAAGCGCTACCAGCGGGAGGCCAACCTGCCCCTGGTGCTGGCGGTGGACACCGGGCGCACCATGGCGGCGCAGACGCCGGCCGGCGAGGACAAGCGCGAGCTCGCTCTGGCCGTCGCCGAGATCTTCGCCTACCTGGCGCGCATGCGCGGGGACCCGGTCGCGCTCGTGGCCGCCGACGCCGGCCGTCAGGTCTCGCGGCCCCCGCGATCCGGCTCCGAGCACGCCGAGACGCTGCTGACCCAGCTGGCGCACCTGTTCAGCGACCTGACCGACTCCGACGGCGCGCCGCCGAGCACCGACCTTCTCGCCGCCGGGGCCCCGGCCTCCGACCTGGTCACCCTCCTCGACCGCGTCTCGATCTGGCACCGCCGACGCAGCCTGGTGGCGCTCATCACCGACACCGCCCATCCGGACCCGGTCCTCGCCCCCCGCGTCGTCGACCTGCTGCGGCGCCTGTCGGCTCAGCACGAGCTCATCGTCATCCAGATCGAGGACGACGACCCGCTGACCCCCGGGCGCGGGCGCGCCCACGACGTCGAGCTGTCCGGCGAGGTCCCCGGCTTCCTGCGAGAGGACAAGATGCTGGTCGTCCGGCTGGCCCGGCAGGTCCTGGCCAGGCGCATCGCCGTGACCGGCGCCCTGGACGCCCGCCACATCGAGTACGTCACCATTACCGACGACGCCTCCCTGGTCGATCGGATCGCCGACCTGCTCGCCCGCCAGCGCCTGGCCTCGTCGAGAAGGAGGCGCTGAGCCGTGGAGATCAACAGCCCGGTGCTCATGCCGGTGTGGATGATCATTGTCGCCGTCATCGGCCTGGTCCTGGTTGCGGCCTGGCTGCTGCGCTCCCTGCTCGTCACCCGACGAGACCTCAGCCGGGAGGTCGGCGACATCCCCATGGCGCCGGCCGAGCGCGGCCGGTGGTCCGACCGCGTCGAGACCGCCAAGGCGCGTTTCGCCGCCGGCGAGACCGACCTGCGCGGCCTGCACCTCGAGCTCGCCTCGATCCTGCGCGGCTTCGCGGCCGCCCGCAGCGGCGAGGACATCACGACCGCAACGGTGCGCGAGATCCTGGACATGTCCGACACGGCCGGCCCGAGCGACATCGAGGACCGGCTCAGGCTCGTGCGCCGCCACCGGCGTCCGCTCGACACCAACCCGCTGGGGCACGTCGGCGAGCTGCTGGCGGTGTGGGAGCAGCCCTCCTTCGACCGCGATCCCGAGGCCGCGGCCGAGGAGGCAGTCACCGAGGCGAAGGAGGTTGTGACCCGATGGTGATGACCTGGTTGACGTGGGCCCTGATCGTGCTCGGCCTGCTGGTCGGCGTGCTCGCCGCCACGGGCAGGATAGCCCGGCCGCGAAGGGGCCGGAGCAAGGAGGCGCCCAGGCGCATAGCCAACTCCGCGGTGCTCCTGTCCACTCCGCTTGTGCGCGCCCGGGTGCGCCGACGCCGGTTCCTGCACGCCCTCCTGGCCGTCCTGGTGATCGTCGGGCTGGTCGCCGCCTCGATGGTGGCGGGGCGGCCGGTGAACCGCTCCGTGCGCAGCAGCGCCCTGGCCAGCCGCGACATCGTACTGTGCCTGGACGTGTCCACCTCGATGCTCTCGGCCGACGTCGAGATTCTCGACACCTTCAGCGACCTGCTGGACACCTTCGAGGGCGAGCGCGTGGCGCTGGTCGTCTGGAACACGACCGCCCAGACGATGGTGCCGCTCACCGACGACTACGACCTGCTGCGCTCGCAGTTCGACGAGGCCTCGGACGCCCTCGACTTCCGGCCCAGCAGGCTCAACCCCATGTCGGACAAGTACACCACGACCTTCAGCGGCACGATGCTGCGAGACGTCCAGGCGTCCTCCCTCATCGGCGACGGGCTCGCCTCGTGCAGCCTCGCCTTCGACACCAACAAGGTGGAGGACCGCTCGCGCTCGATCGTGCTGGCCAGCGACAACCAGGTCGTCGACCCGTCGGGCCAGCAGGTCTACTCCCTGAGCGGGGCCGCCGACCTGGCGTCCGAGGAGAGCATCCGCCTGTTCTCCCTGTTCGGCTCCGATCGCCGGACCGTGGACCCGTCCCTGACCGGGATGACCCTGGAGCAGGCGCGTGACGACCTGAGAACGGTGACCGAGAATCATGGCGGCTTCTTCTACGAGGTCGACGATCCCGACGCCGTCGAGAGGATCGTCAAGGAGCTGGAGACCGACCAGGCCACCGTGCTCGAGGGCGACACCGAGGTGCGGATCACCGACGTGCCGCAGACCCCGGCGGCCTGGCTCGTCGCGGTCGTGACCGTGCTCCTGGTCCTGACTGCCTGGAGGCGCGCATGATCTTCGAGCCCATGTTCAAGAGCTGGGGGTGGCCCCTGGTCGTCGCCGTGGCCGTGCTGCTGGCGGCGGCGCTGGCCTGGTCGGCGCGCTGGCGTCTGCGCGGTGATGCCGATCCCGGTTCGAGGTGGACCTGGGGCAGGCGCGTGGTGCTGGCGGTTGTGACGGTTCTGATCATGGCCGGGCCCAGCGTGTCGGTCACCCAGACGCGTCCCATGTCGAACCTCGAGGTCTACCTCGTCGTCGACCGCACCGGGTCGATGGCGGCCGAGGACTGGGCCGGCGGCCCCGGCAACGGTGGGGGCACGCGGCTCGACGGCGTGCGGCAGGACCTGACCGCCATCCGCGACGCCTTCTCCTCCGCCCGCTTCTCCATCATCGCCCTGGACACCTCCGCCGCGCGCGAGCTCCCGCTGACCTCCGACCTCGACGCCGTGACCTCGTGGATCAACTCCTTGCAGCAGGAGCAGACGGTGCGGTCCAGCGGGTCCTCCCTGGAGAGGGCGCTGCCGCAGCTGTCTCAGGACCTGCGCGCCAGCTCCGAGAACAGCCCCGAGGCGGCCAGGCTCGTCTACATCCTGTCCGACGGTGAGCCCACCGACGACGGCGCCGCCGCCTCGGAGGCCAGCGCGGCCGGGTTGGCGTGGGACCAGCTGGGCTCGATGGTCGATGGTGGTGCCGTTCTCGGCTACGGGACGCCCGACGGCGGCCAGATGCGCGAGTTCGAGGTCGGGCAGACCCCCGACCCCAGTGCGGACCCGAAGTACATCATGGACAAGAGCACCGGCCAGCCCGCGATCTCCAAGCCCGATACCTCCGAGCTCCAGAACGTGGCCTCCGGCCTGGGAGTGCCCTACTTCCAGCGCACCGGCGGCAGCGACGACGTGCCGACGAGGGACTTCACCAACGTCAATGTCACCGAGGTGTTCTCCGACGGTCGGGAGCGCTCGCGCAGGCACACCTACTTCACCTGGCCCCTCGGGATCGTCGTGGCCATGCTGCTTGTCCTGGAGCTGGTGGAGCTGGGTCGCGCCGACCAGGCCGCCGCGCACCTGACCCGCTCCGTGGAGGGCGACGACGCTGCGCCGAGCAGAGCAGGACCGGGCGGTCCTGCGCCGGGCGGTCCTGCGTCGGGAGGCCCACCGGCCGGACACCCCGGCAACCAGGCCGTCGCCGTGCCCGGCGGTATGGTGCCGGTCGTTCCCGTACCAGGTGGCGTCGTCCCCGTTGCCGCCGTGCCGGGCGCTCCGGTGCCGGGCGGCGTCGTCCCCGTTGCCGCCGTGCCGGGCGCTCCGGTGCCGGGCGTCGCTGCGGCACCCGGTGGGGCCCCCGGCTACCCGGGGACTCCCGGGAACCGGACCGCCGCCGGACCGGGCTCACCGATGGGAGGAACGCGATGAGCTCGCCGCAAGTCCCTTCCACGCCCGAGGGCGAGATCAGGACGAGCTCGCCCGCCTCCTCCTCGGAACCTGATGGAGCCGAGGACCCGCGCCGCAAGGCGGCTCGGCTCCGCCGTCGTCGGCGCCTGCTCGCCTGGGGAGGCGTGCCGGCAGTGGTGGCGACGGTTGTGTCGGTCTGGATGGGCTTCGTCTTCCTCATGACGCTGGCGGCCAACCGTGCGGCGATCGCCGGGGACTATCCCACCGCGGTGAGCCGCTACGAGAAGGTGGCGAAGGTCAATCCCTGGCTGGACAAGTGGCGGGTCCACTACAACCTGGGAACGGCCCGTCTGCTGAACAACGATGTCGACGGATCCATCACCGAGCTGGAGGAGGCGCTCACGACCGCGCCCGCGGCGGGCATGGTCACCGTCCAGCTCTCGGACGGGACGGAGGCGCAGATCCGCGACCCCGACGCGCCCGAGTGCCTCGTGCGCGTCAACCTGTACATCGCCTACCTCTCGCGTGCGGAGAGCGCCGCCGAGGCGGGTGACGAGGCCGGTGCGAAGGCTGCCGCGGACGGGGCGACGGCCGCCGCCGGGGAGTGCGAGGTGCCACCGCCGCCGGATCCGTCGCCCACCCCGAGCCCGAATCCCTCGGACGACCCCTCCAGCGATCCGTCCAGCAACCCGTCGAGCGATCCCTCCAGCAGCCCGTCGGGCGACCCCTCCAGCGACCCGTCCAGCAGCCCGTCGGGCGACCCGTCGAGTGACCCGTCGAGTGACCCGTCCAGCTCGGCCTCCCCGACCCCAGGCGGGTCGCCGGAGCCCGGCGCCAGCGGGACGCCGTCGCCGGCGTCGCCCAGCCCCTCGCCGGGCGATCCGCAGCGCGAGAAGCTCAAGGATCGTAATGACCGTGCCAACGGCGACAAGGACGACTCCAGGAACACCCGTCAGTGGTGACCGGCGGTCCGGGGTCTCGGCTCCGCCCGGCCTGCGCCGCCCGCTCGGCGAAAGGGGCTGCAGGGCCGGGCACCGGGCACCCCGTTGGAATCGGTCAGAGAGGCATGTGGCGGTCGTGCGCTCCGCACCCCGCCTGCCGCGACGGCTGGAGAGGGCTGCACGCGCCCGGCCGACTCGAGCCGCCGATTGGTCAGTAATTGCTGTATAGTCATCGTATGCTGACTATTGCGTCTCGAGTGGATGTGATGAACCGGTTGGGTCGGGCGATGGCCGACGCCACGCGGTCGCGGATCCTGCTGTCACTGCTGGCTGGGCCGGGGTACCCCGCCCAGCTCGCGCGCGACCTGGGCCTGTCGCGGACGAATGTGTCGAACCACCTGGCGTGCCTGCGGGGCTGCGGGATCGTGGTGGCCGCGCCGGAGGGGCGCAGGACCCGGTACGAGATCGCGGACCCGCACCTGACGCGAGCGCTGCGCGCGCTGGTCGATGCGGTCCTGGCGGTCGATGACGGGGCGCCCTGCGAGGACGCGGACTGCGACGTTCCGATGTGCTGCGGCCCCGGCGCCGAGTCCCCCGCCGACGTCGAGGCGGAGGCGGCCCGGTGAGCCGGGGGCGCCGCCGCTCCCAGGAGCCGGTGGTCGCCGAGCCGGTCGACTCCTGCTGCGGGGCGCCCGGGTCCGTCGATCGCGACGGGGAGCACGAGGCGCCGGGGCGAGTCCCCCCGTGGTGGCGCGATCGTGCCCTGGCGCTCCCGATCGCGTCGGGCCTGCTGTGGCTGACGGGCCTGGCCCTGCAATGGGCGGGGCTGACTGGTCTGGCGCTCGGCGCGCACGTCGTGGGGATGACGGCGGGCGCGCGGAACTTCGTTCCCGCTGCGCTCAAGCGACTGCTCACCGCGAGGGGACGCGAACGGCTGGGCGTCGGCCTGCTGATGACCCTCGCCGCCGTCGGCGCGGTGCTGCTGGGCCACGTGGGCGAGGCCGCGGCGCTGGCGTTCCTGTTCTCCATCGCCGAGACCCTCGAGGACCGGGCGATGGACCGTGCCCGACGAGGGCTGCGCGCCCTGCTCTCACTGATCCCGCAGACCGCTCGCGTCTCCCGGCTGGACGGAGAACGGGTGATCCCCGCCGCCGAGGTCCACGCGCTGGACGTCCTGATCGTCGGGGCCGGTGAGCGGGTCGCGACGGACGGCGTTGTGGTCTCCGGCAGGTCGTGGATGAACAGCGCGGCGATCACCGGCGAGTCCATCCCGGTGGAGGTCGGCCCCGGAGACGAGGTGCCGGCGGGGGCGGTGAACGGCCCGGGCGCCCTGCGCATCAAGGCCACCGCCGAGGGGCGGGACAACTCGCTGACGCAGATCGTCCGTCTGGTTGAGCAGGCGCACGCGAGCAAGGGCGAGCGCGCACGCCTGGCGGACCGGATCGCACGCCCCCTGGTGCCGCTGGTACTGGCCGCGGCGGTGCTGATCGCCGCAGCCGGATGCCTCATGGGCGATCCGAGCACCTGGATCGAGCGCGCTCTGGTGGTGCTAGTGGCGGCCTCGCCGTGCGCGCTCGCGATCGCGGTGCCGGTAACGGTGATCTCCGCAATCGGTTCGGCGAGCAGGCTCGGAGTGATCATCAAGTCCGGGAGCGCGTTCGAGCAGCTCGGGACCATCCGCCGAGTCGTGTTCGACAAAACTGGCACCCTGACCCTCAACAGCCCCCGGGTCGTCGCCGTCCACGCCGCGGACCACTGCGCCGAGGCTCATGTGCTCGGACTCGCTGCCGCGTTGGAGGCGGCCAGCAGCCATCCGCTGGCCGACGCCGTCGTCGCAGCGGCGGCGACCAGACTGGAGGCGGCCGAGGTCCGCGAAGATCCCGGTCGCGGCCTCACCGGCGCCGTCGACGGCCGCCGGGTGCGGGTCGGCAGCCCGCGCTGGATCCACCCGCAGGCTCTCGCCGGCCGGGCCGCAGACATGGCCGGGCAGGGCATGACCGTGACCGTTGTCGAGGCGGACGACCAGGTGGTGGGAGTGATCGGTATTCGCGATGATCTGCGGCCCGAGGCCGTCGAGACGATCTCCGCCCTGCACGCCCGGGGGATCTCAACGATGATGCTCACCGGTGACAACACTCATACTGCCGACGCCGTCGCCGCCTTGGCCGGCATTGGTGAGGTTCATGCCGAGCAGCTCCCCGCGGACAAGGCCGAGCGAGTCCGCTGCGCTGCGGAGCGGGAGCCTACGGCGATGATCGGCGACGGCGTCAATGACGCCCCGGCTCTGGCCTCGGCAACGGTCGGCATTGCGATGGGCGCGACCGGCTCGGCTGCGGCCGTGGAGTCGGCCGATATCGCATTCACCGGTACCGACCTGCGGCTGATTCCGGACGTCCTTGCCCACGCGCGCCGAGGCCGGGCGATCATGACCGGCAACATCGGTCTCGCTCTGGCGCTCATCACCATCCTGTTCCCGCTCGCGCTGCTCGGTGTCCTCGGACTCGCCGCCGTCGTGCTGGTCCACGAGGTGGCCGAGGTCGTCGTCATACTCAACGGGTTGCGCGCGGCGCGAGTGTCTCGACGCGGAACCGGACCTGTCCCGGCTCGGCGCCTCGGACCGGTCTCGGCGCGGAAGTAACCGGTCTCGGCCCGGGGGTGGGCCGAGACCGGCGGATGAGACGGGTGCGCGAGCGAGTCGGTCGCCGCGATCAGGCCTGCGGCTTGTTGGCGAGCAGGTCGCGGATCTCGGTGAGCAGCTCGACGTCGGTCGGCTCGGCGGGCTTGTCCTCTTCCTCCTTGCTCATGCGCTCCCTGAGCTTGTTCATCGGCATAACGATGCAGAAGTAGACGGCGATAGCGATCAGGAAGAAGTTCACTACGGCGGTCAGGATCGTGCCGGGCTGGATGTAGTCAGTGGACGACTCGAAGATCTTGAACTGGCCGATGGAGTCGAAGTTCGGCTGGCCGACGACCTGGCCGATGATGTCCAGGATGACTTTGGTGATCGCGTCGACGATCGGCTTGAATGCGGAACCGATAATGACGGCGACGGCGAGCTCCAGGGCGTTGCCCTGCGAGATGAACTCCTTGAATCCCTTGAGCATGGGGGACCTTTCCTGGCTGGGCGAGGGCGCAGTGCGGCCGCTCGCGGAAGGATGGAAGTAAGAATCCGGCAGCCCGGACGGGCTGCCGCCGCGGCACAGTGGCACCGAACGAGAGTCAGGGGCTCAGCACGACACCAAGAGCGCCGTTCGTGGCCGCGCTAACAATAAGGTTAGCGTTTGCTGCGGGAACGGCAAGAGTTATAAGTGTGACCTTCCTCCCCGCCGCCCATCCGCCGTCCTCTCCTTCTGTTGTAGATAGGACCACGCGTGCACCTCTGCACAAAACATCCGTTCTAGGACCGGCATAGAATGTGGGCGAGCCCGCCGAGTCATCCGGCTCCTGGATCGCCACCTCTCCGATGACGTCCACGCGCGCGCCCGGCTCGGCCAGCTGCGCCCCGACCTCCACCGGGACCTGGACCAGCCGCTCGCCGTCCCCCAGGTCGACGGCGAGCGCCGCACTCGTCATCGATGTGGTCACCGCGGTGCCCTTCTCCAGCTTGATCGCCGCCCGCGAGCCGATGACCTCGGGACCCGCCAGGCCATCGGCGGGCAGGGCGTCCGGCGGCAGCGCGCGGGTGGTGAGGTCCTCGGCGGCGATGACCTCGCCCGCGCCGATGGTTCGCGCGGCGACGAGCACCTCCCTGCCGGACTCCTGTCCGGGGCGGAGCACGCTGAGAGCCAGCGCCACCGCGGCGCCGAGGCACAGGGCGACCACAAGGTGGCGGTGCCGCCACAGGGCGAGCGATGGCCGCCGGGCTCTTGAGCGCGACGGTGCGCGAGCGTTGCGGGAGGGGGCGTCGGGGAAGGTGCGGCTGCGTCGGAACATGCCTTCAGGGTGAGGCCTCCGGGCCGGCGGCGCACCTGTGGTTCCGAAACCTGTGGACAGTGCCGCGATCTGAGGACACGGGTCAGGCCTGTGGAGCCCGGCGAACGGCCGCCCGGCGCCCCGAACCGATCTCGAGCCGGAAGTGAACCGATCTCGGCGCGGAACTCGACCGATCTCGGCGAAGGGGGCAGCGGGGGTGACGGGCTCCTCGCGCCCCCTCGCGCCTTCTCGCGCCTCAGCTCCCGGTGGCGAAGGCCGAGCCCTCCAGCAGGAACCAGGCGGACGGGGTGATGACGGCGTCCACGACCTCGTCGTGCTCCTCGGTCGGCAGCGGCCCGGGGACGAGCTCGTCGTCGTACACCATGGCGAAGACGCCGACGCCGTCGCGGCGCAGCGGGAGCATCCTGTCGTACCAGCCCCCGCCCTGGCCGAGCCGGCGGCCGCCCCGGTCCACGGCCAGGGCCGGGATGATGAGGGCGTCGACCTGCGCGATCGCCTCGGCGGGCAGGGCCTCGCCGCCGGGCTCGGGGGGCCGCCCCGGCGCCCGCTCGGCGAGGTCGCGCGCCCCGTGGAAGTCCCCCCACGACCGCGCCAGGTGCGGGCCGAGCACCGGCAGGAGCACGGCGACGCCCCGCTCGGCGAGGCGATCGAGCAGCTGTCGGGTGCACGGCTCGTGCCCGACCGAGACGTAGGCGGCCACCGTCCTGGCGCCGTCGAGGGCCTGCAGGGCGTGCTCGGTGAAGGCCCTGCAGACGGCGTTGTGCCCGTGATCGCAGTGACGGTGCCTGTGACGTCGGTGGGAGCGCAGGATCGCGCGCAGCTCCTCCTTGGCATCCTCGGCTTCTGTTGACGTCAGTGACGCGGTGTTGGGCAGAACGGCGGGCTCGGCGGGCTCAGTGGTCATGGGCCCATTTTTCTCAGGCCGCCGGAGCGGGACAACCGAGGTGCTCACGCCGCCGCGCCGCCCGGGCCGGCCTGCGCGGGGGAGGGCCATGCATGCGCGTAGCCTGGGGCTGACACGCCCGGGGTGCCAGGCTCGGGCGGGACACGGAGGAGCCAACCCCATGCGCACCGTTGCCGAGCACCTCGCCGCGTGCCTCGAGATCGCCAAGCCCGCCGCGCCCCTCGACGTCGTCCTGCTCGACGCCGTCGGCTGCGTGCTCGCCGAGGACGTCGTCGCCGACCTCGACCTGCCCGCCGTCGACCTGGCCGGGTTGGACGGCTACGCGGTGATGAGCGCGGACCTGGCCCTCGCCACCGAGGCGGCGCCGGTGACGCTGGAGGTCGTGGAGGCCGTCCGCGCGGGCGACATGCGACCCGCGCGGATAGTGCCCGGGGCCGCCGTCCTGATCGACTCTGGGGCGCCCATGCCCAGGGGCGCCGACGCCGTCGTGCCCTGGATGCTCACCGACCGCGGGCGGTCCCGGGTGCGGGTGCGCGCCGCCGTGGGCGCCGGCCAGAACGTGCGGCGTCGGGCGGACGACGTCGCGGCCGGCACGACGGTGCTGCCGCGGGGCCTGCGCGTCTCCGCCCGCCAGATCGCCCTGCTGGCCGGCATCGGGCGGTACCGCGTCAAGGTCGTCCCCGCGCCGCGGGTCGTCATCGTCTCGATCGGCGACGAGCTGGTCGAGCCGGGCCAGTCGCGGGACGTGGGCGACGTCTTCGACGCCAACGGCCACGCCCTGGCCTCGGCCGTCACCGACGCCGGAGGGCGGGCCTTCCGGGTGGCGGCCGTGCCGGACGAGCTGAGCGCCCTGGCCGAGACCATCGAGGACCAGCTCGTGCGGGCCGACGTCCTGATCACCACCGGCGGCCTGTCGGTCGGGCAGGGCGACACCGTCAAGGACGTCCTGTCCCCGCTGGGCTCGGTGCGCTTCGACGCCGTCGCCATGGCGCCGGGCCGGCAGCTGGGCCTGGGCACGGTCGAGGGCACGCCGATCTTCTGCCTGCCGGGGGACCCGGTGGGCGCGCAGATCGCCTTCGAGACCTTCGTTCGCCCGGTCCTGGAGCAGCTGGCGGGCCGGCGGAGCCTGCGCCGCTCCTACCTGCCGGCGACGATCTCGGCGGGCTGGCACTCACCGGCCGGCAGGCGCGAGTTCGTCCCGGTCCGTCTGACCGGCTCGCCCTCGCGCGGTTACGCGGCCGCGCCGACCTCCCGGCCCGGCACGACCAGGCTGCTCGGCCTGGCGCAGGCCAACGCGCTAGCCGTGGTGCCCGAGGCGACCCACGCGGTGGTCGCCGGGGACACCCTGCACTGCCTGCTGCTGGACGTCTGAGCCGTGCTGGGCTCCTTGGGCTCCCTGGTCGTCGGGGCGCGCGCCGCGTCCCGACGACGGCGGCGCTTCGCCTGGCCCGCCACGCTGACGGCCTCGGAGGTCAGCCGGCGCGGGCTCGCCCGCGGGCCCGAGACGGTCAGGCTGCGCGCGGTGCGGCGCGCGGACGAGCAGGCCTGGTACGCGCTTCGCCTGGCCGACGACGCGCGACTGACGCCGTGGGAGGCGACCCTGCCCGCCGGCAGTCCCGAGACCCTGCGTCCTTTCGCGGCATATGCGCGCGAGCAGAATCGGCTGGCGCGCCGGGGGGCGGCCATGCCCTTCGTCGTCGAGGTCGATGGCGTGCTCGCCGGCCAGGTGCCGGTCGCGCCCATCCAGTGGGGGGCGTTCTGCTCGGCGATCCTGGGGTACTGGATCGGCGGGCGCTGGGAGGGGCAGGGCATCATGGCGCTGTCCGTGGCAATGGTCCTGGACCACCTGCTGGGTCCCGAGGTCGGGCTGCACCGGGTCGAGATCAACGTTCGTCCGGAGAATGTGCGGAGCCTGGCGCTGTGCCGGCGTCTGGGGCTGCGCGAGGAGGGCCTGCGCCGGGGGCTGATGAATATCGATGGCGCCTGGGCGGACCACCTGAGCTTCGCGGTCGTCGCGGAGGAGATGGAGGAGGGGAGCGGATTTGTGGGACGCCTGGGACGGATGTGACTCCTGATATTCAAGGGGCGCTAGAGGCGTTTAAGATTGCGATTTCCATCGCCCTGCGCCAACACGCCGGGTTTCTGGCTACCAGGGCGGCCCCGGTCCGCATACCGTTGGGGTGTGGGAATCGAGGTTTGGGTGCTGGTGGCGCTCGTGGCGATTCTTTCCGCGTACCTTCTGCCGTTTCTGGTCGGGCGGCGAGAGGTGATGCGCCGGTCCAACGCCGATGACCGCTACTCCTCAGAGCTGCGGGTCCTGGCCACGGGCGACGCTCTCGCCTCTGACGCTTCCGACGAGGACTGCGACGGCGGCGGGCGCGCGCAGATCTTTCGACGTCGACCGGAGGTGAAGGCCATGAACAGGCCCGCAGTGAGGAATGTGCGAGCGCTGCGCACCGAGCGCGAGCTGATCCGTGCGCGTCAGACCCACAACGAGGCGCGCGAGCGCCGCCGTGTCGCCGCCTCCCACCGCGCCGCCGTCGCCTGCACCATCATGGGCGTCCTTCTCGGCCTGGTGGTGGTGTGCTCTCTGACGGCCCTGCCGTGGCCGAGCCTTGCCGTCCCCGGGGTGCTCCTGCTGGTGTCGGTGGGGGCCGGGCGTCGTGCCGCGCTCGCCTCGGCGGCGCTGGACCGGCGCGAACGGCGCCGGATCGCCGAGCTCGAGGACGAGCTGATCGACCTCACCGGCGAGCGGTCCGTCGCCCCGGCGTCGGTCCAGCCGGTCAGGTCGAAGGACGAGCGCGAGGTCGAGCCGGGCACGGCCGCCGAGCGGACGACGGCCTGGCAGGTTGCCGAG
>ERZ773063.1308-NODE-1308-length-14833-cov-32.834145_pt1 | contig 14833 bp, 12 predicted proteins | sample MGYA00580625_ERZ773063 | MGnify/ENA primary metagenome ERZ773063 (study PRJEB29015, sample SAMEA2738022) | human oral metagenome | biome: human oral; feature: human-associated habitat; material: dental | place: China | collected 2042 ...
TGTGCACGGACTGCGTGTAGAAATGCTGCGCCGCCGTCCCGCTCGCCGCCCACATTGTCCCTGCGAGGAGCACGAGCAGCACGGCGGAGAAATGCGACATTTACGCCTCTCCCTGCTCCCGCTTTACAACCTCCACGATCGCGCCGCAGACCTCCTCAAGCTGTGCCTGATCGCTGCCCTCCGCCATCACACGAATGAGCGGTTCGGTGCCGGAGGGACGCACAAGCACGCGCCCCTCGCTGCCGAGTACACGCTCGCCCTCTCTGATGGCGGCGCGGATCGCCTCATTTTCCTCCCAGCCATGCTTGGTCTTGACGCGCACATTGACCAGCAGCTGCGGATAGGTCGTCATCATCGCGTTCAGCTCCGATGCCTTCTTCCCGCTGCGGGAGAGGGCTGCAAGGACTTGCAGTGCGGTGATGAGCCCATCGCCTGTCGTCGCGTGCTCAGCAAAGATGATATGCCCCGACTGCTCGCCGCCAATGGTATAACCGTTCTTTCGCATAGACTCAAGCACATAGCGGTCGCCGACCGCCGTCACATCGACGCGCCCGCCAAGCGCTGCGATCGCCTTGTGGAATCCGATGTTTGCCATCACTGTCGTCACAACCGTCTTGTGCGGCAAACGACCCGCACGGATCATCTCCGCCGCGCACGCGACAAGAATGTGATCCCCGTCGATCAGATCCCCCTTTTCATCGAGGCAGAGACAGCGGTCCGCATCCCCATCGTGTGCAATGCCGAGATCCGCATGGCGCTCGATCACCGTGCGGCGCAGCGAGTCCAGATGTGTCGAGCCGCAGCCGTCATTGATGTTCACCCCGTTCGGGAGCGCATGGATGACCTTGACCTCCGCCCCGAGCCTGCGCAGCACCTTCGGCATCGCCTCATATGCCGCACCGTTCGCACAGTCGAGCACGATCTTCATCCCGTCAAAACGCTCCGAACACGTCCCCGCCACATAGTCAATATACTGGTTCAGGAGATCGTCGCGGTACTCCACCACGCCGACATCCCTGCCCGTCGGGCGCGCCGCATCATCATTCGTTTGGAGACGGCGCACGAGCGTCTCGAGCTCATCCTCCACCGCATCCGGCAGCTTGTAGCCATCCCCGCCGAAAAACTTGATCCCGTTGTCATGGAACGGATTGTGTGAGGCAGAGATCACAATGCCCGCCTGCATCTTGTGCTCGCGTGCGAGATACGCGACCGCAGGAGTCGGAACGACCCCCGCGAGAAGAGCAATCCCCCCAGCCGAGCAAATGCCCGCCGTCAGAGCCGCCTCGAACATCTCGCCCGAAATGCGCGTATCCCGTCCGATCAGGATGCGCGGCCGTACATCCGACTTCTCGCCAAAATAAAGCGTCGCCGCACGCCCAAGATGATAGGCAAGCTCCGGTGTCAGCTCCGTATTCGCCTCACCGCGCACACCGTCCGTACCAAAAAGTCTCATCATGAACAGCCCCCTATATTATGTTACATTCCTCATCATAATCTACTGTATCTTACCCAAAAATGCAAGCGCGGCTTTCAAACCGTCGAGCGCGGCACTCATAATGCCGCCCGCATAGCCCGCCCCTTCGCCGATCGGATACAACCCCACAGCAGAAACCGACTCCATCCTCGCCGCGTCACGCAGAATGCGGCAGGGTGCGGACGAGCGCGACTCCACCCCCGTCAGCGGTACATCCGCTGCGCCGAATCCCGGCACGCGTTCCTCCCAGAACCGCAGCGCACGCGCAAGCGATGCCGTGCACATCCCCGGCAGCACCTCATGGAGATCCGCCGGACGTACCCCCGGCGCATACGTCGGCGCGACGGCAAAATCCCGCGCTCCCGTTTTCCCCATGAGAAAATCTCCGACGGACTGCACAGGCGCACGATAGTCGCCGCCGCCCGCACGAAATGCACGCTCCTCAAGGGTTCGCTGAAAATCAATACCACCGAGCACCGTGCCGCCCCAGTCTGCGGGACTGACCTGTACAAGGAGAGCACTGTTGGCAACGCCCGAATCCCTGCGATAGTTGCTCATCCCGTTCGTCACAAGCCGTCCCGCTTCCGAGGCAGCAGCAACCACCGTGCCGCCGGGACACATACAGAACGAGTAGACACCGCGTCCCCCCGCCTCGTCACGATAGGTCATGGCATAGTCTGCCACAGGCAGCTGTGGACTGCCTGCCGCCGCACCGTACTGCATACGGTCGATCCATGCCTGTGCGTGCTCGATGCGCACTCCCACGGCAAATGCCTTTGCCTCCATCCGAATCCCTGCCGCACACAGCATCGCATAGGTATCGCGCGCAGAGTGCCCGATGCCGAAAAAAACCGTATCCGCAGGAATCCGCTCCGCATCGTTCACCACGAGAGCCGCAACTCGTTCCGCATTCAGCTCCACGCCCGTCACCTGTGCGCCAAAACGCACCGTGCCGCCCATGCGGATGATGGTACGGCGCAAATTCTTCACCACATTTCGCAGAACATCCGTCCCGATGTGGGGCTTCTGCAAAGAACGGATTTCCTCGGGTGCACCCGCCGCGATAAACGCCTCGATGATCTCGTGCATACGCGGGTCATTGCTGCGTGCCGTCAGCTTCCCGTCCGAAAACGTCCCCGCACCGCCCTCACCGAACTGGACATTCGATGCGGGATCAAGCACGCCCGTCTGCCAGAAGCGTGCGACATCCGCCGTACGTTGATCCACATCCTGTCCACGCTCCAAGACGAGCGGACAGAGGCCCGCACGTGCGAGCGTCCACGCGGCAAAGATCCCCGCAGGACCAAATCCCACGACCACGGGACGATGTGGCGGAACTGCACCCACACGAGGGATCTCCATCGGTACAGACATCGGTGCCGGCATCACATCCGCATCCCTGCGCAGTCGTCCGAGCACTGCACGCTCATTGTCAAGTGCAACATTCAGCGCGTAGACCCATGCAATTGGCAGTCCTCTCCGCCTACGTGCGTCCAGAGCCTTATGAACAACAAACACCCCGTGCACGGCACAGGGTGATACGTTGAGTCGCTCCGCCGCTATTTCCGCAAGCGGACGCACATCATCATAGGGAACGCGCAGATTTTTCACGCGAATCATTTCATTGCTCCAACCTTGATCTCCACCGTCACATTCGGATCCGTCACCGTCACGCCCGGAGGCAGCACGAGTTTCACCGTACGATGCTCCGTTGCGTGTACATCCGCAAGGGAAAACTCCTCCGTCCCGATGCTTGTGATCGCTCCGATCACATTCTCCATACCTGCAATCTCAACGCGTGACGGCTTCACCGTAATCTCCTCAAGTTTCAGCGTGGGGGGGAGATCACTGCGCGGATGAGCCTCGACCTCCACGACTTTGCGCGAAAGACTGCGTGCAAACTTGAGTGAAATCCGTGTTACAGAGGGGGTGAGCGTAACTCCTGCCACCTCACGACCATCCGCATTCAACGGAACCAGTGATACCGATGCCGTATAGTCGCTCGAAAGCCCGTTCAAATTGATATGTCCCGTGGCTTGTGCAACCTGATCCACCAGACTGCGCGGTCCCTCAATCATAACCGTTTTATATTCCTGCTCAGACTTGGCCACCGTAAATCCTTCCGCAGGAAAGCCGTCCATTGCTACAACTGCAAGAATGGGATGTTCCACGATCCGATCCAGAGTCACATTGATCTTATCCGGCGAGATCCCAACGAGATCGAACCCGTACGGGATCGACGTCTCCACCGCATATGCCCGTTCGCCCTCCGTAAATCCCGCGAGATTCACACGCGCGTGAAAATCAGAGGCATCCGCCGAGACAAAGAACGAACGCGGCCCGCGCACGCGAATCGTCACCTTATCCACAGAAGAACTCAGCTGATAGCCGTCCGGAGCATTCTCAATCGTGACCGGCACCGTATAGCTGCCGTCCATCGCCGGGTTCTGATCGTTCATCACGTAGAGCCAGAGTACAACGGCCACAATGAGTGCCACAATCTTTGCCGGCAGATTGTGCTGCACGATATTCCGAAGCCTTTCCATCATTTCTTCCTCCAGCTGCGAACAAGCTCCAAAATGGACGGACGCGAGCTGTATGCAAATGCAGGGGTCAGGATATGCGTCAGCTGATCGCCGTCCAGATGACGGTGAATCCGTCCGTTCTCAGCGATGGAGATCGTCCCCGTTTCCTCGCTCACCACCACGATCAGCGCATCACACTGCTCGGACAGCCCGATTGCCGCACGATGACGCGTCCCCAGCTCCGTTGAAAGAGAGCGGTTCTCCGTCAGAGGAAGGAGACACCCCGCCGCAATCAGACGTTTTCCGCGAATCACCGCTGCCCCGTCATGCAGCGGCGTGTTCGGAATGAACACGTTCATCAAAAAATCCGACGTAATCAGTCCATCGATCTGAATGCCCGTTGCACTGATATCATTCAGCCCCATATCCCGCTCAATGACGAGAAGTGCACCGATCTTGTTCGCCGACAGGATCTTAACCGCGCTGCGGATCTCACGAATCGTGCTCTGTGCCTCCTCATCATCCACCAGTCCGCCCGCACGAAAAAACCGCCCCTGCCCCAGATGTTCGAGCGTGCGCCGCAGCTCCGGCTGGAATACGATCGGCAGCGCGACAAAGAGGAGGGTCACGGACTTTTGCAGAAGCCATGAGATCACATGAAGTTCAAAGTAGCTCGCCACCACCGTAATGCCGAGGAGCACGAGAATCCCCTTTGCGAGCGTGATCGCACGCGTATCCTCGAGCATGACATAGACGCGGTAGAGGATGAACGCCACAATCAGAATATCGAGTACATCGAGCAGCGTGATAGTTGACAGGATGCCACGAAACTGTATCGGTATCGTAAGATCAAGAGGCATAAGGAACACCCACGGTCAACAAACCCTTTCGTCATATTTTCAAATGAATGATATTATATAAGGATTTCTCTCTCAACAGCGAAAATCCTTGTGACCTGACCCTCTCTTTCAAAAAAATTTCGCCCCCTCGACGAAAGACTTCCAAATGTATTGGAAACGCCTTCGTAAAGGGAGCGAAATCAAAAGCATCAGCAGATCCTGCGGATCCACCCCTCGGGAGACTCCACCGTACCGAGCTGAATACCACGCAGCGTATCATAGAGTTTTTGCAGAACAGGCCCCATATGCTCCATTCCACTCGGGAAGGAAATCACCTGGTCGCCGTGCGTCACAGAGCCGACGGGCGAGATCACCGCAGCGGTTCCGCATAGGCCGCACTCGGCAAACTCCGGAAGCTCCGCAAAGGGAACGGGCCGTTCCTCTACCTTCATGCCTAGGATGTGCTCGGCGATGTGGAGGAGCGAGCGGCGCGTGATCGACGGCAGGATCGAATCGGACTTCGGTGTCACGACCGTACCGTCCTTTGTCACAAACAGGAAATTCGCGCCGCCCGTCTCCTCAACATAGGTGCGCGTTGCGGCATCGAGGAACATATTTTCATCGAAGCCCGCCGCATGTGCCGTCATATAGGCATGCAGACTCATCGCATAGTTCAGCCCCGCCTTGATGTGCCCCGTACCGTGCGGTGCCGCACGGTCAAAGTCGCTCACGCAGAGCCGCACAGGCTTCGCGCCGCCCTTGAAGTAGGGACCGACCGGCGTAGCAAAGAGACGGAACTGATACGCATCCGCCGGCTTTACCCCGATCACCTCACCTGTCGCGAAGATCAGCGGGCGCAGATAGAGCGAGGCATCCGAGCCGTAGGGCGGAACGTAGTCACGATTCGCCGCAACCACCGCGTCCACCGCCTCGATGAAACGCTCCTGCGGAAACGAAGGCATCTCAAGATACGCCGCCGAATGATACATACGCTCCGCATTGAGATCGGGGCGGAACGTCACAATATCGCCATGCACCGTCTCGTATGCCTTCAGTCCCTCAAAAACCTCCTGGCAGTAGTGCAGGATGCCGGCACACTCACTGAGCGCAACGGTCGCATCGGACGTGAGCCCGCCCGCATCCCACGCGCCGTCCGCATAGTCCGATACATAGCGCTGCGGCAGCGCACGATAGCCAAACCCCAGATTTCCCCAATCAATATCCGCCTTTGCCATAATATGCCCTCTTTTCAAATACAGATTTTCCCTATCATAGTACGGTAGCGAGATGTTGTCAATGTTACGAAGGAGGTGCAAACGCCAAATCATACCGGTATATTTACCAGCTCCCCCAGAGCCTTCGGCAAACGGCGCAGAATATCGCCCGCCACGAGGCCGTTTCCGTGCGCCTCATACGCGAGATCACCCGCACGACCGTGCGCATAGACACCGACGAGCGGCGTCATCCCGCTCTCCATCTGACGCATCAGCCCCGTGATCGCACCCGCGAGCACATCACCCGCGCCCGCCGTCGCCATCCCCGCATTTCCAACCGTTGTAAAGAACGCATCTCCATCGGGATAGACCACGATTGTACACGCACTCTTGATCACAAAAACCGCCTGATGTTCCTTCGCCGCCGCACGTGCCATGTTCAGCAGATCGCCCGCCACCTCGTCCGTCGCCTTAGCGAGAAGTCCCGCAAACTCCCCGAGGTGCGGCGTGAGGATCGGCACCTGCGGCAGCTCCCGCAATGCGTCCAGAGCTCCGCGAAACGCATAGATCGCATCCGCATCCATCACGAGCGGTGCCTTCACATCAGCGGCAAAGAGCCGGACGAACTCGCTCGTCTCTGCCGCACGGCCAAGTCCCGGCCCGATCAGCACAGCGTCCGCCTGTGCCGCGAGAGCAAGCGCAGACTCAAGTGCCTTGAGCCCGCCGAACCGTCCCGTCCCCTCATCGGGCACGGGCATGACCATCACCTCCGTCAGCTTCGCCGCAAGCACAGGATAGATCCTCTCCGGCACGGCGAGCGTCACCACCCCCGCACCGACGCGCAGTGCCGCCTCTGCCGCAAGTGCCGCCGCCCCTGTCATACCGAGCGAACCCGCGAGGATGAGAATACGTCCACACGTTCCCTTATGTACATCACGTGCGCGTGCAGGCAGCAGCTTCGCCGCAGTCTCCCGTGTGATGAGGGACTGACGCAGTTCCCCCCCACTCAGCAGCGCATGAGGTATGCCGATATCGTCCACGAGCAGCTTGCCGGCAACATTCGCCCCCTGCCCGATGAGATGCCCCACCTTTGGCAGCCCGAGTGCCAGCGTCCGCTCCGCACGCACAGCCGCCACAGCGATACGCCCCGTATCTGCCTCCACGCCGCTCGGCAGATCAATCGCCATCACCGGTTTCCCCGCTCCATTGATCTCCTCGATCAGCCGCAGCACAGGTGCACGCAGCTCTCCATGCGTCCCCGTGCCGAGGATGCCATCCACAATCGCATCCGCAAAACGCAGCGATACCCTCAGCCGATCCCAGTCTCGATCACTCGTGAGCGGGCGGATCTCCACGCCCATCGCGCGCAGTGTATCGTGCATCGCGCGTGCCGCCTCCCCCAGGCGTTCCTCTTCCCCCGTAAAAAAGATCTTCACACGCGCACCCATATTCATCAGATGGCGTGCCGCAGCAAACGCATCCCCACCGTTGTTCCCGCCGCCGGCAAAGACCACAAATACTTTGTCCGTTGCGCCCCCGACCATCGCCGCCGCTTCCTCTGCCGACCGCCGCCCGGCATTTTCCATCAGGGCGACAGCGGGCAGCCCATAGTCACTGACCGCACACGCATCAATCCGGCGCATATCCTCTGCAAACGATACATTCATCGCTGACCCTCCAAAACACAATAGGCAAGCGCATAATCACGCTCATGACTAAGGGTGATCCACATATGTACAACCCCCATCTCAGCTGCACGTTGTGCGAACCATCCATAGAGGTGAACCTGCGGTGCGCCGAGCGCATCCGGCAAAATCTCCACATCGCGCAGGCAGCCGTTTCGCAGCCCCGTACCGAACGCCTTGAGCACCGCCTCCTTGCCCGCAAAGCGTGCGGCAAGGCTCGCCGCCATCCCCTTGCCCCGCGACTCCGCGTAGGAGCGCTCTTCAACGGTGTAAACGCGCTCTAAAAAACGCGGGTGCTCGATGGCGCGTGCCACACGTGGAATATGGACAATATCACTGCCGATGCCCAAAATCATACGGAAGACCCTTCCTATCCCCGATACAAAAAAGAGCCATTGCATACGCAACAGCCCCCTTGTCATTCACCGTCCTGCGCTCAGTGCTGCAGCGGTGCCGGTACAAGCCCGGGGGAAGATGGTGCCGGGCGCATCGCGCCCCCCATCTCCGCCGTTCCGCCGGATGGCGCAGCCCCGGACGATGGCTGCGCCGTCGGCATTGTTGTCGATGGCGCATTGGCACTCGTCATCACCTTACCATCCGAAGCACTGATCGAGTCGTCTTGACTGAACCGCATACTGCGTGCGATGAATACCTCAACGCGGCGATTCTGTGCACGTCCCTCATCCGTATCGTTTGAAGCGATCGGACGATACTCGCTGTAGCCGAGTGCGCTGAACCGCGCAGGGTTCAGCGACGGCTGCACCCCCATGAGTCCGCGCATGAGACTCACCGCACGCGCAGAACTCAGCTCCCAGTTCGACGGGAACTGTGACGTTGAGATCGGCACATTGTCCGTATGTCCGGAGATCGTCACACGCTCCGGCAGCGCAGCAAGAAGGCTCGCGATCACAGGTACGATCTGCTCCGCCTGGCCCTGCAATGCCGCAGAGCCGGAGGCAAAGAGAGCCTTCTCCTTCAGACGGATCATCAGACCTTCCTCGGACAGCTCCGTACTCACCTGATCCTGAAGATTGTTCTCCTTGACATACTGCTCGATTTTCTCCTGCACCTCGCGCAGAGTCTCGTTTTCCTTCATGTAGGCATCGTTCGCATTGTCCTGTCCCTGCGTGGTCGCCGAATTGATCGCCGTCGCAGGTCCCATGCCGGAGAAGAACGACGGCCCCCCAATGTTGAATGCAGCCGTAAACGCCTGTGCAAGTGCCTGCATCTTCGACGCATCCGTCTGCGACATCGCAAACAGAGCAATAAAGAGTGCCAGGAGCAGCGTCATCAGATCGGAGTAGGGGAGCAGCCAAGCCTCGCCCGCTTCTTCCTCATGCGGCTTCGCGTGCTTTTTTCTCGCCATATCAGCCCTCTCCCTTCAGTGCCTCGCGCTCCGACTGCGGGATGAAGACCATGAGCTTTGCCTCAATCGCCGTCGGCGAATCGCCCGCCTGCAGCGAAAGGATCCCCTCAATGATCATACGTTTCTGACTGACTTCCTGCTCCGACATGATCTTAAGCTTGTTCGCGAACGGCATCCAGAGAACATATCCCGTGAAGATACCCAGAATCGTCGCAATAAACGCCGCTGCAATCGAGTGTCCGAGCTTGTCAATATCGTTCAGGTTGCCAAGAGCTGCGATCAGACCGACAACGGCACCCAGAACGCCCAGCGTCGGCGCGTAGGTACCCGCCTGGGTGAACATCGAACGCCCTTCGGCATGACGTTCCTGCATAATCGAGAGCTCCGCATCCAGAACATCGCCCACGAAATCGGGATCCATGCCGTCAATAACCATACCAAGCCCCGTACGAAAGAACGGATCCTGGATCTCCTGTGCCTTGCTTTCAAGTGCAAGGATGCCCTCACGGCGTGCAATCTGCGACAACTCGATGAACTGCTGTACGAGCTGCCCCTTTTCCTGCAGCTGCGGTACCTGAAGAGTCTTCTTGATCAAATTGACGAAGTTTCCCATCTGTTCCATGCGAAATCCGATGAACAGACACGAAAACGTACCGCCAATGATGATGAGGAACGCCGCCGGGTTATTGAGCGCCGACAGCGGTGCTCCTTTCAGAATCATACCGACAAAGATCGAAACGACACCCATGACCAGCCCGATGACCGTTGATTTTTCCAAAACGAATGCCCCCATTCCCTTTCTCTCGATATGCGGACACACGCTTGTCTGTTCCGTCAGACATACGTCCACATCTTCCTATATTATTCCATATGTCCCCGAAAAATCCTACCCCTTTTTGAAAAAAACTCAAGAAAAGGGTTGAATTTTTTTCAATAAATTTATATTATCCTATCATATATTCACCGAAAGTATGATATAATAGAAAGCGCATAAAAAAAACTTATCAGGAGGGATGGTCTTATGGAACTACGGCAGTTGGAATATTTTCAGATGGCAAGCCGCTTGAAAAACATCACACGCGCCGCCGAACGACTCCGCGTCTCCCAACCGAACATCACTGTCGCCATCAAAAAGCTCGAGGGAGAGCTTGGCATACAGCTCTTCGACCGCAGCCAGAAACAGCTCTCACTCACACCGGAGGGGGCGGTATTCCTCGGACGCGTCGAGGTTGCACTGCGCAACATACAGGATGCCGTACTCGAGGTCAACGATTACAAGCAGCTGCAGAAAGGGACGATCAAAATCGGCATTCCGCCGATGATGGGTGCGTATCTGTTCCCGAAAATTTTTTCGAGCTTTCAGCGACGCTACTCACATCTTGACGTGTACCTGCACGAGGAGGGATCGGTCGCCATCCGCGAGCAGCTGGAGCGCGACGAACTGGACTTCGGCATCATCATCATTCCGGACACCTCGCCGAACCTTCAGCTCCTCCCAATGGCACGCAGCCAGATTGTCTGCTGTGTCCCGGAGGGCAGCGACCTCGCCGCACGCAAGGCAGTCACCCTGCAGGACATCGAGGAGCGCAGCCTCATCATGCTCAAGGAAGGCTCGTTCCTCCGCCAGACCATGCTACAAAAGATAAAGGCGGCAGATGTCACGCCCAACATTGTCCTTGAGTCCAATCAAGTCGTCACCATCCTGGGACTCGTCGCGAGCGGTGTCGGCAATGCGTTTCTGCTGGATATGATTGCCCGCGACACCCCCGGCGTACGTGCGATACCGCTTGCCACGCCGATCTACGTTGACGTTGGACTCGCATGGAAACGCGACCGCTACATCTCGCGCGCCGCGCAGTCCTTCATTGAGTTCAGCAAGGACATCCTCAGCCATCAGACGGATCATGCGATCCTATAGAAAGCAAAAAAGCCTCCCCCGCACGGGGGAGGCTTTTTTCATATCCGTTCAGAACACCAGATGTGCAACCAGATACCCGACACAGCAGCCCGAGCTGACACCGATCAGCCCCGGGATCATGAACGAGTGGTTCAGGATGTACTTGCCGATACGCGTCGTGCCCGAGCGGTCGAACCCGATGCACGCGAGATCGGAAGGATACGTCGGCAGGAAGAAATAGCCGTAGCACGCCGAGATGAACGAGAGGACGAGAATCGGATCCATGCCCACGTTCAGTGCCATCGGTACGACGATCGCGATTGCCGCCCCCTGCGAGTTCACGAGCTTCGACGTGAGGAACGCAAGCACTGCGTACGCCCACGGATAGTTCTGCACCGCAGAGCCGAGGAACTCCTTGAGGAAGTCCATATGATTCATAAAGTAGGTGTCTGCCATCCATGCGACGCCATAGACCGATACGAGCGCGACCACGCCCGAGCGGAACACCTGCGAGTTGCCGACATCCTTTGCCTTCACCTTGCACGAGAGGAGGATCGTCGCACCCACGAGCAGCATCACCATCTGGATCACGACGACCATCGAGATCGCCTTCGGTGCAGCGTCCGGCTTCGGCGGGAACTTCGGCAGAAGTTCGGGGAAGTTGCCGAGCACCGCGATTGCAATGATCCCCGCGAAGAAGATGAACATGGCACGGTAGTACTCCGTCGGAAGTTCCTTATCCATGAGACTTTCGGCATCGCCATAGACATACTTCTTGTTCTCGGGGTCGCGGATGAACTCCTGGAAACGCTCATCCTGATCGAGATCCTTGCCGCGGCGGTAGCTCCAGAGTGCCGCAAAGAGCACGCCGAGCCCCGTCGCAGGAATCGACACAGAGAGCACTTGGAACACCGTAAACTCATGCCCCGAAACCGAGAGGAATGCGACCATCGAGACAACCGCAACCGAAACGGGCGAGGCGCAGATCCCCATCTGCGAGGCGACCGACGAGACCGCCATCGGACGCTCCGGGCGGATCCCCTGCTTGATGGCGATGTCATAGATAATCGGGAACATCGTGTAGACGACATGGCCCGTGCCGCAGAGCACCGTCAGAAACCACGTCGTGAGCGGCGCGAGGATCGTGACGTGCTTCGGGTTGTTGCGCAGAAATTTCTCCGCGTACTTCAACATCACCGTAAGGCCGCCTGACGTTTGCAGGAAGCCCGCACACGTGACCACCGCGAGGATGATGAGCATGACATCAATCGGCGGCTTGCCCGGCTGATAGCCGAAGATAAACGTGTAGATCACAAGGCCGAAGCCACTGATGACCGCGAGCCCGAGTCCGCCATGCCGTACACCGACAATCAGGCAGACCAGGAGGACAATAAAGCCCAAGAGCATTTCCATAACTATAATTCCCCCATTCTACGCAGAGCCCCGCCCTGCACAGCAGATAAACACAGCTATTATAGCCCATCCGTACATTATTAGTAAAGGCTTGAATATATAAATAATAGCTATACAAAAAAGGAGCCGCCACAGGACAGCTCCTTTTTCGTAATATATCCGGCTGCTTACCGCTTCATGTTGATGAGTGTCTCAAGCATTTCATCCGACACCGTAATGATCTTGGAGTTGGACTGGAAGCCGCGCTGCGTGATGATCATGTCCGAGAACTGGTCGGCGATGTCGACGTTCGACATCTCGAGCGCGGAGGTCGTCAGCTCCGTACCGATGTCGGACGCTCCGCTGACCGTGCGCGTCCCGGAGTTGTTCGACTCCTGATAGAGGTTGCCGCCCATCTTCGTCAGACCCGAGGGGTTGTTGAACTGTGCCATCGCGATCTGTGCCTCGACGCGGCGGACGTTGTTCGTGTACGTACCTGTGATGACGCCCGAGCTGTCGATGGAGACACTCGAGAGCGTACCCGCCGCATTGCCGTCCGAGGTCGCCGCGACCGTCGAGGTACCTGCATACTGCGTGACGGAGGCGAGGTTCATGCTGACCTGCTGCGCAGCCGCACCGTTCCCATAGGTGAGATTCAGCGAAGCCGAACCGCTCAGATATGCGCCCGTCGTGTCAAAGGTGAGGTCGCTCTTCGTGAGCGTCACATTCGTCGTCGTGCCGTCCTTCTCCGTGATGCTGTAGGTGTCACCGCCCGTGCCGAGCGACATCGTCCACTTGTTGTTTGCCGCCTTCGTAAAGACCACGGGGATGGAGTGCGCCGCCCCGAGCGAGTCGTAGACCGTGACGAGCGTTGTCACGGACGGGTAGAACGTATCATTTCGGTTGTATTCCTTGCCGATGAGACCCCCGATGGAGGCGCCGCTCTTCGTATTGAGTGCAATCGTGGAGACCGTCTTGCCGCCGTACTCGTAGGTGGACTCACGCGTAATCGCCGTAATCGTCCCATCCGAAGCATTGGCATTATGCTGGTACGTCGTCGCCGAACTTGTAATCGCTGGTATCGCACCAGAGAGCACCGCACTGTTGCCGTCCGCCGTCGTCACCGTCGCGCCCGTCTGCGGCGTGAGGCTCGTGATTTTGAGCTGACCCGTATAGGTATCGCCGACCTTGTAGGTGAAGCTCGTCGGCTTCGGCACAGTGATCGTAACCGGAGTCCCCGGTGTGATCGTATTGTCCGGTCCGAGATCCAGTTCAACATCCGACGAGTTGGCTATGCTGCGAATCGCCGTGATCTTGCCGCTGATGTTGTATGCATCGCCATAGGCGTATGTACCGGAGGACAGTGATGTCGCACCCGTGCGTGTGATTACCGTCGAAGCCGAACCATTTATTTTTTTCGGACTGGAAGAATTGTTCTCATCCATCTCAAGCTTGGCATCGACCTTGCCCGTCGAACTCGCCGTAACATTCGTGATCGTAGAACTATAGAGGTTGTTGCCCGTCGTGGGATTCCCCACCGTCTGCTGCGGTGCAGAGTCGCCGAGATAGATCTTCTTGCCCGTGCTCATCGTGAGGACGAGTTTGCCCTTTTCCGTCGGCGCATAGTTATTCGTCGTGCCCGACGTACCGTCGGCATACTTCACGAGAATGTTCGCGACATCGTAGCCTGGCGTGGTCGCGTTGAGGTTCTTCGTATACGTCGCGGAGATCGTGGGGGATGCCTCCATCTGCTTACCCGCCGGGATCTGGATCTTTGTCGTATTCTCTCCCGAGGGGGTCACAATGCCGCCATTTGCCATATAGCCCTGCACATAGAGCCCCGTGCTCGGGATCGTGAGGTTGCCCTGTGCGTCGAACTCGAACGCGCCGTTACGTGTGTAGTATTTCTGATCGCCCTTGGAAACGACGAAGAGCCCGTCGCCGCGCGAGATGGCGACATCCGTGTTCTTGCCCGTCTGCTGTACCGAGCCGTTCGAGTAGATGAGATCGGTGCTCGCGACCGACATACCAAGACCGACCTGCTTCGGGTTCACGCCGCCGAGCGTGCCGTTCGGCCCTGCTGCACCCGAGAGGTTCTGCGAGATCATATCCGCGAACGTGACGCGGCTCGCCTTGAATCCTGTGGTGTTGACGTTCGCAATGTTGTTGCCGACGACATCCATGCGGGTCTGGTGACCTTTGAGCCCCGAAACACCCGAGAACATGGAACGCATCATAATAAATCTCTCCTTTGCCGTGTGTGACAGTGCAAAGGAAAGCCATCATGGGAACGCAGTGCTCCCGCAGGATATACTGCTCCCTTGTTTTTCGAGACAATCCCCGTGTCTCATCGCTGACCGCACCAGTCGCGCACGGTCAAAAGCCTCCCGTAGGTCCGGCTTTGTCAGATGATGGCTGCACTGTCAATATTCGTAAAAATG
>ERZ773063.1309-NODE-1309-length-14833-cov-5.762552_pt1 | contig 14833 bp, 14 predicted proteins | sample MGYA00580625_ERZ773063 | MGnify/ENA primary metagenome ERZ773063 (study PRJEB29015, sample SAMEA2738022) | human oral metagenome | biome: human oral; feature: human-associated habitat; material: dental | place: China | collected 2042 ...
TCTCTATTTCTTTTATCGTCAAATTTGTCATTTCCTTTACCGCGCATCCTCTGCGAACTCTGTGAACGGAAGCGCATCCAGAGTAACGTGCCCAAGCCGTCCACTGCGGAAATCTGTCAATACAATCTGCTCTGCCTTTTCATAGTCAATCTTACCACCCGCACGCAGGCATCCGCGCTTTCGTCCGATCTCCTCAAGCAGCTCTACGCCGGTGGAGAGCTCCCCCTCCAACCGATAGCGTTCCATGAGAGCGGATGGATATGCTATGCGAAGCGTATTGAGAAGCAACAATACAACGCTCGCCACATCGTAGACATTGTCGTTGATTGCCCCCGTAAAGGCAAGGTGAAGTGCTGCCTGCTGATCCTCAAACTTCGGCCAGAGTATCCCCGGCATATCGAGCAGTTCCAACTGTGCGCCGAGACGAATCCACTGTTTTGCCCGTGTGACACCGGGACGGTTCTCCACTTTCGTCTTTGACCCACCCGACAGTCGATTGATGAGCGAGGACTTTCCGACATTCGGAATGCCGAGAATCATGCAGCGTGCAGCACGCGCCTTCGCCCCATGTTGAACGAGCTTGTCCGTTTTCGGCTTCGCACATTTTGCAATCGCCTGCACGAGTTCCTTGACACCGCGTCCTTTGACCGCATCCACTGGAACCGCCGCAATCCCTTCTGCAGCGAAGTATTTCACCCATGCACGCGTCGCCGCCTCATCCGCAAGATCAGCCTTATTGAGCACAATAACGCGCGGCTTATCACCGACAATTTCGCGCAACACAGGATTCGCAGAACTCATCGGAATCCGTGCGTCCAGCAGCTCGACGACTACATCTACCAGTTTCAGATTCTCCTTGACCAGTCGCTCCGCCTTCCGCATATGTCCCGGGTACCACTGGAGGCTTGGGATGTCGATTACGTTATCATTATCAGTCATTATATATATTCCCCTTGAGCCTTGATTTTACTGGACTTTATCATCATATGTAAATGTATAAAGCGAGAAAATCATAATTCATCATTATCAATACTATATCATATTTTAAGGAAAAATCCCATAAACGGGAGACAAATGGGAGACAAGCAAAAATAAGCCCCAGAGCCGAAGTCCTGGGGCGTGGATACACCTATATCGTTATGCCTTGATCGTCGGCGTCAGCGACTTGTCCAGCACGAGCCGCACAAGCCACACGCCGCCCTGCATCATTGCCGGCAGAACGACTGCATCCCTCCAGTAGCACCAACCGTGCTCTGATTTGGATTGCTCCTTGATCTGCGCCACAAACTTGTCGACCGCCTACTCAATGGCAGGTACGCATTCCGTGAAGATTGTGCGCGTCACCCGCTGCTTGACCGCCTCTGTTACATGGTTGACGTTGATCTCCTTGACAATCGCATCCCGAATGTCTGTCCACTTGCTCATGATATGATCTCCTTTCAGTTGTTCGGCGTTCCGCCGTTATCCTTTGATAACTTCCCTTATGGATACCGCTTTTGTAAAAAAATATGGCACAGCCAGTCCGTAAAACCGGCTATGCCTGTTCGTCTTCCGCATCCAAAGTCCGAGCGTTGAACTCTCCGATGCGGTTCCACACGATGACGATTTTCTGTGTGCGTTTGCCGTCCGCCACTTCCGGATGGAAGATGTACACCTTCTCGATCAACTCGCGGACGATTTCTGAGGTAAGCTCCGGGATGTCCGTATACTTCCTGACGATGGAAAGGAAGCCGTTCACATTGGCTGCGGTTTCCGATTCCTTGGCGACCACAGCTTGCAAACCCTTCATCCGCATAGTCAAGACGCTCTGCTCATTTTCATAAGTGGCGGTCAGTTTGGTAAAACGCTCATCGGAAACCTTGCCGTCCACATTGTCCTCGTAAAGCCGCTGAATCAGCAGATCCAGTTTCCGCATACGCTTGCCTGCCTGTTCCATTTCCCGTTTGGCATCACGCAGAGCCTTGTCCGCCGCTTTTCTTGATTTCTTGACAATCAAAGCGATGAACTCGTCCTCATGCGCACGGGCAAAGGCTATAACGCGCCGAATGGCATGAAGGAGAATCCCCTCAATTTTATTGATGCGGATCGTGTGGCTTCTGCCGTCGCAGAGATTTTGCGCTTTCTTCCTGCGATAATTGTCGCACACATAATGGTCGAGTTCCCTTCGACGATTGCCCTGCCGAACCGCTCCCATCTTTTCCTTGCAGTCCGCACAATAGAGAATCCCCGAAAGCATATCGGGAATACCGAGAAAAGTCTTTTTCCGTCGTCCCTCACGAATGCGCTGCACAATGTCGAAGGTTTCCCGATCGATAATCGGCTCCTGCGTATTTTCAAAAATCACCCACTCCGAAGGATCGTTCAGATATACGCCTCTTGTGCGATAGGATTTTTTGTACGTCTTGAAATTGACCGTATGCCCCAAATAATCCGGGCGTCTTAAAATATCGGCCACATAAGTCGAACTCCACACAAAAGTGTTCGGCATGGCTTCCGCTTCCTGCCTTGAAATTTTTCCGTCCCTGACCTTGGCATGAAGAATCGGATTTAAAACCTTCTGCTCCCTAAGTTCCCGGGCAATCCATCCGGGACCAAATCCCTGCATACACTTGCGGAACATAGCTTTCACCAAGGGAGCGGCAATTTCATCAGGAATCCAATGCTCCTTGTTTTGCGGGTCTTTCATGTAGCCATAAAGCGCACGGTTTGCCATGTGCCGCCCGGATTCCCCCTTCGCCTTGAAAACAGCCTTGATTTTCTTGCTGGTGTCCTTGGCATACCATTCGTTGATGATATTGATGAAGGGCGTGAAATCGCTGTCCTGCTGATTGGCACTGTCCACGCCGTTGTTGACGGCAATGAAGCGTATGCCCGCATCCGGGAAGAACATCTCCGTGTAATAGCCCACCCGGAGATAGTTGCGCCCCAAACGGCTCATGTCCTTCACGATGACCGTCCCTACTTGCCCGCGCTCTGCCTTTTTCATGAGCCTCTGCCAGTCGGGGCGGTCGAAATTCGTCCCGCTGTATCCGTCATCCACGAAGAACTCGCGATTCCGAAACCCATTGTCAACGGCATATTTTTCGAGGATGGCTTTCTGATTGCGGATGCTGTTGGAATGGCCCTGCATCTCATCGTCCCGCGAGAGACGACAATACAAGGCTGTGATTTTTTCACCGTTCTCCACGGCAGTTTGTGATTGTCTGCCCATGATGTCCTCCTTTCCGACAATCTTCAAGTGGTACTTCATATTCCCGTACTGCTGTGAAGAAGTCAAGCGGCTTACGGCAAAACCGCCGAATCTTTCGCTAAATCCTCCGCATCCCGCAGGATGAGTTTTTGCACCTTGTCCATTACGGTTTCCTTGGCTGTATCGCTAATAATATCTTCTACAATATAGACGGTGTCCTGCGAATTACGCTCTCTTGACTGTGTATTTGTCATTGTTTCCCCTCCCTTCCTTATTTGTGACGGCAACAAGGGTGTCACGTTTCGCTACGCCCTTTGACGACGCCCCCCAGGGGGCGGTCAAATCTCGACAACCTTTTGCCGTTGTGACCGGCGCTGGGTCACGCGCACAAAAACGACAATTCAAACGGGGGATTAACCCGTCATAGAGATAAATAGCGGCTGTTGGAACGCAATACGGCGCAGTGCTGTCCCATATAAATCAAAGCCCTATCCTTCCTCCCTGCCGAAAACAGATACAGCGGAGCAAATCGCTCCGCCGTACCCATAACCCCTTTATGCAGTTATCTTGAGTGCCTTGACAGCCTCCCTGCGCATGAGTCTGCCGTCCACGAATTCCATGGCGAGATAACCGACTTGTCCGTGAAGCGCAAATTTCTCCTTGAGGGAGCGCACACGAATGGGAGAGCGATGAATCATCCAGTTGTAGCTGAAATCTCCGAAAAGCACGGGACATTTTCCACTCTCGATGTTTGGCATCCCCTCACCAATGACCACAGGCTTGCCAAGAATGGTGTCCTTATCGCTGTTCCAGAGATAGGCTCCGCTATCATCCTTCATCGTGCGAAGGAAAAGAGCCGTATCATCGTTCATCAGCCATGTGCCTTTGCTGCGGTACTCCGGCTTCACCGATGCATACAGCTTGATAAGCTCATCGAAGGACAGCTTCTTGGCAGTCGCACCGACTTCCGCTCCGTTTTCGGCATGGAGAAGTCCTGTGGGTTTGTTTGCCCCGTCACCGTTCAGAAAAGCATTGTCCTCGGCTTTGGCAAAGTTCTTGGCAAAGCGACGGATAAGATGCTCCTCCATATCGAAGGCGGCATCATGCACGAATTCCTCGGTCAATTTGACGAACACGGCAAGTTTATGGGAATCCACCGGGTATCTGGTAAAGTCATTCAAGCCGTCATAGAGCGGGATGACACTTCCTTCCGGTACCCAGTTGGCAAAATCGGCGCAGTCATGGGCAAAGATGCGGCTCGCCCCACCGTAGAACTTCACCGTGGTGCAGAGATTCCGCGAAATGCTCTCCTGCTTGATGAAATCGTCCATAGAGGAAGCGTCTTCTGCGGGAAGCGTATACGCCGATACAGTTTTCCCCTCCGCATGGTCGAGAACCATGCAGTTGTATGGCTCTTGGCGCATGGCGTTCCAGAAATTTTTACGGTAGTCGGACGTACCGATGATATTGAAATTTGCAGACATAATCAAAATCCTCCCTTTTTCTTATCGCACCCCCGGCAGGCATACAGCCCCAGTTCATGATCGTTCAGACAATGTCCCACCTGCTTCAAGAGATTGCCACACTTGGGGCATTCAATGTCATAAACCAATGCCATATCCAGCGTGTGGGGATTCTTGGCATGGAGACGATAGAAGCCGCGCACCTCGTTATACTCGTTGCGCACCAATTCACGCGTCATATAGAGATCGTAGATGCTGCGTGTGTGCTCCTCCGAGCAAAGATTGTGCTGCGGATGAAGGCGAGTGCCGTTCTTGACGGTAGGGATAAGGGGATAGTTTTGAGCGTGATGGAACATACAGTTCCTCCTTCCTGCTGCAAGCAAGGCAGCAATACAGCGGCAGATGGTTCTCATCTGTCGCGTTGACATTCGACTTATGATCTTGCTGTGGCGTTCCTGCCACACATTTCCGGATGAAGCATTTGAAAGAGCGTGTCTCTGTCCCCCTTCCCGGAGCGAAGCAGCTCCTCGGAATAGCGGCGAAGTTCCTCTGCTACATCCCCGATGCTTCCGCGAGGAACATCGGAAATGGTCTTCACAATGAGGCAAGCCGGCGCACTGTTTCCGTGCCACAGATAGAGCGTTGCCCTCTTGTTTTCCTTGCTCGTATGCACGCCGCTGATTTCCACATTGAATCCGTTGCCGAAATCGCGGTAAATGACACGTTCAAGATCGATGGTAACGATGATGTAATGCTTGCCCAAGGATTTGCACAAGTCCTGAAGCATACGGTCTCGTTTTGACATATACACGGCCTCCCTTAAAATTTTCACTAGCGAAAATGCAGGTTTTCTCCTGCGTGACAGCAGTCGGTGACTTGTTGTGACGGCGTGATTCTTCCCGTGCTTGCTGCGTGACAATGAAAAACACGCGCAACGGCTTATCCCGCAGGGCTTTACAGATTTTCATGACATCCGTGACAGAACCTCCCCCGTTCTTTTCATATCTTTTATATCTTTATACTTCATATCTATATCTTCCTAACTTTTTCAAATCCCCCAAGAAGTTTGAAAAACTGTCACACCGTTCACAGGTTGACCCAATCCCTTGGGATGATTGGCTTCCTCGTGTGATTCCTACAGTTTCAGACCGTCACAGAGGAATCACGGAGCATAGGCAAAACAGCGCAATTCCTGCCTTCACGGGCAGTCATAGAACTGTCACGTTCAGGCGAGAAAGTCCTCCGAAAAGTCGCTTGCCGCATAGAAATCAAAGATTTTTCGGTAGTGCATCATCACTTCCTGCGTAAGCGTGAACGTCCTGTAGTACGTGCCTGTGCGCGTGTGAAGCGAGATGTCCTTGAAGGTGCTGCCCACGTGAGCCGCAAGTTCGTCGCGGAACTCCTTCGCCGTCTTGGAGAAGCCATGGTTGTTATCCTGACACCAAGCCTTGTACACATTGTAGATTCTCCTCGTAGTAGCGCCATCGGTGTACTTCGACTCCTCTCGTTCCTCCATGCATTCCTCGAAGAAGCAGATAACCGTATTATTCTCTCTGCGGTAGGTCTCACGAATCACATGAATAGATTCCGGCTCGGAGAACCGATAGCCGTTGGCGATGACCGTCTGCAAGGCAAGCACAGCCTTGTAGACAATGCCCTCCCGCTCGGCATACATCTTGTCGAGAAGCAGCTTGTCCTGCGCATCCTTCGGAATTGCATTGGGGCAGTTCACTGCCATGATGCGGTTATACACCCACTTCCCATCATCCCCGCCGAACTTCGGCAAACGGTTCATACAGAACCAGAGGAGACCGCCGTAAGTGAACTCAAAGCCCTGCTGTCCTTTGAACTCGGCAAAAAGGCTGTCCCCACCTGTGATTTTCTTGAAGGTCTTCAATTCCGCAACGGTAAGGAAGCTCATATCGGAACTTCCCGCAAGACGTGTGCCATAAAGCGCTCCTGTTCCGAACCGCGCCTCAATCTCCGCGAGGTCAATGCCGATGTAGTTTCCTGCGCCCAACAGCCGCTCCACAAGGCTTTTCAGCTGTGACTTTCCCGTATCTCCCTCCCCCACAAGAAAAAGCGCTTTTTTCATGCGCCATCCCTTCACATTGGAGATACACGCTCCCATGAATTCAAGGAGTAGTTGCCGAATGGCTGTGCATCACCGTCAGTCAGTGTATGCATATAGCGGTCAAATACAGGCGTCGGCGTTTCCTTCCCCGTCCAGCTGCAGGGAATCTGAATGGTAGACATCGCCTTGGGAGAGTGCGGATGGAGCACGGCTTCCGCAGCGGACACATAGAGCAAGCCGTTCCGAAAGTTGATAAGACGCTCGTCGGCATCGAGTTTTTCCTGCGGCACATAGTCGAGGTCGGTCGCTAGAAGCTGAAATGCCTCGTTGATCGGCTTGATGCGCACCAGTTCCTCGTCATAATCGGCGATGAATTTCTTGATGACCCCCTTTATCATGTCGTCGGCATAGATGCGGTAAGCGCCCCGCTCGTATACATACTTGAGCATTCCCTGCTTTCCGCTGTTCCGAACGAGGATGTAATCCAGATGTTCCCGCACATACTTGGCAAGCATGGAAGGCTCCACATACGGTGCGCCTGTCTTTTCATGAAAGCGGATAAAATAGGGATGCTCCATCTTGGAGCGATGGAACACGCCTTGACAGGCTTCAATCCCGACCGCGATGGTCGCCTCCCGATAATCCTCCCGCTCCCACTTCTCACGATAGAGCGCAGATTGGCGGAAAATGGCATCGATCATCTCAGCATCCGTCCCGGTACGAAAGGCAATCAAGGCACAGAGGGCGGCGTCCGCCTCCGATGGGGAGCCGTAGCCCGTGATGTCCCCACAGTCAAAAAGTGCAGCGAACTTCTCGCCGTTCTTCTGCTCCCGTAGCTTGGAGATGGCGTTATAGATGTTCTTGTCCCCGTCCCGCTTGACACTGTACTTCTGCTTCTTGGAGCGACGCATATCCTTATCCAACGTGGTAAGAACGGCTGCCGTGCAGTCTTTGAGCGGCTTGTCGCTTATAACGTTCCCCGTAAAGACGGCGAAGCGATTGGTCATGCCACCGACATACAGTTCGATTTTGGTTTTTGGATGCTTGGTGTAGTATGTCTTGTCGAGTTTCCGCTGACCTTTGCCGTCAATATAGGAGGGGATCTTCTCCCGGTCGCATTTTCCATAAAAGTGGATGCCCCCGCCACTGACAGAACGCTCGGCGTAGGTATCGAACCTTCGGAGCATGGTCTGCACCAGAGGATCATCCAATCCTCTGTGGTCGATGTCGAGGAATACATATCCTTCGGGAATAATGAAGCCTACACCATCAAAGCACTTCTCCTCGGCGGCAGCTACAGCCTCGTCGTACGTCACCCAAGAATGTCGATGCGGCGCATCCGTTCCCGTTGCCGTGCCATAAGCCGAGAACGGCTTTTTCGTCCTGCGTCCTTTGACCAAGGTGTATCTCCAACACACCCATATCTTCTGTGCTTTCAGCTCCTGCAAAATATCACCTCCTTTGCAAAATCAGTCATAACAATACGCTTTGGGACTTGCTTCCTTGACAAGCCACGTATGGAACGCCTCGACGGGAATGAGTATTCTCGCTCCCACCCGGATGCTCGGAAAGTCTGCACGGCGAGTCAGATCGTATGCCATCGGCAGACTGATGCCCATCCGCTCTGCCAGTTCCCTCACGCTCATGGTCGTTTTCTCCATATACACTTCCCTCCCTTAAAAATGGGCAAACAAAAACCACTCGAACATTCGAGCGGCGCGTGTGCATCCTATTCTGTTATGCCAGCTTGAGCGTTGCCCTTCCTCCAATCCGTATTCGTTGGACGGCATTATAGGCGGTCATGTCCTTGACGCCGAAGATGTTAGTCTTCTCAAGCCCCTCCTCTCGATGCTTCCTTCGCCGATTCTCCCGTTGGCGTTTTCTGTCCTTCACGGTGCATCTCCTCTCAAGACAGACTCTTCCCTCGCTGCGGGAAACAGCCGTTTTCGGCTGACATCCGCTGACGATTGCGAACGTGTTTTATTTTCTTGAAAAAAATTTTTTCACATCCTCTTGTATTTGTCTCTATTCTACTATAAACTATAACCGTAATCAACATATTCACACTCACGCTTATACTTACTCTAACGCTTACTATCAAATGATTGGTGTGATAATGATGGGATATAGACGAAACAACGCCGGCATGAGAGCCAACAAGCAGACGGATATGCTCAGTTTTGGAGAAGTCGGCGGCGTGGGACAGCTTGTCTACCACAGCTTCCGCTTTGCCGATTATGAGATTGATTATTTAAAGGACGATACTTGGGCTGCCATACCCGTATGCGACGCTCATCATCCCCCGGATGTAACGCAAAAGGATTACAATTCGGGAGGATACATACTTTCTACCTTGTGCAATCTGGCAAAAAAAATAAATGACCTCCCAAAAGAGAAGCCATTCACGGATTTGATTTTGGACTGGTGCAAGGATGTGATGCACCCTTATCATATAGATGAAGTCTACGGCGAATTGACGGATGAGCAATTCGACCTTGGCGATATGACAGCGGAGCTTGCTGTCCGTGATGCCACCTTCTCCCTTCATGCGTTTATGGAAGAACTCGGGAAGCTCTATGATACTGCCCGTTTCTACACGGCTCTCATGCGGATTTGCGAGGGAGATTCCGATGAAACCTACGATCTGTACGATGAAGAGAAACGCTTCTCGGGGCTGCCATACTTGGAGCAATACAAACATAACATGAGGGATGTAGAAAATATTGACGTGAGTGCCGCCAATGGGGACTTGCTCAAGGAAATGCAAATCGAGTGCGCGTATATGGAGGCGCACCCTGCTGAGCAGCCCAAAGAGGGAGATTACGCCGCAGAGCCTTTCGATGACTACGAGCGGCTGCGGGATTTGCTCATGGAAAGTGTCCCGGATTTCCGTTTGCGGCTCAAACTGAGTCCGAAAACAGGACGTATGACCTTTGCCGTGGATGTGGATTCGGTCTTTGAGATTGCTTGGCTCACCCTTGCCCACATGATGTCAGAAGATCCCATCGAGGAACACCACGGCGGTTCTCATGAAGGATTGACAGGCGTTATGATGACCTGCCGCCACTGTGGGGACTTCTTCATTCGCAGAAATAATCGGCAGGAATACTGCGACAAGGAAGAATGTCAAAAGGCGCGAAATGCCAAAAATCAGCGGGAATTTCGGAATCGGAAGCGGATGGCGAAGGCGGGGAAAAAGAAAAAATCAGGAGGTAGCAATAATGCCTAACCTATCAAAAATAAAGCGCCTGCGGATGCTGGATTTTCTTGGAGAACTCCGCAAAGTTCATACGGACGATGAATCAATTCGCGCATTTACGGAAATTGAAAATCATCTGCGTGACAAGAAGTATGGGCTTGTGTGGGAGGAACACACAGAGCAGGTGGATGAGATGCTCGAAGAAAATATTCCCATTTTCACGGAAGATGTTGATAAGAAGATCACCGCATCCGCAGATGGTGGCTATAACTTTATCCTTGAAGGGGATAATCTGCAGAGCCTGTATCTGCTCCAAAAGACACACAATGGCTTAATTGATGTCATATATATCGATCCTCCATACAACCGCGGGAAGGACGATTTTGTCTATGACGATGACTTCATCGACCACAACGATACTTTTCGCCACAGCAAATGGATTTCCTTTATGACAACGAGGTTAAAAATTGCTCGTGAACTGTTGTCCGAGAAAGGACTCCTTTTCGTATCTATAGATGATAATGAGTTGTCTGCTCTAAAAATGGTGCTTGATGAAATATTCGATGAAAGCTGCTTCATAAATCTATTTGTGTGGCAGAGAAATTCAAGCGCAAAGACAGAAAAGGGCAAATTCACGGTCAATACTGAGTACATCCTTCTTTATGCAAAATCCTCTAAATATGTGTTGAATGATGCATACAAGCCTCTCTCGGACGCATCCATGAAATTATTTAAATTTGACGATGGAGATGGCAGAGGAAAATATCAAACGGTCAGTCTTCAAAAGCCAAGAGACCCCGGTCCGGAGACCACTTACGATTATGTGGATAACAATGGAAAGGTATGGCCTTGTCCTCCTAAAGGATGGAGAATGAAAAAAGAGAAAATAAAAGCATTAGAGAATGATGGAAGATTGGTACTTACAGGCAATTCTCTCAGGGTAAAGGACTATTGGAACGAACGCGAAAACGAAGGGAAACGAATTGATACCCTTTGGAACGACTTGGCGCAAAACACAGCTGGGAGTGGCGAACTTGAAGCTGTTATGGGAAATCCCAATGCATTTGATAATCCCAAACCAACAGACTTGATCAAAAGGTGTCTTCGTATAGCCCAAAGCGGCGGTTATGTTTTGGATTTTTTTGCAGGATCAGGTACAACGGCTCATGCAGTTTTGGAGTTGAATCAAGAAGACAGTGGCAACAGGCACTTCATTATTTGTTCGAACAATGAAGTCTCTGAAAAGAAGCAAATAGCCTACTTTGTTGAGAAAGGCTATATTGAGACTCCTCCGCGTAAAGGTACTAAGAAAGAGTCTGAGTGGAAAGCAAAGTGGGCAGCATTTAAGTCAACCGTTGAATATCAGACAGAAGTAGAATCCGCTGAATATCAATCTCTCGGTATCTGCCATAGTGTTACATATCCTCGCGTCAGCACTGTTATCACGGGTGTGCGTCTGGATGGGACACAATATTCCGATGGTCTGCCCGCCAATCTGAAATACTTCAAATGCGACTGGACGCCACGCAAGCCGGAGGACTATTTGCTTAGTAATGCGCTCTGTCTCCACATTCGGGAGATGATAGAGCTGCAGCACGGCATTGAAATTGATAATGTCCACAATGTGCTGATTCTCAACAAGTCGGATTTCCGGAAATATGTTATGGATGATTCGATCTACCCGCAGATAGAGAACATCTGGGTAAACCAGAATATTATTTTCAATTCTGCGGAAATGGAGAAACTGAATGCACTCGGCTTCAAATACATACCGAGAGAATTCTTCGGTCAGGAATTAAGGGAGGCGGCGGAATAATGTTTACGGCAAATCTATTTGATTTTCAGACAAAGCACGAGGAGAGCCTGCTGGCGAAGTGCGCAGACCATGAAGAACTCGTTCTCTCAGCTCCTACAGGCGCTGGAAAGACCGTTCTGGTGTCTAAATTCATAGATGATTACCTTGACGAGAATCCGAACACAGTCTTTTTGTGGCTTTGCCCCGGAGCGGGTGGTCTTGAAAAACAGTCGCAGGACAGTTTCCGAGAAGTAACCTCCGGCATCCCGGACGGCGATGTGTATTCCTTTATCAACGAAAGCGACCCTCGCGGAAAGGTGTTCTTTATCAACTGGGACAAAATTAACCGTTCCTCTAATATCGTTCTGCGAGAGGGCGAACATCGAGATTTGATGGGCAAGGTTTTGTTCTGTCATACGAACGGTATCGATATTTTCATGCTGATCGATGAGGAGCATAAATATCAGGCAACGGCAAACGAGTACATCGACAATATCCAGCCTGTTCATGTGCTCCGCATTTCCGCTACTCCTGTCAGTAAGGGAGATCATACAGAAATCATCCCGGACGATGAAGTTATTGGCGCAGGGTTGATTGCAGCCGGAATGTCTATAAATGAAGGTGTTTCCGCTGCTATTGAGGAGAACAACAGTCTTGACGATGACCTGCTCCTGCTCGATCTTGCAGATAAAAAGCGGAAAGAAATACAAGCGGAGTATGACCACCGTGGGCTTAAAATCAGACCGCTCGTCCTGATACAGTTCCCGAACGGCTACGATGAATGGATAGAACGTGTAAAACAGGCGCTCGATGACTTGGGATATTCCGCAAACTCCGGCCTTGTAGCGTCATGGTTTAGCGGTGATCACCCGGACAACCCGGAAGAAATCAAAAGGTTAGCCGGTCAGTACGCTTTTCTTCTGTTCAAGCAAGCCATAGCTACGGGGTGGGACTGCCCTCGTGCCAAAATCCTCGTAAAGCTGCGCGAAGGCGGTACGGAGCGGTTTAATATACAGACTGTGGGGCGTGTTCGCAGAATGCCGGAACGTCACCACTATGAAAATTCTCTCATTGACAACTGCTATGTATATACCCTTGACAGCGAATTTGTTGAGGGTCTTACAAATAGCATCAGCGATTCTTTTTACACTTATCTGTACAGGCGCAAGCACGTTTCTCCGAATATTATGCTGCAAAAAGAATCGCTTAATGGTAGCGATAGATATGCCGTTAACCCGGAGGCGGTTGTCAAGGTTGTTCGTGAGCAGATGTTGAAGGAATGTGATCTTGACCACAATGGCAAACTGGATAAACATGAAATGGAAATCAGCAAGGGTTATGTGTTTGGCACAAAGCTGAAAACAGAAGCTATAGAAGGCGTAGCAAGAACCACGCATGATATTCGTTCTCTGAATCGCATTTTCGGCGGTGAACACCAGATTAGCAACCACGAGGATGGTTTTATCATTCGTGATGCCAAGCGGCGCATTGCGAAAGCTATCGGCATTGACGAGAATATCTCCAATAATGCCCTACGCGTCCTGTTTGGTCCGCTCGATACGCAAATGTCCTTGTTCTCGGATGAGGAAATTGCTTTCGAACGAGAACACAAACTGATTGACGGTCTTAGCCTTCGAGAATACAACGCATTCCTTGTAAATAACAGGGAGCGTTTGGTCGAGGTGTTCAGCTGTATCAGCGCAGACCGCATCGCAGACATTAAAGAAACGAATATTGTTTCTTCGGATTGGTATATTCCGAGGGAGCAGTATTACAAGCAGCACAAGCGAATACAAAGTACAAAAGTCATGGTTAAAAATCTTTTTGTCGATTATGGTAATAATATCCTCATTCAGCCGAACCGCACTTTCACAGAAATTTCCTTTGAGGACTGGTGTGAGCGTTATGATTCCGTGGAATGGTGCTATAAAAACGGCGATAAGGGAGATGAGTATTTCAGTATTGTATATCGTATGGCGTTCAGGCGTAGCAATTTCTACCCGGACTATATCATAAAGCTAAAGAATGGCGAGGTATGGATTATTGAGGCAAAAGGCGGTATGACTGCAGACGGCAGTTCAAATAACATCGATAAGTACGCTCCTCGCAAATTCGATGCTCTGAAAGAATATGCCTCCCGGCACCCCGAAGTCAAATGGGGCTTCGTCAGAGCGGTGGGAACACAGATTTATTTATCCAATACAGAATGGTCAGAAGATGTTACGAATCGTAATATCTGGAAACCGATAGAAGTGTTTATTTAAGAAATACAGCGACCACACAGGCTTGATATTTCGTGTGGTCTCTTTTTTTGCTTATTCTTACTCACCCGTCAAGATAAACTGCACATACCCTACCCGATTCTCCTCGATGTAGCAAACCAGTTCGAAGAAGTCTCGATCAAAGGCTAACCGCTGAACCGCATACACATCAAACATATTCGTCAACCCCGTGGCGCGGATGGCGAGTATCTGCTTCCCGAATGGCGTCAGTCATCTGCCGTGACTCCCTTCCCGTGTCCGATCTTCCACGCGCTGTTACCCATGAGTCTCTGCAAAAGCACACGACGGCTGACCTTGTACTCATCGCCAATCATGCCTAGCCGCAGGAGAAAACAGCGGAAGGCGTAGCGGGGATTTTCCACTTCCTTTGCCTTGGCAAGCACACGCTTTTGCCTCCGAGCCATTTCGCACATCTTGCCGAGAAAATCTGCATACGCCCGTGCGGTATCTGTCGTGATCTCTCCGCTAAACTATGCGAAGGTAATCCGCTCAGCCGTTAGCGTGTAGCCGACTTCATCGATACCGAAAGCCATTTTGATGAGATTTCCCTTGCTTTCGAGCAAGGCATCCAAATTCGTGAGAGCCATATCGGTGAAGGTTTCCCTCGGCATACTGATGGAAAGGTTGATGGTGTCCTCCTGCGGCTCGTTATTAGCCGAATTAACATATTGGGGCATATCCTCGGAGATTTCGCTCTTCTGCGGTTCTTCGGCGGCTTCGGGCGCATCCTCCTCGGCGATGAATCCTGCTGCTTCGACGGCTGCGAGGACACTTGCCGTCTGCTCATCCTTCTCGAAAATCAGCACGCCGTGCTTACCGATCTCGTAGCC
>ERZ773063.1312-NODE-1312-length-14806-cov-15.518880_pt1 | contig 14806 bp, 16 predicted proteins | sample MGYA00580625_ERZ773063 | MGnify/ENA primary metagenome ERZ773063 (study PRJEB29015, sample SAMEA2738022) | human oral metagenome | biome: human oral; feature: human-associated habitat; material: dental | place: China | collected 2042 ...
TTGGAGCTGTTATTGACGATAAGGTCAGCCTTGTCGTCAAGGCGGATAAGGATGCTGTAAAACTCGGGGCTCATGCGGGCAATATCATTAAGGCTGCTGCAAAAGCGGTCGGCGGCGGGGGCGGCGGACGTCCTGATATGGCGCAGGCGGGCGGGAAGCTCCCCGAAAAATTGCCCCAGGCATTTGAAGATGCCGTTGCGGTTATACGTCAGCAGACTTGTGCTTAAGGAATCGCTGATAAAATAGACCTGCAGATTGGCGCAGATTTTTTCGTCCGATTGAGGAGGAAAACCGGACGCAGAGTGGTGCTCTGTGGAGGATTTGCAGGCATTGAGCGGGCAAAAAAGATGCGCTAAGATGTCGGTGCTGAATTTATCAGTGCTTCCTTAATAGAATGTGTGTACTTCGGCTGTCACATTGTTGACAGCCGTTTTTTAGAATGGGATCAGCGATGGAAATTGACGTTACAAATTTTCTAAAAAAAAGAGTATGTCTGTTTATAGCGGCTTTTCTGATCATCATATGCTCCATCTCCTTTATTCTGGTGCGAGAGGTTGGAGGAAGATCGGATGAATTCACGATATCACATGCCCGCCTCGCATGTGAGGAGCAACGTATACGGGCGTCAAACAGTATTCTGATTCAGGACGTGCACATCACAGAAGGGGCATCCGTCATGCAAGGGGAGGCTCTTGTCAGCGTACAGAATATCGTATCGGATGAAGAGCTCCTGCGTTTACAGAAGAACGTTGAGCTTGCACAACATAATCTCGCACAGATACGATACGGCAGTATCGATACATCTCAAAATATTGTATCTGCATCACAGGAAGGACTCGAGGCCGCAAGGGTACGCATGCAGCGTATGAACGAACTGTATGAAATGGGGGCAGTCAGTGCTGCAAAGCGAAATGAGGCTGTTGCTGTATACGAACAGGAGAAATCAGCGTTCACAGCAGGGCAGACGGTTAGAAGCTTAGATCCAAAGGCGGTTCAGGCGGCAGAAGACCAACTGAAAAAAGCAGAGCAGGCATTAGAAAAGGCTCGTGATCGCACAGGTACAACGGAGATCTATGCACAGCGCGCCGGCGTCATCTCCAAAGTCTTTGTAGCAGCAGGAGAGTCACTTGCTGATGGAGATGATATTCTAACGCTCAACATCACAGATCATTGTTGGATCGAAGCAATGCTATCAGAAGAAGAGGCACAACGCGTCTACTTAGGTCAAGTTGTACGATATGAAATCAATGGTCGGCGTCTGGAGGGAACGGTAGAGGAGATCATAGACATGGTGACAGAGCAGGCGGATAAAAACGGAGAAAGTAAAGTATGCGTTCGCATATCAGTACCTCAAGAGAATGCATCAATTGGTGAATTGCCATCTGATATTGTCTTACACTTTTCTTCTTGATCTGCTGCACAGATGCGCCTTTTCGCCCGTCCTATTCTGTGCTATACTGTGAACGAATCAGAAGCGTTCATGAGAGGGTTCTGTTATGGTAAATCAAAAATTGAGAGATGATCTGACCGATCAGCTGTGCCGCGCTGTGCTTTCGTTGGATACGATGGAAGAATGCTACCAATTCTTTGAGGATGTCTGTACGATCGGAGAACTTCGTGCCATGGCGCAGCGCCTTGATGTTGCACGCATGCTGCATGAGGGCTGCACCTATGATGATATTGTCGCACAGACGGGAGCCAGTACTGCAACCATCAGCCGCGTGAAACGATGCCTAAACTATGGCGCAGACGGCTATACGCTGGTGCTGAGAAAAGGTGTTTTGTCGCACATTGATGATAAGGAGAAGTCATGAGGAACTCCGAAAAGCTCATATTGGAAACACCATATGGAACACGGGATCTGCTGCCGCGCGATGCAGCCGAAATGAGACATATGGAAAACATGCTGTCCTCATTGTTTCGTTCCTGGGGATACGATGAGGTTGTTACGCCGACGATTGAGCATTTGGAGACATTGGCACCGCGCGTACAGGAAGAGAACTCTCTTTTCATGTTGCTCGGGAACAAGAACAAGATTCTTGCCCTGCGCAATGAAATGACGACACCAATTGCGCGACTCGTCAGCAGTCGGCTGAAAGATGCACCTGCACCTCTAAAACTATCCTATATCGGGAATGTATTTCGCGTCGAGCAGACACAGATGGGACGGCAGTGCGAATTTCATCAAGCCGGGGTCGAGCTGATGGGAAGTGAACAGCCAACAGCGGATGCAGAGATTATCGCGTTGGCAATCGAATCTGTACTCAGGTGCGGAATCAAAGATTTTCAAATACATATGGGGCAGGTCGATTTTCTCGATGGAATTCTCTCATATTTCGAGATTGATAAGCAGCAACAGCGGGAAGTCAAATCTGCGATTGAATCTAACAATTTCGTCCTTATGGACAGCCTGATTGACGGCTTGTCTCTCTCGGATACGGATAAAATAACGCTGAAAGAACTTTCTCTGCTGAATGGCAAGGAAGATCTCCTGCAGCACCTGTATGAATGTGCGCACAATGAACAAAGCCGCTTTGCCGTCGACAATTTGGCAGCAATTTATGCCTTGCTTAAATCATACGGCATCGCAGATTATGTTCGTTTCGATCTCGGCATCATCCGCGATTTCAACTATTATACAGGGATGGTCTTTGAGGGATATTCACCTGGGCTCGGCTTCCCGCTCTGCGGCGGCGGCCGATATGATCGCCTCCTGACAGAATATGGTCATCCGTTGTCGGCGACCGGCTTTGCGCTTGGCATAGAGAGAATCCTGCTGACACTTGACCGTCAGGGTATTCAAGTTCCCGCTGTATCGCGAGATATTTACATTGGATATGCTGACCAATGCGTTGGTCAGGCTATTCAGCGAGCAATGGAGTTACGGAAGATGGGAAAGATCGTCGAAATGGGCATGACGAGTCAATCCTATGCAGAAGCAGAATCTTCCAGAGAAACACGCGGCTATACGACGCTTGAGTATGTCCAATGAAGCAGCGTATACGCCAGTTCGTACGGGCGTTACTCGGACGAATGAATGAGGAAGGACATACATTTGTCCGATCTTATTTGAGCAGAGATGAGCAAGAACTGTTCTATGCGATGCATGAGGCAGATCAACTGCATGCCTTTCGCGTTGCGCTTACGGCAAGGGCTTTTTATGCAAAACAGGGGCGCAGCGATTCGGATGAATATATCCTCCTGATTCGCTGTGCGCTTCTCCATGATATCGGGCGTATAAAAGGGGATGCAGATATCTGGGGAAAAGTGCTGGCTGTCCTTTTCTATCGTTTTATTCCGTCTCTGATTCCATATTTTATCCGAAAGAAAGATAAACACGGTGCTTTCGGAAGAATAGGAAGGGCGCTCTATGTCTATGTCAACCATCCGCTGCTCGGTGCGGAAAAACTGCGCACAATCGGAGATTTTACGGAAGCAGATATCATTCAGCACCATCAAAAAAAATCAGCACCAGAGGATTCTCTGGTGCTGTCCCTATTAAAGGCGGCTGATGCGCAAAACTGAACATATCAGTAACCGCGCTGCTTGTCGACCACATTGAGCATGCCGATGCGCTGCGGGAAAATCTGCAAATTGTTGCGGAATATCTTGAGTGAGCGATCTAAGTACATAGGCGAGATCGCTGAGTAGTGGGGGGTAATGAACAAATTCGGAACGCTCCACAGCGGAGAGTTCTCGGGGAGAGGTTCCGTTGCAAAAACATCGAGAGAAGCACCGCGAATGAGCTTTGATGTCAGCGCTTCGATCAGATCGTTCTCTTCGACAACATCGCCTCTGGATACGTTGATGAAAAACGCATTTTCTTTCATCATATTGAAGGTGCGAAGATTGAACAGCTGCTTTGTCTGAGGCGTCAGAGGAAGGGCAACGATAACGTAGTCCGCACAAGACAGGGCTTCCGAGAGGCGATCTATGCCGAACAATCGATCGACGAAGGGCTCTGTAGACTCCTTCTGTTTAACGGCAACAATATGCATGCCCATGTTTTTGAGATGCTTTGCGATCTCTCTGCCAATGCTTCCGAGACCGATGATGGCAGCCGTTTTTCCAAACAGCTCATCGGGATCCGTCAAACGCTTCCATGTGTGTGCCTTTTGATTCTCCCATGCTTCGATGAGACAGCGGCTGGACGCGAGCATGGTTCCGAGGACGTGTTCCGCCATCGGTATCCCATGAATGCCGCGTGAATTCGTCAGTAGCAGATCAGACTGGGCGAACTCCTTATATGAAAGAAGTCTTTCGACACCTGCACTGTACGTGTGAATCCATTGGAGATGCGGCATTTGGGGGAGAAATCTCTCCAGATCCATCTGCGCGTCATAGCCTAAGAGGATGTCCACATCGGGGATGTCATCGGCAAGCTCCTTGGGTCGGATGCATCTGACCGCACAGTCGGGATAACTATGGTAGATCAGCTCTATTTGCGGATCACTCAATCTCACCAATGATAATATTTGAAGTGCCATCTGCAGCTCCTTTTCATGTGGATGAATCTTCTATATACTTCATACTTCCTAAAGACTATTCGCGATAAGAGCTAAAAATCCTTTTTAATGGATTGACCTATTACAACCAACGTGGTAGTATACATCTGTATTAACTCTTTAATTGACTAAAGGATATATGAGGGGATTTTATGGAACGGCGTATGGATGATTATTTAACGATTGCATTGCCCAAAGGAAAGTTGTTTTCGCTGTCCACAGACTTGTTTGAGAAGATTGGGATTACTGCGGAGCATATGAGTGAAAAATCCCGCAAGCTCATTATCTCGAATGATGAGATCAAGGTTCGGTTCATCATCGCAAAGACTTCCGATGTACCGACCTATGTGGAATACGGCGCTGCAGATATCGGCATCATCGGCAAGGATGTGCTACTGGAAGCGGGGCAGGATGTCTATGAGCTGCTGAATCTTGGATTTGGGAAATGCCGTCTGATGATGGCTGTGCCGCGTAAGGAAAAGCGCCCTCACCTCACAGACTATGCACATACGCGCGTGGCTACGAAATACCCTCATATTGCAGAGAAGTTCTTTGCACAGCAGGGCATGCAGATGGAGTATATCAAACTCAACGGCTCGATTGAGTTGGGGCCCATCGTCGGTCTCTCGGAGAGCATTGTCGATATTGTGGAGACGGGAACGACTCTGGTCGAAAATGATCTGGAAGAGATTGCGCACATCATGGATGTAAGCGCACGGCTGATCGTCAACCGCGTCAGCTTCAAACTGAAATTTGATCGCATATATGGGATTGTGAATGACTTAAAGCGCGTTTTGGAGAGCGGGGCAGGGAAATGAACATAGTTTCTGTTGCAGATATTGGAATGGAGCAGGCAGCACAGCTGCTTAAGAAAAAAGCCTTTGATGAAATCACGCTCAGCGATGGCATTCGCAAGAAAAATAAAGAGCTCTTCGGGGAGGATCTTTCTGCATCCGAACTGGTTCACCGTATTGCGCAGGAGGTACGCTGCAAGGGGGATCAGGCGCTGTTTCACTATACCAAAGTATTGGATTGCGTGGATTTGACACACGATAACTTGACCGTTTCTGAGGAAGAGTTCCTCGCAGCCGAACGTGCTGCCGATCCTCGTGTCATGTCCTCTCTGAAAAAGGCGGCAGACAATATCTTTGCCTTTCATGAGGAGCAAAAGCCACGTTCATGGATGACCTATCGCGCACATGGTTCGATTCTGGGGCAGGAGGTTCTGCCGCTCTCCCGTGTCGGCATCTATGTGCCGGGCGGCACGGCTGCATACCCGTCGTCAGTGCTAATGAACGCGATACCGGCGATTGTCGCGGGTGTCGAGGAGATTATCATGTCGGTTCCGACCAAGGACGGCGTAATCAATCCGTACGTTCTGGCTGCGGCACGACTACTCGGCGTGAAGAAGATCTTCAAGATCGGTGGTGCACAGGCGATTGCGGCTATGGCATATGGAACAGAGAGCGTTCCGCGCGTGGATAAGATCACGGGTCCTGGAAATATCTTTGTGACACTGGCGAAAAAAGAAGTGTATGGCCAAGTCGATATTGATATGCTCGCGGGACCAAGTGAAATTCTTATTCTGGCAGATGAAACTGCCTCGCCTGAATATATTGCAGCCGATCTGCTCAGTCAGGCAGAGCATGATCCTCTTGCATCGAGCATTCTCATTACGAATGATATGGAATTGGCACGAAAGTCTTTGACAGAGGTTCAGAAGCAGCTGGAAGAACTTCCGCGCAAGGAGATTGCACATGCATCCATCGAAGGATATGGACATATCATCGTGACAGAGGATATGGAGCAGGCCGTACAGCTTGCGAATCTATCGGGACCGGAGCATATCGAGCTCCTTGTGGCAGACCCGTTCCATATGCTGCCCCGGATTCGGTGCGCAGGCGCAGTATTTCTCGGGGCCTGTTCGCCCGAACCGCTCGGCGATTACTTCGCGGGACCAAACCATGTATTGCCGACCAGCGGAACGGCGCGTTTCTACTCTGTATTGAATGTAGAGACATTCATGAAGCGCACGAGCATCATATCCTATACGCAGGATGCTCTGAACGATGTCAGTGAGGACATCATCCGTCTTGCCGAAACCGAAGGGCTCAATGCACATGCGCGTGCAATTCAGATGAGGAGGGGGCGCTGATGCTGAACTACCGTGACGGATTGGCAGATATGCCCCTGTACGACACACGTGAACAGGATTGGAACATCAAAGTAAATGCAAACGAATCCAATATGGGACTTCCTCCGCTGGTCGAAGACCGCGTTATGACACGCTTGTCACGCATTGCGTTTGCGCGCTATCCAAACGAAGAATATGACATGCTCTGTGAGCAGATCGGGGACGCGTATGGATACCGACAGGAGAACATCATCATTGGAAACGGGTCCAGTGAAATCATAGAGAAGGTGTTCTATGCGTTCGGCGGTGATCGGGCGCATAAGATCGTATATCCCCGCCCGTCCTTTTCCATGTATGCGATCTATGCAGCAGCGGCTGATGTCACAGGCGTGCCCGTTCCTCTACGGGATGATTATCAGCTCGATGTGGAGGCTTTTATTCGGGAGGTCAATCAGAGCGATGCATCGCTTGCCGTCATCTGCAATCCGAACAATCCAACGGGGCAGGTACTGACAACAGACGAGATCGAATATATTGCGTCGCATATATCCTGTGCGTTCCTCGTCGATGAAGCGTATGCAGAATTCTGCGATTGCAGTGTCATATCCCTATTGAAAAAATATCCGCATATGATGGTTGCGCGCACCTTTTCAAAAGCCTATGCACTTGCCTCCTGCCGTGTTGGCTACATGCTGGCACACGAGGATGTGATTGATATGCTTGCGAAGACATACATGCCGTATCATATGAATGTGCTATCGCTAGTCATTGCAGATACCGTGTTTCAGATGCGGACGGAATTTGAGCCGCAGATTCAGATGATCTGTGCCGAGCGTGAACGTATGCAGGAACGGTATCAAGCTCTCGCAGATTTGACCGTATATCCGTCTCATGCGAACTTTCTTCTGATACATTATGCACAGGCAGAGGCGCTCAATGAAGACCTCATCAAATATGGGATTGGTGTACGTAGCTTTGGAAAAGCACCAGGTCTGGAAAATATGTTGCGTATCTCCATTGGACGTCCAGATGAAAACGACGAAGTATATCGTGTTATCAAAGCCGTTGTGGAGGTGCATTCATGAGCAGGCGTTATGCGGAGATACATCGGACAACGGGGGAAACAGATGTCACTGTCTCCATTGATCTGGACGGCAGGGGCGTATCTGAAACCGATACGGGAATCGGCTTCTTCGACCATATGCTGACACTGTTTTCCTCGCATGGGCAATTTGATCTGAACGTGAAATGTGATGGAGACATTGAAGTCGACGGGCATCACTCCGTTGAGGACATCGGTATTACACTGGGACAGGCGTTTCACTCGGCAATTGGAGAAAAACGCGGCATCGCCAGATACGGATCGTTTTACCTCCCGATGGATGAGACTCTCGTTCTGGCAGCATTGGATATCAGTGGGCGGCCATTTCTTGTTTATGATCCCGGAGATACGCTTATAGCTCCCATGATCGGCGGATATGATACGGAGCTGACGGAAGAATTCCTTCGTGCCTTTGTGTTTCATGCCGGAATCACTCTTCATGTGAAGATTCTCTATGGGACAAATTCGCATCATAAGGTAGAGGCTGTCTTCAAGGCGGTTGCACACGCTCTGCGGATTGCTGCGGGAAAAGATGAGCGGCTGGGGGATGCGATTCCGTCGACCAAAGGCGTTTTGTAAGGTGATCCTATGATTACAATTATAAATTATGGGGCGGGGAATCTATTCAGTGTAGAGAAGGCTTTTTCTGCTTTAGGGGCGGATGTCCGCGTCAGTAGTGAAGCTGCCGATATTCTCTCCTCGGAAAAGATAGTATTGCCGGGCGTAGGCGCTTTTGGTGACTGTATGAATCAGCTGAATGCGTCGGGCTTGGTGCCTGCCATACGGGAGAGTATTGCACGTGGCGTGCCCTTGCTTGGTATCTGCGTTGGGCTGCAAATATTGTTTGAAGGAAGCGAGGAATCCTCCGGCGTAGAAGGTCTCGGGCTGTTGAAAGGACACGTGTCCAAAATTTCTGCACCGTATGAAAAAATCCCTCATATGGGGTGGAATTCACTGGATGTTGCAGAAAATTACAGAACCGGAGGATTGTTTGAGGACGTTCCACAGTCCTCCTATGTGTACTTTGTGCACAGCTATCACGCAATGCCGAAGGAGCGGTCAATGATTTCCTCGACCTGTTTCTATGGAGAAGAAATCACGGCATCGATCTCTGCCGGCAATATCATGGCGACGCAATTTCATCCGGAAAAATCGGGAGATATCGGACTGAAGATCATTCATAATTTTATTCATCAGGAGGGGAGCGCATGATTATTTTTCCAGCCATTGACTTACGTGATGGAAAATGCGTCCGTCTGCTCAGAGGTGATTTTGCCAAAGAAACCGTATACAGTGATCATCCTGAGGAAATCGCGCTGCGATGGGAACGAGAGGGTGCAGAGTTCCTGCATGTGGTTGATCTGGACGGTGCGCTTGCAGGCAAACCGCGCAATACAGATGTGATCAAGAAAATTCTCAGTGCCGTGCAGATTCCAATCGAGGTCGGCGGCGGCATACGCACCCTTGAAACGATTGAAAATACCCTGGAGCTTGGCGTACGACGGGTTATTCTTGGATCAGCCGCTGTACAAAATCGCAGCCTTGTCAAGGAAGCGTGTCGCCGTTACGGCGATCGCATCGTCGTTGGAATCGATGCCAAAGATGGTATTGTCGCCATTGATGGGTGGGGCGTCTCGGGCGGAATATCTGCCATCGAACTTGCGCAGGAGCTCTCTTCATTTGGACTAAAAACAATCATATATACCGATATTGCACGGGATGGTACACTCTCAGGAGTAAATATTGAGGCAACGTCCAAACTGGCGGCAGAGTCGGGCGTGGACATCATTGCTTCCGGAGGTGTGCGGTCGCTGGAGGATATCCATGCACTGAAGAAGCGGGAACCCGAAGGGATCATCGGCGTGATTGCAGGTAAATCCATCTATGAGAGGACGCTTTCTTTGTCCGAGGCGATTGCGGCTGCGCGATGAAAGGACTGATCTCATCTTGAAGAAAACCTTTGCCAAACGCATTATACCATGTCTGGATGTCAAGGACGGCCGCGTTGTCAAGGGAACAAACTTTGTCGGACTAAGAGATGCAGGAAGTCCGACAGAACTGGCGGAACGCTACGATAAGGAGCGCGCGGACGAGCTTGTTTTTCTCGATATTACCGCCTCGCATGAAGAGCGAAATACAATGGCTGAAGTGGTATCTGATTGTGCCTCGAAGGTATTTATTCCGCTGACTGTCGGGGGAGGTATTCGTACATCAGAGGATATGCATCGTATGCTAAATGCCGGGGCGGATAAAATTTCTGTCAATACGGCGGCAGTAAAAAATCCTAAGATTATTCGTGAGGGGGCGCTGCGTTTTGGTAGTCAGTGTGTCGTTGTAGGAATCGATGCACGCCGAAATGGTGTAGATACATGGGAAGTCTATATCAACGGCGGGAGGACACCTACAGGTATGGACTGCGTTTCGTGGGCAAAGAAAGTTGTCGAACTTGGTGCCGGTGAAATCCTGCTGACCAGCATGGACACTGATGGAACAAAGAATGGTTATGATATTGCTCTGACACGCATTGTGTCGGAAAATGTAGATGTACCTGTTATCGCATCAGGCGGAGCGGGTAAATTGGAGCATTTCTATGATGTGCTCTCTGAAGGAAAAGCAGATGCTGTATTGGCTGCATCTCTGTTTCACTATGGGGAGCTTTCAATAAAAGAAGTAAAGACATATCTAAAATCACGAGGTTTGGAGGTACGATTCTAATGGACATTGACATCTCTATGATTCATTTTGATGAGCACGGTCTTGTGCCAACAGTCGTTCAAGAGGAAAACAATCAGGTTCTTATGCTTTCATATATGAATCGTGAGTCTCTTGAGAAAACGATTGAAACAGGTTTTGCATGGTATTACAGCCGCAGCCGCAAGAAGCTCTGGAAAAAGGGAGAAACCTCTGGCAACCTGCAGCGTGTGCAGGAGATTTCATATGACTGCGATGGTGATACAATCCTGCTTCGCGTAAAACAGACAGGCGTATCCTGCCATACGGGGACATATTCGTGCTTCAGCGGTCGCAAACTCTATCGTACAGACGAAAACAGCATTGTTCCACTTGTGCCAAAGGACGATATGTCTCTGACGGAGATTCTGTCTGATCTCTATCAAGTGATTCAAAGTCGTCGGCTTCATCCGGTCGAGGGGTCCTATACGAATTATCTCTTCGACAAAGGTCAAGACAAGATTTTGAAAAAACTTGGCGAAGAGACAGCAGAAACCATCATCGCCTCCAAAAATAACATTCGCGAGGATGTATTGTATGAGATGGGGGATCTCTGGTATCACTGTCTGGTTTTGCTCGCGTACCACAACATGACGCCGGAGGATTTGCTTGAAGAATTGAAGCACAGACACAATGGCGGAAACTACCACAAGTTTGCAGGAAAAACGGGAGTACGTCCAGATATGTAATTTTTCCGCATTCCTCCCCATAACTATCCATAATGGTAATTATGGATAGTTATGGGGAGGAGAAGAGTCGGTGTTACGCAAGGTTGAAGTTGCTCGCATAACACCGACGTTTATCATGCTTATCTTTTTATGTATTCTCGTTAAAAGATGAGCGCTATGAGAAAAATACCGATTTACCGATAAATTCTCTGAGGATGGAGTTGTTTGGGATATCGTCAATGGAGGAAATCTCATCGACGTATTGTAGAAAGCGTAAGATCAGTCTTGCATCAGTATAACCTTCCTCGCCGCGCTTGATCTCTTCGAGGAGTGGTACGGCATATTTCTTCAAGACGCCGATCTCATAGATCAGTGCCGAGTTGAACAGGACATCTGCCTCCTCTTGGAATGGAAAGATGTACTTCTCTTCTCCATCTCTGACATCAGGCCATTGACGGATGCTCTTCAAGGCTTTTGCTCCGCGGAATTGATAATCTCGTACAAGCCGGCGCAAGAAGCGTACTTCTGTCGTTGGGATTCGGTTGTGTGCATCGATATTCAGCTGTGTTAATGCGCTGATATAGATCTTATATTTGTTGTTGCGCGGAATATCCTTTGTGAGATACTCATTGAGCCCGTGAATTCCTTCGATAATGATAGGCTGATCGCTGTGGATGGAGAGGAACGCATCGTCTCTCCATTCTCTCATTCCTGTGATAAAATTATACCGTGGAATCTGTACTTTCTGCCCTGCCAGAAGCGCAAGCATATTCTGATTAAACAGCTTCGTATCAAGGGCGTCGAGGGACTCATAGTCATACTGTCCTTTTTCATTGAGCGGCGTATCTTCTCGATTGAGGAAATAATCATCTAGGGAAATCATCACAGGGCGCAGTCCGTTGACGCGCAGCTGAATGCGAAGGCGTTGTGCAAAGGAAGTCTTTCCGGATGAGGACGGACCCGCAATCAAGATAATGCGTATGTGCTCACGATGATTCGCAATGTGGTCGGCAATCTGGGCGATTCGCTTTTCTTGCAGGCCTTCCGAGATGCGGATCAACTCTCCGATTGCCTGCTCCCTGTTGATGCGATTTAGATCGGAGATAAAGCGACATTCCAAAATATCGGCCCATGCTTTTGACTCTGCAAGAATTGTGCCAAACTTCGGCTGGTTGACGCGCTTCCTGATCTTTCCATTGGTTCTCTCATCTGGTGTGCGAATCAGAACGCCGAACGGTTCAAAATCCAGTTCATATTGATTCAAGAATTGTGTTTCATATAGCATCGGACCATAGAGATAGTCCGTATAGTCTTCACAGGTATATATACTGATAATAGGTTGGGACAGATTGGAGAGCAGATTTACCTTTCCTGAGCGCCCAAGTTTTTGAAAGAGTGTAATGGCTTCTTGCCGTGGAACTCTATGTTTAGTGATCGGAAGATTCGCTGCAATCATCTCCTTCATCGTACGATCTACTTCTGCGATAAAATCTTGAGTGATCTCCCTATTGGGAAGCTTGATTTCGCAATAGAGCCCCTTGTTTACGGTGAACTTTGCAATGACCTCGGCAGAGGGATCGATTCTATTCACTGATGCAATCAATAGAAAAAGGATAGAGCGACGATAAATTTTCCACCCAAGCGATGAATCAAGTTCAATAAAGCTGATCGTATCGCCGTCGGTAATTGGCGTTTGAATATCGCGTACCTCACCATTGATCTTTGCGGCAACAATTTGACCGGGATAGTTCTTCTGCTCCTTTGCAGCCATCATAATCAGAGCTTTTTCCATGGTGATTCCCCTTCTTCTCTACATAAAAGTCCTGCTCATAATGCGAGCAGGACTTTTCAAATTCACATCAAACGAGAAGCATCACAAAATGGTATGTAATGGCTCCCATAACTGCAGTACATGGAATTGTCATCACCCATGCCACAACCATTTGTTGTGCAACACCCCAACGAACGGCATTGATGCGCTTTGCAGCACCGACACCCATGATCGAGCCGGAAACAACATGTGTGGTACTGACCGGAAGATGTAAAAGGGTCGCGCCGAATATGATGATGGAAGAATTGAGGTCTGCCGCAAATCCGGAAATCGGCTGGAGCTTGAATATCTTGCCCCCGATCGTCTTGATGATGCGCCAACCTCCTACTGCTGTTCCGCAAGCCATAGCGGTTGCTGCCAGTACCTTGACATAGGTCGGAACCTCAAAAACATCGATATATCCACCCGCAAGGAGTGCAAGTGTCATAATACCCATGGATTTTTGGGCATCGTTTGATCCGTGAGAAAATGCCATCGTAGCTGCTGTTAAGATCTGCATTTTCTTAAATTTTCCATTGATTGCCGTGGGACGAAATCGCCCAAAGAAACGGAATAAGAGGAGCATGATGACACACCCCAATGCCATACCGATAAGGGGCGAGAGAATCAGGGACAGAATAATCTTGCCGATGCCATAAAAGTTCAACCCGTCCATTCCAGAGGCTGACATGAGTACTGCGCCGATCAATCCGCCAATGAGCGCATGGGAACTGCTGGATGGTAGACCAAACTTCCATGTAATAATGTTCCACACAATAGAGCCAAAGAGTGCTGCAATCAGTATGTGTTCATCTACATGAGAGGCCGATTTTACAATGTCGGCTCCAATGGTCTTTGCGACTCCTGTGCTGTACATGGCACCCAAAAAATTGAGAACGGCAGCCATGATGATTGCATGCTGCGGGTGGATTGCTCTGGTCGAAACAGAGGTGGCAATCGCATTTGCCGTATCGTGGAATCCATTGATGAAATCAAATACAAGTGCCAGAAGTATGACCAAGAAGATCAAAAGCTGGAATTCAGGCATATTTCATTACCACTCCCCGCAGCATATCCGCAATGAGTTCACAATGATCCAGCGTATCCTCCAACTGTTCGAGCACATCTTTCCAACGAATAAGCTCGATGGGATCTTTTTCATTATCGAAAAGATAGGCAACTTCCCTCCGATAGATGAGATCCCCTTCACTTTCATAGCGTTCAATCTTATGGGAGGCATCTAGGATCTGTACTTGATTTTTTCGTATGTTTTCCAGATAGGAAACAGCACGCACGACTTCTTCTGTTGAAGAGATCAGGAGATTCGTCAGATTAACTGCTCCGGTCATAGGCTGACCCATACGGTACATCTCGTATCGCTGCAAGATTCCCTGTAGCAGATCGACACCATCGTCAAGGTTGTTTGCCAAGGCATAGATATCTTCGCGGTCAATCGGCGTGATAAATGTAAGATTCAGCTTGTCGATGATACGGTCATTGATGGCATCTGCTTCATGCTCAATACGGTTGATTTCCTCCACCTTTGTTGCTGCGGAAGTATAATCCTTCATAACATCATCTAAGACCGATGCACCTTTTTGAAAGTATTTTGCACTCTCCAGGAACAGGTCAAAGAATTCGTCGTCTTTCTGCTTGAAATTAAACATAAATCCAGATTCCTCCCTAAGAAGATTGAAGTCGGAGGGATATATTCATAAAGACTCACAGCTCAATAATATCATTATTTCAGATTGACAGCAAGATAAAATTTGAAAACCTTTTACTCTGTGATTCAATATTTATGCAGTCTGCGATAGGATGAGTGCAATGTAAAAGAGCAGTGTCTGCCCACTGCTC
>ERZ773063.1315-NODE-1315-length-14787-cov-54.996267_pt1 | contig 14787 bp, 9 predicted proteins | sample MGYA00580625_ERZ773063 | MGnify/ENA primary metagenome ERZ773063 (study PRJEB29015, sample SAMEA2738022) | human oral metagenome | biome: human oral; feature: human-associated habitat; material: dental | place: China | collected 2042 ...
CGCGGCCGCGATGAGCGAGCGCCTCACCACAGCTGGTCCTCCTCGCCCCTCCATAAGAGCCACGCCTTCCTGGATTTGTCGTCGAAGACCATGAGGTCCCTCTTCTCAGGGTCGCCGCCCACCCATCGCCCCCCATCTCCCTTGAGGAATGACGCACGCGCTGACAGATACCGATAGTCTCAGTATAGAGGATAGGTGATGGTACGATTGAGAACTTCGAAGGCGGATGATTGCAACCCATCCCGACGTCCGCCCTACCGCCCACACCTGACGCGGGGGCTAGACACGGGCAGTAGCCTTGATCTCGACCTTCGCTCCCTTGGGCAGCGCGACCACCTGGAAGGCGGCGCGAGCGGGATAGGGCTTGGAGAAGAACTCCGCGTAGACCTCATTCATGGGACCGAACTCGTCGATGTCGGTCAAGAGGACGGTGGTCTCGACGATGTCGCACATGGAGGAGCCGGCAGCCTCAAGGATGTTCTTGATGTTGGTGAGGCTCTGGCGAGTCTGACCCTTGATATCCGCAGCCGCAAGCTCGCCAGTGGCAGGGTCGATGGGGATCTGCCCCGACACGTGAATGCTGTCCTTGACCTTGATAGCGGCAGAATAGGGACCGAGCGCGGCAGGTGCCTTGTCGGTAACGATGGCGGTCTTTTCCATGTGACTCTCCTTTGCTCTGCCCGCATGCGCGGGACCTCTGGGCCCGCAGGCGCGGGCGACGCCTCATTATCGCCCATAGTGCCCCACAGTTTCTCGTGCACGATCCAGCACACGCCAACTGGGAGATCATCTTTGGGCTCGTGCCCCGCAGTTCCTTGAGCATGGGGTCAAAGAGGGCCTCAACCGGCAAGGGCAACAGCCACCGAAGAAAACCGCAACAGCCGGGCACTGAGAGAGCCGACACCCACAGCCAGCGACCCGCAGGAAGCGACCTGCGGGTATCATGTTGATAGGCGCGACAGGAGACGAGACACGGAAAGCGAGTCGCATATGAGCTGGTCATGGCCCTGGAGCCGCAAGGCAACACCCGAGGCGGCAGAGCCACGCAATCTGGATGGTCTAATCCGGTGGCGCTTGCGCTACACGGGACGAGTCCAAGGCGTCGGCTTCCGCTTTACCGTCAGGGGTCTCGCTAGAGAGTGTAAGGTCACGGGTTGGGTCAAGAACCTCGATGACGGAGACGTCCTCATCGAGGCCCAAGGCACCCCAGACCAAGTGAGCGCCCTCACGGACGCCATCAAGCGCGAGAGCGCACGTGAGAGGACCTGGGTGAGGGCCACACTCGCCACGCGGGAGGAGCTGGCACCCCAGCAAGAGCAGGACTTTCGAATCGTGCACTAGACACCAAAGACAGTACGCACCGTACGTCAGTCGCACAGACAGCCCCTCGCCTGCGCCAGGAGGCAAGGCGACCTCCAGACGCTGGGCAACCTCTCTGCTTCGGCACCTGCGCCGGGAGGCAAGGTGCCAGACGAGGGGCAAAGGAGCGCTACTCGCCCGGGCGTCCGCCTGCGGGCGGCTCGCCCGTCTCGAGAATCCTGTCGAGCGCCGCCTCATCGAGTACGGGCACGCCCAGGTCCTGTGCCTTCGTGAGCTTAGAGCCCGCAGCGGCACCCGCGACCACGAAGCTCGTCCTCTTGGAGACGGAACCCGAGACCTTAGCACCCAGCTCCTTGAGACGAGCTGTGGCCTCGCTGCGGCTGTGTCCCTCAAGCGTGCCTGTGAGCACAAAGCTAAGACCAGAGAGGCTCTGGGGTCTTTGGGGCAGCTGGCCAAAGCCCTCCTGCTCGAGAGATACCCCAGCCTTGCGCAGGCGCTCTATCACGGCCAGGTTTCTGGGAATCGAGAGGAACTCCCTGACCGCCTCCGCAATCTTGGGACCGATGCCGTCGATCGCGGCGATGTCCTCTTCGGAGGCGAGCGTCAGCGCCTGCATGCTCCCAAAGTGGGTCGCGAGCAGAGACGCCACGTTGGCGCCCACATGACGGATGCCCAAACCAAAGAGGACGCGTGCGAGACCGGCTTGCTTGGAGGCCTCGACCTGCCCCATGACCTTGGTCGCGATAGTCGCACCAAGGACGATGGGGTCCCCCTTGCGGTGGTCCCGCGTACTCGTCTCGTACCTGCGACCGCTGTCCACGGCCGCAAGCATATCCACGCTGAGTCTGTCGTAGTAGTCCGCGACGTCAGCGAGCAGGCCCTGCTCGACCATCCGGCCCACGAGTTCGTCTCCCAAACCATCGATGTCCATGGCAGCGCGGCTGCCCCAGTGGATGAGGCGCTCGGTAGCCTGCGCGGGACAGTCGAGGGAGAGACAACGGTAGGCAACCTCTCCCTCCTCGCGCACGACGGGGCTCCCGCAGGCGGGACAGCGCTCGGGCATCTGCCAGAGCGGTCGCGCCTCGTGCTCGACCGCTAAGTCACCCTCGGTCACGGGACCAACGACCTCGGGGATGACATCGCCCGCCTTATGGACCACGATCGTGTCGCCCTCGCGCACGTCCTTGCGTCGCAGCTCGTCGATGTTGTGCAGGGTCGCCCGGGCGATGGTGGAGCCCGCCACCACCACGGGGTCGAATTCCGCGACCGGCGTGAGGACGCCGGTGCGCCCCACCTGCACGCGGATTGCGCGCAAGATGGTGCGCCTCTCCTCCGGAGGAAACTTGAGGGCGACCGACCAGCGCGGCGCGCGCGCCGTGAAGCCCAAGGCACCTTGGTTGGCGAACGAGTCAACCTTCACGACGACGCCATCGATATCGTAGTCAAGCTCCTCGCGATGCGTAAGGGCATCCTGGCAGTAGGCGTGGACCTCGGCCGAGCTCTGTACGAGGCGGGCGTGCGGGTTCACCGAGAAGCCACAGTCAGAGAGCCAGGTAAGAAAGTCATGCTGGGTGCTCACCTGAAGCGGCCCCTCGTCCGCAACGGCGTAGATGAAGGTCCTGAGGTCACGGGAGCGGGTGATCTTGGCGTTCTTCTGGCGCAGACTCCCTGCAGCGGCATTACGCGGATTTGCGAAGGGCGCGCGACCGGCAGCGTCGCTCTCCTCGTTCAGCCGCACGAAGCTCGCCTTAGGCATGTAGACCTCGCCGCGCACCTCCACGCTCTGGCCCAGCCCGCCATCGGCGACACGAGCGAGACCCGCAGGCTTGAGTGCCCTCGGGATGTCCTTGATCGTGAGCGCGTTGGCCGTGACGTTCTCGCCCGTGGTGCCGTCACCGCGCGTCGCCGCCCTGAGAAGCTGCCCGTTCGTGTAGGTGAGGGCGATGCCGAGACCGTCTATCTTGAGCTCGCAGGTATAGGCAACGGGTTGTGCAGCCGTGGCACCGAGCGCCTCGTCTGTGCGGGCAAGCCACTCGTCGAGCTCCGCAAGACCCATCGCGTCATCGATGGAGTACATGCGACGGGCATGGAGCACCGGCTCGAACTGCCTCGAGACGTAGCCGCCGATGCGCTGGGTGTAGCTGTCAGGGCTCACAAGCTCGGGGTGTTCCGCCTCGAGGGCGATGAGCTCCTGCAACCTGCGGTCGAACTCAGCGTCGCTCATCTCGGGCTCGTCGAGCGCGTAGTAGGCATAGGCGGCGTGCTCCAAGACGCGGTTGAGCTCAGCAGCACGCTCTCGCAGACTCTGCCCGCTGGTGGGGATGGCCCCCTGCCCGACCCCCCTCTCACCCTCCGGTCTCAATCGCGCGTCCGTGAACGGTGACCCCTGAGCGCCAAGGCCTCTCTCGTCTGTCATCTCTGCCCCCTCGCATGCGTCTTCACATCTCAGAGGGTAGCGCAATGGTAGGTGGGCCTGCACGGAACAGCAACTACGTCAAGCGACACTCCGCGCACGTAGGCGCCCGTCCCATCGCGATGGATGCGGCAAAACTTCGCACAAAGGCCATGTGCACACCCTCAAGCGTCATAATAGGGTGCGCCCATCGACAACACGACGTGAGGAGGATCCATGTCAGCCAAACCATCCGGCCAAAAGGCCACGAGGAGCGTGTCTGCCCGGCAGGTGCCCGCCACGAGGGCGTCAAGGCGCCTCTCCTTAGGGCATGCCCCCTACCTGCGCTGGGGCGTCATCGGTTGCGGTGTCATAGCAAACCAGATGGCCGAGGCACTCGCCCTCCAGGGACGTCGGCTCGACGGCGTCGCAAACAGGACCCCCTCGAAGGCGCACAACTTTGCGGACAAGCATGGCGTCAAGAGGTGCTACGAGACCATCGACGAGCTCATTGGCAGTCCCGACATCGACGCCATCTGGCTCACGACGCCACACAACACCCACATTCACTTCCTGCGTCAGGCCCTGACCGCAGGTAAGCACGTCCTCTGCGAGAAGTCCATCACCCTCAACGGGGGTGAGCTGCGGGAGGCCATCGATCTGGCAAAGAGAGCCGGCGTCCAGCTCATGGACGCCAACACGATCCTGCACATGCCCCTCTACCGAGCGCTCACGCGACGCCTGGCCGCAGGAGAGTTTGGTCCCATGAACCTCGTGCAGCTGAACTTTGGCAGCTACAAGGCGTACGATATGGAAAACCGCTTCTTCAATCCGCAGCTTGCCGGAGGAGCCTTGCTCGACATTGGCGTCTATGCGGCCACGCTCGCACGCCTCTTCATGATGTCAGGTCCAGACGACGTCGTCTCCATCATGAACGCGGCTCCCACCGGCGTCGACGAGACCTCGGGCATCGTGATGCGCAACCCCCAAGGTCAGATGGCGACCATGACCCTCTCGCTCCACTCCAAGCAGCCCAAGCGGGCCGTGATCAGCTGCGACAAGTGCTACATCGAGGTCATGGAGTACCCTCGCGCCGACTCCGCACGCATCGTCTGGACCTCAGACGGCCACGTCGAGGCCTTCAGCGCTGGCACGACCGACTACGCGCTTTGCTACGAGATGGCCGACATGGAGGCCGCCGTCGCAGGCGACGTCGAGACGCGCGGCCTCATGCGCATCACCCTCGACGTGATGGACCTCATGGATCGCCTGCGTCGCGATTGGCAATTTAGGTATCCCGAGGAGCAGTGACAAGGCTACGATCGCCCGAATCGGGCGGGTGGACAGTCGCGGCTATCTGCCCGCCCGCGCGTCACGGTCGCCTTCCTGGCGGCCAGCTCTTGCTCCCCCTCGTGACACCACAAGCTCGCTTACGAGTACGGCAAAGAAGATGAGGGCAAATCCCGCCACGAGGCGCAGGGTGAGCCTCTCCCCGTACAGGAACACGCTAAACGCGACGGCAAAGACGCTCTCGAGCGAGAAGAGTAGTGCCGCCTTAGAGGGCTCGACGTGGCGTTGGGCCAGGTTCTGCAGGAGGGTGGCGAGCGCCGTAGAGAGCAGCGCCACGTAGGACATCTGCCACCAGAAGTCTGCGGGCATAGCGGCAAGGTCCGGCAGAGGTTCCGCCACGAGCGCGTAGACGGCGCAGATAAGTGAGCTTACGGCAAACATGACGATGGTGATGACCGCGTAGTCGTGTGCCGCCGCATAGCGGCCGACGGCGACGATGTTGAGCGCAAAGAAGCAGGCCGAGACCAACGTGAGCGCATCACCTGATGAGAGCGAGGGAGAGAGGTCGGCACCGCTGTCGCCGAGCGAGAGAAGGCCCACGCCCACGAGCGCCATGAGGGCGGCTGCGACGTTGTTCGCGCCGGGCCTGCGGCGCAGCAGCGCCCAGTTGAAAAACGGCACCATAACGCAGTAGGTGGTCGTAAGAAAGGCATTGCGCCCGGGAGTCGTTCCCACGAGCCCCACGTTCTGAATGAGGTACGCCAAGCCGGCGGGCACGCCGATCATGACGCCTGCGAGCACGTGACTGACGTCCAGGTAGTTGCAAAGGCGTCTCCAGAAGATGACGGAAAGGACAAGCCCCGCCACAGCGAAGCGGATCGTCACGAGCCACCCTGGGGTAACGGCGTCGAGCGCGCCCTTCACCACGACGAAGGACGCGCCCCATATGAGGGCGGAGAGGGCGATCGCGCACTCGAAGGCCCAGACAGGTATGTTCTTGGGAAGTCTCATGGCATAAGTATACGCGCACAGGCGCCGAGTGCGCAGTCTGCCTGCCACTCGGTGGCGTCGAGTGCGCGATGGGCGTGCCACTCGGTAACAGCGAATGGCACAGCATTTCTTGGCAACTGCGCATATGTCGACTTTCGCGCCACTCGGTGGCGCCGAGTGCGCGGTCTGCGTGCCACTCGGTGACAGCGAGTGGCACGCAGGAAGAAGCTCCTTATGTCTGGAATCTCGCACCGTCCTAGCCTGTGCCCACCAGAAGCCCCAAAGAGCCTTTTGTCGCATCCTCGAGCCATGCAGCCACCCCATCACGATAGAATCTGTGGTATGGGCGTCACGTCACGCCACCCACAGCGCGCCTGCCCCACCGTGCGCCACACGACACAAGGAGGAGAAGGTATGTCCCACAACATTCTGGCCGAGTTCGGAAGCACCGCACTGATGATCATCTTTGGCGTCGGCGTCCACTGTGACACCGTGCTGAAAGGGACCAAATACCAGGGGTCTGGCCACATGTTCGCGATCACGACCTGGTCCTTTGGCATAACGGTGGCGCTGTTCGTCTTTGGGGGCGCAGTCTGCATGAACCCGGCCATGGCGCTGGCCCAGTGCATGCTCGGCCTCGTGCCCTGGGACATGTTCGTGCCCTATGCGGTCGCCGAGATGCTCGGTGGCTTTGCGGGCGCCGTGATAGCGTGGTTCATGTACGCCGACGACTTCAAGGCCTCTGAGGGGGTCATCGACCCCATCGCGCAGCGCAATATCTTCTCCACCAACCCCATCGTGCAGAACATCCCGCGCGATTTCTTCTGCGAGGCCATCTGCACCTTCGTCTTCATCACGGCCATCCTAGCCACGGCCGCTCGGGCGGGCGAGAACGTGCTGCTGCTCGCCATCGGAGTCGGTCTCATCGTGTGGGCAGTGGGCATGGGCATGGGCGGCATCACGGGCTTTGCGATGAACCAAGCCCGTGACCTCGGACCGCGCTTGGCCTACCAGCTGCTTCCCATCAAGGACAAGGCCGATAACAACTGGAGCTACGGTCTGCTCGTCCCCGGCATCGCCCCCTTCGTGGGCGCCGCCCTGGCGGCGTTCTTCGTCCACGGCTTCTTGGGCCTGTTCTAGAGAGAACTCCACATATGGCCCGCTCCGCATCAACCAAGCCACCCCATGGGTAGCGCAGGCACCGCGCAGGGACGTGAGTACAGCAAGCGCACGTCCCTGCGCCTTCTGAGGGAGCTTTTAGGCCCGTATAAGGGCCTTGCCGCAGCCACGCTGGCGCTGCTCCTCATAGACGTCGTAGGCATGCTCTACGTCCCTACAGAGCTTTCCGCCCTCGTGAATACGGCCGTCTCGGGCGGATCGCATGACGCGCTCGTGACTCATGGCCTCGTTATGCTCGCCTCGGCCCTCGCCGGCTCAGGTGGCTGCATCGCCTCATACTGGTTCGCGTCGCGCCTGGCGGCGCGCATCGGCCGCGATCTGCGTGTACGTGTCTACGAGCAGTCCCTCTCGCTTACGAGCTTTGAGTTTTCCCAGCTGGGGACAGGCTCCATGATCACGCGCACGCTCTCGGACGCAAACGTGGTCCAGCAGACGCTGGTCATGAGCTTTCTCATGCTTGCCCCGCTTCCCGTCATCTGCGTCGTCGCCATCGTGCTGGCATACGGCACCGACGCGATCATGGGACATCTGCTCCTTGTGGTCACCCTCACCATGCTTGCCATATCAGCCGTGGCCGTGACAAGGTCGGCACCCATCTTCCTCAGGCTTCAGGAGTTCATCGACCACATGAACTCGCGCCTCCGCGAGTCGATCACAGGCATGCGCGTCATCCGTGCCTTTGGCAAGGAGGCCCACGAGCGAACGCGCCTGGGAAAGACCTTCGAGGAGTACGCCAAAAATGCCATCCGCGTGAACCTCGTCTTCTCCATCACGGACGCCTCCTGCTTCTTTCTCATGAACGTGGCCGAGTTTGCCGTCATGTGGCTTGGCGCCGACCGCGTGGGAGCCCATGCCATGCAGATAGGTTCCATCACGGCGTTCGTGCAGTACGTGATCCTCATCCTCTTCTTCACGATGATGGCCCAGTTTGCGATCCTGCAGCTTCCGCGCGCCATGGCCTGCCTCACGCGTGCGGCGGAGGTCTTAGACATACGACCTTCCATCCTTGATCCCGCAACCAAGGTAACGACCCTACCCCACAGCGAGCTGATCGCCCGTTTTGACCACGTAAGCTTTCGCTTTGCCGATGCCTCGGAAGACACCCTGCACGATCTCTGCCTCTCCCTGCGTCGCGGCCAAATGACGGCCATCATAGGTAACACCGGCTCTGGCAAGTCCACCATAGCCAAGATGCTCCTGCGCTTCAACGATGTGAGCTCAGGGACGCTCTGCGTTCTTGGCGCAGATGTCCGCTCGCTCACGCAGGCGCAGCTCAGGGCACACATGGCCTATGTCCCCCAGAAGGCATGGCTCTTCTCGGGCACCATCGCCGAGAACCTGCGCGATGCCGATCCACAGGCCTCAGACGAGCGTCTCTGGCACGCCATCGGCGTGGCGCAGGCCGACTTCGTGCGCGAGCTCCCGGATGGTCTTGACGCCCCTGTGGCGCAGGGCGGAACCAACTTCAGCGGGGGACAGCGCCAGCGCCTGGCCATTGCCCGCGCCCTCGTGCGCAGGGCCGATCTCTACATCTTCGACGACTCGTTCTCCGCCCTCGACTACAGGACGGATGCGGCGTTGCGCCATGCGCTCTCGCACGAACTCACAGGCGCGGCCGTGCTCATCATCGCCCAGCGCGTGAGCACCATTCGCGAGGCCGCGCAGATCGTCGTCCTGAAGGAAGGGAGGATCGTAGGTGTGGGCACGCACGAGATGCTGATGGAGGACTGCGAGGACTATCGAAGCATTGTCGAGTCCCAGGAAAGGGGAGGCACTCTGGATGGCTAGCGAGCTGGAACAGGGGCAAAAGGCGGATGCCCTAGACGAGGAGCGCCCCGCGCACGCGCTCAACACGGCCCGTCGCCTCTGGGAGGTCGCTGCGGGACAGCGCTGGAGGCTCGTCGTATCCGCGATATCGACCGTGCTCTACGTCGTGGGCACGCTTGCCGCAGTCAGCTACAGCGCCTTGCTCGTCGACCGGCTGTGGGAGAGCATTCAGGCAACGTTCGCAGCCGGGAAGACCTACACGCTCACGCTTGACAACGGAGGTCGCGAGGTCCTCTGCTACCTGGGTATCTGGAGCCTTGCCTGGGTATTCTACGCAACGCAGACGCTTGTCATGGCAAGCTTCGCCGAGAGACTCAACCTCCAGCTGCGCGAGCACATCGCAGACAAGCTGGCGCTGTTACCACTCTCGTACTTTGACGCGCATAAGCCCGGAGACACCATCAGCCACGCCACGAATGACCTCGACAAGATCTCTGAGGTAATGCAACGCGGGCTCCTGCAGCTGATCATCGCCAGCTGCACCCTCATAGGATCCGTAATCATGATGGGACTGCACAACCTCATGCTTACGGGCATATTCCTTGCGTTTTCGCTTGCGGCCTTCGTGGCGACGAAGGCCGTGTCCGCAAAGACGCTCGCCATCGCGGCACGGCGCCAGGCCGTCTTGGGAGAACTCACGGGAGGAATTGAGGAGGCGTACTCGGGACGCCTGGTCATCAAGGCCTTCGGGCGCGAGAGCGCGAGCCTGGCGAGCGTGAGCGCGAAGTCAGACGAACTCGCCCACGTGAGCTCGTGGGCAGACTTCATCACGAACGCAGTCTCGCCTGCCATCCGCCTTTTGGGGAAGTTGTCGCAGGTCGTGATCGGCATTCTCGCCGGCAACCTGCTTCTTGCAGGTCAAATGACGGTCGGCGTGTTTCAGGCGTTTTTTCAGTACATGACTGAAGCATCAGAGCCACTCACAGAGCTCTCGTTCTCGATAAACTCGCTGCAAGGGGCGCTCGCGGCAGCGGAGCGGGTGTTCAAGCTGCTTGACGAGGCAGAGGTCACACCCGATCCCGTCGAGCCGACACGCCTCAACAAGCCCGTGTTAGGCCGCGTGGCCTTCGAGCACGTGCGCTTTGGTTACTCGCCAGACAAACCCCTCATGAGCGACATCTCCCTTGTGGCCGAGCCAGGGCAGAAGGTGGCCATAGTCGGCGCGACGGGTGCGGGCAAGACGACTCTCATCAATTTGTTGATGCGCTTCTACGAGGTCGACGACGGCCGCATCACGCTCGATGGGGTGGACACGCGTCAGCTTACCCGTAAGGACCTGCGGCGTCAGTTTGGCATGGTGCTCCAAGATGCCTGCCTCTTCGAAGGTAGCATAGCCACAAACATTGCCTACGGCAAGCCCGACGCCACGCGCGAGGAGGTTGAGGCTGCCGCTCGTGCCGCCCGTGTTGACTTCTTCGTGAGGACGCTGCCGAAAGGCTACGACACCTGGCTCGACAACGATGCAGAGAACGTGAGCCAAGGTCAGCGCCAGCTACTCACCATCGCCCGTGCCATGCTGTGTGACCCGGCCATCCTCATCCTGGACGAGGCAACCTCAAGTGTGGACACCCGAACGGAGCAGGCCATCACCCGCGCAATGGAAGCCATCATGGAGGGACGCACGAGCTTCGTGATCGCGCACCGCCTCTCCACGATCGTGGATGCGGACCTCATCCTCGTGATGGAGCAAGGAACCATCGTCGAGCAAGGCACGCACGAGGAACTGCTCGCCGCAGGCGGCAGCTACGCCGAGCTCTATCGCAGCCAGTTTGCCTAATCCACCTACCCCAAAGTCTGTAAACACTCACGTGAGGGCATGTATCCAGTTGGAGGCTTCGTGAGCTCGTGTGGGTAGGTGGTTGCGTCACCGCCCCGGTGGGGCGGGCCTCACCGCCGGGACGGTGACGCAGGAGTGTACACAGATCGGTGGGAATGGCCTCTCGGCGCCGTTTCGGGGCATTCGTGTACACTGTTGCGACGTTGCGGACAACCGTGGGCATGCAGGAGTGTACACAGATCGGCTAAAACGGCCTCTCGGAGCCGTTTCGGGGCATTTGTGTACACTGTTGCGACGCGAGGATCGTGCGAGCAGCCGTGTGGGGACGCAGGAGTGTACACAGATCGGTGGAAATGGCCTCTCGGCGCCGTTCTGGGGCACTTGTGTACACTGCTGCGACGCGATTTGCCAAGGCATCAACCCACACGAACCCTTGAAGAGTACCCAGTTGACGCAATTTATTGAGTATCTAGGAATTTGCAGCGCGCTTACGGCAGGAATACAAAAAGCGCGGGCGCCCCGGGACCGTGCCCGGCGGCGCCCGCGAACGTCCCTCGCTGGTCGGCGGCGACCTGCTCTCCCACGGACTCGCTCCGCAGTACCATCGGCGCTCGGGGGCTTAACTTCCGGGTTCGGCATGGGACCGGGTGTGCCTCCCCTGCCATGGCCGCCGACCAGCGAGGGACGTTCTCTGCCCGAGGGGCCGGCCTGGCGCCGTGCCCTCAGGGCCGCACAGCGGGACTCAAGACGACGCTCCCAAGGAGATCGCGGGGACCTGGCTTTAGGGAAGAGAAGAGCTCGGCCGATTAGTGCCGCTCGGCTGAGCGCCTCGCGGCGCTTGCACCTGCGGCCTATCACCTCGTGGTCTACGAGGGGCCTTACCGAAGGGAGAACTCATCTCGGGACGGGCTTCCCGCTTAGATGCTTTCAGCGGTTATCCCAACCGGACTCAGCTACCGGGCGGTGCCGTTGGTCGACAACCCGCGCACCGGAGGTCCGTCCACCCCGGTCCTCTCGTACTAGGGGCAGCCTCCCTCAGTTCTCCTACGCCCGCGGAGGATAGGGACCGAACTGTCTCACGACGTTCTGAACCCAGCTCGCGTACCGCTTTAAATGGCGAACGGCCATACCCTTGGGACCTGCTCCAGCCCCAGGATGCGATGAGCCGACATCGAGGTGCCAAACCTTCCCGTCGATGTGGACTCTTGGGGAAGATCAGCCTGTTATCCCCGGAGTACCTTTTATCCGTTGAGCGACGGCCATTCCACTCTGGGCCGCCGGATCACTAGAACCGACTTTCGTCCCTGCTCGGCTCGTGGGCCTCGCAGTCGAGCCTGCTTGCGCTCTTGCACTCAGCGGCCTGGTTGCCGACCAGGCTGAGCAGACCTTTGTGCGCCTCCGTTACTCTTTAGGAGGCGACCGCCCCAGTCAAACTACCCACCTGACACGGTCCCCCGCCCGGATCACGGCGCGGGGTTAGGATGCCAGAACGTCGAGGGTGGTATTCCAAGGGTGACTCCCCAGGGACTGGCGTCCCTGGTTCGGCGTCTCCCACCTATCCTCTACACGACGAACCGGCAGCCAATGTCAAGCTGCAGTAAAGGTTCACGGGGTCTTCCCGTCCTTCCGCGGGTAAGTCGCATCTTCACGACTAGTGCAATTTCACCGGGTCTATGGTTGAGACAGCGTCCAAATCGTTACGCCTTTCGTGCAGGTCGGAACTTACCCGACAAGGAATTTCGCTACCTTAGGACCGTTATAGTTACGGCCGCCGTTTACCGGGGCTTGGATTCGCCGCTTCGCTCTCGCTGACGGCTCCTCGTGACCTTCCGGCACCGGGCAGGCGTCAGACCCTATGCGTCGTCTTACGACTTCAGCAGAGTCCTGTGTTTTTGATAAACAGTCGCTTGGACCTCTTCACTGTGGCCGCCACCAGCTCGGGGGGCAAGCCCCTCCACCGGCGGCGGCACCCCTTCTCCCGAAGTTGCGGGGCAGTTTTGCCGAGTTCCTTAACCATAGTTCTCCCGATCGCCTTGGTATGTTCTACCCACCCACCTGTGTCGGTTTGCGGTACGGGCCCCGCGCGGCATCCCTAGGGGTTTTTCTCGGGAGCATGGGCTCACTCACTTCACCCAGTCGCTTCGTCAGCCACCTCAGCCCTCGCGGGCGGCGCGTTTCACAGCCGCCCGGCCTACGTGGCCTCACGGGGACGTCCAGAACCCCGCTGAGCTACCCTTCTCCGTCACCCCGTCGGTGATGGCGCCGCGTCGGGGGTGCAGGAATGTCTGCCTGCTGCGCGTCGGCTACGCCTTCCGGCCTCGCCTTAGCACCCGACTGACCCTGGGAGGATTAGCCTTGCCCAGGAAACCTTGGGTTTACGGCGGGGGCGTTTCTCACGCCCCTCTCGCTACTCATGCCAGCATTCTCACTTCCGGCCGGTCCACGGGGGGTCGCCCCCTCGCTTCGCCCCGGACGGAAAGCTCCCCTACCACCCGCGCTCGCGCGCGGGTCCGCCGCTTCGGTACCGTGCTTAGCCCCGTATATTGTCGGCGCATGTCCACTCGACCAGTGAGCTGTTACGCACTCTTTGAATGGGTGGCTGCTTCTAAGCCAACATCCTGGTTGTCTGAGCAAACGCACATCCTTTGCCACTCAGCACGGACTTGGGGACCTTAGCGGGCGGTCTGGGCTGTTTCCCTCTCGAACACACGGCTTAGCCCACATGTTCTGACTCCCGGGCTCTGGGCCTGCGGCATTCGGAGTTTGATTGGACTTGGTAGGCGGTGAGGCCCCCGCACCCATTCAGTGCTCTACCTCCGCAGGCAAACGCCCGGGGCTAGCCCTAAAGCTATTTCGGGGAGAACGAGATATCTCCGGGTTTGATTGGCCTTTCACCCCTATCCGCAGGTCATCCCCCCAGTTTTCAACCTAGGTGGGTTCGGCCCTCCGCGGGGTCTTACCCCCGTTTCAGCCTGCCCACGGATAGCTCACCCGGCTTCGCGTCTACGGCGCGCGACTCAAGCGCCCGGTTGGGACTCGCTCTCGCTGCGGCTCGCTTCAAAGCTTAACCTCGCCGCACACCGTAACTCGCTGGCTCATTCTACAAAAGGCACGCCGTCACGCCCCGAGGGGCGCTCCGACTGCTTGTACGCACACGGTTTCAGGTACTGTTTCACTCCCCTCCCGGGGTGCTTTTCACCTTTCCCTCACGGTACTCGTCCGCTATCGGTCACAGGAGAGTATTTAGGCTTGGAGGGTGGTCCCCCCAGCTTCCCACCGGGTTTCACGTGTCCGGCGGTACTCAGGAACCGGTCGGCAGTCCCTGCGGGTTCGCGTACGGGGCTCTAACCCTGTCTCGCCGGCCTTCCCAGGCCGTTCCGCTCCCGCGGGGATTTGTCACTGCGCGACGACCGGCCCTACAACCCCGGCGGGGCCGAAGCGCCCGCCGGTTTGGCCTCTTCCCCGTTCGCTCGCCACTACTGGGGGAATCTCGGTTGATTTCTCTTCCTCTGGGTACTGAGATGTTTCAGTTCCCCAGGTTGCCTCCTCCGCGCCTATGTGTTCGGCGCGGGGTGCCGGGCCTCTGGTCCCGGCGGGTTCGCCCATTCGGAGATCCGCGGGTCTGGCGGGCATGTGCCCCTAACCGCGGCTTATCGCAGCTTGTCACGTCCTTCGTCGGCTTCCTGTGCCAAGGCATCCACCGTGTGCGCTTACCATCTTCTCTTCGATGGCCTCGTACGTACACATACGTTGCGCCCGGGGCCTTCGCCCCCGGCGCGATCAGATGCGATCTTCTTGAAAAAAGAAAACTTTTCGTCTTTGTCACGCTATGCGGCTCTCAGGGTACGGCGAGGGCGAGCCCTCGGGACCGGACACTGCGCGCCGGGCGCGGCGAGAGGCAAGCCTCAGCGGGGTCGGGCGGGATCGCCCGCGCCCCATCGCCCCCGCAGGGGGCGTGCTCCCTAGAAAGGAGGTGATCCAGCCGCACCTTCCGGTACGGCTACCTTGTTAC
>ERZ773063.1316-NODE-1316-length-14784-cov-6.290583_pt1 | contig 14784 bp, 17 predicted proteins | sample MGYA00580625_ERZ773063 | MGnify/ENA primary metagenome ERZ773063 (study PRJEB29015, sample SAMEA2738022) | human oral metagenome | biome: human oral; feature: human-associated habitat; material: dental | place: China | collected 2042 ...
AGGCTGGTTTCCTAACACGTGATTCCCGTGAGAAGGAAAGAAAGAAGTACGGTTTAAAGGGTGCTCGTCGCGCTCCACAATTCTCCAAGCGTTAATTTATTCAGTTTGGAAATCAGGAAAAGTCCCATATTGGGTTCACTTCATATCTGGGGCTTTTTTTGTACCTCACTGATGGGGATTTGCTACAAGTTGTAGCAAAACATGTAGCAAATTCTCACCAATTCTGTGGTGGAGAACTGTGGAAGCTTTATGTGTTTAATTTTTTAAGCACCTGTCTGTATTCAGAAGGAACATACATCTGATTGACTGCATCAATCAGTGCACCAATATTCAGGTGAGTATAAACTCTTTCTGTTAATGTCATCGCTCCTGCATGATCAACAATCTTTTTGATACTTGTTTGATCGATTCTTGCTTTAGCTAGGATTGAAATATATGTGTGTCTTGTGCAATGCGGGGTGTAGTAACCCAGATTGAGATTTTCAATTAACGGTTTCCAGTAACTGTCGTAATAATTTCTGTATTTGAACGGCTCCATATCCGGAGTGCAGAGAAGAGTATCTGTTTCCGAGTAGTCGTACCATTTCTGAAAGAATGGCAAGATACTGTCTGCAATAGGTACTCTTCGAATTCCACTCTCGGTTTTACTTTGAGTGACCTGGAACCATTGTTCATCCAGATGAATATCTTCCTTTTTCAACTCGAGGAGTTCTCCGATACGTACACCGGTATAGATAAGAATCAGAATTACGTCATACCACATATCCTCTGATAAAGACCAGAAAGTATTGATCTGTTCAATCGTAAACCGTAAACGGATTTCGGTATTCTTTTTTAGGATTCCTCTTGTGGTACTGGATAATATCGACGTAAGATGACAAATCTCTTGAAGAGAATGATATCATCCATCTCACACTGTCTCTGCTCCCACTGCTAAACAGAAAGATCGTCTATCCATATAAACCTGAGCTTCCTAAAAGTATCACAAACGGCCAGCTGCAGGTTTTGCTTGTCCTTTCTGCAGAAGGACCGATTCGAATGCAGGAAATGGCATCAGATCTTGGAATCAACAAGCAGCAGCTAAATGCACAAATCAAAGCCTTGGAAGATAGTGGCTATGTCTTCAGAACAACTGATACCGTAAACCGGAAAATAGTAAGAGCTGATCTTACAGAAAAGGGACACCAGCTGATGGAAGAAATTGATATCAATTTGGTAGATCAGATTTCAACAGCATTTGACTGCTTTTCTGAAGAAGAAAAACAAGATTTTATATCCAAGCTCAAAGATGTAAAAAATTATCTCATGCGGATGTAGCGGTAAATTTTATAAAGCATGTGGTCTGCCAGCTCGTTCGTGTAAGCGATAAATAAAAATTTAATCAATGATACATCTATTGCCAAACAGACAAAGGATGTAATCAAAATCTCATCCAAACTATTCAGAACTCAATCTAAACATCATAGGTTGGGTTTCTTTTTTTGTCCATGAATGATTTTGTACATCTGACTCTATCTGTTCTGCTCAATGCTATTACAATACTGAATACATCTATATGCTTGAAAATAGGGTTTTTTGCAAAGTCCCGGTCTGATATGATAGATTACATATGAATCAGGTGATGAATATGATTATTGAAAAAAATAGACATATGAATGAATTGATAAAACTCTTAAACACTGATGGATCAGTAACAGCTGAAGAACTTGCATCTTTTACTGATTTCAGTGTCAGAACAGTAAAGAATGATATGAAATATCTGAATGAAGAATTGAAAGTATCTGAAGGATGTGAGATATGTGCACATAAAGGAAAAGGATATTCCATAGTAATTATCGATACTGAAAAAGCAGACCAATTGCGGCACAGACTGATGGCATTGAATGCTATATTTGGATACAAATCCATCATCGATACCAATAGATGGCTGTTTATTGTGCAGACATTGCTGACATACAGCGAAATAAAAAAAGAAAAGCTGTGTGAAATGCTGTATCTGAGCGGGTCTGGAATTGCTCCACATTTGGCGAAAGCCTGTGATTTTTTAGAGTCATTTGGAATAGAGGTTCATTCCAATGCAGTATATGGCTTGTTTATCCAGGGAAAAGAGCAGGATGTTCGGTCGTGTCTTGTAGAAGTAGCCAGCAGTTCTTATTATGAAATTGAACTGATATACTCGGTTTCTGAATTTGAAAAAATGATTTATCCGAATATTAATACTTACCAGGATGTCAGACATGCATTCTTGAAATTACTCAGAGAAAGCAAAATGTCTGTAACAGACATTGCTAGTAAAAAACTGGCAACGCATCTTTGTCTTCTGAAAGAAAGATCAAGACTTGGTCTGGTTTCTGAAATAGAAGATGACATGCAGAAGGAAATAAAAGAAACATATGAGTATTCTCTTGCGAAAGATATATTCAAGGATGCAGTGATTTTTTCTTATCTCGGGGCGCAGGATGAAATTGAAGTAATAAATTTTGCCAGACTGCTGATTATTAATCGAGATATTGATCTGAAATCTGATAGAGATATTGAAACCCTGCTGCCGAAGTATATTATTGCCAATCAGAAAATTGTTAAGAAAGTATTTGCTGAAATGAAGAAACAATCTCCGTATGCATCTATCTTTTCTATGGATATCATGCAAAGATATGAGACGGATTTTGAATCTTTGATGCTTCAGATCTATTTAAAATCTTATTTTGACAGACTGAGCAAGCAGAGATTAATCACGTATATTGAAAAAAATGCGTTGTTCCTTTCTCCACTGGCAAAGGATATTTCAAGGACATGTATAGAATATCTTGAACAGATCTATAAACAGAAAATCCAGTCGCTGGAGATTCAGTCACTTGCAGAGCTGATTGAAGTGATACTTGGAAATGTGAGGTATCAGTATAATAAACTGAATCTGGCTTTTATCAGTATGAACGGCAGGACCGTTGGCAAGAATATCAAGCAGGGTCTTGTATCAAAATATTCTGACTATATTTCAAGTACAGATGTATTTGAACTATATGAAATGCGCAGAGTTAAATTCGAAGACTATGATGCAATACTGGTTCATGGAACAGATGTGATAGAGTGCAAATATCCATGCAAAATCGTGCCATGTGAAGATGCAGACAGTAGATTTGAAAATGGAAATGAACGATTATTTGATGATCTTTTTATTGATGGATATTCAAAAAATATTCTGCAGTCTATGAAGAATCTTATGAATATTTATACAGATGTTCATGTTGAATCTATCGAGTCGTTTTTTACGTTGATGTGCTATAAGTATGCAAAAACTGATGGAGACAAAAAATATCTGCATGCACATATTACGGAAAGAGAAAAGATCTTATCATTCGTCTACAGCAATGGTATTGGTATTATCCCAATCGATTATGACCATACAGGAAAAGAATGCTTTGATATCTACAGATTTGATCATTCGATAGCAAACGATAATGAATATATCGTGAAATACATGATTGTCATATGCATTGATCCAAAAAGATCACCTCAGGAAATCAAAGAAATCAATCGCCTGCTGCAGACAGAAATACAGTCTCAAGAGGTACTGTCAAATCTGATTGAAAATCCAGAATTGTTTGATGAAACATGGAAAAAAGTAATGAAGAATCAGTTCTTAAACGGAATATAATTTTGACATCAGAATGCACTAGGCTAAGTGCAAAACAATAAACTACATCTAATTTGATGCAAATAAAGGCATTCACATAGAATCGCGTGGATGCTATTTTATTTGTGCAAGAAAAAGAAAGGTAATACAACATGTTGAAATTATTCTTATCTAGTCATGGACACATGGCCTCAGGAATGAAAGATTCCATTGAATTCTTCTGCGGACAGAATAATAACCTGACAGTATTTGATGCCTACGTGGATGAAAAAAATATTTCTGAACAGCTGGATGCATTTTACGAAACAGTTGAAGAAGATGATCAGGTCATTCTATTAAGTGATCTCTATGGCGGAAGTGTCAACCAGCAGATGTACATGTATCTAGACAGACAAAACACAATGCTAGTTGCCGGTGTAAATCTTGCTCTCGTATTAGAACTTACAGCGTTAGATTCCATTACAGAAGAAGGACTGGAAAGACTGGTAGAACAAAGCAGAGAGGCATTAAAGATTGTAAAGCCTGAAGAAAGCAAGACAGAAGAAGATGATTTCTTCTAGGAAAGGAAAGTTAGAAAAATGATTAAATGGGTAAGATTGGATGAAAGAATGATTCATGGGCAGGTTGCCACAAAGTGGAGCCAGCTGCTTGGGGTTAACAGAATTATCGTTGCGGATGATCAGGCAGCTTCTAATGAAATCATTAAAAAATCACTGTTGATGGCAGCTCCAGCCAACTGCAAGACAGCTATCGTTTCAGTTGAGAAAGCTATTGCCTTGTGCAATGATCCTCGTGCAGAAGCATTGAGTATCCTGCTGATCGTAAGCACTCCAGAAAACTTGCTGACTGTTGCTGAAAAGTGCAAGGGTATTCCACAGATCAATATTGGCAACTATGGAAGAATTGCACCAAAGCATGGTGAAAAAGTGCGCAAGACATATACAAAGAATCTGTATGCCTATGATGATGAAATTGAAACATTGAAGAAGGTCATGAAAACTGGTATTCCTTGCAACGTTCAAACGATTCCTGATGACATCGCACAGGAATTGAGTAAAGTGATTGGCTAATCTTTTGCAGAAAAGATTATTCATAAACAGACATAATTAAGGAGGAAAGAAAACTATGTCAGTATCAGCCGGCATTACGTGTGCCATCTTGTATCTCGTCATTTCATGTATTGACTCTCGAATGCTTTCCTGGCAGTGTCTGAACAGACCACTGGTAGTTGCACCATTAACAGGTCTTCTACTTGGTGATTTTCACACAGGCATTGTTATGGGAGCTTCCCTTGAAGCAATCTTCATGGGTATCTCTGCAGTAGGTGGATCTGTTCCATCTGACTGTCTGTCTGGAACAATCATTTCAGTTGCGTATGCCATCCTTGTCGGTGGTGAAGGTTCCGTTGAAACAGGTCTTGCACTTGCATTGACGATAGGAACGATCATGTCTTCTTTCGGTGCAATAACAACACCTATATGGGCAGCTATGTCTTCCTACTGGGAAAAGCTTGCACAGGAATGCAATCCAAGAAAGTTTAAGATCCAGGCATTACTGTTTAATGTTGTTATGCAGACGCCTGGTGCAGTTATCATTTTCGTAGCAGTTGCCTTCGGTGTTGCAAGTCTGCAGAGTGCACTTGCTGCTCTTCCAGCATGGGTACTGACAGGTCTTGGCGCAGCAGGTAGAATGATGACAGCTGTCGGATTTGGCATCCTGCTTTCCATGATCTGGAACAAGGAAATCTGTGTATTCTATTTTGTGGGTTTCGTTCTATGCAAGAGCTTGGAACTAAGTTCTTTAGGTATTGCTGTCATTGGTACAGCTATCGCATTGACTCTGTTCTTTATTGACAAGAGAATGCTTGATTTGAAAAAGAATCTTGCTGCTGAAGGGCCTAAGGAAACAAATGCAGTTAATGATGAGGAGGATTTCTTCTAATGGCAAAGAAAACATATACACCAAAGGAAAATAAAGTTCTCAAATCCATGTTCTTGAATTCCCATCTTGTCTTCACAAACTTCAACATGACTAAGATGGAAGCAAACGGCTTCACAATGACAATGGCCCCAGCGATTGAAAGCATCTATGGAGATGATATTGAAGGCAAGAAGGCTGCCTATGCCCGTCATCAGGCATTCTTCAACACACATGCCGTTGCGTTCAACTTCATTGCAGGTATGTGCTATTCCATGGAAAAGGATGTCAAGGCAGGCAAACTGAGTGGAGAGACAATTGATGCAATCAAGGCTTCTCTGATGGGTCCTACAGCAGGCATGTTTGACTCCATCTTCTTCAACTGTCTTCGTGTCATTGGTGCTGGTATTGGTATCGGCCTGTGTTCTCAGGGAAACATCCTTGGAACGATTCTCTTTATCATTATTTATGGTTTATCTCAATCTTTACTGAAGTGGATCTTACTGAAGCTTGGATATGATCTTGGCGCTACATTTATTGAATCAGTTTTTAACTCAGGACTCATGGACGTCGCTACCAGATGTGCTTCTATCCTTGGTCTGATGATGGTAGGTGCAATGACAGCTACAACAGTAAAAGTCCCACTTAACTGGACAATCAATGTCGGTCAGACATCTGTTGTCGTACTGGATCTGTTTGAAGCTATCTATCCTGGTATTTTGAGTGTTGGTATCGTTCTGTTGATGATGACACTGATCAAAAAGGGTAAGAAGCCAATCGCATTGATTGTTGGATTGATCGTTGCCGGATTACTTGGAGCTTTCTTGCATATTTTCTAATAAGTAGTAGGTAATACCGGTGTACAGTGTTTCACCGGTATTTTGATGTTTTTGAAGGAGGAAGTATGGATCTGAAAGATTTGATGATGCTGTATGGCGTGACACTCGGTTCACGAAAGACACAGAGAAAAAAGAATTTGTTTGTTGAGACTGTGAAAGATGCATGTAAAGAGATGAATGTTCCTGTAAAAGTGCTGCAGAACAAGGAAGGTGTGTTTGCAAGTACTTCTATAGTGATAGGAAATCTTGAAACAGCAAAATATGTTTTTCTGGCAGGCTTCGATACGCCTGTACAGTATCTTACAGGTCTGAAGCAGTATCCTTTTCATCCTGAAAAATCTTCCAGGGCAGAAAATGTGAAGAACGGGATCCGTTTTCTGATCGTAGCTCTTTTGGCAGTATGTGCGTATATTCCTCTACAGGCTCTGGTATCTCAGGGGGTAAAGCTATTAAGTGTACTGACTCTGATGGTACTGCTTGCTGGAATCGTGATTCTGCTGTTTCCAAAGGCAAATCCTTACAACTTCTCCAGATCTTCAGCAGTCGCTGTGATGATGAAGCTAGCAGAAAGTAAGAATGCAAATACTGCCTTTGTCATGTGTGATCACACAGTTTCTGGATATATTGGCTATCGAGCTGTCAAAAAAGAAATACCAGAAAACAGCAAAGTCATTCTTCTAGGACCGATGGCTTCTGGAAGCAGGACGGTCGTTGCCTTCAAAGATGCAGACAGTCAATTTGCTTCTGCTCTTGCAGAACAGATATCTGACGATGTAATTCAGAGAAAGTATGCAAAGGAAGAAGCAGAAAGAAACTGTCTGTCCCTGTTTCCACATTGCATCTATATCGGATGTGGAGATATTGAAAACAGGGAATTTGTTGTGAATAATACTGCATGCAGAAAAGATATGAAGGTAGATATGGAACGGCTGGAACGTATTGTGAATGGTCTGGAAAGAGAAATTATACATGAATGATTTGTCATATATCGTTGTACTGGCAATTACAGTACTGCTGCTTGTGATGCAGATGAAGAAATACATGGATCTGAAAAGAATAGTGAAGAATGTTGCTGATGTCAGGGTGATAGAAGGAAACAGAAAAATACAGTATGTATTCTTTCTGCTGGCAATCGTAAGTCTTGCTGTATGTGCTGTATTACTAGTTGTTCCTCTGCATCTGGAAGATAAGAATTCGTTTGCTTTATTTGCATGGGTGCTTTGTGTTGTGTTTCTGACAAATGCGCTCAGCTATGCAACGACACAGTGTCTGTATGAGACAGATAAACAGGTGTACATTGGAAATCATTCCATTTTGAAAAAGAAGATTTCTCATGTACAGAATGAACAGGGAAAACCATGCAGGCTTGTGCTTGTGGATGGTGAAAAAATAAATATCTCTGCATTTCAGGCAGAGGTCATTAGGAAAGGATTTGTATTATGAAATTATTGGTACAGGGAGATGACTTTGGATTTACACGTGGTGTAACGCTTGGCATCGTTGATTCTATTGATAGAGGAATTTTGAGAAATACTGGTCTGTTTGCAAATATGCCTGCTGCAGAATTTGCAGTGAGCTTTATGAAAGACAGACCACATGTTTGCTTTGGTATTGATTTTAATTTTGTTGCGGGAAAGCCTGTCAGCAAAGCAGAAGACGTACCTCATCTTGTGGATGAAAATGGATATTTCATCAAATCAGGTGCAAGAATAAGAGATGATCTATGGAACAGTGAAGAAGGCAGAAGACAGCTTTTTCCAAAGGATGAAGTTGTCAGAGAAATCAGAGCGCAGTATGAAAGATTTATTGCTTTGACTGGTCAAAAGCCTGGTTATCTGCATGCACATTCCATTATGCCTGAAACATATCTGGAAGCAATTCATGAACTTTCTGAAGAAACGGGTATTCTGTTTTCAATGGAAGCATGGAAAAAACAGGAAATGTTCTCTCCAAAAATGTATTCTCCAGTTTCTAAAACAAAAGTATTTGAACCACATGCCCAGCTGGAAAAAGATACAACACAGCAGATCGTTGATGGCTTTGACGATATGCTGAAGCATGAGAAATGTGCTATCTGCTGTCATCCTGGCTATCTGGATGCAGATCTTCTGGATATGACATCTCTTTCCATTGAAAGAGTGAGGGATGCACAGGCATACATGTCTGATGTGATCAGTCAGTGGGTGAAAGACAATAATGTTGAATTGATAACATACAGGGATTTGAAAGAGGAGTGAGTATGAAGATATATTCAGAAAGAATCTATGTCCCAGAAGGTGAAGTCAGAGGAACAATTACCATTGAAGATGGAAAAATCACTGCTGTTGAAAAGAATATCAGGGATCAGGATGCAATAGATTATGGAAATCTGCGTATCATTCCAGGTATCTTTGATACACATAATCATGGTACATGTGGATTTGATCCGGCAAATCGTAATGATGCAGCAAAAGATATTGCAAAAGAACAGATCCGTGGATATCTGAAAGCTCTTGCTTCACAGGGCGTAACAAGTATTTTTCCTACTGTAATGAAATGCAAATCATTGAAAAATGTAGCAGAAATAGCGGAAGAAAATGAAGTGACTGGTGCTGAAATTCTTGGTATTCATTCAGAAGGTCCATGGCTGAATCGAGTTGGTGAAAAGGGTGTTCGAACAGGATGGCCTGAGATCTCTGTAGAAAAGGCAAAGGAAATGGTTGAAGCTGCCAACGGATGGCTGAAGCTTGTTGCGATTGCTCCTGAAATTCCTGGTGCGTATGATGTAATTGAATATTTCTTATCACAGGGCATTACTGTTGCGGCGGCACATTCTGATAATAACTATCAGCAGGCGATGGATGGATACAGTCATGGTGTCAGTGTAGCAACGCATCTTGGAAATGTTATGACGGATATCCATCATAGAGATGTCGGTGGTATCGGTGCTGGGCTGCTGAATGACAGTGTCATGTGTGAAATGATTTGTGATGGAATGCACAACTGCAATGAAATGCTTCAGATATATTTGAAAGTCAAGGACCATGACATGCTGGAAATGATTTCTGACTGTTCAGCACTCAGTGGAGCACCAGTTGGAGAATACAGAACTTTTGGAATGGATGTTCATATTACAAATGAAGGATTTGTTCTGACAGATACTGGGCGAATACTTGGTTCTTCTCAGCCGGTTATCTACGGCATAAAGAATCTAGTAACAAATCTGAATGTGCCTCTGGAGGAATGTCTGAAAATGGCATGTGTCAATCCTAGCAGAAAATATGGTTTCCTTGATAGAAAAGGTACGATTGAGACTGGCAAGGATGGAGACTTTGTTGTCATTGACGATGATTTCAATGTAGTGCATACTTACAGCAGAGGTGTATCTGTATATGATCAAAGCAAAGATGGAAAGATCTTTAATGAAGCGTATATAGATTCTATTAGAAAGTGAAAATTATGTCAGGTATTCGATTAGTCATTGCAGATGTGGACGGTACACTTGTAAACGATCATAGGGAACTGTCCAGCTATACAAAAAGTGTCATTGAAAGACTGCACGAGCAGGAATTCTGTTTGGTGTTGCCTCCGGCAGAGATTATCTTCAATTGCTGGAAGATAATGAATACTGGGGCTTTGACTTTCCTTTTGATGTGACGATGGGCATGAATGGCGGACAGGTATATATTGCAGAATCCAGACAGCTTTATGAATACAATAAATTAAGTGAAGAAACAGTTAAAGGTATCGTAGAGATGATGGATCCGCTGGATCTGAATCCGTTTGTATATGGTCCAGACCATACAATGATCTGTAGAAGAATAGACAGTGCGACAGAGGCATCCGGAGAAAGAAACAGCATGCAGCTGCATGTTGTAAAAGATATGTCAGAATTCTGGGAGAAGCCGATTCCTAAGATTATGTATAGAACAACGGAAAGTCAAATGGTTGCAGTATATCAATGGGCTATAGATCATCCTTCTGATAAATATCAGGCATTCAAGACGCAGACGACAATGCTTGAATTCCAGGATCCGCATATTAATAAGGGAACTGGACTTCAGCATGCTGTTGAACTGTTAGGGATTGATTTAGAAAATGTTGTTGCTTTTGGTGACATGTCAAATGATAATCCGATGCTGGAACTTGCTGGTATTGGAGTGTGTCTGAAAAATGGTGCACAGGATACAAAAGCATGTGCAGACTATATCACTGACTTTACAAATAATGAAGATGGCTTTGCAAAATTTGCAGAAAAGTTATTGTAGATAAATCATATATCAAAAAAAAGAGATGAGAATTGAAATCATCAGAACATGATTATCACCCTTATCTCTTTTTTTATTTGAATCAAATTTCTTAACCTACCAGCATTGATTTCAATATTGATTGCTTTTTTCATCATACCAATAAAGCAAATCGCGGATAGTGCAACATGGCAGAACGTAGAGAATAAAGAACTATGAGATATTTAAGAAGCATGTAATATCTGTTTCCGGTGGATTCTACACTCTGAAACTTGCAGATGGCGGAGGGATCAGACTGCGTGAAAGCCGTTTATACGCATCAGAAGAAGATGCTGAAAAAGAGATTCAAAAACCGTATATAAAGCCAAAACTGTACTGGGGACTGGATGAATAAAATTAAATATTCAGAGAAAAACAGGAACAATGATACATCATTTTAAGTGATGTATTGCTGTTCCTGTTTTATTTTTCTAAGCTCCGATCTACTTGTGCTTCAAGTTCACATGACACTTTCTTTTAGAAATGCATTTTCCAATTATTTTGAAGCGTATGAAGCGGCATTTTCTCCAGCAATTTTTCCGGAAGTCAGGCACCATCCATGATCGATTCCGCCATAGTCGATGTATCCTGTTGTTTCACTCAGCAGGACGCCCATTGAATCTGTTCCGGCAGCATACAGACCTGGAATGACATTTCCATCTTTATCCAGGACCTCGATGTTTTCATTGACATTCAGTCCGCCGCATGTACTGTAGCAGTATCCTGTGCCCTTGATTGCGTAATATTTCTTTCCGCTTACTTCCTTCAGATTTTTCTTGGCCTTGTTGAATTCTGGATCATTTCCATCTTTTGCATAAGAATTGTATTTTTCTACAGTTTCTTTCAGATCTGCTGCACCGATCTTTTCTGCAAGCCCTTCTAATGAATCAGCTTCTACAACGATGCCCATCTCTTCTCCAATACTGATGATCTTGTCAATGTCAGTGATAGGATCGTTTTCTTTCAGGATATACTTGGCATTTTCTTCTGGAATTTCAACAGAAGGATCCATAATTGCCATCATTGGAAGAGAATCATCCTGAACATTCAGCATCATATAGACCTGGTTCAATCCGTTTTCCTTGATATCGTTCATATATTCATCACTGACGATAGACCAGAAATAATCACCGGCTTTATGTGCATTTTCAGTAATATCTTCTGTTCTGTCTGCCTGCGTGAAGTGGTTTCCTTTTTCATCAACATGCAGCACATCTGTACTGTCTACAATCGCATCAAGTGTCTTCTGGTGACTAGGTGTAACTGATGAATCCTTCAGATCTGCTGTTGTACGTGCTGCATGTGTAATACCTGCAGTTCCGATATTGTATGTATCTGCATTCAGGTTCTCTACTGCATATTCAAGCATCGTTCCGTCATTCTGGTACATTCCATAAAGATTCATTGTAGTTCCTGTATACTTCTTTGTCAGTTCTGCATTTCCTCCAAAACCGCCTGTTGCAAGAATTACAGATTTCGCATGAATCTTGTAGATAGTTCCGTCTGCGCCTTTAGCCTCGATTCCTGTGATCTTTCCATTTTCAGAAAGGATCTTTTCTGCTTTCACTTCTGTCAGATACTGATTTTTTTCATTTTTCTTGCATGCTTCGTCCAGCGCATTTATATACTGCTGTGTGATCGTATTCTGGATGTTATATTCAGAATACAGGATGTATGGATACATCATAAAATTGGATAGCGGAGTGAAGCTGAATCCATGGTCTTCAATCAGCCAGTCTAAAGTGCTTCCGGAATCATTCATCATGATATCGATACATTCTTCCTTGGCTTTTCCATTTGTATCCTTGATCCACTGCTTTTCAAATGCATCTGTATCGATTGGATATCCTTCTGTGCCAGACTCCGGCTGAACGCTTGAATCTTCAGGGTTGATTGCCATTGGGCCACCAACCGTTGCTGAAGTACCGCCGACCTTTGCTGCAGCTTCAACACCAATAACGCTTGCTCCAGTATCTGATGCACTTAGGAAGGCAGAAACACCTGTTCCTCCAAGTCCAACGACGACCGTATCATAATCATCCAGTTCTACAGTGTCAGATTTATACTGAATTTCATCATACCATTCACTGCTGTCTCCTCCGGCTTCATCAATTGCATTCTTTACGGCAGTCTTCACACCGCCTGAAGATGCAGTTGCACCGGTAAATAGAGTCAACTGCCAGGCTCTGGTTGCTCTTGATCCTTGGAATCAGATTGTCGATCACTGTCTGAATGATTTCCTGTGTTTCCCCGACGATATCTGTCACCTGGATGTCTTCAATTGAATCTTCATCTAGAGTAACAGCTACTTCAAACGGTCTGGAATAGTTGTTTCCGTAGACAGTTTCTGTATATGTGCCTTCCTTCATCGTAGTTTTTTTTGAATCCGTATTGCCGGCTGCCTGTCTGATGATGCTCTTCCAGGCTGTCTGCAGTGCAGAGCTGGTTACCGTAGCTCCTGATACAGAATCAACACTGCTGGATGAAATATCATTTCCGCTCTTTACACCGAGCTCACCGTTATTGAATGAATCAATGGCAAGGCTTCCTTTTCCTTCTGTTTCAGCCTTTCCTTCAGCTGCAGCAGACAGAATCTTTCCGTTTTCTACTTTCGCTGTGATAGTCACGTCACCGCCAAATCCCTTGGAGCTGGCAGTAAATTCTTCTGCAGATCCAGTTTTTGATCCGCATCCCTGCAGTATGCTTGCCCCTAAAGCTGCCGCCATACTCAATGATACTAACTTTTTCATAACCCTCCTATGGTAAATATTTATTTACCGAAATATATTATTTATAAAGATAACATATGAATGATTACTTAAGCGGGTAACAGTGTCATCTAGTTTGGCGACTTCTGCACTGTTATCCGCTTAAGTAACAGAGGTCGCCAAATGAAAAATAATAAATATCATTCTCATTCCAGGAGAAAAACACCTTGGGATGAGGAGGAAGAAGAAGTTAGTGATATAGCTTCTTTTGTTCGTGATGAATATAGAAGGCATTATCTCTATCATCACCATCCTTTAAGCGAAACAGGAGATAGCAAACTGCTAAAACAAGTTCATTCCTCAATCGTGCCCATATTGCCATGGTACGCAATATAAGAGAAATGGTCATACCACATATGGTCTACAGAAATATAAATGCATTGATTGCAAAAGAAATTTTACGATTACAACCGGCACTATATTTCAAGACCATAAGCTTTCAATATCCGAATGGATCGAATACTTATTAAACCTATTTGGATATAGTTCGATCAATCTGAATTCCAAGATGAATAAGAACTCAGAAACCACTTCTAAATATTGGCTTGCAAAAATCTTCATGTTATTGAGTGATTATCAAGAGGATATCGTTTTAAGTGACTGTGTCATGATAGATGAAACATATTATAGCGTTATCAAAAGTGACATCATCACAAAAGACAAGAAGAAATTAAGAGGCCTTTCAAAGAATAAATATTGTATTGGGATTGGTTGTGATGAACAATACCTGTATTGTAAATTAGAGGGAAAAGCTAAGACATCAGATACGAAAACGTTACAGATATTTAAGGAACACATCAGACCATATTCACATTTGATTCATGACGATGAAAAATCACATCACTCCCTTGTGCATGTATTACAGCTTAGAAGTGAATCATATAAATCGACATATCTATCTGAACTTAATGATAAAGAAAATCCCTTAGATAAGATCAATCACTATTGTGATTTATTAAAGAAGTTCCTGAATGCCCATTCAGGATTCAACAGAGAAGAATTACAAGGATATCTGAATCTCTTCTCCTTTATGATGAATCCACCACATAACAAGTTAGAGAAGGTTGAGATTCTATTAAAGTTTGCACTAAATTACCGCAAAACCATGACTTTTAGAGGCTACTATATGAAGAATCCTCATTAAAATGGGGATTTAGTAGCACACTTCTGCAAAATAAGGTTTTTTAAAAATTAATTCTTATATTCAGCATATTAAAAGACAGGCGTTTTACAGAGTAAGCCTGTCTTAAATTGGTATATGGAAGTAGTTTCTAGTTAAATATTTTCAATACGTAATTCTTCAATCACATTATTTCTACGTATCTTTCTTGTTGTATACAACATGGTGATAAACACAACTA
>ERZ773063.1317-NODE-1317-length-14784-cov-4.492973_pt1 | contig 14784 bp, 4 predicted proteins | sample MGYA00580625_ERZ773063 | MGnify/ENA primary metagenome ERZ773063 (study PRJEB29015, sample SAMEA2738022) | human oral metagenome | biome: human oral; feature: human-associated habitat; material: dental | place: China | collected 2042 ...
TAACAGGTATATTTATTCGTTTAGAAACAATAGGAACAGATTTTAGAAGAGTTGGCGATAGAACGTATAATCTAACTAAAACAACAGCGGTAAATACTTTATCTCGAGCTTACACATCAGGACAGATTAGTCTAGCAGATATGTATGAAGCATTAAAAAGAGTTCAAGACGAGAAGAGTCCATTACCTGTCTGGTTTAAAGTGTTAAGTTCAGGTATTCTTAGTGGAAGCATTGTGTTAATATTTGAAGGTAGTTTCTGGGATGTTATTCCAGGGAGTATTGCAGGAGCAGTAGCATATTATGTTTATGTAAAAGTTATCGGTTATTTAAAAGCACCGTTTATATCAGAATATATTAGTACCTTTGCAGGAGGAGTAGCGGGTTATATTGGTTTTGCACTTCTTAATGGGCAATCACTTCGTCTTGCGATGATAGGCGCAGTAGTTCCTTTAGTACCTGGTATTACAATTACTAACTCTATGCGTGATATTATAGCGAAACAGTTCATTTCTGGGACTATTCGTTTTATAGAAACATTCTGTGTCGCATTCGCACTTGGTGCAGGGATAGTTACAGTCTATTATATAGTTAAGTTATTAGGAGGTGCTTTATAATGATTGCAGTATTTAGCCATTTACTTTTATTATTATATCACTTCGTATTTAGTTTTATTTCATCAGTATCGTTTGCGATAGTATGTGATGTACCACGCAAAACATTAGTTACAGGTGGTGTCATCGGAGCGATAGGTTGGTGTGGATATTGGGAAATGTGGAGTCATGGGCAAAGTGTATTTATGTCAAGCTTAGTGTGTTCGCTTCTCTTGGCTAATATAAGTCAGATTTGTGCTATTAAATTTAAAAATCCACTAACAGTTTACTTCATACCGGGGCTTGTTCCCGTAGTACCTGGGGTAACTATTTATGATGCATTTAGAACATTATTATTAGATGAGTATGGAAACTCAGCGCGTATTTTCTTAAATAGCTTTTATGGTGCGGTAGGACTTGCAGTAGGAATTATTATCGCTGACTCAATATTTAGAGTGGTGTTAAGTCCGTTATTGCAAAAAAAACAAGAAAGTAAATAAAGATTAGCATAAAAGTATCTTCACTTAAATAAAAAGAGTGGAGATATTTTTATTAACTAAGGAGATATTATTAGTTTATTTTTCTCTTGCAAAATATATAAGACTATGTTTTATTTATATAAACACAAGGGATTAGCTTACGAATAAACGTAGTAGTATCGTCATTACGAAAGAATATTATGATTATGTAAATAGACATCAAGTACAACCAAATAATTACGTTTTTTTGTTTGTGACATATTTGTGCGTGACATAAAAATGGAGATTTAATAATTGAATTTTCTCATATTTTATTATACAATAGTGTTGGAATCTTCTAACTTAATTTTAATTATCATTATTATAAACGAAAGGACATTAACTATGAATATAAAGAAAAAAGTACTAGTATGGTTGACTTCTGCTTTTTTAATATGTACTACAATATTTGGTTCATTATTAAATTCACATATCACAAAAGCGAATAATAGTCCTACTAATGAAACTAGTCAGGAGTTGAAAAAGGACAATAAGGAAGCAAGTAATAACGAGACCAACAATAAAAAAAGTTCTCAAGAGAATAAGAGTAGAACGAAGAGAGAAACTCAGAGTTCGGATAAAATAGACCTGACTTTAAAACCTCTTGATAAGACGACTTATCAAACACAAGAAAATATCACAACTTATGTAGAAATAAGCGGTAACTCTCTAAGTCAACCATTAGAAGAGGGTTCAGTGCTTGAGATAGAGATGCCAACAACTATACATAAGCAAAATATGTCAAGAACTACCCAAGCATATTTAGATAATTTTTCCGTAGCTACAAGTAATATTCCATTTATTAAAGAAACTAAGTTAGTGGAAGAAAATGGAAAAACAATTTATCGTATTATTTTTAAAAAATTTGATTTGACAACTAAAATAAGTATACCTTATGTTTTTAGTTTTACTGACGGTTTAGTTCCTAAAGATTATAAGTTGAAACCTATAGTGAGAATGAAAGATAATACAGGCAAAGTGTTAGTTGAAAAACAAGATAAAGAGTATAACCCTATTTATCCTGAGATGCAAGCAAACAAGAACATTGCAGGTAACGCAGAAGATAACCAAGTATTATATGGAGGTTTATCAAATAAAACAGATAAAACAAGGATATCAAAAGATAACGCAGAGCCTATCCCATTTAATTTTAGTTATAGAGTACAAGTCGGCTCACCCGCCGGTTCAGAGCGAATAATAGAAAAAGCTATTATTAAGGACACGCTCCCTACTTATGTAAATAGTGAAGGACAAACTGTACAGGCAAAATTTGATCCGGTGCTAAATCCAGGTTGGAAAGATAATGGTGACGGAACAGTAAGTTATACAAAAGAATATAAAATTACAGATTATACAGATAATATAAAAGTAAGTAACATTATACTATATCTATCTTTCCCGGATGCAAAATACAAAGATAATAATGGAAAACCCGAGTTTATTAACAAGGTAGAAGTGACGGGTATCCCATTTAATCCATCTACAGATGAAAAATATGTAGCCGGCGATGAGATTAAATTCAAAATAAATGCTGATGATTTCAGCGGTACAGGTATTTTAGCAAAAAGAAGTGAACACCGCACTGTAAATTACGATAAAAATGGCTTATCTTCAGAAAGATTGGATTACACTATTAAAGTATCTAATAAATTATCAAAACCAATGAAAGAAATTACTCTTATAGAAGATGCAAGTAAATATGATCAAAGATTATATATTACTAAAATAGATAGTTTTTATCAGCGTGATAGCGGTTCGGGCGCTGTTGTTCTTAACGATAAAATAGAAGTACGTGCGTATAAAGATGATAATACTTATGATGTATTTAAGGTAAATGAAGAACTGAATAAAGAAGCACAAGATGAACTTAATGCCACTGCTGAAAAAGTGAGAGAAGGGAAGATAAGTGCTGATGATGCACAAGGTATAACTCCGAAATACAAAAAAATTACCCTTTATTTTAAAGATTATGAATTGCCTGTAGGTTATTATATAGAAGGGCAAATCTATATGGCATTTAAAGATCCGTATCATGTAGAATATAGCGATAAAGAAGATATAAAAAATGTTGTATCACTAGACTCTAAAATAGGGGAAACTACAAAAGTTACTGCAGAAGATGAATATAGTAAGAAGTTTATTCCTTTAAATGAACGTATAACTATAGGTAAACAGACTCAGGATCAAAAGACAGGAATAGAAGGAGAGATTGTAAACTTTGCAATATTTGCTGATTTTTCTAGTTTTTCAAATTATCGTTATATGAAAAATCCTACTTTTATAGACTTGTTACCTAAGGGTGTAAGTAAAACAGACGAAGTAAAATTAATAGAACAACCAGGTTCAAAGGGCTTGGTTGAAAGTTGGTCTGTTATTGAAAACTATAATAATAGCGGCCGAACAGCGGTAAAAATAGTTATGAAATCCGGACTTGCTAAAGATTTAGTAGGTGATGACCAAACTAAAAATTATAGTTTTTTACTGAGATATTTTAAAATAAATAAAGAAATTATACCTGCCAGAGCTGAATCTGATACATTAAATAATAATAACGATTTGTATTTTTATTTTGACAATGGGCAGCCGTTTCCTAGTGATGTAAAAGCAGATCAATTAGTAGAGGATACTAATGATATTAATATGACAGGAGATACAAAAGACAAGGTTTTAAAAACGCAGTCAAAAGTAATCGGTAATGCACCAGATAGCTTGACAAGTACAAAATATATTCGCAGTGTAGAACCGTTAGTTGATGGTGGTGACCTTTATTATGGACGCTCTTTAGAAAAAGAAATAGAGACAGAATATAGTGGAAAAACAGATAAATCTGGTCATTTTCAATATAATTTACAAGTGAAAAACTACTATAATAGTAACCTTAATAAAGTTGCTATTTATGATGTTCTTCCACATGAAAATGACAATGGTAGAACCAATGTTAGCAAAACTTCAGCTTTTTCTAACATACTTACAGGTCCTATAAAATTAAAAGTGGATAGTACTGATGTAACAGATAAATTTGATGTTTATTATAGAACGGATAAATATCCGTCAATGGATCCTAAAAATGAAGAAAACAGTAGTTCATGGACACAAAACCCGACTAACTATGCTGAAGTAACAGCGTTCAAAATTGTGTCGAAAAGCTCATTTACTTTGCAACCGTACAAAATTTTACATGCTATTGTAGATATGAAAGCACCGGTTTATAATGAGAATAAACCACTTACTAATAAAGAAGCAATAAATACTTTCCATGTTAAGTATAACGATGACGCATACTTTGCAGAAACTAATTCGGTAATTAATAGAGTGGTGGAAAGAACTTCTGTATCGGTAGAGAAAAAATGGGAAGTAGAAGCAAAAGACTCTGCAGAAGTGAAGCTATTTGCAGATGATAAAGAAGTAGATAAATTCACGCTAAATAATGCTAACTCTTGGAAACATACTTTCAAAAATTTACCTAAGTATTCTAAAGAAGATAATCATGAAATTTCTTATACAATAAAAGAAACGCCTATTGAGGGATACAATACAAAAATAACAGGTAGTGCCAAAGACGGCTTTGTAGTTACCAATACAAAGAGAGCCGAAAATATAAAAGTTCAATTAAAAGCTAAAAAAACTTTAGAAGGAAAAGAGCTGAAAGCTGATAAATATGAATTTGAATTAATTGATAAAAGTGATAATAATAAAGTATTGCAAAAAGTAAAAAATAGCGAAAATGGTGATGTCAATTTTAGTGCAATAGAATATTCGGGAGATCAAGTAGGAGAGCATAAGTACGTAATAAGGGAAGTAGAGGGAACTGAACCGGGTGTAACATATTCGAAAGAAGAAAAAGAAGTGACAGTTACTATAACGAAAAATAGCAACAACACACTAAGTTCTCAAGTTTCAATGACACAAGATCAGTTAAACTTTACTAATAAATATATACCTAAAAATGCTGTAATAGATGTCGAAGCAACTAAACTTCTTACTGGACGAGATGCGATACCACTAAAAGATGGAGAGTTTAAATTTGTATTAAAATCAAAAGATAACTCTAAAGTTTATAAAGCAGAAAATAAAGCAGATGGGAAAATTCTTTTTACAGGATTAACGTTTGATAAAGCTGGAGAATATGATTACGTATTATCGGAAGAACAGGGTACGGACGATACTATTACTTATGACACTACAGAAAAAGAAGTAAAAATTAAAGTAACAGATGATGGTAATGGTCAATTAACAGCTAAAATTACATCAGATAAAGTAACAATAACTAACGTTTATACGCCTAAAAAAATAAAAATTCCTGTTACAAAAATCTGGGATGATCACAATAATCAAGATGGTAAACGTCCAGAATCAATTATCGTAAAACTTTTAGCTGATGGGAATGAGACTAATAAAACAGTAGAACTAAATGCAGGAAATAACTGGACAGCGAAATTTACTGATTTAGATGCAGATAAAGGTGGAGTACCAATTAAGTATACAATAGCAGAAGTAAATGTTCCGAAAGGATATACATCAGTAACAAGTGGAGAAGCCAAAACTGGATTTACTATTACAAACAGCTACACACCAGAAAAAACATCTGTAGAAGGAACAAAAACATGGGATGACGCGAACAACCAAGATGGCAAACGTCCAGATAAGATCAAAGTAATCTTAAACAAAACAGTAGACGGAAAAACAAGTAAAGTAGCAGAAAAAGAAGTAACAGCAAAAGATAACTGGAACTATGCATTTAATGATTTACCAAAATATGAAAATGGAAAAGAAATTAAATATAGCATAGATGAAGTAGATGTACCGGGATATGAAAAAACTATAAAAGGATATAACCTTGAGAACAAATATATCCCACCAAAACCAAAATTACCTAAGACAGGAAGCGCGCCAAGTGAAGTTGGAGGCTTAGGAGTATTAGGGTTACTAGCAGGATATGTGTTACTTAGAAGAAAAAACAAAGCTAACTAATTAATAGCAAGTTTGCAGGAAAAATACGAGACACGTTAAGACCAAGATGTGTCTCGTGTTTTTTGGCTCTATGTCAAATACGGGGCATGAGAAAATAACGGTTCTATAATAAATACGGTTGATAAAAAAATCAACCGTATTTATTATAGAACCAAAATCTAAAATCATTAAAAGAAAACGGCATATAAAGTGCAGAAATTGACATTTTAGTGATATCTGCACCTTATCAAATTCATCACAAAAGAGGTGGTTATATAGAACACCTAGTTATTAGGGTGCAGATGTTGTTATTTTTTCAATATCTGCACCTTTAACATCGTGATTTTTAAAATGAAATATGATAAAATAGAGTTAACACTGCAGTAGAGGGGTTTTAAAAATGAAATTATTTAGAAGAGAAGGATATTTAAAAAGAATTAGAAATTTCTATAAAGAAACGGATATAATAAAAGTAATAACAGGAGTTAGGAGATGTGGTAAGTCTAGTTTATTGGAAGTAATAAAAGAAGAATTATTAGAAAGTGGAATAGATGAAAAAGATATTATTTCTATAGATTTAGATAGTAGAAAGTATCGTAAAATAAAGACGGCAGATGAATTAGAATTAGTAATAGAAAACTTAATAGAACCAGATAATAATATTAAGTATTTATTTATAGATGAGATTCAGAATGTTAAAGACTTTGAAGAGGTTGTAAATGCATTTAGGACAGAAGGGGATTTTTCTATCTTTATAACTGGTTCAAACACATATTTATTAAGTGGAGAATTAGTAACAAAACTTACAGGACGTTATATCGAACTAGAAATGTATCCATTAAACTTTAGTGAATATATAGAGATGAAAAAATTTTTTTCAAAAAAAGTAAGCTCTAACTTACAAGAAGAACTTCACAATTATTTGTTAGAAGGTGGTTTTCCAAGAACTATTTTCATTGATGAATTTTCAGATAAAAGGATGTATGTTACATCAATAATAAAAGAAATATTTGAAAAAGATATTAAGCAAAGGGCAGCTATCCGGAATACAGAGGTATTTGATATTGTGCGAAATTTTGTTATTAATAATTATGGGGCTACTTTTAGTATCGAAAGTATCCATCGTGCATTAGTAGGAGAAGGAAGATCAGTAAAAAGAGATACGATAAGTAAATACATAGATGAATTAGTTAAATCTAAAATCTTATATTGTTGTGATAGATTTGATATGAAATCAAAAAAAATGCTCTCGGGCGAAAAAAAATATTATTTGGCAGATATCTCATTTTATTTTAGTACTAACACTGACAATAGAATAAATTATGGCCCAGCTCTAGAAAACCTAGTATATATTTATGCAAAAAGCAAAGGATATTCGGTGAGTGTTGGGAGAATAGGAAAACTCGAATGTGATTTTATTTTACGCAGTGCTAATAGTGTTGATATGGAGTATTTTTATGTTCAAATAGCTTACACAATAAATGAAAGTAAAGAAACTGAAGATAGAGAATTTAGACCTTTAGAACAAATTAGAGATAACTATACAAAATATGTATTTACAACTGATTATCTTCTTCAAAAAAGAAATGGTATTCGCCATGAAAATCTTTTAGAATTTATGAAAAAGGATAAAGATTTTTAATTGCAATATGTGTAAATATATGTTATATTTATATAAACACAAGGGATTAGCTTACGAATAAACGTAGTAGTATCGTCATTACGAAAGAATATTTTCCGGTGCTACTTTAAAAAGCGAGACTTGGTTGCTATGCAATCGGTCTCGCTTTTTTCTTTAATATCGACCAAAGCAATCAAGTTACTTTGTGAAAAAATTATAAAGAGAGGGCAAAGAGATGAAATATTTTTATCAAAAAGATAGTGAAGAAATATTAAATGAGTTGGAAACTAGTGATTCAGGGCTAAGTGATAATGAGGTGAAAAGCCGTCTAGAAAAGCATGGCTTAAACAAACTTCCTGAAGCTCCTCGTCCAAGTGCTTTTCAAATATTTTCAAATCAATTTAAAGACTTGATTGTGTTAATTTTAATAGTTGCAGCGGTTATTTCTGGATTTACAGGAGATCATGAGTCTTCAATAGTAATTATTATCGTGCTAATTATTAATGCGATACTTGGAACAACACAGACGCTTAATGCACAACGTTCGGTTGATAGCTTAAAACAACTATCAGTTCCAAAAGTTAAAGTAATTCGTAACGGAGTTAAACAAGAGATTAATTCTGAACAACTAACAGTTGGTGATATTATAGAGTTTGAAGCTGGAGATATGATAGTTGCGGATGCACGTATTATTGAAGCAAGTTCACTACAAGTTCAAGAATCTGCACTTACTGGAGAGAGCCATGCTGTAGATAAAACAATTGAAACAATAGATGATGAAGTAGTTGTTGGAGACCAAACAAATATGGTCTTTACAGGCTCACAAGTTACTTATGGTAAAGGTCGTGCAGTTGTAACTAGTATAGGAGTAGCGACAGAAATTGGTAAAATCTCGGAACTACTTAACAAGGCGACAACGAGCAAATCACCATTGCAAAAATCAATAGATGAGTTTTCTAAAAACCTATCTATCGGCATAATTGGTCTATGTATTGTAGTTTTCGGGCTTACATATATTAGTTCAAAAGATTTTGGTGGAGCGGCAATGTTTGCTATTGCACTTGCGGTTGCGGCCGTACCAGAAGCATTGGCATCTATTATAACAATAGTTGAGTCATTAGGTTCGCAAACTTTAGCGCAAGAAAATGCGATTATGAAAGATATTAACGCTGTAGAAACTTTAGGGTCAGTATCTATCATAGCCTCTGATAAAACAGGGACATTGACACAAAATAAAATGACGGTTGAAGATGTTTATGTAAATGATAAACTTTTAAAACCAGATGAACTTAGTTTGGAAGATAAAGCGAGTAAAATGTTAATAGATACGATGGTTCTTACTAATGATTCATTTATTAATGGGGACCAAAAAGTAGGAGATCCAACGGAGCTTGCCTTAGTAGAATTAGGAAGAAGATACGATATTATTGAGCAAGATTATAGAGAAAAACATCCACGAATTTCGGAATTACCATTTGATTCAGTTCGTAAATTTATGTCGACATTACAAATTGTTAGTGGCAAAAAAGTAGTGTTGACAAAAGGTGCAACAGATGAACTTCTTAAAAAATGTAGCCACATATTATTAAACGGTGATGTTCGAGGTATAACAAAAGAGGATATCGACCAAATATTAGCTCAAAACTATGACTTTGCAGAAGAAGGATTGCGTGTCCTTGGTTATGCTTTTAAAGTAACAGATAAAGAGCAACTAACTTTTGCTGATGAAAATAATTTAACATTCGTCGGTCTAACTTCAATGATAGACCCACCGCGTGTTGAATCAAAAGATGCAGTAGAAAAAGCGATAAAAGCAGGAATTAAACCTATTATGATAACTGGAGATCATGCTATAACAGCCCGTTCTATTGCTCGTAAAATAGGAATTTTCCAAGAGGGAGATATGGTTGTTGATGGTATAACTTTAGAAAATATGACCGACGAAGAACTTGCTCGTGATTTAGAGAAAATTTCGGTTTATGCACGTGTTGCACCTGAACACAAAATCCGTATTGTAAATGCATGGCAAGCAAAAGGTAAAATTGTTGGTATGAGTGGAGATGGTGTCAATGACGCACCAGCGCTGAAACAAGCAGACATTGGTATTGCCATGGGAATAACTGGTTCAGAAGTTTCGAAAGATGCTGCTGATATGATATTGACAGATGACAACTTTGCAACTATTGTAAAAGCAGTAACTGTTGGACGTAATATTTTTACAAATATAAAAAATGCAATTAAGTATCTTTTAACAGGGAATACCGGAGCAATCTTTGTAGTAATAGCGACAACATTATTAGCATTCTTTGATACAAAGTATGTTGTACCATTTGCAGCAATTCAATTGTTATTTATTAATTTAGTAACAGACTCATTGCCAGCTATTGCGATAGGGACAGAGCCAGGTACTGATGAAGTGTTAAAACAATCACCGCGTGATCCAAAAGAGCCAATTTTAACACGTTCAACATTTACAGCAATATTAATAGAAGCGGGGTTAATAGCTATTGCGGTGTTTATCGGATATTATATAGGTATAAATACAGGCGAAGGTTATGCAACAACATTTGCGTTCTTGGTATTATGTTTAGCAAGATTATTCAATGGTTTTAGCTGCAGAAGTGATTTGCCACTGACAAAAATAGGATTATTTACAAACAAAAATACAATTATCGCATTTTTAATTGGAATAGCTTTAGTAAGTGTAATAATCTTTATTCCAGCAATAGGTAGTATTTTCAAAGTAATGCCGCTAAGTGGAATTCAAATTTTAATTATAGTAGGCTTAGCTCTTGCGCCAACTGTCGTGGTACAAATTATTAAAATAATTAGAAATAGATAAATTCTCAAACGCACTCTAAAAGTTAGATAAAAAATCTAGTTTTTAGAGTGTGTTTTATAGCTATGTCATTGTAGAAGGTCAATTATTTACATTCGTTAGTATTTATTATATAAGTATTTTCTATTTAAAATAAATAAGAAGCGTAGAAAAATGCTTGTGTAAGAGTGCCATTTGTTAAAAGCTGAACACTTACACCTCTGTGGATAAGTTTTCTAAATCCCTTCTATTAAGAGGTTAATGTGATAACTATTTTTTGTCTGTAAATATAGAAGAAAGGGGAAAATAAGTTTATCAAAGTAATATAATAATACGCTGTTTATCATGGAATAATAGAAACAGGATTTCCTTAAAAAATATTACACAATATTTTATGTTGATTATATTTTGTATTTAATGATTTAAGGCCAAATTCTTAATAATAAAATTTATGTCTTGTTTTATTTTTATTTCTTCATTATCAAAACTTTACGCTTATTATTGAAAGAAAATAAATACTTAATATATTGTACGTAGTGGAAATATAGAACTTTCTAAAGCTAGGCCTAGCGATCATTGATAACTTTTATAAATTTCAAAATACTAAAAGAGATATTACTTATATCTAATAAAATATATTTATTTAACCACTATAATCCTTAAAAAAAAATAAAAAACAATATTATTTTTATAGAAAATCTAAAAAAATTAAATCTAAATAGTTGCATATACTAGTATTTTAAGATAAAATGGGAGTATATCACAATGCTAGAATAGGTGTGTTGTAATTTGTTATATTCTAAATTAATAAAATAATAAAGAAGGAGGTATTTTTTATAATGAAAGTACATAAGTTGATGAAGGTTATACTCTCGTTTTTAACAATACTTTTTATGTTAGGCTCGGGGAATAATAATCATACTTTAGCACAAGGTAATCAACAAGGGGGAAGGGATGTAACAGATGGAACTAAAATAAAAATTACCAATTTTAAAATTTTCCGTAGAGGTACTAGTGACGAAGTAAATACTCTTTCAACAAGGACAGGGTATGAACTTCAGTTTGATTGGGATGCTAGCGCCTATGGGACAACCTTAAAAAAAGGGGATTATTTTACAGTCAAGCTACCAGATGCGATGAACGTAGACGCATCACAAGCAAACAAGGAATTGGATATTAAAAATGAAGAAGATAAAGTCATAGCTAGAGCCGTGATAACAGGAGCTAATGGTGGCGGAGGTAATATCAAATTTACTTTTAGCGAGGTTGTTGATAATCTTGCTAATATTAAAGGGAATTTTAAAATGGCATTTGTCCTTAATGAAACTAAGGTTAAGCTAAATGAGAAGAATGTATTAACAGTTACTGTAGGAGTGACTAACCACCCAATAGTAGAGGGAGGAATTTTAATTAAACCTGCTGGGAAGCAAGATCCTACTGAAGAGTTAGGAAAATGGGCCTGGGATAAAGTCTTAAAAGATTTCTATGATGGTACTGATCGTCGGTACATAACAGATCCAGATGCTATAGCAGCAATAAAAAAAGGATCAACTAGATGGCTACTTCGAGTAAATGTCAAAGGGGCAAATTTAAAAAATGTTGTTGTTTCTGATAAATTACATGGAGATGAGCTAGGGTACGTCAAGATAATTCCGGGAACTTTTGTAATGTATGAAGGAGTTGCTAATGAAAATGGATCAGCGACCAAAATAAAAAATGAAAAAAATATCTCAGCGCAGGTCAACTTGGCGCCTGACAGAAAAAGCTTTACTTATAATCTAGGTAATACTGAAGGGAAGACATATTTCATAATATATTATACATCATTTCCAGAAGGATCTATGCTAAAAGTAACTAATAAAGCACAAATTACTCATGAGGATGGAAAATCAGCAGAAAAAACTGATAGATTTAAGGAAGCAATAGCTGGTGGTTTTGCAATTGGAGATAATGCGAGCAGGATTCTGATTACGAAAGTTGATGCTGATAATACAGCGATTAAGCTAGCTAAAGCGAAATTTAAGTTATATAATGAGAATAAACAACCAGTTTTAGGAACTGACGGGCAACCAATAGTGTTAGAAACTAATGATGGAGGAATAGCTCAATCTGAAAAATTAGTTGAGGGCACTTATTACTTAGAAGAAATACAAGCACCTGAGAACTATCTACTTCCAAAGGATGCTGGTAATAACACAGAAAACGAAGGGAAAGACAATTTCTACAAGGTTCAAGTAACGAAAGATGGTGCTCAGTTATTTATACCTAATAAATATGGTGGAACTTCAGTATCAGGAGAAAAAACTTGGAATGACAATAATGATCAGGATGGTAAACGCCCACCCAAAATAACAGTTATTCTGAAGAAAACAGTAGATGGACAAACAAGCGAAGTAAAACGCCAAGATGTTACTCCGAATTCTGAAGGCGAATGGAAATATGAGTTTACCAATCTACCATTATACGAGGATGGAAAACCAGTTGAATATAGTATAGATGAAGTTGATGTGCCAGGATATACAAAAGAAACAACAGCAACAGCAGCAACAAGAACAACAAATGACCCAGACTACAACTTGACGAACAAACATGAACCTGAAAAAAGAGCAATTGAAGGGCAAAAAATTTGGAACGACAATAACAACCAAGATGGGAAACGACCAACATCAATTAAGGTTAAGTTGTATAAAAAGGTTGGAAATAATAATCCAGAATATGTAACTGAAAAAGTAGTTACAGAAGGTGCTGATAAAGCTTGGAAGTGGAAATTTGAAAATCTTGACAAATACGAAAATAAACAAGAAATTCAGTACACAGTTGAAGAAGAAGTAACAAATGGGTACGCAGGTGTTGTAACAGGTTCAATGGCGGCAGGCTTTAAGATAACAAACAGTCGCACACCTGAAACAGTAAATATCTCAGGAGAAAAGACTTGGGAAGATAATAATAACCAAGACGGAAAGAGACCAGAATCAATAACAGTTAAGTTAATAAAACAAGTTGAAGGCGGACAACCTGAAGTAAAAGAAACAAAAGTAGTAAGAGAAGGCACTGATAAGAAGTGGAAATATGAATTCAATAATTTACCAAGATATGAAAATGGTAAATTAATCACTTACAGTATAGATGAGGAAGCAGTAACAGGTTATAAAAAAGAAGTAACAGGCTATAACTTGAAGAACTCATACACACCAGGAAAAACAAAAGTACAAGTAACAAAAGCTTGGGAAGACAAAGACAATCAAGATGGAAAAAGACCAGCAAGTGTAACAGTTAAGTTACTTGCAGATGGAGTAGAAGTACCTGGCAAAACGTTAACGTTAACAGCAACAAATAACTGGACAGGAAGCTTCACAGATCTTGATGAATATAAAGCCGGGAATAAAATAGTATATACAGTTAAAGAAGAAGAAGTAGGAAATGGCTATGATAGTAAGGTTATAGGAAGTCCGGAAGATGGCTTTAAGGTAATTAATACAAGACAAACTGAAAAAGTAAATGTTGAAGGGACTAAGACTTGGAACGATGCAGACAACCAAGATGGAAAACGTCCAACAGAAATTAAGATTAATCTGTTGAAAAATGGAACTGTAGTAGAAACGAAAACAGTTACAGAAAAAGACGGATGGAAATGGAAATTTGAAAATCTTGACAAGTATGCAAATGGAGAAGTAATCAACTACACAATTACAGAAGAAGCTGTAGAAAACGGATATACAAGTGAAATTACAAAATCAGGTGAAAATACTTTTACAGTAAAAAACACAAGAGAACCAGAAAAAACATTTGTAGAAGGAACAAAAACTTGGGACGATGCAAATAACCAAGATGGTAAACGTCCTACTAAGATTAAAGTAACTCTATACAAAAAACCTATCGTACTACCACGTGGAGAAGATGATGGTAGAATAAAAGTTGCTGAAAAAGAAGTAACACAAGCAGATGACTGGAAGTGGAAATTTGAAAATCTTGATAAATATGAAGCTGGACAACAAATAGAATACTTTGTTACAGAAGACCCAGTAGAAGGATACACAACAGAAATAAATAAAGTTGGAAAAGAAGATGGAAGAGTTGAGTTTAATATAGTAAACAAACACTTACCAGAAAAAGCAGTTGTATCAGGAACAAAAACATGGGTTGACAATAATGACCAAGCTGGCAAACGTCCAGGATCAATCAAAGTAATCTTAAACAAAACAGTTGATGGAAAAACAACAAAAGTAGCTGAGAAAGAAGTAACAGCAAAAGATAACTGGAACTATGCATTTAATGATTTACCAAAAT
>ERZ773063.1319-NODE-1319-length-14770-cov-4.771050_pt1 | contig 14770 bp, 8 predicted proteins | sample MGYA00580625_ERZ773063 | MGnify/ENA primary metagenome ERZ773063 (study PRJEB29015, sample SAMEA2738022) | human oral metagenome | biome: human oral; feature: human-associated habitat; material: dental | place: China | collected 2042 ...
ATACAAGTGTAGCGCCGTATACGGAACCGTACGTACGGTGCAATGAGAGGGTCGATGATAATCAAATAAATTGATTATCATCACTCTACTCTATTTATTTTAAAGAAAAATATTTTCTACATTTACGAAATTATAATTCCCTTTTGAATCACAAACTGATATCCTATAAATAGATGGATTTTAACTGTTTTTCAGCGCAAAAAGGCCGCTTTAATAGTCAAGATGAGGTGGAAAATGCAAGTTTCGTATAACAAGCTTTGGAAACTGTTAATTGATAAGAATATGAACAAAATGGAGCTTCGCAAGAAGGCGGGTTTAAGTACTGGCACAATGGCGAAGCTTGGAAAGAATGAAAGCGTGACAACGAAAGTTCTTGTAAAGATTTGTGAAGAACTGCAGTGTGATGTTGCTGACATCATGGAGATTATCCCTAATGCCGAGTCTGAGCAAAATGAGAAGGAGTGATGAGGAATCTCTATGTCTAAAAGAAACAAAACTAATAGCTATAATTTTATAGATCTGTTCGCGGGAGCGGGTGGCCTTTCAGAAGGCTTTCTCCAATCTGGGTTCAAGCCGGTTGCCCATGTGGAGATGGATGAATTTGCCGCAAGAACACTTGAAACAAGAAGTGCCTATTACTATTTAAAAGAAACAGGCAATATTGGGCTATATAAAAAGTATTTATCTGGTGCCATTGACAGGAGTGAGTTCATGCAGTTCATTCCAGCATCAATCACAAAGACAATTATCAACGAAACAATGTCGGATGAGAGCTTGCCGGGTATTTTCAGAACTATTGATGGGATAATGAAAATCCGTGGCATTGAAAAGATAGATGTAATTGTTGGTGGGCCACCGTGTCAGGCGTATTCTTTGGTTGGAAGGGCTCAAAGTAGCCATATGGAGATTCCTATGGCAGAAGACCCGCGTAACTATTTATACAAATTATATGCGAGATTTCTGAAACGCTATCAGCCAAGGATGTTTGTTTTTGAAAATGTTATAGGAATCGAATCAGCCAATGGCGGTGTGACTTGGAAGAACATTCAAAAACTTTTGAAACGTGTTGGATATGAAATTGAATGTAAAGAACAAAATGCAAGAAACTTCGGGATTCTACAAAACAGACGTCGGATGATTATTGTTGGATGGCTGAAAGAAAGTGGGCTAAAGTATCCGGATTTTTTGAAGATTGAAGCTAATGCGATTGTAAATGATCTCTTTAGAGACTTACCCAAACTATATCCAGGAGAAAGTGCAGACAAGTACTCTAAGGCTAAGCCCAGCAACTATGTAACGGAGTACGGAATCAGGACGGATGATGATGTTCTGACCCATCAGAACTGCCGTCCCAATATTGAGCGGGATATAAGCATTTATAAAAGGGCAGTGGAACTATGGAATAACGGCCATCAAAGGCTTAATTACAATGATTTACCTGAGGAACTAAAAACACATAAAAATAGGCGTTCGTTTACGGACAGATTTAAGGTTATTGAAGGGGATGAACCTTGTTGTCATACGATACTTGCCCATCTATCGAAGGATGGTCACTATTTCATTCACCCCGATATAAATCAGCATCGTTCAATCACAGTTCGTGAGGCCGCAAGGATACAGTCCTTCCCTGATAGCTACTTCTTTGAGGGGCCAAGGACATCTCAGTTTGTTCAAATAGGGAATGCAGTTCCTCCGCTCATGGCAAAAGGAATTGCAATGGGAATCTTTGAACAGCTATACAAAGGAGATTCAGATGGAAAGTAATCTGCTTCTTGAACAGTATAGTAGATATAAAAAGCTGGAACTTGAAGCTTCTCCGTTCCATTTCCTTTTGGATGCAAATATAGAACTGAACCCTCATCAGATAAATGCATTCTGTGCGGCCATCCAAGCACTGAAGACGGGTGGAATCATTTTAGCGGACGAGGTAGGACTTGGGAAGACTATAGAAGCGGGACTCGTATTAAAGTATGTTCTTGAATCAGGGAAAAAGAAAGTTCTTATTTCTTTGCCCGCATCTTTGCGCAAGCAGTGGGAATTAGAGCTTTACGATAAATTTGGATTAGAGTCAGTTATACTCGATCGAATGACAGTTGAGAAAGATTTCTATGGATGGAGCAAGCGCCTTAAGGATAATAAATCCGTTAGCATTGTGCTTACTTCGTATGACTATTCTTCGAAACTGATGAAAAGATTTCCCGAAGTAAAGTGGGACTTTTTAATAATAGATGAAGCTCACAATCTCAGAAATGTTTTCCATGGTACAAAGCGCGCAAAAAAACTATATGAGTTATCTCAAGGTATTCCTAAGATTCTTTTGACAGCTACACCATTGCAGAACTCGTTGACAGACCTTCACGGACTGGTTTCGTTTATTGACCCGAGGATTTTTGGGAGCGAGAAGGTTTTTAATAAACGATATATTGTAGGGCAGGATTATTCAGATTTAAAGCAGGAATTGATACCAGTTCTATACAGAACGCTTCTCAAAGATGTTGCGAAGTATATGAATTTCAAGAAAAGAACTTGTAAGACAGTTGACTTTACTCTTTCTGCTGATGAGATTGAGTTATATCAGCGAGTCAATGATTTCTTGAAACATGAGGTTTTATATTCGATTCCTACACAGAATAGGGGATTGATTATTCTTGTTATCAGAAAGCTTCTTGCCTCATCAAGCTTTGCCTTGATTGATACGTTTGAGATTTTAAAAAATAGATTGAACAAGTTGTATGAAGGGACAAAATCCGCAAACGCCCAAGAGGGTTTTGATTTGTTCTGGAGCTATGTGGAAGATGAAATTGATGAATCCGGATTTGATGAGATAGATGATGAAGAAACGATTATTCAAAAACAATTCATCCAGGAAGAGCTAAGAGAAGTTGAGACAATTATTGATGTTGCCAAGCGTATCAGGACGAACGCAAAAGTGACAGCACTCAAGAACGCCATTCAGATTGCCTTCGATTATCAGCGTGAGCAGAATATTTCTGAGAAAGTGGTAGTGTTTACAGAGTCGAAGCGTACACAAAAATATCTTGCGGATGAATTGCGGAAGAATGGTTTTCAAGAAGAGGATATTCTTCTCTTCAATGGTGACTTTGACGATGCCATGACAAAGGAGATTTATAGAACATGGCAAGTTAAAAACTTTGGAAATTCGAATTATGGTCGAAGCGTAGAGTATAAGCATGCTATTGTGGATTATTTCCGCAACAATGCAAGAATCTTGATTTGTACGGACGCGGGGTCAGAAGGTCTTAACTTACAGTTTTGCAATACGGTCATAAATTATGACCTGCCTTGGAATCCTATGAAGATTGAGCAGCGCATCGGCCGTTGTCATAGATATGGACAGGAACATGATGTAGTTGCAATAAATCTTCTGAACACACAGAACGCCGCAGATCAGCGTGTATATGATATCCTGTCGAGCAAATTTGAACTCTTTGAAGGTGTATTTGGAGCATCTGATATTGCTCTTGGAGCATTGGAATCCGGAACGAGCTTTGAGAAGATGGTCTTGCAGATTTATCAGACTTGCGACACAACAGCCGAGTTCAAAAAGGCGTTCGATAAGCTGGATAGGAAACTTAATGCAAAGAGAGATAAAAAGGCTAGAGAACTTCGGTCATTATTACTTACAGAGAGTAGCGATGCAAAAGAACAGGCACTTGATGAGACCAAATTAGAGATAGATAAGTATCTACGGGATGTTGAGTATTGGAATGACTTCGGCGAACCAGAAGTGGATGGAAATCTTCATTACTGGAAGATTGATAACTGGGGAGAACAGGTTATTGGCTCGCATGGCATATTATTCATCGGAGCATTCTGTGATTCAGTAAAGATGCTATTCCCTGTGCTTCTGCTTTGCGATGAGAATGGCGAGTATATTGATTTTGATGAGTCAGAACTTATTCCTGCTTTGGAAGCCATAGATGATATGGATGTCCGATACTTCAATCCTACGGAAGAGGAAATAACTCTATATCAGCGAATATATGACAATCTTACCGCAGAAATGGTGAAGAAGCATCAAGAGATGACGGAACCCATCAAAGCGTATAACAGAAAAAAGATTGAGAATTGGGAGCGCATCCAGATTGAGCAGATGATTGCCACATACCAGGAAATGGATGCAGAAATAGATGAACTAAAAGAACAAGAAAGAGAAGCAGATAATTTCTATGAGAAAATAGATATAAGAAAAAAGATTGATGAGAAAGCGGTTGCACTCGAAAAATATCAAGAATCTTTCCATGAACGAGGAACAGGATTCAAGGCGGAAGGTGAACGAGAGATAGAGGATTTTGAAAAACAGTTTGATATCAATCCGGTAATATTGGTGAATATCGTGCTGAAGTTTTAGGGAGATAATATTATGCAAAAATCAGGAAGATTAGAATTAAATTGGGTTGGCAAATTCGACGAAAAAAAACTGGAGCCCAGAATCTTAATTGAAGATAAGACCAAATCATTTGGAGATTTATCTAGTGAAAACATGTTAATTCATGGGGATAATTTGATTGCGTTGCAAGCATTGCAGCAAGAGTTTACAGGGAAGATTAAGTGTATATATATTGACCCTCCATACAATACAGGAAGCGCGTTCGAATATTATGATGACGGTTTAGAACATAGTGAGTGGCTTCAAATGATTTATCCAAGGATTCAGCTCTTGTACGAATTGTTAGCTGATGATGGATTTTTATGCTGTCACATAGATGATTCGGAAAGCCATTATTTGAAATGTGTTTTGGATGAGGTCTTTGGAAGAACAAATTATCTTACTTCATTTTATATTCAAGTTAGATATCCAAATAAAACTCTAGCAGAAGATAGTGATTATCAAAAGATAATTGAACAAGTGCTGATTTATGCAAAGGATCGATATAAGGCTAAAGTTAATAGACCTACAGAAGAATACTCAATTGAAAAGTTTATTTGGAGAGTTAAGGAACTAGCTCAAGGAACGGAGATAGAACTTGGGAATAAAAAAGTTATTATTTTTCATGTAGATGAATACGAAATAGTAAAAGAAGAGCCTTCCTACACAGGGCTAAAGGAAACTTGGGCTACTGGCTCATTGTCGAGGGTAAAAGCAAGTGCGGGAGAATTCTTTGAATTATACCTCGCTGCGAGGAAAGAGATTGATGGGCTAGGATGCTTATACAAAGTCTTTGGAATTGGAGAAGATGGTTTAGGCTATAGGTATATTTCTGGGCCGAAAAAAGCTACGGCGAACAAAGGAAAATTTTATTCTGGAATACCGCTTAATAGGCTTGATGAACTAAAGAGTGGCTCCAGTCTTAAATATAAACCAGTAAGTAATTTTTACGATTTTGCTGGTGCTTTTGGGAATTGTAGACTGGAAGGAGGCGTTGGATTCAAGGGGGGAAAAAAACCAGAGGCATTACTTAAAATGATACTTGAATATTTCTCTAATGAGGGAGATTGGGTGCTGGATTCATTTTTGGGTTCTGGGTCAACAATGGCCGTTGCTCATAAAATGAATCGAAAATGGATTGGCGTCGAATTAGGAGAACACGCTTATAGTCTATGTAAAACACGTATTGATAATGTTATCAACGGTGATAAAACTGGGATTTCAAAGGAAATAAAATGGCAAGGTGGTGGGGGCTATCACTTTTATGAACTCGCACCAAGTTTACTAGTAAAGAATGATAAATTACCAGTTTATCAAATCAACTCTGAATATACTTTTGAAATGCTATGTGAAGCAATATGCAAAATTGAGGGATTCCGATACAAACCGCAGGATGTGTTCCACGGTTATTCATCAGAGAAGCGATTTATTCATATCACTACAGAGTTTGTAAACGCAGGATACATTAAATCTTTAACAGCGCGTCTTGAAGAAGGCCAATCAATATTGATTTATGGAACGAAGATTCAGTCGGATATGGTTTTGCCTGAGAATGTTGAGGTAAAGAAAATACCAAAAGACCTTCTAGAGAAGTGTGATTTTGAAAGTGAGGTAAGATAAATGTCTGAAATAGTAAACAGAATCAAATACGCAATGAGCCTCAGAACTCCGCAAGAAGAGGCATTGTCTTATCTGGATGCTATAAGTTCACAGTGTGATTATAAGAAAGATGCCAAGGATACTATTGAATCTGTTGCATCTAAGAATTGTGAAAACCAAAGGACCGTAAAATCCACTTTTGATTTTCCGTCTTTTTGCTATGCAATGGCAACGGGTATCGGAAAAACACGACTAATGGGCGCAAGTATTTATTATCTTTACAAGACGAAAGGGTACAAACACTTCTTTATTCTTGCACCGGGAAATACCATTTACGATAAACTGCGCAAAGAATGCAATCCCAATCATCCAAAATATATTTTCAAAGGACTGGAATCAGAAATAGCCCGCCCGAAAGTTTATGACGGAGAGAACTATGATACATACCCGATACGAATGGAACAGGCAACTTTGTTTGTAGAAAAGACATCCGATATACAGATATTTATTTTCAATATTGGGAAGATTTTTAACAGTAAAACGGATACACAATTCAACTTCCATAAATTCAAAGAAACATTAGGGGCATCTTTCGCAGATGTTTTGGCACAGTTTGATGATCTAGTGATTTGCATGGATGAAGCGCATCGCTACTATGCGCCTGCTTCCATGAAAGCTATTAATTATTTGAATCCGGTGCTAGGGCTGGAGTTCACAGCAACACCTAAATCCACTTCAAATGTTATTTATTCATACGACTTAGCGCGTGGTGCTGTTGAAGGATATCTAAAAATTCCGGTGGTAATGGGCCGTTCTAACATGGCTGGCTATAGCCAAGATGATATCGAAGAAATGAAAATCAGGGATGGTCTTATGCTACATGAGCATAGAAAAGCTCTGTTAAGAGAATATTGCAGTGACAATGAGCTAGACTATGTTAAACCCATTGTACTAATTGCATGTAAGGATACAGAACATGCTAAAAAAATTCGTGGTTTGTTGGATAGTGATGACTTTCTCAAAGGCAAATACAAAGGAAAAGTAATAGAAATCCATTCAAAACAGACTGGAGAAGAGTCGGAAGAAAATATTAGATTGCTTCTTTCTATTGAAGATGCATCGAATCCTATAGAGATTGTATTGCATGTGTATAAATTAAAAGAGGGGTGGGATGTAAACAATCTATTTACTATCATTCCGCTAAATGCTGCCAAGAGTGATATCCTTGCGATGCAAACAATTGGCAGAGGCTTGAGACTTCCTTTCGATGAGCAGACCGGAAATGAAGATTTAGATACGCTTGATATCGTGGCGCATGACCATTATAGAGAACTTGTCGATGAGATAAAGAATAGCGATATCTTCCGTTATCGTGATCTAGACCAAGCAAATATTGAACCATCAGAATCAGTAGGAGTATCTTCATCAGTAGATGACGGCCAACTTACACTTTTTGATTCTGTTTTTACTGCATCTGGGATTAAGTCCTTTGCCGAAGTCAGCAACCCTAAAACACAGCGAGAAATATACGAGGAATATGTAAAGAACTTCGTGGCTATACAGAAAAAGAAAAAGTCTGAGGATGACCCTAATCAAGTCACTTTATTTGATGATCAGACTTTATTTGATATGCAGCTTGAGGCAAGTAATGCCGCTGAAACAGAAGGTATATATGCTGAAGCACAAGCTGCAGGCGTGTCATCCAAAGATTCTCAACCAAAGTCCCTTAGTCAGGACGAATTTGTCAAGAAAGTAACCGAGTATTCAGCGAAGGCAATATCTGTACCAAAGATTCTTGTGCAGACTACTTCAGAAGTGAAATTTAATCGATTTGAGATTAAACGTACGATTGCAGATTTTGAAGTGGCAATGGCAAAAATCGAACGATTCGATGCTATTAATCAGCAGCTTTTGACTCTTGTAGATGCACAAGTACTTGAGGTTAGTGATTCAATGAACACGCTGGCATGTATGCTGCTGGATTCAATAAGCGAACTGTCATATGAGGATGCGGATTTTGTTATTGATGTAGTCGAACAATATCTTTCGCAGATTCCAGGTGATGAGGATGAGAAGCGTAAAATTGTTCGCCGTTATGCATCGCTTATCGTATCTGATATGAGAAAGCAGATATATGAGCACATGGATAGAAAAACTCAGGATGTGCATATTGTTCAAAAGGATTTAATTCTATTCCGCAAGTTTGTGAAGAGTGTGAAGGAAGATGGACAAGTGAAATTTGATAAGCCTTTCTCAGACAAGAGCAATATCAAAAAATATCTTTTCACGGGTTATAAGAAATCTTATTATCCAGCAAATGGATTTGACAGTGACACTGAGCGTTTGTTCTCAATCATCTTAGAAGAAGACCCTGATGTAATCCGCTGGATAAAACCGCCACTTAACCAACTTGGTTTATTTTGGAGAGCTGGACAACAGTACAATCCAGACTTTCTAGTGGAAACGTCTACAGGTAAGTATATGGTAGAGGTAAAAGCCTCTAATGAAGTAACTTCCAAGGAGGTAGTTGCGAAAGCCCGTGAGGGAATTAAATGGTGCAAGTTTGCATCGACCGCAGACCCAGATAAAAAAACTTGGGAGTACAAGCTTATCTCTGATGACAACATAAAAATCGGAAATACCTGTAAGTATACGCTTGGTACAGCGCATGCTGTTAAGGAGGAAGAATAATGGCTGACAGATTAAAGTATTCAGAGGTCAGACAAAGAATCATAGATGATATAAGAACTGATCTTATTGGGCCTAGGGAGCCCAAGGAAGTCCTTACGGAGAATCCACGTTTTGCCTATTTAGTAGGTATGCTTGATGTGCAACATGATGATGACTTTTCAAGTGCCGGTGAGCAGGAAGTAGATGCTGACATGACTTTTGAGGATGGGGAGGATTTCACCGCGGGCGAAGACGATGACAATGAGCCGATTTCTACAACGCACTTCCAACTTCCATCATCCATCGGTATTAGTTTCTACATTCATGATGATACAGATAGCATCAACCTTGATATATCGTGGGGTGATTACGTTAAGTCGTCCGAAAAGTATATAGGCAAAGATGAGAAAGAGCATAGTCGGGCGATATATACTCGTCAGCCAATGAAAGAAACGATACAAGTTGTTTTTTCTGAATTTAGCAGAACAAAGGATTATCAATTGGTTTCTGATTCTAATGTTCATGTCCATGTTTCTAGAATCAATCTAAAAGGCGAATACTCTCTTGTGACAGCATATGTAGTAAATAAGAGAAATAATCCGGCAAGTGACTTGGAAGCAATTATGTTCCAAGTTGAAATAAGTGCGTCTGCTGTTGATGGAGCTGCTGTGTTTGTTGCAGAGCATATCTGCAGGGGAATAGTAGCATCAGAAGAGCTTTATTTCGAAAAACGTCCAATTATGGGAAGAGGACGTGGTTGTGCTGCTGTGTGGGATGCTCCAATAGATGGAAGAAGCACTTGCATAAAATCGGCATTTATCCCTGAATATGAATTTCCTGGAGTCAGTGCAGCTTTAGATGGTTTTGATGCTAATTATTTTTCCACATTCCTGATGTCTGTTAAGTCAAAAAAGGTCGAAACGATCGAAAAACTTAATACGCTTGCAGATTCTTATGAGAATTGGATAAATAGCACGTTGCTTGGCAATGAAAGAATGAAGGATTCTGAATTCCAAAATAGCATTGGGAACATGGTCGTAGAGCGTTGCCTAGAGGCATTAAAGCGCATTCGTGAGGGGATTCATATTATCGAAGCAGATGATATCTCGTATGAGGCTTTCTGCTTTATGAATCGAGTTATCTTTTTGCAGAACAGCATTAAGAAATATGCAAAGAAACACGGTGAAGGGAAGAACTGCAGTTTCCAGGATTTTATCAATCCTAAAGACAAGGATAATAGTTTTGGATGGCGCCCGTTTCAGATCGCATTTATTCTAATGAATCTTGCGGGAATAGTTGACCCAAAACATAGGGACCGTGAAGTGGTAGATTTACTTTACTTCCCAACTGGAGGCGGTAAAACGGAAGCTTATTTAGGCTTGATTGCTTTTGTTATTGCAAACAGAAGACTTAGAGCCACAAATGATAGTGAGTACAATTATGATGGTGGCGTAACGGTTATGCTTCGCTATACGCTTCGCTTACTTACAACACAGCAAAGAGATCGAATTACCAAGATGGTGATAGCCGCTGAACTCATTAGAAGACAGGCATATCCACAGTATGGCAAGGAGCTTATTAGCATTGGCTTCTGGGTCGGCGGAAAAGTGACTCCAAATAAATTCAAAGAGTTTAATGAAAAACCGGAAAATCCGCAGGAAGCAAAAACAGCAAGGAATCATGTTTACAAACAACTTCTTACATGCCCGTTTTGTGGAACTCCATTGAAGGATGAGAACTTTAATATTGATGTGGACAGACAGTCCATAGAAATATATTGCTCTGACAAGGACTGTGAGTTTTATAGATACAAAAATGACCGAATCCCTATTCCTGTATATCTTGTGGATGAAGAAATCTACGGTAAGTGCCCTACAATTATTCTATCTACTGTTGATAAGTTTGCAGGTCTTCCATGGGATGTGAGAACAAATTCTTTGTTTGGTAGAGTAAATAGAAAATGCAGTCGTGATGGTTATGTGGCGATTGGCGAAGATCATAAGAAGCATAATAAAACGGACACTTTGCCTACATCATCAATAACAGAAATCCGACCATTCCTCCCGCCAGAGTTAATAATTCAGGACGAGTTACATCTCATCACGGGGCCTCTTGGGACGGTATACGGAGCTTATGAAACTATTATCGAGGAAATGTGTACTCATGATGGAATAAAGCCTAAATATGTTGTTTCGACTGCTACTATTAAGAACGCTGAGGCGCAAACAAAATGCTTATATGCTAGAAATAATACAACGCAGTTTCCGCCTAACGGATTTGAAATAGGAGACAGTTTCTTTATTCGAGAAATACCGATTGAAGATGACCCTTTTAGAAAATATGTTGGAGTTTGTGCGCCCGGGCAATCAGTCAAGACTGCTTTGCTACGTGTATATGCAATCATTTTAGAATCTGCATACAAATATTCAGTGGACGAAGAACTGAAAGACTTCATCGATCCATATTATACGTTGGTTGGATATTACAACAGTATACGAGAACTTGGAGGCGCAGTAAGACTATTACAAGACGACATTCCTAAGAGGATGAAGTTGATTCAAAAGCGATTTGGAATGGAAAAAAGAAGACCTCTATATCGCAATGTAGAGATTACATCTCGTATGTCGTCCTACATGATTCCTGAAAAGTTGAACCAACTTGAAGCTGCATATGGTTCAAAAGACTGCTTGGATACCGCTATAGCGACAAACATGATTGCTGTAGGCATGGATGTAGATCGCCTTGGTTTGATGGTCGTTACCGGGCAGCCAAAGCAGAATTCTGAATACATTCAGGCAACAAGCCGTATAGGAAGAGCTTTCCCTGGCTTAGTAGTTACTCTGTATAACGCATATAGGCCACGAGATTTATCTCACTATGAGAATTTTACAGGATATCACTCACAGTTATACAGATTCGTGGAAGGAACGACAGCTACGCCATTTTCTGCGAGGGCAAGGGATAGAGTATTACATGCGCTAATTATATCGGCAATAAGATTAACAATTCCTAATATGGCTAACAATAAAGATGCAGCAGATATTGCTTCCCTGACTAGGGAAGAGATTGATTCGACTAAAAGGCTCATAATAGAGCGATTAAACATCATAAAACCCTCGGTAAAGGCGGATGCTGAGGAGGAAATTGATAGATTCATAGATTGGTGGAAGTTAAGAGCAGCTCAAACAAAACCATTATCCTATTATGTGGTAAAGACAGATAAGTATAACAGATTGATGAATGACTATAACAAGCCACATGAGGATGAGGAAAAACCTACTTTGCGCTCTATGCGTGAGGTTGAAAGTTCCGCCAATATGTTCTACTACACGGAGGATTGATATGGCTTTTGATAATAATAAGCTGGGTGAATTACGTCCGAATCAGATAATCACAACATTTGGACCAGGGTCAGTTGTTGATGCGGTAAAAGACTCAGTGACGATATTGGATATATCCTACTGGAAGCAGAAAGGGCAGAAAATAATAGATGGAAGACTTGCATCATATTTAGGAGTCGATTGCTTTTATATGCCTAAGACAAGCTTTGCTGGAGATGTGCCGGTTGTAACTTTCCCATACTGGCACGTTTGCTCAAAATGTGGCCATTTGTTTGATGCAAGAGCAAATTTTAATCTAGATAAATATCTAAAATACGGTGTTACATGCCCTGAATGTCATAAACAGGCATATCCTTCTCGTTTTATAACTATTTGCGAAGATGGTCATATGTCAGACTTCCCGTGGAAGTGGTGGGTGCATAGAGGAGATTCGAGCTGCAATGGCACTCTTAAGATGTATTCAATAGGCAATGATTCTACACTCGCTGATATGTGGGTTGAATGCACTTGTGGGGCTAAGCGCAGTATGAGCGGAGCAACGCAGAAAGAGAATTTTGAAGGGCTTACATGTTCAGGCCATCATCCATTCAGACCAACTGTGAAAAATCAGAAATGCAGTAAACCAATTATTCCATCTCAAAGAGGTGCCTCAAATGTTTACTTTGCGGTTAGTAGAAGTGCTATTTCAATACCACCTTGGATTAATCCTCTCTACAACTTAATTGATGAACACTTCCGCGATATCGAGTTACTTAAGGAAATGATGGGCGATGAAGGAATTACAAAGATTTATGAAAAGTTCTTTTCGGCATATTCAAGAAGCGATTTTGACGAAGCTCTTGAAAGAAGAATGAATAACATTAAAGAGTTTACGGAAATTAAACAAATGGAGTACAACGCCATTACCCATCACAGTGACCCTGCTTATGAATCCAACAAGAAACATTTTAAGGCAGAAGAAGACCCGCTACCTAGTTATCTGAAAAAATGCTTCAGTCGAATCATACGTATAACTAGACTAAGAGAAGTTCGAGTTTTGCTAGGATTTACTCGGGTAGAGGCACCTGATCCCGATGCAGATGAACAACCGAATGTCGTTGAATTAAGTAAAGGTAAGCAGGAGCGATGGCTTCCAGCAGCAGAGGTAAATGGTGAGGGAATCTTTATTGAATTCAATAAAGAGACGTTAGCAGAATGGCTAGGTCATCCGTCAGTAAAATCTTTGTCACAAAAGTATGCTGATTCATACCGTGAATTCTGCGAATCAAAGAATTGGACTATAAAGGTGATTAGAGATGCTGTGTATGTGCTAATGCATACATTTGCGCATCTAATGATAAAGCAGATGTCAATGTCATCTGGGTATTCTTCATCGGCAATAAGAGAGAGGATATACTTTGGGGAAAACATGACAGGCATTCTTTTATATACAGGAAGTTCAGATAAAGAAGGTTCACTCGGCGGCTTAGTGGAGCTTGGAAGCGTAGAGCATATTACAGAACTAATGAGGGATGCTTTCCAAGAAGCGTTGGTATGCACGAATGACCCGGAATGTATGAGCACCCTGCCAGCAGGTAAGAATTCAAATGGTGCAGCATGTCATTCCTGTTGCATGATATCGGAAACAGCATGTGAGAATGGAAACAGAATGCTTGATAGGGGACTTGTTGTTCCTATTCCAGAGCGTGAGGAATGTTCGTACTTCAAAGAATTAGTGGGTGAGTTATGTCAGGTGGAAATATAAATAAAGAACTTTTCTTTAGCACACTAAAGAGCGATTTAGCAAACGGAACGAATAATTCGACGTCTATGCTTAAGCGCAGCTTTCTAGGATTGTCTGATGATAATTACGAGAGCATTGTTGAGCTTGTTTTAGATGCAATTAATAAGCAAGAGGCGGATAAGGTGTCCCTTGTTGCTACGACACCGCCATCATTTTCTATTAGCGCTAAAACGACTATGAATGCTGTTCAATCGATGATAAATGAAGCCGAGCGCAACATACTAATTACAGGATATTCTTTGTCATCTTATTTCGCTGACTTGGTCGACACTATTGTATCAAAAAGCCAACAGGGAGTTTTCGTGAAGTTCTTTGTTAATGATATCGAGAATCAGTCGGGTTTTGACAAGATACTTCGATATCGGGGACGCTTCTTAAAGGTGTATAACTATAAGCAGGAAGATGACAAAATGGCCGCCCTACATGCTAAGGTGATTTCAGTCGATCAAGAGAAAACATTGATTACCTCAGCTAATTTGTCATACCATGGCCAACAAGGAAATATAGAGCTTGGCACACTTATAGAATCAAAGGATATAGCCAAACAAATTGACGATATATTTACTAAACTAATATTCTCAAAAGTATTCTATGAGCTGGATTAGTCCAGCTCATCTTTATTATAGGAAACGAAGTTTCCTATAAAAACCATACGCTAAGCGTATGAGAAGGGAAAAGCTTAAGCGATGAAAAAAGCCTCCGTATATAATTGAATAAGGCTGACAACCGAAATTCAAAATATAAGGAGGAGATATCAATGGCAACAAAGCCAAATGACGATTCAAGTCTATCACATACGAGATGGAACTGTAAGTATCATATTGTGTTCATACCAAAGTATAGAAACACATGCAATGAGAGATCATATACATATGTTGGTGAAGATACCACCAAAGATAGCAGTATCAAGTTTCATGGGATACTTGAAAGGTAAATCATCGTTGATGATATTTGAAAAACATGCAAATTTAAAATATAAATACGGCA
>ERZ773063.1322-NODE-1322-length-14745-cov-2.952485_pt1 | contig 14745 bp, 12 predicted proteins | sample MGYA00580625_ERZ773063 | MGnify/ENA primary metagenome ERZ773063 (study PRJEB29015, sample SAMEA2738022) | human oral metagenome | biome: human oral; feature: human-associated habitat; material: dental | place: China | collected 2042 ...
GATATCGCTCATGGGGCAGCCGACGCACTTGGGGTTGCGGGCAGTGCAGGTTTCTCGCCCAAAGTGAATCCACTCTTCGTTGACGTCTTTCCAGAGTTCGTGGGGGAGAAGCGCGAGCAGGTCTTTCTCGGCAGCCAGCGGCGTAGAAGCCGAGCTCAGGCGCATGCGTTTGGAGATTCTGTATACGTGCGTGTCCACCGCGATGCCGTCGACCACGTCAAACATCTTGTTGAGCACGATGTTAGCGGTCTTTCGCCCAACGCCCGGGAGCGTGACCAGGTCTTCCATGGTGCCCGGCACTTCTCCGCCGTACTCCGTCAGCAGAATCTGCGCCGTCTCCACGCAATGCTTGGCTTTAGCACGCCAGAAACCAATGGTATGGATGACCTCCCCGACCTCAACAGCATTTGCTGCCGCCATGGAAGGCGCGTCTGGCCAACGGCGGAACAGCTCGGGTGTGACTTTATTTACCGCGGCGTCAGTAGTTTGTGCCGAAAGCATAACGCTGATGAGCAGGGTAAACGCGTCGTGGTAATCCAGCGCGCTCTGGACGCTTGGATAGAGCTCGTGCATGCGTCGGCACAGCTCGATGCCGCGTTCAACTTTGACCTTCTTTGATTCTCTGGGCATGACCTCTCCTTAGTGCTCCTCTATGTGTACCCAGTATGTAGTTACGTTATCACGTGGGTCGAGAATAGCAAAATAGCAGCATAACGACTACAATAACAGCCCAATTGAAAAGTTATCAAACCTTGCGCTTCGATTGCGTCCAAGCGCGCCGGTCGCGGCAAGTGCACGGCGTGGCCGCACGACGCGCCTCGTCCAGCAAGGTTTGGTGTAACCCGTATGCGTTTGCATGTGGGTTTAGCGGCATGGCGGGAGACTGTGTGTTTATCAATAGAGTTGCAGCTCAACTACTGAGCGCGCCCGAGCTAGAGAAGCTGAAGCGAGAGCTTTCGCGTGGATCAGACGCCACACTGTCCCTCTCGCAAAGCGCTCGTCCGCTGATGTTAGCTGCACTTTGGGCGCAAAATCCCCGCCCATGCTTGCTGGTTGTCGCGGGCGAGGATGCCGCGGACCGTACGGCGCGCTCACTTGCAGCGTGGCTGGGAAATGACGCCGTGCTGCGCTATCCCAACCGCAAGGATCGTCCCTGGTCGGATACCACGCCAGACGACGCCCTTATTGGAGCTAGGTGCCGTGCCATCGCCAAGCTTTCCGCTGGCGAGAAGGTCATTGTAGTTGCAAGTGCTCATGCGCTGATGCGCAGAGTTCCCCCTGTTGGTTCGGGCTATTTTCTTCCTGCAACGTTTACCGTTGGCGACGACGTTCCCTTTGAGGACGTGGCCTCACTGCTCGTTGGCATGGGATACGCCGATACAGGCGAGGTAGATGCTCCTGGAATCTTTCACATTCACGGCGATACGGTTGATATCTTCCCAGCCCAAGCTACAAGTCCTGTACGCATTGAGTTCTTCGGAGACGAGATTGACCGTATCAGGCGCATGGTGGCAGCAACCGGACAGACTATCGGTGCCATTGATGAGGTTACCGTTGCCCCAGCTAGAGAGCTTGCGTTTACCAAAGAGACCATTCGCCGCGCAGAAGAGGCGCTCTATACGCGTGCGCAAGAAAACTCTGCACTCGCTGCTGACCTGGAGCTTATTCAGCGTGGAGCTCAGGCACCTGCGATTGAGCGTTATCTGCCCGTGCTGTACGGAGGCTCTGCCAGCCCGCTTGAGCACATCTCTTCAAAGACGCTGGTAGTTCTTGCGGAGCCACGTTCGCTATTTGATGACTGTCAGCGTGCCTTTGACGAAATTTCTGCATCCGCAACAGCATCAAAAGTGAAACTAGATGGTCTGTATACAGATCCCAAGGCCATGGACTTTGGCTCGCAGCAGCGCTTGTCCTTCTCGTCACTTCTACGTACGGGAGCTGCGGTAACGTCGGAGCTCTCTGTGGTGCAGCCGTCTATTGCAGGCTCGGACACAAAGCTTTTGGGTCGCGTGAGGCAGCTGGTGCAAGACCGCGATGCCGTGGTATTTGCGGTTCCAGATCGTGCGGCGCGAGAGCACCTCGGATGAGTCCATTCCGTTTGAGGAGTCGCTGGGTACGGCGCTTGAAAACGAGCCTGATCAAAACGGTGCTTACGCGCCACTTAAGCGTGGTCGCGTCACGTTTACCGATGCACCTGTTCCCGCCGGAATCATTATCCCTACAGCTAATCTAGCAGTGCTTTCTGTCTCGGACTTGACGGCCAGAAGCGCGCGCAACAAGAAGCGCTCTAAACGCATTGACCCCACAACGGTGACGTTCCCGTTTAAGCCGGGCGATTACGTTGTTCACGCAACGCACGGTATTGCGCACTTTACAGCTATTGTGCGTCAAGAAGTTGCAGATAGAGAGCGTGATTACTTCCTGCTTGAGTATGCCAATGACGATAAACTCTATGTGCCCCTGGAGCAGGTTGACCGCATCACGCGCTATGTGGGACCCGACGGCAACAATCCGCGTCTTACCAGGCTTAACACGGCGGATTGGTCACGCGCTACTAACAAGGCAAGAAAGTCCGCCAAGAAACTGGCGTTTGACCTGGTAGACCTTTACACGCGCCGCGCTTCAGTGCCGGGTTACGCGTTCTCACTGGATACTCCTGCTCAGGAAGAGATGGAGTCTAGCTTCCCGTATCAGCTGACACCAGATCAAGAAAGCGCAGTTGCAGACATTAAGCTGGACATGGAAGCGCGCAAGCCAATGGATCGTCTGCTTTGCGGCGACGTGGGCTTTGGCAAGACAGAGGTGGCGCTTAGAGCTGCATTTAAGGCGTGCCAAGATGCTCGTCAGGTTATGATTTTGTGCCCAACTACCATCTTGGCTCAGCAGCACTACGAGACGTTTTTCTCGCGATTTGCTCCGTTTGATTTGAAGGTAAGCGTGCTTTCGCGTTTTGTTACGCCTGCTCAGCAGAAAAAAGCGCTTGAGGGATTTGCAGACGGAACCGTAGATGTGCTGGTAGGAACTCATAGGTTGCTCTCAGCTGACGTCAATCCGCACGACTTAGGCTTGGTTATCATCGACGAAGAGCAGCGCTTTGGCGTACAGCACAAAGAGCAGCTCAAAAATATGCGCGAGCAGGTAGACGTGCTGACCCTCTCGGCAACGCCAATTCCGCGCACCATGCAGATGGCCATGAGTGGCGTTCGTGACATGAGCCTGATTCTGACGCCACCGCCTGGCAGAAAGCCTGTTCAGGTAATGGTGGGCGAGTACAACCCGGATCTTGTTTCCGCAGCTATTAGAAGTGAGCTGGAACGAGAAGGACAGGTGTACTACGTGTCCAACCGCGTGACCACTATTGATGAGGCGGTGGCTCGCGTGGAGGAAGCTGCGCCGGAGGCTCGCGTGGGCGTGGCTCACGGTCAGATGAGCGCTCGTGAGGTAGAAAACGTCATGCTTGCCTTCCAGGAGCACGAGATTGACGTTTTGGTGGCCACCACCATCATTGAGTCTGGCATTGACAACTCGCACACTAACACGTTGATTATTGAGGATTCACAGCGCCTGGGACTGGCTCAGTTGTACCAGCTCAAGGGACGTGTTGGTCGCGGTAGGCAGCAGGCATACGCGTACTTTATGTTCCCCGCAGAGTTGCCGCTGACGGAAGAGGCAACTGAGCGTCTGACTGCAATCAATGAGTTTCAGGATTTGGGCAGTGGTATGCGTATTGCCATGCGTGACTTGGAGATTAGAGGTGCGGGCTCCCTTATGGGCGCTGAGCAGCACGGAAACCTTTCCAGCGTTGGCTTTGACCTCTTTACACAGATGCTGGGCGAGGCAGTTGCTGAGGCTCGCGGTGAGTCCGCTGAGTTGGAACAAGCTGAAGTTACCATCAATCTACCTGCAGATTTCTATCTTGATGAGGACTATCTGCCAGAGGTTGATCGACGCGTTCTGGTGTACCGTCGTCTTGCCGCAGCTACAGAGCTTTCCGATGTGGATGCCCTGCAGCAAGATACCGAGAATAGCTTTGGCGCCCTGCCGCTTGCAGGTAAGAACTTGTTTGATCGTGCCCGCGTGCGCATCCGCGCGCAGCGTTTGGGCACAATGTCAGTGAGCCTGACAAATGGTCGCCTGGTATATCTGGGCGTAGAAATTCCTCGCGAACAAGCCCTCAAGTTGAAGGGCCGCGGTGCTATTGTGTATCCAAAGACGCATAAACTGGCGTATCCGTTCCACCGAAATGAAGAGCAGCTGATGCCCGCCGCTCTGGGAGTTCTTGAAGAGCTTGGTGGCGACGACGAGGTTGAGGAGTAAATATGAGCCAAACAGCAGTTCAGACGTCACAGAACGCCGCAAGCTCCGTGCAGAACGCCGCGAGCGCCCTGGACACGATCTTTGCCGCGCCACACCTCAGGTGGGGTGTTATTGGCTGCGGAGTCATTGCAAACCAGATGGCAGAGGCACTGGCTTCAGTTGGTAGAACCATTGACGGTGTAGCTAACAGGACACAGGAAAAGGCCGTCGCATTTGCACAAAAACACCACGTCAAGCGTGTGTATGACAGCATCGACGATCTTCTCGCCAGCGATGAGATTGACGCGGTGTATCTGACCACGCCTCACAACACACACATCATCTACCTGCGCAAAGCACTTCAGGCGGGCAAGCATGTGCTGTGCGAGAAGTCCATTACGCTCAACTCGGCTGAGCTGCTTGAGGCCGAAGAACTTGCATGTCAAAACGGTGTTCAGCTCATGGACGCCTGCACCATTTTGCACATGCCACTCTACAAAGAGCTGGTTAGCCGCATGGAGGCTGGCGAGTTTGGTCCAGTCAACCTGATTCAGGAGAATTTTGGCAGCTACAAAGAGTTCGACATGGAGAATCGCTTCTTCAATCCCAAGCTTGCGGGCGGCGCGCTTCTGGACATTGGCGTCTATTCGCTGACGCTAGCCCGTCTTTTCTTGAAGAGCCAGCCTCATGACGTGCTCTCCATGATGAATCCGGCCCCTACTGGCGTTGATCAGACGGACGGCATTTTGCTCAGAAACGCCGAGGGTCAGATGGTTGTCCTGGCGTTGACGCTTCACTCCAAGCAGCCAAAACGAGCTATGATTTCCGCTGATAAAGCCTTCATTGAGATTATGGAGTACCCACGCGCCGACGTTGCCACAATTACGTGGACTGACGACGGCAAACAGGAGCAAGTCCAGGTGGGTCGCACGGCTAATGCGCTGGCATACGTGCTGGCAGATCTAGAGGCCGCTGTTTCAGGAGACGCTTCTGCTCAGGCGCAGCTTGAGGTCTCAAAGGACGTTATGGAGCTCATGACCGGCTTGCGCAACGACTGGAATTTCCTGTACCCTGAGGAGCAATAAACTACATGACATCTGACGAGAAAATCTCCCAGCTAGCAGCCGCAGTTGATGAAGAAACAAAGGCTCGTCCTGGTGCACCGCAGACACACCCGGAGTTCGACCGTCTGGTTAGAACCATCTGGCGTCTTCGCCAGGAGGACGGCTGTCCTTGGGATAAGGAACAGACGCATCAGTCCATCTCAAAGAACATGATTGAGGAGGCTTACGAGGCGGTCGAGGCAATTGCTGAGGGTTCCCCCGAACATCTTGAGGAAGAGCTTGGCGACGTGCTTGAGCAGGTAGTTCTCCACTCGCAGATTGAGGCGGACAGCGGTGCCAGTGCGGGCAGTGGGGAGCGAGACCGCGCAGCGGGCTTCGACATCGACGACGTATGCCGAGCGCTCAACCAGAAGCTGGTACGGAGACATCCGCACGTATTTGGTCCAGAAGCGGGTTCTACGTCGTCGGTCGCGGCCGTCTTGGACGTGTGGGAGAGCGTTAAAGCTGAGGAGCGCGCCAGTGCAGAAGATACCGTGCACACCGAGGGTCTTCTCGACTCGGTTCCACAGTCTCTACCTGCGCTCATGCAGGCCCAGAAGATCTCAAAGCGTGCCGCAAAGATGGGCTTTGAGTGGGCGTCTGTTGATGACGTGTGGGACAAGGTTGCCGAGGAACGCTCGGAGTTTGACGCTGAAGCTCCAGGTACCCAGCAGAAAACGGACGAATTTGGTGACATCTTGTTTGCGCTGATAAATGTTGCTCGCTGGGAAGACGTTGACGCGGAAGAAGCGCTGATGAGCGCCTGCAGGAAGTTTCGCGCCCGCTGGTCGTACATGGAGAAAGCCGCTGCTGAAAGGGGTTTCTCGCTTGACGAGAAGCCCGAGCTTCAAGAAGATTTGTGGCAAGAAGCTAAACGTCATCTTGATGCGTAAGCAGGCTGCACAGATTGCAGCGAAGACGTGCGACTTACCGCAAAGCTTACGACTTGCCGTGGAGCGACGACTTCTATTCGGTGAAACGATGAAATTCCAAACTGAGGCAGGGCTATCGGCGCTGCCTCTGCCATAATAAAGATGTTGCAATTTGTTGCGACGCATCACCAAACAAACCAGAAATGAGATCCGTGATGAGTCAAGACACCACTAAAAAGAGTGGTACAAAAAGAAAAACAACGCCCACCAAGCGTTCCGTTGAACCTCTTAAAGAGACTACTGCGGAGCATGCCTCTGGTGCTCTCAAAATATTTTCAACTAAAAAATCCGAGAAACCCCAGGTGGACAGGAAACTTGAATCTGATCAGAAGCAAGAGCGAGGCCAGAGACCAGAACGAAATCAGAAGGTCGAAAGAGGACAGAAGACTGAAAGAGTCAAAAAACCGCAGTTCAGCGTAGCTTCTCTAGTAGAGCTTAAAGATAATGCACTTGATTTTGCGCGCAATCATACCAAGCTTGTTGTTTTTCTCGGCGTTGTGATCTTCCTGCTTGTGGGTCTGTATCCACCAATTCGTGGCTACTACCACGCTGTTCGCGAGCACGATGAGTTGCTGCTAAATCAGCAGAAGCTGGAGGAAGATCAAAAACGTCTTGAGGCAGAGGTTAACAGTCTACAAACAAAATCTGGTATTGAAGATGAGGCCCATAAGCGGGGTTTAGTTTCTGGTGGCGAGGAATCTGCACGGGTAGAAGGTCTTGATAAAAAGAAGGATGAGAATACCGTTCAGCATCCTGACTATCCGTGGTACATCAAGGTTGGGGATTTTATTTTTGGTTTCTCGGCAGGCAATTCCGGCAATACTGAGGCTCCTAAGAGCGCAAACTCTGACGATTCTACATCTGCACCAGCTCCTGGAGAGTCTCATGAGCAGAAGAACTCTGGAGAAGGCGGATCTTCTGAGGGATCTGGCGCCGACAATTCAAAGTCTGATAGTGGGAACTCACACTAATGCTTCTGGCTGCAATTGATATTGGAACCGTAACTGCTCGACTTGCGCTTGCGCAGGTAGAGGACGGTCGCGTCATTCGCATGGCCAAATACACCGAGATTGTCAATTTGGGTGAGGGTGTTGATAAGGCAAAGCGCCTGCTACCTGAGGCAATTCATCGTTGCGTTGGTTGCGTTTCTTCCTATGTTGATCACGCGAGAAAAGAGGGCGCTGATGCGGTTGTGTGCACACTCACAAGCGCTGCTCGCGATGCAGAAAATGCTCCTGACCTGGGAATGGGTCTAGCCTCGCTGGGGCTTGAGCCCATGATTATTCCAGGTGAGATTGAAGGCGCGCTCACTTTTTTGGGTGTCTCTCACGATTTTGAGAATCATCGCATTCTTGTTGCCGACAGCGGCGGTGGTTCAACTGAGCTGGTTGTTGGCACGCTGGCGGGCCAGCCTGCAGCCCAAGGCGCAGGCCAGCAGCTTGAGGGGCAGCAGCTCGACATCAACTTTGTCGAGTCCGTTGAGCTTGGCTGCAGACGTCTGACCGAGCGCTTTAATCTGTCTTCGGATCACCCATCAGCTGAGGACATTGATGGAGCTCACAAAATGGCGGCTCAGATGATGTCTGAGGCTATTGGGCGAGCTCAGCAGCAGTGTGCAGCTCCAGAGCTTCTGGTTGGTGTTGGAGGAACCGCAACCAGCCTCATTGCTGTTAGGGATCATCTTGACCCGTACGACCCGTCAAAAGTGCATCTCAACCACATCTCGCTTGATGAGGTGTTGCAGATAGAGGGGCTTCTCGCCAGCAAAACGCTAAAGGAGCGAGAAGACATAACGGGACTTCAGGCAAAACGTGCACCCGTTATGCTTGCGGGAACTATTTTGCTTTCCGAATTGATGAAAAATTCAGGCTTTAAACACCTGGTAATAAGCGAGAGTGACCTGCTCTTTGGCCTGGTGATAACTGCTTCTGCCGTTTACCAGGGAAAGTGGTCGCCTGTGATTTGGAAGCCAATTTTGCGCCCGCTGAATTAAAAGTAGTGGCATAATAGCTAAACATATCCGGGGGCGTGGCGGAATTGGCAGACGCAGGGGACTTAAAATCCCTCGACTTCGGTCTTGCGGGTTCGAGTCCCGCCGCCCCTACCACTTTTGTTGCAGAATAAATAGTGTTCTAGCTGTGTATTTATAGAAAATATTTAAGTATTAGGCATTATTGAGCGTGAAGAGTGCATAGCTTTTGACCTGGTAAAACTTAACTTGCTAGTCAGCTTATGGGACAAAATTTAGTTTGATATATAAAAGTTCTATTAAATAAAGTTTATAATGTAGAAATATAGTAAGAAAGGTGGTTATTATGGCACGTAAAAATAGCTATGTAGCTTCCTTTCTTGGGAGCTCAAGAGAGAAAAGTAGGCTTACACAGAAAGAAGTTTCTGCTAAAACTGGTATTCCGCTCGGCACAATTAGGCGTTGGGAGCAAGGCCAAAATGATCCTGATTTAAACTCCCTTATCCAGCTTGTTAAACTCTACGGTGTTTCCTTAGATTCAATTCTTGAAATAGGAGTTGCTGGAGACAATAGCGTTAATTGCAATCGTAACTCTAGAATGACGTCTGTTTCACTTTTAAGTAGAATTACTGCTACCGCTTCTATTGAGGTGATAAATTCTGATGAAACTTACGATATTCCAGCAGATATCTATGAAAGGTTTCCTCAAGCTTTTTTATTAAAAGTAGAAGATGACTCTATGAATCGTGTATTGCCTAATGGTTGCTATGCACTTATTAATCCCTGTCAGCAAGCTTCGAAGCTTATGAAGGCATATGCAGTGTGCATGAATGGCTTTGGAGCAACCATTAAGCGCGTGAAGCCGCTATCTAATGGATACGAGCTTATACCAGACAGTGTGGATCCTACTTATAGATCTCGAATATTTGACTTCAATGAGATTGATGCACAGTCTGTCTCCATTATTGGTGAGGTTATATGGTATTTAGTGCTTTTTGGATTTGAGATTTAAGGAGGGAAGAAAACTCTATTAATATTACAAAATTATTAAGTAAGTTATTGATTTTTGGTATTTTGCTTTACATGTACGTACATGACATTTATATTATTGGCAGTGATACGTCTCAGGGACTCTACGGAGCTGAGACCAAAAAGCGGCTGCCATCGTGTAGCCGCTTTTTTCTTAAGGAGAAGACATGGATAAACCATTTCTGTCTATCGAAAAACAGATAGAACTCTTAAATTCTAGAGGCGTCAGAACTGATGAAGATACGTATAAATTATTGTTATCCGAGGGGTACTATTCGCTTGTAAACGGCTATAAGGACCCCTTTATCGACAAAGAAGAAACACTGAATACAGGTAGTGATGTGTATAAAAATGGCACTTACTTCGACCACTTGTATCAACTGTTTTTGTTCGATAGGGAATTGCGTGGTATTACATTTCACTATTTAACTAAAGTAGAAGTGATGGCTAGGACTATCTGTTGCTACACATTTTGTGAGAACCATCAAGAGCCAACACCTTATTTGATAAAGACAAACTTTACTGATCCTGACAGTTACCTATTTGGTAGAACAAAATTTAATGATGGCTATAGCAAGCTTGCAGATGCAATCAATAGAATTTTATATGGTAAGTGCCAATTTGAATTTATTAAGCATTACAAAGAGAACCACGATGAAGTGCCTTTGTGGGTAATTATTAATGCTATGACCTTTGGAAATATTGAACATTTTTACGATTTGATGAAACCAGAGGAACAGAATAAAGTCTGTACAAGAATTATTGAAGTAATTGGACACAGACCAAATCAGAGTTTTATGTCTAGAAAAGATTTGCAAATAAAGTTAAATAGACTTGTAAAAATTAGGAATATTTGCGCCCACGATGAACGCCTTTATTGCGCTCAAGTTGGAAGGAATAAAACAACCTTTGCCGAGTGCCTAGACATATTGATTTCTCTTCTTTCAAAAGAAGATATTAGGGAATTTGCTATTGATGTTGCTCGATTGATTATTGAGTACAACGTGAAATACGAAGTCTTAATAAATGTCTTTTCTGATTGCGGTTTATTAGACTTTGCTTCGACCTGGATAAAATACGACAAAGAAGATTAAAGCAGGCAGACAACGTGTTAGAGCTGACATTGGTCAAGACCGTTATGGCGGGATGCAATGGCTATAAACTCATGTCGCCAAAGACGTACACGAACGATAGGTATATCTCACCACATGTCCTGGTTGCTGAGTATCTAAAGACAATCAAGCATCCGAGTGACCCTGTGATAGCTAACAAATATAGTTATAGAGAAGGCTCCAATAAGTGTGTTAGACACGGGACTGGGTATACTCAAGGGCACGAACTCGCACAAGTCAGCACACTCAATATATATCACAGCTTTGCAGCAGTGTGTCAATGATGACATTGAGATTGTCAAGATAGCTAGGATGCTTGGACACATTCAAGTATGAACTCAAAGTACAGTATTTTGTTCGATTTAAAGCAGAAGACATCAAGCCAGAATTCGACACAATAATTAAGAGAAAAAAATTAGTTTAACTATTCATTTTCACCTATGTTAAAAGAAGTGTCCGTGAGTGTTTACAGGTAAAAGAAAACCTCGCTTGTGGTAGGCTAAGAGTTACTAATTGATTTTTATTTTATGGGGTTAAAGGCAATTACTAGAAAAATCGAGTTTGATTCCAATCTCTTTATATTCAGCTTTCAGTTCTTCTGGAGCAGAGTCTTTGACGCCATTCTCGTCAAAGAAGTGTTCCCTAACATAGTCTGGACCATATTCATCGCATAGTGCCATAGAGACCGGCATATCAGGCAAGTGTGTCATCATTAAACCTCCAGTCAAATAGTGTTTCATGATTTTTCTTATTATAGATTCGTGGCAGAGTGCGCTCAAAAGTTAAGCTTTTATTTTTCTAGTAATGGAGTGAGTTCTTGCTCAGCTTTTTCAGTGGGACCATCCCAAGTGAAATACTCAGGGTAAATTTTAAAATACTTCCTTTTGCGTATGATAGCGATCTGCTCATCATTTGGGAGTCCCATTAGAATTGCCAAATCCATTAATCTTGTGAACTTGTCCCCATATTTTTTTAACAATTTAACATGTTCACGAGCAAAAGAGTTGCTACCCCTCATTAAAGAATCAAAAGAGATATCAAGTGAGTCACAGAGCATATCGTAGTCAATTACCACGAGAAACCTCTTTACTACAGCAATGCTGATTTTGCTATTCAATCCAAGCAAGTATTTTTATAAAAATAATTATATTCTGCAATGTCGACCAGCAAAAGTTATTTCCATACCTATTCTGTTCTCTTTCAGAAACTTGTATACTACTTGTCTTGTACCTAACGTATGCATGACTAATTTCTAACTCACTTCGGAGGACCTATGTCATTTGAGACAGTAGTTTTTCCGGTTTTAGTTTCTGAAGATACGGCTACTGAGTCACTATCTCCGCAGGTCAGAGGTGGGCTCAATACGTCGTCCGCTACACCTCTTCATGTTCAGCTGTCAGATTTGATGCGCGTCAAAATTCTGTCAAAAGACTGGAAGACGGGAACGTATATTCCGTCTGAGGCAGAATTTATGGCGCAGTATGGCGTGAGCAGGGGAACCATCAGAAAAGCTATTCAATCCCTGGTCAAAGAGGGTTTGCTGCTTACTCAAAAGGGCCGAGCAACACAGGTTATTTCTAACACTGTTCGTCATGCAGCAGGAAATACCGTGCTTTCATTTGCTGCGGCGCTCAGAGATGGCGGCTTTGAATATCAAACTGAAGTCCTTTTTAAGCAGGTAGTTCCTGCAGATCAAGCTGTTGCCGAGCATCTAGAGATTCCCATCGGCTCTGACGTGCTCTTTTTGCGTCGCGTCAGGAGTGTCTCGGATAGGCCCGTGGTGTGCCAAGAATCGTGGTCTAACCTGCTTGTTTGTCCACAGCTTGAAGAAGCAGACTTTGAGAATGAGTCGCTCTTTGACGCTGTTGAAAGAACCTCTCAAAAAGAGATTGCACGTTCTCGTATGCGCTATCAGTCGCAAATTGCAGGCAAAGACCATGCCGATTACCTGCAGTGTTCTCCTAATGAGGCTTTGCTTGTACTTGAGCAGGTAATTGAGCTGTCCGACGGCAATTGCATTGAGTGGAGTCAGACTTGGCTTGCCCCACATCAGAGTGTCGTTGGTGTATCTGAGCAGGTAGATGGATCTATTGGGCCTCTGGATATTTCTTCTGTTCGCCAGTCAGAGCATGTAGATTCGTCGCTGACTTCTGCAGAAATAGGCTCTGATCAGCGCAAACAGCTTGAGCTCCACTTGCGTCACGAGGCTCTGGCAGTGCGACGAGGCATCATCGAGCTGGCACATCACTACAGCTCAACGCCATTCCACATTGGCGGCGCATGTTCCGTGGCAGACATTGTCTCCGTGCTTTTGAGCAAGGTCATGCAAGTAGGAAACAGGGATTGTGAATGGGAACTTAGAGACCGCTTGATTCTCTCCAAGGCTCATACATCTCTGGCACTGTTCCCAGCTCTTTTACGTGCAGGAATGATTTCCCATGAGGATATTGACCGCGGAGTCTTTGGACCCGATGCTGTCCTCTTTAAGCATCCTCTGCGAGATCCTCAGCGCGGTTTTGAAATCTCTGGTGGCAGCCTTGGCATGGGCTTGGGCTATGCCGCTGGCCTGGGGTTAAGCCTTCGCAGAAAAGATCTTCCTTCTCGCGTTTTTTGTATTTTGGGCGACGGCGAGTGTGACGAGGGTTCCATTTGGGAGAGCGCGGCGTTTATCGGCCACAACCAGCTCTCCAACGTGACGGTCATTGTTGACCAGAACCGCATGCAGCTGGACGGCCCTTGCGCGTCCATTTTGGACACTGGTTCAATTGCAAGAAAGTTTGATGCGTTTGGTTTTGAGTCTGTCGAGGTAGACGGGCATGATGTGCTTGCACTGTACGACGCATTAAAGCAGCAAACTTCCAGGCCTCGTGCGATTATCGCGCATACCATCAAGGGCAAGGGACTTTCATTTGCCGAGAATAACGTCTCGTTCCACGACGCGTGCGTGACGGACGACCTCTATGAGCAGGCATTGCTTGATTTGAAAGTCGCAGAGGAGGCATGCTCATGCTAGATATATCTTTGCAGCCAGCGTGCATTTCGGCTGAAGAGTCGCAGATGCTTGCGGGTATGAATACAAAAGAAGTGTTCGGCTGGGTTATGGGTAAGCTTGCCGAGGATGACGAGCTGCTAACTGTTGCCGTTGCCGACTATGGTCGCCGTTTGAACCTGGAGCGCTTCCGAGAGCTTCGACCAGACGGCTACATCCAGTGCGGAATTGCAGAGCAAAACCTTATTGAAGTGGCATCTGCCTGCGCAAATGAAGACTTTCACGTCTTTGCGCCGTGCTACGCTACGTTTGTGACCTCTCGAACGCTGGATCAGATTCGCGTCAACCTTGGCATGATGAAGTCGCCCGTGGTGCTTGTAGGTGTTGCTGCTGGCTGCGAATCTGCAGCTACGGGACCATCTCACATGGCTGTGGAGGACATTGCGGTCACCAGGACCATCCCGGAGCTTTCCGTATTCAGTCCAGTCGATAACGCTCAGCTTGCGGCCACGCTCATGGAGCTTGCAAAGCATCCTCGACCAGCTTACGTGCGTATGACCTCATGCGATGGCGTCAATCTACATCCAGATGGTTACGTTTTTAATGCGTCCGGTGTCGAGAAACTCTTTGAGTCGGCTTGCGCGGTGGACACGGTAAGCGTAGACGGCGTGGCGGTCACCGAAGCAGCGCACGTCATTCAGCCAAGACGTGTGACCGTACTTGCAACGGGTGTGATAACCAGCCGAGTTATCGAGGCAGCTCAGCGAGCGGCAGAGCAGATTGCCGTTCCCGTCCGGACGAACATCGAGATCTACGGAGTATCGATCCTCAAGCCGCTTGGCGCTTCTCTGACGGAAATCTGTCAGAACTCTGACGTGATTATTACCGTCGAGGAGCACAGTGTTTTGGGTGGGTTTGGCAGTGCAGTTGTCGAGCAGGTCAGCGCTTTAGGTGCATGTCCGCAGGTAATTCGTGTAGGTACGCCCGATAAATACCTTGAGGCAGACGTTCACCACAACATTCTTGCGCGCGCTGGACTGTCGGTTGAGGGTCTACAAGAGGTTCTTCTCGCCAATTGCTAAATAAAGGCCCAAAAAGATAGGGACTAAAAAGACCTAAAAAACAAAAACCCAAGGGAGCGTGCACTGCCTTGGGATTTGCGTTCTATGGTGCCCCCAACGGGAATCGAACCCGTATTGCCGCCTTGAAAGGGCGATGTCCTAACCGTTAGACGATGGGGACGCGAAGAAAAAGTATAGCAAAGATGCTGCAGATTTCTAGGGCTAAACGAAGCGATTTTGGGCTTTCATCTATT
>ERZ773063.1323-NODE-1323-length-14741-cov-10.788370_pt1 | contig 14741 bp, 13 predicted proteins | sample MGYA00580625_ERZ773063 | MGnify/ENA primary metagenome ERZ773063 (study PRJEB29015, sample SAMEA2738022) | human oral metagenome | biome: human oral; feature: human-associated habitat; material: dental | place: China | collected 2042 ...
GAGCGCTTGCATGGCATGCAAGAGGTCAGCGGTTCGATCCCGCTTACCTCCACCAAATAAAAAAGCACACACCATAAAAGGTATGTGCTTTTTTATTTTCAATTCTAGATAAACCAACAAATAGGCTTCAATAGAAAGTATTTTCTTTCAAACTCTGAAACAAATCAGAATATTGACCAATATAACATCATCTTTCTGCCATCAGACACAAATCCGAGCCGAAAATATATTCTCAAACCGGATACATGACTTTATTCCCAACTTATCCAGCCTGACAGCCACAATATAATGATGGCAATACCAAAAACAATACGGTAATAGGCAAAAGGAATATAATTTTTCTTAGAAACAAACCTCAGCAACGCTTTTACCGCCACCAAGCCTGAAACAAAGGCAGCAACAAAGCCAATCAAAATCAAACCGATATCATGTAACGTGAAAAATTGGTAATGTTTCAGAATATCATAAGCTGTTGCGGCAACCATCATCGGCACAGCCAAGAAAAACGAGAATTCTGTCGCTGTTTTCCGTTCGATGCCCCAAAGCATTCCGCCCATAATCGTACTGCCTGAACGGGACGTTCCCGGAATCAAGGCAAACACTTGAGCAATACCGATCATCAACGCATCAACCGGGCGGAGTGCATCAACATCAATTTTTTTAGGCACCGTATAGCTTTGACGTTTTTCTACCCACAAAATAAAAAAACCGCCCAGAACCAGCATGACTGCAACACTCAAGGGATTAAACAGATACTCTTTGATTTGTTTGCTGAACAATAACCCCATCACGGCAGCCGGCATAAAAGCGACGGCAAGATTGAGGACGAATCGGTTGGCTTTTTTGTCTTTACCCAAACCATGCAACACACCGGCAAAACGCTGACGGTATTCAAACACCACGGCCAAAACTGCACCAAGTTGGATAGCAATTTCAAAAACCTTATGGTTGCTGTGAAAACCGACCAAGTTACCAAACACAATCAGATGACCGGTACTGGAAATAGGCAGGAATTCGGTAAAACCTTCTACCAAACCCATCATCAGGGCTTTCAGGACAATCATAAAATCCATTGCTTGGTTTCTTTCAGGTGTATGAGGGATAAGGTTATTTTTGCGTAGAACGGTTTGACGGTTTGCGTTCTATCCTGACTTTGTCAACCAATTCTTTAATGGTATGGATTCCACCATCAAAGCCATTATTGAAGATTACGCGGTATTTTCCACCGACAATAACGGTTGGCGTGCTGTCAATACCATATTGTTCCGTCAGTTTCTGCATTTTTAATGCGGCGGCAGCGGCCTCGGGAGAATCATAGACGCGCATCAGTTTTTTACCGTCAAAGCCTTTTTGAGACAAAGCCCATTTTCCGGCGGCCGCCCTGTCTTCCAAATGAACCTTCTGTTCGTAAACTGCTTTAAACACAGCAGGGTTTGCCTGATATTTCAAACCTGACAAATTGACGGCTGCTGCCATTCTGGCCAATCCGAGCATTTCAGGTTGCCAAACTACATGCTCCGTCCGCAGATAAGTATCAGACGGCAATGCCTTGCCCAATTTCAATAACAAAGGATCGAAATGATGGCAATGTACGCAAAAATAGCCGAAAAATTCTAAAATTTCGATTTTGTCAGATTTTTCCTGAGGAATGGGCTTATTCAGAACAGTATAATCTTCCCCCTCCGTCAGGGCAGATGCCTGCGCAGACAAGACTACCGACAACAGCAACGGCAAAAGGTGTTTAATTCTCATGGTTATTTGCCCTCAATCGAACGGATTAGGCTGGCGACCCCATGTTTTTTCAACTCGGCCTGCATTTTTTTCACCGCATCGGCAGACATATTATTACTTTGTACCCGGTAGAGCATTTTACTTCCCGCCTGGTAACCGACCACTTTGGAAGAAATACCCAATATAGCTAACTTGGCACGCTGCTCTTCTGCGCCCTGACGATTAGCATACGCTCCCATTTGCAGGTAATTCGTTGCCTCCTCCTTAACGGAAGTTTTCAATTTTTGCACTTCTCTTGCAGCTTCGCTGCGTGCTTTCTCAATACTTCCGCTGTTAAGGATTTGCTCCGGTGTCGGCTTGGGTTCGGTTTTGCCTTTCCCTGCCTTTTTCTCTTCTTTTACCGCTTTTTTCTCTACTTTTTCAGAAGGTTTTACCGCTTGTTTTTTTGGCGTTCCCGCATCTTTCTTCGATACCTCTTCCCTAACCTCTCTTACATGCTCTTCCGACTGCCCTGCTTTCTTGCGTATATTCCGCTCTTTCGGCTCTTCCTGTTCCGGCTCGTCTGTTTGTTCAGCAACCTCAGTGACTTTATCGGCAACAGCCTGTTTATCGATGGTTTTTTCCCCATCTGTTGATTCCATTGTTTTAGCGCCATCCGGTTCGGTCAACACATTATGATCGGTCGGATCTGGCTGCAAGTCCTCTTCAGGCTGGTTTTTCGGCTTCAGGATTTCTGTTTCTGCCGGTTGTTTCGACAAAAACGGATTCTTAAACGCATTTTGACCCGTTTGATTTAAATAAAACAAAATACCGGCGATAATGACTGTTGCCAGTATCAGACCGAAGAAGAAACCGGACAGACCTTTTCCGGATTGAGAAAATTTGTTCATAAACATACCTTAATGTATTTCAGACGGCATTAACACCGTTTGCGCACGGACAGATATTCTAACAATATTGCCATATTTGAGCAAAATCTGACCCGATACCCTTTCACAAAGCACGACGGAAGCTGACGGCTTTCATAACATGGCTTCTGCCGACTTCTTCGTCGCCTGCCAAATCCGCCAACGTACGCGCCACGCGCATGATGCGGTGGAAACTGCGGGCGGAGAGGGAGAGTTTTTCCAACAGACCGCCCAAGGCTTCCTGCGCTTCTTTTTGGATGCGTGCGGACGTGTCGAGTTCACTGACGCTCAAGGCGGCATTCACTTTGCCCTGCCGCGCGTATTGTTTGTCGCGGGCGGCGATCACGCGCGCCAACACGACGGCGCTGCTTTCCCCCGCTTCCTGCTGCATCAGTTCGGCGGCGGACAGGCTGGGGACTTCGATGGTCAAATCGATGCGGTCGAGCAGCGGGCCGGAAATTTTACTGCGGTAACGCGCGACGCTTTCGGGCGTGCAGCGGCAGGGTTTGACGGGATGCCCGAGATAACCGCAAGGACACGGGTTCATGGCGGCGACAAGCTGGAATTTGGCGGGATAGACGGCTTGGCGCGCCGCGCGGGAAATGTGGATTTCGCCGTTTTCCAAAGGTTCGCGCAAAACTTCCAAAACTTTGCGGTCAAACTCGGGCAGTTCGTCCAAAAATAAAACGCCGTGATGAGCCAATGAAATCTCGCCCGGACGCGGGTCGGAACCGCCGCCGACCATGGCTGCCGAACTGGCGCTGTGGTGCGGGCTGCGGAAAGGACGGTGGCTGTCGAGTTGTTGCTGATGATTGGGCAGGAGCGAACGCAACGCCCATACTTCGACCAATTCGTCTTCGGTCAAAGGCGGCAGAATACCGGGCAGCCGTTGGGAAAGCATGGACTTGCCCGTTCCCGGCGGGCCCATCATCAAGAGGCTGTGTCCGCCCGCAGCGGCGATTTCCAAAGCAAGGCGGGCGGTGTGCTGACCTTTGACATCGATGAGGTCGGGCAGTTTGGCGTTTTCAGACGACCTCTGCGGGACTTGGCAGTCGGTTTGCGCCAAGGGTTCGATGCCGTTCAAATGGGCGGCGACTTCACCTAAAGAACGCGCGCCGTAAACGGTAATGCCGCGCATCACGGCGGCTTGTTCTGCGTTTTCTTGCGGCAAGACGAAAGAACGCCCCGCCTGCATGCCTTGCCACGCCATCGCCAACGCGCCGCGCACGGGACGCAACATACCGGAAAGCGCCAATTCGCCGGCAAACTCGTATTGCGCGAGCTTTTCGGGTGCGATTTGTCCGGATGCGGCAAGGATGCCCAGCGCAATCGGCAGGTCGAAACGTCCCGATTCTTTGGGCAGGTCGGCGGGGGCGAGGTTGACGGTGATTTTTTTGGCAGGGAAGTCGAAACCGCTTTGGATGATGGCGGCTCGTACGCGGTCGCGGCTTTCTTTGACTTCGGTGTCGGGCAATCCGACGATATTGAAATGAGGCAGGCCGTTGGCAAGGTGGGCTTCCACTTCGACCAACGGCGCATTCATGCCGCTCAAGGCGCGGCTGTAAACCAAGGCAAGCGACATGTTTCAGACGACCTTATTCGCCGGCTTCGGTTTGCTGTTTGATTTCTTTGACGGCTTCTTCGGCTGCGGCTTCGGCAGCTTCCAATGCAGTCTGCTCAGGCTCTTGCGCGGCTTCGAGTTTTGCCAGACGCTCTTCCAGCTCGACCAGTTTGGTGCGGGTTTTAATCAAAACCTGCTGCTGGATGTCGAATTCTTCGCGCGTAACCAAATCCATACGGTTGAACGCGCTGCCGAGCATGGCTTTGACGTTTTTCTCCATGTCTTTGGCGGGGCTGTTGGCGATGGTTTCGCTGATTTTTGCGCTGACTTCTTCAAAGAGTTGTTTGCCGAACATAATCCGTATCCTTTATATCAGAATATATAAAATCCAAGCGTATTGTATAAGGAAAAAGGTCGTCTGAAAACGGGCATTCTGCTGTCGCGCCTTTTCCCTTCCAAACATCGCCCGCGTGTAGCAAATGCCCGCAAAATCACTCAATCTTGCGGGCATTTTTGAAACGGCTTTTGCCGTATGTTTCGATATTCGGCGTATTTTAACGCTCGACGCGGGCATCAAAAATCGGCAGCCACCACGCACCGCCGGTAAAGCCTTTGCACGAGCCGGTGGTGTGTTCCTCGCTGCGGACGAAGCTCTTGCCGTCCCACACCGCCGCACTGCTTGTCCAGCAGTCGCCTATGCCGCGGCCTTTGAAGCTGCCGCTGAGGGTGGCTGTTTTCTCGTCGAATCCGCCGTGCCCTCCGTATACCATCGGCGGCAGCACTTGTTCGATTTTGGTCAGCTCTTTATCGGCAATGGCATAGTAGCCGCTGGTTTGATAAGCACCGCCGATACAGATGGCCGAAATCAAAACCTGACGATCGTTGAGCGGATGGACATACAGGCTGCGGTTCCAACCCATTTGCTCTTTATTATGCAGGGCAGGACAGTAATTATCGTCGCCTTCGGAAACGCGGTTGCTGTTGCGCAGCAGCTTCATGACGGCGCTATGGCGCGGTGTGTCTTGTTCCAGTATATCGCCTGCTGTTTTCGGTACGGCAACGGAGCGGATGACGGGTTTGGGCTGCGGGCTGAGGACTGCCTGACTGCTGTTGCCTTTACGTATCAGCGCGGAAGGCGTATTCAGACGACCTTGGAATTCGTCCGCTTTCAACATTGCCGCCGCCGCGCCTTTGTCGGACAAGTGCCATTCATATTTTCCCGCGCGGATGCTGATTTTGCTTTCTTTTTTCAATGCTTCGAGCAAGGCGTTGGTTTGCGCGCTGCTCAATTTGCCTGTGCCTTTTTTATTCAACGCCAATTTGCCCAGTGATTTGCCGTTCAGCATCAATTCGCTGCGGGCTGCCACACGGGCGAGTTGACGCTCATCGTCGTTAAACGGCAGCAGGGAAACTTCGCCGGCAACGGCGGCGTTCGCCCCCGCTTTTCGGGTAAACAAGATGGAAACCGGCGTTTCTGTTTCGTCCGCCTGATATCCGGCAAGACGGCATGTGCCGGTATTGTCGCAAGCGATGTCCCAGTCTTGGTAATTTTGATAAAAGCCTTGTGGCGGAGCGGCCAGTGCGGTGGCGGGCAAAACAGCCAGCAGCCATTTTTTCATGATGTATTCCTTCAGTTTTATTTTATAGTGGATTAAATTTAAATCAGGACAAGGCGACGAAGCCGCAGACAGTACAGATAGTACGGCAAGGCGAGGTAACGCCGTACTGGTTTAAAGTTAATCCACTATATTGGTGGACGGGTAAAAGACGGCGCAGCAAGGAAACACAGCGCCACGCTGCTTTTTTTGTAAAACATATGATGCGTCGTTTGCCAAAAAGTTTTTGACTCGGGACGGCAAAGGTCGTCTGAAACTCCCTTTCAGACGACCTTTATGCTTTTTATACGCCTGCGGCTGCTTTCAATGCGGCTGCTTTGTCGGTTCGCTCCCAAGTAAATTCGGGCTCTTCGCGACCAAAGTGTCCGTATGCGGCGGATTTGCTGTAAATCGGGCGCAAGAGGTCGAGCATTTGGACGATGCCTTTGGGGCGCAGGTCGAAATGTTCGCGAACTAAGGCAATCAGTTTTTCTTCGCTGATTTTGCCTGTGCCGAAGGTATCGATGGAAATCGAAGTCGGTTCGGCAACGCCGATGGCGTAGGAAACCTGAATCTGACATTGGGTCGCCAAGCCTGCGGCGACGATGTTTTTCGCAACATAACGGCAGGCGTAGGCAGCGGAACGGTCGACTTTGGACGGGTCTTTGCCGGAGAATGCGCCGCCGCCGTGCGGAGCTGCGCCGCCGTAGGTATCGACGATGATTTTGCGTCCGGTCAGACCGCAGTCGCCTTGCGGGCCGCCGATGACGAAGCGACCGGTCGGGTTGATCAGGTATTTGGTTTCGGCAGTCAGCATTTCGGGCGGCAGAACCGGTTTGATAATCTGCTCAATAACGGCTTTGCTCAATTCTTCATGACTGATTGCAGGGTCGTGCTGGGTGGACAGGACGACGGTGTCGATGCGTTTTACTTTGCCGGTTTCGCTGTCGTAAACCACGGTCAGTTGGGCTTTGGCATCAGGACGCAGCCAAGGCAGGCGGCCGTCTTTGCGCAATTCGCTTTGGCGCTGCATCAGGCGGTGGCTGTAATAGATGGCAAACGGCATCAGGGTAGGGGTTTCGTCGCAGGCATAGCCGAACATCAAACCTTGGTCGCCCGCGCCTTGGTTCAGGTCGATGCCTTCGCCTTCGTTCACGCCTTGGGCGATGTCCGGAGATTGTTGGTCGTAGTACACGCCGACCGCGCAGCCGTTGGCGTCAAAGCCCAACTCGGACGAGTTGTAGCCGATGCGTTTGATGGTTTCGCGTGCGACTTTGATGTAGTCCACATGGGCGGTGGTGGTGATTTCGCCCGCTAACACGCACAAACCGGTGTTTACCAGAGTTTCCGCCGCGACGCGCGCTTTGGGGTCTTGCGCCAAAACCGCATCCAAAATCGCATCGGACACTTGGTCGGCTACTTTGTCCGGATGGCCTTCGGAAACCGATTCGGAAGTAAACAGATATTCGCTCATTTCAATATTTTCCTTCAAAAACAAGCCGTCTGCTTTCAGACGACCTGTTGTTTCATCATATATCCCACAACGGAAATCATAACAAAATTTCCACCTGCGCTCCATCCAAATGATAAATATTCCCACTTGGATAAAACGATTCGGAATCCTGCCTGTACAGAACATACGGGCAAAAAAATTCCCGCATCAAGCGGGGGGATTTGAATTGCCCTCTCGGACCACATCGGCTTTGCAGCCGTCCACCTTACCTTTCCATCTGAAAAGCAGGTTGGCATGGAATTCCCAACTCTTAATGCAGCGCGGATGTTAGCAGAAAAGCCCTGTCCCCGCAAGCCGCGCGCCCTTGCGTTTTACGTTACAATACGTCGTCTGAAAACACCCGAACACCCTATCATGCACCTGCCCTCCGCCATTCCCGCCCTTGCCGCCGCCCTCGCCCTTACCCTGCCCTTGGGCGCATGCGGCAAAAAAACATCCGAACAAACCGTGCTTCAGGGTGAAACGATGGGCACGACCTATACCGTCAAATACCTTTCAGACGACCTCCCCAACCCGCCCGCGCCCGAAGCCGTGAAAAAGCAGATTGACGGCGCGCTCGAAGAAGTCAACCGTCAAATGTCCACCTACCGCGAAGACTCCGAAATCAGCCGCTTCAACCAAATGCGCGAGACCCGCAAACCCATGCCCGTTTCCGCCGATTTCGCCGCCGTTACCGCCGAAGCCTTACGCCTCAACCGCCTCACACAAGGCGCGCTCGACGTAACCGTCGGCCCGCTCGTCAACCTTTGGGGCTTCGGACCGAACAAAGAAATCACCCGCGAACCCACCCAAGCCGAAATCGACAAAGCTGCCGCCCAAACCGGTACGGACAAAATCATCCTCACGCAAAACGGCAAACAAGCCACGCTCGCCAAAACCCGGCCCGAAGCCTATCTCGACCTCTCCTCCATCGCCAAAGGCTTCGGCGTGGACAAAGTGGCAGGCGAACTTGAAAAACTCGGCATCCAAAACTACCTTGTCGAAATCGGCGGCGAATTGCACGGCAAAGGCCGCAACGCCCAAGGCGAACCTTGGCGCATCGGCATCGAACAGCCCAACATCGTCCAAGGCGGCAACACCCAAATCGTCGTCCCCCTCGACAACCGCTCCCTCGCCACCTCCGGCGACTACCGCATTTTCCACGTTGACCCGCAAGGCAGGCGGCTGTCCCACATCATCGACCCCAAAACCCGCCGTCCGCTGTCGCACCACCTCGCCTCCATCAGCGTCGTCGCCGATAACGCCACCACCGCAGACGGCCTGTCCACCGGACTTTTCGTACTTGGCGAAACCGAAGCCCTCAAACTCGCCGAACAGCAAAACCTCGCCGTTTTCCTGATTATCCGCGACCAAAACGGCTACCATACCGAAATGTCCGGCGCGTTTAAAAAACTACTCCATTAATATCTACAGACTCATATCCATCCCACAGGAACACCATCATGAAAACCCTACTCCTCACCTTCGGCCTCTTCCTCCTCGTCATCCTCGGCATGGCGGTCGGCTATATTTTCTCCAAACGCACCATCAAAGGCAGCTGCGGCGGCATCTCCTCGCTGGGCATGAAAAAAGTCTGCGACTGCGACACCCCGTGCGACACACTGCAAAAGAAACTGGACGAACAGAAACAGCAGGAAAGCAAAGGCATTACCGTCGATCATTGAACCTTATCCGAATCAGGTTTACCCCTGTTTTGAGCTTGGCAACACAAAAGGTCGTCTGAAAACCGCATATCGCAGTTTTCAGACGACCTTTGATTTGAAGGTGTAGCTAGTTTTTAAAAGGCAGTTGGCGATTTATCGAAGCTGCTCAAATTGCCGTCATTTCCGTACAAGCAGGAAGGACAGGACAGATATTTCCAATGTCGATTACGATACCAAACTCGCCAAAAAGGTCGTCTGAAAAACCCGAAATCCATTTTTCAGACGACCTTTTGCTCCTCCTTACAAGCGCGTGACGCTCAACACGCCTTTGACATCGCCGAGGCTGGCGAGGACGCGCGGGAGGTCGTTGACCTGTTTGACTTCGAGCGTGAACCTCATGCTGGCTTCCAAGTCGCGGGACTGGGTTTGCACGGCGGTAACGTTGAGTTTGTGACGGGCGAGCGCGTCGGATACGTCGCGCAAAAGCCCTGAGCGGTCTTGGGCGCGGATTTCGACATCGACGGCGAACACTTGCCCTTCCTGCAACGCCGCCCAGCTTGCGTTCAACACTTTCTCGGGTGCTTGTTCGGCGAGGTGTTGGAAAGAGGGGCAGGTTTTACGGTGGACGGAAATACCGCGCTCGCGGGTAACGAAGCCGACAATATCGTCGGGTGGCGCGGGTTTGCAGCATTTGGCAAGCGTGGTCATCAAACCGTCTTCGCCATCGATGAGCACACCTGTTTTGCCGCCTTTTTTGATTTTGGACTGTTTGACGATGGTGGTTTCGCTGACAGGTACGGGCGGCGGTTCGTTCAGCGTACCGCAGGCTTTCTGGATGGCGCGGTTGGAAATTTCGCCTTGTCCGACGGCGGTGTAGAGGTCGTCGAGTTTTTTGTAGCCGAGGTTTTCGGCAAGCTCTTGCAGGTTGGGCTTGGGCGTGAGTTTGGCAAGCTGTTTGTCGAGCTGGACGCGGCCTTCTTCGCGCACGGTGTCGGCGTTTTGCTGACGGATGTAGGCGCGGATTTTGCTGATTGCCTTGCTGGATTTGACCCAGCCTTCGTACAGCCAGTTGACGGAAGGATGCCCTTCTTTGGCGGTAATGATTTCGACGCGCTGTCCATTTTCAAGCGGGGTGGACAGCGGCACGATTTGCCCTTCGACTTTCGCGCCGCGGCAGCGGTCGCCGATGCTGCTGTGTAAGGCGTAGGCGAAGTCGATGGGGGTTGCACCCGTAGGCAGGGAGAGGACTTTGCCGTGCGGGGTCAGGACGTAAATCGTGTCGTTGAAAAGCTCGGTTTTGAAGGCGGCGGCGAGGTCTTCCTTGCCGCTTTCCGCCATGTTTTCGCGCCAGTCCAAGAGTTGGCGCAACCAGGCGATTTTTTGTTCGTAGGCGGAATCGCCCTTGCCGCCCTCTTTATAACGCCAGTGGGCGGCGACACCGAATTCGTTGAATTGGTGCATATCGAAGGTGCGGATTTGCACTTCCACGCCTTTGTCTTCCGGGCCGACGATGACGGTGTGCAAACTTTTATAGCCGTTGCCTTTGGGGTTGGCGATGTAGTCGTCGAACTCGCCCGGGATGGGCTGCCAGAGGCTGTGGACGATACCCAGCGTGGTGTAACACTCGGGGACGGTATCGACCAGAATCCGCACGGCGCGGATGTCAAAGAGGCCGTCGAAGCTGAGTTTTTTCTTCACCATTTTTTTGTAAATGGAGTAGATGTGTTTCGGGCGGCCAGCGACTTCGAAGTGGACGTTATATTTTTTGAGCTCCGCGCGCAGGATGTTGAGGAAGTTTTCGATGTATTCGAGGCGTTCGGTGCGTTTTTCGTCCAAAAGCAGCGCGATTTCGCGGTATTTTTCCGGTTCTTGATGGCGGAAGCCGAGGTCTTCGAGCTGCCATTTGAGCTGCCACACGCCCAAACGGTTGGCGAGCGGGGCGAAGATGTCGAGGGTTTCTTTGGCGACGGCGCGTTTTTCGGGGCTGTCGGGGATATTGCTGAGGAACTGCATGGTGCGGGTGCGCATGGCAAGTTTGATCAACACGACGCGGATGTCGGTAACCATTGCCAGCAGCATTTTACGCATGGTTTCCGCCTGTTGGGCGCGCTCTTCGGAAGTGGCGAGGCTGTCCACGCGGGCGAAGTGGGTGAGCTTCTGCACTTCGTCCACACCTTTGACCAGCTCGGCGACGGTGCTGTTGCAGCGTTCCGTGAGCAGCTCGCGCCAGTCGGGCACAAAACGCACAATGTCGGCCAAAAGCGTGGCGGCCACCGCATCGGGCAGCAAATCCAATTCGTTCACCATACGCGCCGCGCCGAGCAAATGGTCGAGCAGCGGTTCACCATACGGTGTGGCAGCATCGGCGGGATAATGTTCTTTTGCCAACGACCATGCGGCGCCGATGAGGTTTTTATCGTTGTCCGGCAGCGCGGCGCAGTAACTGTCGAACCATTCGCGCAATTCTTGCGGAGTCGCGCTTTGCGTGTCTTGAATCGGGCTGGTGGCGGTCATGATGGTGTCTTTTCGTTTCGATAAAAACAGGTTTATTGTAACAGGTTGCCAAAGGAATTTGCGGGCTGTTTTGCGGGATATTGTCTGTAAGCGGGTTGTTTCAGACGACCTTAAATGATATGGTTCGTCCGTTTGATGAACATGAAAAGGAGTATCCGATGAAGTTGTATATTTACGACCATTGCCCGTTTTGCGTGCGTGCGCGGATGGCGGTTGGGCTGTTTGGCGCGGACGTTGAAGAAGTCGTGCTGGCAAACGACGACGAGGCAACGCCGATCGGCATGATCGGCGCGAAACAAGTGCCCATCCTGCAAAAAGAAGACGGTTCGTTTATGGGCGAGAGTTTGGACGTTGTCCGCTATCTTGACCGCGAGGGTCGTCTGAAAGATGAAACCCGCCCCGAAATTCAGGCATGGTTGGACAAGGTGGGCGAATACAACCTGAAACTCGTCCAGCCGCGCGTGATCAAACTCGAGCTGCCCGAATTTGAAACGCCGGAAGCGGTAAAATATTTCACGGATAAAAAAGAGAAAAGCATCGGCAGCTTCGCCGCCAATTTGGAGAAAACCGGTCAGTATGTGCAACGGCTGAACAAAGATTTGGCGGAACTGGAAACGCTGATGACCCAAAGCGGCGCAGGTTTGAACGGCGAAATCGGCATGGAAGACATATTGGTGTTCCCGATATTGCGCAACCTGACCGTCGTGCGCGGTGTCGAATGGCCGCAGAAGATTATGGACTACCTGCTGCGCATGAGCGAAGTATCGGGTGTGCCGCTGTATTTCGACCGCGCCTTGTAATAACCGAATCCGCCGGATAAAACAAATGAAAAGGTCGTCTGAAAAAAGTTTTCAGACGACCTTTCCGTTTGCGCCCGCCCTACCTTCCGGGAGTGAATGGAATCAGGCGGAACAAGCATGGCGAGAAATTGTTGATGTATGACCCCGAACAGATCGGGTGATACATCAATAATTCCTAGCTGTGCTTATTGTGCGGCAGGTGCAGAAGCAGCAGCTGCGCCTTCAGCGGCGCTGCGTTGGTAGCCTTTGTCTTTCATACATGCATCGAACACGGCGCGGTCTTGGTTTGCACCGGAAGCTTGTTGACATTGAGCGATTGCCTCTTCAACGCTTACGCTAGGAGTTTTAGCTTCTTCAGTAGTTTTGCTGCTAGAGCAGGCACCCAGCATCAGGCTTGCAGCGGCAACGGCGATCAATAAAGTTTTCATGTCGTATATTCCTATTGTGATTGATGGTTTACAGCGCAAATTTGCGTCTGTCTCAAAACAGAGTCCCATTAGTACGATTTAGTTTCATTTACATATGAAAGGTTTTGATAAGTTTGAACTATGACAGTAAATGCCGTCAGGAAATGATAAGCGGTTTCAAAAATTTAAGGGACATAAACGCCGCCGGCATGGCAATGTAAAAAATTCCCTTGCTATCTCAGCAACACCGCCTAATCCCAGGCACCGACCGCCTGCCGTTGGGCGGCGCAAGGGTTTTATGGCATAATCCCGCTTACCTTTCCATGCCGCAGAGACCACATCCCCACTTCTGCGGTTTGCCGTAAACCGGCCGCACACTTTGCCGGCGGCATCCTACCGAACACACAATCAAAACATCCTCCCGTTTCAGACGACCCCATGCGGCATTCCGCATCCCGTCCGGACAGAAAGATACCGCCATGAATCCATTCGCCTCACTCGGGCTTGGCAGCGAAATCGTTTCCGCGCTGACCGAACAAGGTTACGAAAACCCGACGCCCATCCAAGCCGCCGCCATCCCCAAAGCACTCGCCGGCCACGACTTGCTCGCCGCCGCCCAAACCGGCACAGGCAAAACCGCCGCCTTTATGCTGCCCAGCCTGGAACGCCTCAAACGCTACGCCACTTCCAGCACCTCGCCCGCGATGCACCCCGTGCGTATGCTGGTGTTGACCCCGACGCGCGAACTTGCCGACCAAATCGACCAAAACGTGCAGGGTTACATCAAAAACCTGCCGCTGCGGCACACCGTCCTCTTCGGCGGCGTCAACATGGACAAACAAACCGCCGACCTGTGTGCCGGCTGCGAAATCGTCGTCGCCACCGTCGGCAGGCTGCTTGACCACGTCAAACAGAAAAACATCAATTTAAACAAAGTCGAAATCGTCGTTCTCGACGAAGCCGACCGTATGTTGGATATGGGTTTCATCGACGACATCCGCAAAATCATGCAGATGCTGCCCAAACCACGCCAAACCCTGCTCTTTTCCGCAACCTTTGCACCGGCTATCCGCAAACTTGCCAAAGACTTCATGAACGCGCCCGAAATCGTCGAAGTCGCCGCGCAAAACACCACCAGCACCAATGTCGAGCAGCACATCATTGCCGTTGACGCGCTCAAAAAACGCAATCTCTTAGAGCGGCTGATTGTCGATTTGCAGATGAACCAAGTCATCGTATTCTGCAAAACCAAACAAAGCGTCGACCAAGTCACCCGCGACCTCGTGCGCCGCAACCTTGCCGCCCAATCCATCCACGGCGACAAATCCCAGCAAAGCCGCCTCGAAACCCTCAACGCCTTCAAAGAAGGCAGCCTGCGCGTCCTCGTCGCCACCGACGTCGCCGCACGCGGACTGGACATCGCCGAGCTGCCCTTCGTCATCAACTACGAACTGCCGACCCAACCCGAAGACTACGTCCACCGCGTCGGGCGCACCGGCAGGGCGGGCGCGGACGGTGTCGCCATTTCCCTGATGGACAAAACCGAACAGAAAATGTTTGAAGCCATCAAGGAGCTGACCGGCAACGACTTGGCAGTCGAACGCATCGAAGGCTTCGAACCGAACTGGTGGGGAAGTGACGCCGACAGCGATACCGCCGCAGACACCCAAGCCGCCCCAACCCGCAGCCGCGGCAGCGACAGAAACCGTTCCGAACGGAACAACCGCAGCGAACGCAATGAACGTAACGAGCGCGGCGACAAATCCCAAAAAGCCGACAAAACCGATCCCGGCGCCGCCTGCGGCACCATCGCCGGACGCAGCCGCCGCAGCCGCAGGGAACGCCAACCCTGCGCCCTGCTGCAACCCAATTTCGGCGCAAAATAAAGCCGGTTCTCCATAAAACCTGAAAGGTCGTCTGAAACAGTTTTCAGACGACCTTTTTGTGTTGAACCATCACACTTTCCTTCAAACACACGACAAGGGGCGCAATCATGCGTCCCTTGTTCATTATCGTGGATTAACTTTAAATCAGGACAAGGCGACGAAGCCGCAGACAGTACAGATAGT
>ERZ773063.1327-NODE-1327-length-14712-cov-6.192945_pt1 | contig 14712 bp, 12 predicted proteins | sample MGYA00580625_ERZ773063 | MGnify/ENA primary metagenome ERZ773063 (study PRJEB29015, sample SAMEA2738022) | human oral metagenome | biome: human oral; feature: human-associated habitat; material: dental | place: China | collected 2042 ...
TTCAATAGCATAATAAAAAAAGAATTATTTTTCTATCTGAATGCCCAACTTTTTCTCGCAATTTCCTCTTTAAAAGCCCTCTTATTTTAAATAGTGAAAATCACTAATTTTATTCTCTGAAATCATGATTCTTTTCATTTTCAATACCCGAAAACTTTGCATATCTTTTATATAAACCATCAAAAAACACCTAGAAGCTTGCTAAAAGCAATCAATTCTCATTGATATATTATTCCATACCTGCTTTTCTATATTGCTCATTAACCCACTCTTTAAATTTTTCGGACGCCTCAACGGCCTCAATAGTAGCATCATCTTTTAATTTTGCTCCTATCATATATGGCTCATAGATTGATTTTAGCTTTTTTATTGCTTCAGGATATATGAGTATCATGCAGTCACCTCTTTCATATATCTAGTGCATTGTTGCTGGCTGTTATTTTATTGTACTACCTAAATTTATACTTATCATAAGCAAAGTTATCTAATTACATTTTTGATACATATCATTTTCTTCCTAATAGATTAGCGTTACTAAAGCAGAAGATTTTTGTAAATGGTGCCAATTGTATGCCGCAAAAAAGAAAAGCCCTAAAACTAGGACTCTATCTCTATAAAGTGCCGCTTAGCAGAATTGAACTGCTCGTTCATCCTTACCATGGATGCGTATTACCACTATACTAAAGCGGCATAGCCTTTATATAATAACAAACTACAACCAAAAATCAATAATCAGTACTGTTTTTCAGTTCGTTATAAACGACCTGTAAAGGTAGGCCCATAATAGCATAATAATCACCATGAATTTCTTTGATATATCTACCGCCAAATCCTTGGATTGCATAGGCACCTGCTTTATCTACAGTTTCTCCTGTATGAATATAATCCCAGATTTCCTCATCACTCATATGTGCAAAATAGACATCCGCAACACTTGCATAGGTAAAACACTTCTTTTCACTGATGATACATAAGCTTGTTAGTACTTGACTCTTGTGATTTTGAAGTTTCTTCAACATTCCAAACGCATCCTCATCATTTTCAGGTTTTCCCATAACTTGATTATCACATAAAACTAAAGTATCACTACCGATTACGATAGACTCTGGATGTCTTTCTAAAACTGTCTTTGCTTTGCGATAAGATAAATTCTTACTTTCCTCGATAAGATCTGCTTGTAAATCAATTGACTCATCAATATCTGCTGGATCACAGATGAATGAAAATCCAGTTTTCTCTAATAACTCTTTTCTTCGTGGACTTTGTGAAGCTAGTACTAGTTCTCTCATAGACAACCTCTTTCTTTATTATTTTATGAAAAATTAGGAATTAATGAAAGTGCTTACGTGATATAATTATTGAAGGAAAAAAATTGAAAGGGATTAAGAATGAACAAACCTACATTAGTTATTTTGGCTGCTGGAATGGGTAGCCGCTATGGTGGAATGAAACAGATTGATGGTGTTGGAAGCCATGGTGAGCCAATCATAGAATTTTCTATCTATGACGCAAAAGAAGCAGGATTTGAGAATGTTGTTCTCATCATCCGTCGTGAACATGAACAAGCATTCCATACTGCATTAACAGACCGCGTATCTAAGGGAATGAACGTGAAGTTTGCTTATCAGGACATCAATAATGTTCCATCTGATATTGTGGTACCTGAAGGCCGTGAAAAGCCATGGGGTACAACACATGCATTACTCGCATGCAAGGGTGTCGTTGATGGACCATTTGCGATTATCAACGCAGATGATTTCTATGGTAAGGACGCATATAAAGTTATCTATAACTTCCTAACAACAGAAGTAAGTGATGACCATTACGCAACGGTCGGTTATGCCGCAAATAACACTCTTACAGACCACGGAACAGTCACTCGTGGCGTTTGCCAAGAAGACGAAAATAGCAACTTAACAAGTATTGTTGAAGTACAGAAGATTGCTCGTAAAGATGGCAAAGTCGTTTACGATGACAATGGCACTTGGAAAGAAATGGATCCTAACGCATTAGTTTCTATGAACTTCTGGGGATTTACACCTAAGGTATTCGATGACATGGATGTATACTTTGATGAATTCATTCATGCAAATATCGCATCTAACCCAATGAAGTGTGAATATGTTATTCCTACAACAGTTGGTCAAATGGTTAAAGATGGTAAGTGTACAGTTAAGGTACTTTCCTCTAAGGACCAATGGTTCGGTGTAACATATCAAGAAGACAAGCCTCTTGTAGTTGGTAAGATTGCTGAAATGAAGGAAGCTGGAATCTATCCAGATATTCTTTGGAAGTAATAAAACTCCTTGCTAAATGCCACACGTGCATAAGGATGTTTCTTGAAATGTAGATGGAGTAACACTCTTGTGAGTGTTACTCCATTTGCATTTATGCAGATATTTGTTTGTATTCACTTGGATTTTCTTTAAATACCTGCATAAGCTTTTGAATTTCTGCCTCGCCCGGCTTTGAAATAGACCAATAGCGGTAAAGGTAATATCAATCTTTACACAATTATGAGAATGTTTTTTCTCAGGATTGTGAACCTCTATGCGTTTGATTAGCTTGTTTACAATCGTAGGTGTAAGCTCCTTAATCTATGTAAATTCCATCAAACCTTGATACAACGTTTTCATATTAACAGTCTTTTTCTCAGCATTACAAAGTTCTTTTTCGCAATCGGAAATAAGTAATTCCAAATCCTTTTGCTCTTTTTCGTATGCAAAAGCCATTTTTGAATACCTGTCATCAGGTAGCTTGCCGATTACATTGTCTTCATAGATACGAGTGAAAAGCTAGTCCAAATCTGCAATACGCTTTTTGCTGATTTCAAGAGTTTGCGTTAATTCGTGAACTCTCTTTTTCTGTAATGATCTTTGTTCTGTTTGATTATGCGGAATACTGAGCCATAGCAACAACCTCCTATTCGTTATCGTAATCAAGTGGTGTATTCAACCCCTTCACTTATTTGCACAAGGGGTATCAAAATACACACCCTAATTTTGATTTTCTTCAAAAATGTGTTTGTTATTTCAAGGATATTTTGTAATCAGCTCATTATTTTATTTTGAAATTCAACAGTTATTTTCAGATTTGCTTTATGGTGTCGAGAAATAGTGATACCATATCACACGAATCACAATAAACAGAGAGAACGCTCTATAATATGTTGAAACTATATTAACTTTATGTTATCATAATTAAAATGTCGGAAAGACGGGAGGTATAGAAATGTCTGTTAGCTACAAACGTCTTTGGAAATTACTTATTGACAAAGATATGAAGAAAAAAGATTTAGAAACAAAAGCAAATATAAGCGATTACACTATCAGGAAACTAAACCGTGGTGATAATGTTACAACAGATATTTTAGTTAAAATATGTAGAGCACTAGATTGCACTGTTGATGATATTTTGGAAATTTTACCGGAAGAGCAACAAGGAAATTAAACTATGGCTGACTTAAGATTATTTAGCATAAAAAAGGATGTCGTTGAATTAACACCTAAAAAAGTTTCACTCGAGAAAGAATTGCAAACGCTTATTGAAAATAATTTGCAAACATTTTTTGGAGTTACTTTCTTAAAGTCGGAATATGCTATAACAAACGGAAGAATGGACAGTATTGGTATAGATGAGAATAATTGTCCTGTGATAATCGAATATAAAAGAAGTGTTAATGAAAATGTTATTAATCAAGGCTTATTCTATTTGGATTGGCTTCTTGACCATAAAGCAAATTTCCAACTTCTTGTTGAAGAAGTCCTTGGTAAAGAAAAATCCGGAAATATTGACTGGAGTATGCCTTGTGTTATTTGTATTGCAAATGACTTTACGAAATTTGATGAACACGCAGTAAATCAAATGCAGAGAAATATTAAACTTGTCAAATATAGGAAATTTGATGATGACTTTATTGCTTTAGAATTATTGAATGCGCCACAAGTGAAGCCTATAACAGATGACAACAATTCAGTTTCTAATATTAACAAAAAGCAAAAATCTATAAAAGATTTCTATCAGTCTTTAGCTGATGCTGATGAAAAGATTAAAAATCTATATTCAACTGTTCAAAACTATATTATGGCTCAGGGAGACAATATAACTGAAAATCAGTTGAAACGATATGTTGCATACAAAAAAATTAAAAATTTTTTATGTGTTGTTGTACATCAAAGTTCTGTGGTTTTATATCTAAACATCAATCCTGATGATGTAAAACTAATACCTAATTGTGTAGAAGATGTCAGAAATAAGGGTCATTGGGGAACGGGCGATCTTAGAGTATTTTTAAAAAATATTGATGATTTTGAAAAATACAAATATCTAATTGATAAATCTTATGAGGAAAATTAGGAGGATAAATATATGTCATATCAAAGTGAAGCTCAACTTGAAGAGCAACTTATAGAACAATTACAAAAACAAGATTACAGTCATGTTATAATCTCCGATTATAATGCATTGGAACATAACTTCAGAACACAATTTGAAAAATTTAATAAAACAAAATTATGCAGAAAATCACTCTCAGATAAAGAATGGGAACGTGTTTTAAATTACGCTAACGGAAAGAGCATTTTTGAAAGTGCTAAGATATTAAGAGACAAATTTGTTTTAGAGCGTGATGATGCAACAAAAATCTATGTATCTTTTTTTGATGAAGATTATACAAAGAATATATACCAAGTAACAAATCAATCAACAGTTATAGGTAAATATACTAATAGATATGATGTTACTTTGCTCGTGAACGGATTACCTCTTGTACAAATAGAGTTAAAACGTAGAGGCGGCGATATTAAAGAAGCTGTTAATCAAATAATGCGATACAGAAAACACTCTTATCAGGGGTTATATCACTTTATTCAGTTGTTTGTTGTTTCAAATGGTGTTGATACTAAATACTTTGCAAATAGTGATAAAGATATTTTGTATTCTCATACATTCTTTTGGACGGATGACAACAATATACGTGTAACTAACTTAAAAGACTTTTCTGTAGTATTTCTTGCCCGTGATTTGATTACAAAAATGATAAGTAAATTCACAGTGTTAAATGATACAGATAAAATTATGATGGTAATGCGTCCTTATCAAGTTTACGCAACTGAAGCACTTATCAGACAAGCAAGACTCACAAACAAAAATGCTTATATTTGGCATACAACCGGTGCAGGTAAAACGCTCACTGCGTTTAAAACTGCACAAATATTAGCGACTGATCCAAATATAAAAAAAGTAATATTCTTAGTTGATAGAAAGGACTTAGACTCACAAACCACCGAAGAGTTTAACAAGTTTGAAGCCGGTTCTGTTGACACAACAGATAGAACAGATATCTTAGTTAAACAGATGAAGGATAAGAACCGTCAGCTAATCATAACAACTATCCAAAAAATGGCAACTGCCATCAAAAAAACTCAGTATTCAAAAGTATTAGATGCATATACGGAAGAAAAAGTAATCTTTATTATTGATGAATGTCATCGCTCACAGTTTGGTGATATGCATAAAGATATTGTCAGACACTTTAAAAAAGCACAATTTTTTGGTTTTACCGGAACACCTCGTTTCGAAGTGAATGGAAAAACTGAAGGAAGAGTAATTCAAACAACAAAATCATTATTTGGTGAATGTCTGCACACATATCTAATTAAAAACGCAATATTTGATAATAATGTTTTAGGTTTTCACGTTGAATACATCAAAACAATGGATGGTGATTATGATGAAAACGACAGCACTATGACTGAAGCAATTGATGTTGGCGAGCTTTATATGGCTAATGACAGAATGATAATGATTGCCAATCATATTGTTGAAAACCATAAAGCTAAAACAAGAAACAGGCAATACACAGCTATCTTTGCAGTATCATCTATACCTGCGCTTATCAAATACTATGACATTTTTAAGAGTATTGACCACGATTTGAATATCAGCGGTATTTTCTCTTATGGAGCAAATGAAGATTACGAAGGAAGAGATGAACATAGCAGAGATGCCTTAGAAAGAATTATTAAAGATTACAACGAGATATACAATACTAATTTTTCAACTGACACATTCAGTGCTTATCACAAAGATATTAGCGACAGAGTAAAAGGTAAGAAAGTAAAGCAACTTGATATTCTGATTGTTGTAAATATGTTCTTAACAGGCTTTGACAGCAAACCTTTATCTGTTTTATATGTAGATAAAAAACTTGCTTATCACGACTTATTACAAGCTTATAGCCGTACAAATCGTGTTGAAAAAGAAACCAAGCCTTGGGGTATCATCATTTGCTACCGTAACCTTAAAAAGAATACCGATGAAGCATTGGCACTATTCTCGCAATCTGCTGATACAACAGGAATACTAACTCCTGATTTCAACACATTCGTACATAAATTTAATGAGCTGGTAATTAAAATTAAAGATTTAGTTCCAACACCTGCATCTATTGATATGCTAATGGACGAAAACGAGCAGAAAGAATTTGTTGTGAATTTCCGCGAGCTTTCAAAATTATGGCTATCATTACAAACCTTTATTGAATTTAAAACAGAACGTGACTCTATTGAAATGTCAGATCAGGAATTCCAAGACTACAAGAGTAAATATCTTCTTTTGTATCGTAAAACAAAGATTGACAAAGAAGTTGTTTCAGTTCTTGATGACGTGGACTTCTGCATAGAGTTGTTAGAAACAAACAGAATTAATGTTGCATATATTATGAACCTTATTCGTAATATTCATTTTGATAACGGAAAGGCTCGTACGGCTGATATTGACCACGTAAGGCACGAACTTGACCGTTCGGATAATATGCAGCTACACAAGAAAATAGACATTCTCAAAGCATTTTTGGATGAAGTTGTGTTAGGTTTAACCGGTTCAGAGGATATTGATGTAGAATACAATGAATTTGAAAACAAGAAAAAACAAGAAGAGATTGAAGAGTTTGCTAAATCAGAAAATGTTGACGCAAAAATGCTTGGAGATTTCATTTCAGAATATTCTTTCTCCGGTGTATTAAATCCTGGTGATGTGCGTGACAGCATTAAAACACCAATGCCACTATTAAAGAAAAAATCACTTGTTACAAGAATTTGTGACTTCATCAGATTACACGTCAGCAAATACAGTATATAAATATAAAAATCAAAATATTATAAATACTTCTCTAGTTATAAGACAGAGGGTATCGGAGGTAAAAATTAAATGGAAAACAGTATCCAACAACATCAAAAAGAGTTGTGCAATAAACTTTGGGCAATGGCAAATGCATTGCGCGGAAATATGGAAGCATATGAGTTTAAAAATTATATTTTAGGTATGATTTTCTACTACTATCTTTCTGACCGTACCGAAAAATATATGGCAAATCTACTTAAAGACGATAATATCAGCTATAACGATGCTTGGAAAGATGAAGAGTACAAAGAAGCCGTAATTGAAGAATCACTTCGTGATTTAGGGTTTGTTATTGAACCTCAATTTCTTTTCCGTAACCTTGTAACAATGGTAGAAAACCGTGAATTTGATATTGAGTTTTTACAGAAGGCAATTAACTCTTTAATGGAATCAACAATAGGCAATGAAAGCCAGCAGGATTTTGAAGGTTTATTTTCTGATATGCAGCTTGACTCTACAAAGCTTGGTCATACAGTAAAAGATCGTAGTGCAGTTATGTCAAAAATCATTGCTTCTTTAGATGAAATCAATTTCTCGGTTGAAGATACAAAAATCGATGTTCTTGGTAATGCATATGAATACTTAATCGGTCAGTTTGCTGCAACTGCCGGTAAAAAAGCCGGTGAGTTCTATACGCCATCAGGTCCGGCAGAATTGCTTTGCCGACTTGCCTGTCTTGGGTTAACCGATGTAAAAGCCGCAGCTGATCCTACTTGCGGTTCAGGTTCTCTTTTGCTAAGACTGAAAAACTATGCTAATGTTCGTTCTTATTATGGACAAGAATTAACTTCTACAACTTATAACTTAGCACGTATGAATATGATTCTTCGTGGTATTCCATATACTAACTTTAGTATTTACAACGGCGATACACTTGAAAAAGACTATTTTGGGGAAATGAGATTCAGAGTGCAGGTTGCAAATCCACCGTATAGTGCAAAATGGTCAGCTGATGACAAATTTAACGAAGATGACCGTTTTAGTCAGTATGGTAAATTAGCCCCTAAATCAAAGGCGGATTTCGCCTTTGTACAACATATGGTTTATCATATGGATGAAGATGGTCGTGCTGTTGTACTTCTTCCACACGGCGTATTATTCCGTGGAGCTGCTGAAGAAACAATTCGCAAGTATCTGATTGAAAAAATGAATGTTCTTGACGCAGTTATTGGCTTGCCAGCAAATCTTTTCTTTGGTACAGGTATTCCTGTATGTGTGCTTATTTTAAGAAAAGACAGAGGAAGCAATACAGATAATATTTTATTTATTGACGCATCAAAAGATTTTGAAGCCGGTAAAAATCAAAACATCTTAAGAGGACAAGATATTGATAAAATTGTTGATGCCTATGTAAATCGTGAAGATGTAGAAAAATTCGCTCACGTTACTTCGATGGAAGAAATCGCTGATAACGGTTTTAATCTAAATATCCCTCGATATGTTGATACATTTGAAAAAGAGCCTGAAATTGACCTTAAAGCAGTGTCAGCAGAAATTCGTTTATTACAAAAGGAAATCAAAGATATTAACGCAGAATTAAAGCCATATTTTGAAGAATTAGACTTAGATTTTCCTTTTGATGAGGAGGTGTAATTTTATGAATAATGTATCCTCAAGTAATAGTCAAAAGGTGCATGTGCCTGAACTCAGATTTCATGAATTTAGGGAAGATTTACAACAATCAAAGCTTTCAGATATTTCAGTTTACAAAACTAAAAGAGCAACAGATGTTAAATCACATTATATTAGTACAGAGAATTTGTTACAAAACTGTATGGGTATTGTGCCATACACTGATGAAACTGCTATTGATGGCATATCTTTTTCAATAAATGATATTCTTTTGGGCAATATCCGCCCATATCTAAAAAAAGCTTGGTTAGCAGAGTTTGATGGTGTATGTAGTACAGATGTATTGGTGTTGCATCCCCTTAAAATTGAGCCATTGTATTTTAAATATTTAATTTGTAGGGATAAGTTTTTCACTTATGTTATGAGCAGTGCAAAGGGTTCCAAAATGCCTAGAGGCGATAAAGCCTTTATTATGGATATGACAATTTCATTACCTTCAATAAATGAACAAAAGAAATTAGCATCGATGTTGATGCTGATTGATACTCTCATTTCTAAACAAGAAAAACTGGTGGACGAGATCAAGTTGTATAAAAGAGGATTGATAAACCAAATTTTTGACAACAAACTTTCATTTTCAAAAAAAAGCGAGTGGCATAAATATCAATTGTCAGATATTTTGAAGGAACGCAAAACATACTGTGAAAAAGATGGCACTTACGAACATGCAACACTTTCAAAAGAAGGCGTTTATGGGAAAACTGATCGATATGAAAGAGATTATCTTGTATCCTCTGATGATAAAAAATACAAAATAACAAAATTAGGAGACATATGCTATAATCCTGCAAATTTAAAATTCGGTGTTATTTGCTTAAACACATGCGGTGATGCGATTTTTTCTCCAATATACATAACGTTTGAAGTAAATAAAAAATTTAACAAAGAATTTCTTGCCTTTTGTTTGACACGTAATGATTTTATAAATAAAGCTCTACAATATCAGCAGGGTACTGTTTATGAACGAATGGCAGTTTCTCCGGAAGATTTGCTATCTATGTCAATCAATCTACCACCAAAGGATATTCAAGATAGCCTTGCAAAGGTCATTTTGAAAATTGAAGACAAGGTGTCAAAAACTGAGATGAAATTAACTGAACTGAAACAAATGCGAATAGCTCTGTTGCAGAAGATGTTTATATAAACATCTTCTGCAATAAGCCTTGCTTCATTGTTAACAAAGCTTTTAGCGTATGTTCTTGATTATCAAGTTGATTGCTTAATAACTTTAAATGTTTGGATATTTTGATTTGTTCTTCAAGGTCTGGCATAAAAAATGCAACCTGCAAAAACAACTCCATATTCAGATTTCTTCTAACAATACTTGCACCTTGCTCAGAAGCTAAAATGTATTCCTTTATTGCCTGTGATGATTTCAATAGACAAGCAATGTAATACTTATCAAAGCCATCATTAATATCGAAGATTTTATAAGAAGGAGAAACAATACCTATATCATAGCTGTCATTATAGTTAATGTTTCCCATCCATAAATTTTGTGGACTAAAAACAATTTGTTCTAGCCTAATAATTTTATATCCGGTCGTATCCTCGCTTGAGGCTTGTTTATTGAAGTAATCACATTGCTTGAATAACCCGTTTTTAGTTGATGAAATAACATCGTGTTCATTGTTCTTTACGGAGTTTTCATTTCTTTCAATGAGGATATCTTTTAATCTGCAATGATTGTTATACTTCTTGCTAAAATATAAATTTTCTACTCCTCTTTTATACAACTTGAGCTTATCAATTAACTGTTGTTGTTTTTCAATAATTGAATCAATATATTTGAAAAAATTGCTAATTTTCTCTTGCTCAAATAAATCGCTAGAATACGAAATCGTAATATCTTTCAAGTCATTTCCATTTATAGCAGGATAGCTTGAGCCAGTACATCTTAGCATTACTTCATTAAGGAAAGACTTTGAATGTAATAACTGATATAAATAATATGGATTAATTTTCGCCTTTATTTGTGCATAACCAGTAGAAGCAACTGTAGGAATGTTATTACCAGTAAAAAAATAATTGTTCTGCTGGTATGGTCGGACTGTTTGAAAAAGAATATCATTTTTTTCTAACAATCTTTGTGCTCTTGAAGGTGCATCTGTTACATTGATAATTTTATGTTCCGTTAGTACGCCTTTATTAACGCTTTCTAAATCAATATATTGAAATACATCAGGAATCGAGTTCGTTTTTGGGTTTACTTGTGCAATTGAGGAAACCTTTTTACTTATCCATCCATCTGTAAACTCCGGAAACCTAAGTTCAGGCACAAGAGCCTTTTGACTATTACTTGAGGAATGTTAATATTGAATTTTATACCTTCCTTTACCATTAAGTGGGAGGTGGTCTTTATGACTGAAAATACACAATTTAAGAAACTTGTTAATCAATGGTTAAAAATAAAGCAGCCAATGATAACAGCGTCAACTCACGCAAATTTTACACTTATTGCGGAGAATCATTTAATCCCACGTTTTGGGAAAAAGAAAATCGGTTCTATAAAAGAATCCGATATTCAAGATTACATCTTGTATCTTTATGAAAAAGGTCGCATAGATGAGAAAAGAGGGCTAAATGTAAAAACTATTCGCGACATTATTTTAGTAATGAGATTGGCTTTACTTTACGCATATAAAGAAAAAGCAATTTCATTGTTAAATTGGGACTTAATTGAATACCCAAAAGACATTCAAGCTAATCGTGTCATTTCTTTATCAAAAGATGAAGAGCAAGAATTAATCCAATGTATATATCTTGATTTGAATAGAAAAACAGCGGGCATACTCATTGCTTTAATGACCGGTTTGAGAATTGGTGAATTATGCGGATTACAAGTGAAAGACATTTCTTTAAGTGATAATGTAATCACTGTAAACAGAACTGTTCAAAGGATTTATGACAAGAAAAAAGGATCATCATATATCAATGTTGGACCGCCAAAAACATTAAGCTCTGCTAGGACTATTCCCATTCCATCATTATTAGGAAACATTATAAAGAAATTTTATACAGATAATCCTAACCATTATTTCCTAACAGGCAAAACAAAACCAACAGAGCCTAGAACTTACAGACAGTTTTTTGCAAGGTTTCTGAAAAGAAACAATCTTAAAAGCGTTAAGTTTCACGAGATAAGGCATACGTTTGCAGTTAGAGCGATTGAAATTCCTGAATTTGATATTAAATCATTATCAGAGATTATGGGACATAAAAATGTATCATTTACATTGAATGTATACGGAAGAGCTAATCTGAAACAAAAAATTATTTGTATGAATTTACTTAATGATTTGTTGTAGAAATTTAAACAGGTATTAGGGTGCCCCTAACGAGATTTGTACCGTTTTACGACTTCGTGAGTATAAATGACCTGCTCGCTAAGATTGCACAGTTAAAAAGGCGGGAGCAGTTTTTGCTCTCGCCTCAGTCTTTTTATGTGTAACCTATGTAGATTTTATACGAATTATCACCAACTTTTTCGTACAAAATGCAGACGCTTGAAAAGTCTTCACCGTTCTTGTAGCGGTCTAATCTGCTAGTAATATTTCATTCGCATCCGTTGTCTTGCTTGTAATGCTAATAGGATTATCCCAACAATCCATAGCCGAATTATCAATCACTAAGCCAATGCTTTACGCATAATTTGTTGTAAAATTGATGTAATAATCAATATCAACCGACTGCTCGGCAGGTCGTGTTGGCTGAATAACGGTGCTGTTCTCCGTTGTGGTTTCTACTTTGCCGGCACGTTAAGATGCCGACAATTTTTCCGTTGCTGACGCTTTTTCTATTACTTCAGCTTCTTGCTTTTCAATGGCGTTACTGCTCGTTGAAATTGAATAATAAGAATTATCAGATTACTGGTCAATAGAGTTATCTATCTCTTTTTCATTTGATAATTCCACTTCTTTTTTAGTCGGCAACTCGGTTTTGCTTTCCCTTCCTGAAGCAATCTCTGATTTAGGAACAGGTTCAATTACTGATGTCTGAGCATAGTTTTGTGCTTTTTACAACCGAATAAAGAAAGCACAACGATAAAACAGGAAACAATATAGCGATTTGACTCATACAAAAATCACCTCGCTGCTTACAATCTTCGTAGCACGATTACGGATATTATTCATCTTTTGAACCCACAATATCATATCGTCTGATTTTAATTTCTCAGTTACATTTTCTCGGCTTGTTCATCGACATCTTAAAGGTGTTCGTTAAGTGTGCCTTTTATCAAATAATTGTATAGATAATGCGATGATTTTCCTTTAAGTGTCTGTGGTATCGCTGTCGCCATACACCGATTTCAAATTGTTTTTCTTGTGGTATGACAAACAAAGGCACTTCATAATCGCCTTTGATTTCATAAGTCCCACCAAGATTTTCATAATGTGTTTTTAGAATACATCCTTATAAACACCCAGCAAATGCACAAGAGCTTTTCTTTTACATATATTTTCTTAAGAAGCGCAGAACATTGCGATATGCAATATCTTTGATTTCTTCTGATGTAAATCCTACACGCTGTAACGCTTTGATAAAATTCTGTGCTTGGGAAGGACCATACATATTATGTTCCTCACCATCATTATAATATTCACCAAAGTCGAATCCACATGCAACATGCTTTACTCCAACAAGATCTGCGATATATTTTGCATGTTTTGCTAGATGTAGCGCATCTTGTTTTTGTTGTTCTGTATGAATAAATGAACAACATGCATTCATACCAATTAAGCCATCTTTACTTGCAATTGCACGAATTTGTTGATCTGTTAAATTTCTTTCCACAAAGCAACGGCCCTTCGCATTCGAATGTGTCGCGATGATTGATTGGGTTGAACAGGAAAGAATATCCCAGAATGTCTTCTCATTAGCATGAGATACATCCACAATCATATGTAGTTCATTCATCTTTGTGATTGCTAGTTTACCAAGTTCTGTTAAGCCTCTTGTAGGATCTCCAGAATTACCTGTCGCAAGAGCGTTTTGATCATTCCAACAAAGAGAGCCAATACGATTACCCATATCATATAACCATTGAATTTTCTCTTCGACATCGTCGTGAATACCGCACATTCCTTCAATCGTCATTAAGAATGCTGTTTCTTGTTGTTCATCATCTAAATCCTCCTTGGTATAGATAACTTTATGACCAGAGGAAGTAATATCATTCTTTACTTTTGTGACAACGTCTTGCATTTCTTTCCAGCTTTCCGTTCCCACAAAGAAACTTGCAGCAGAAGTATATGCAATCTGCCCTTGTTTAAAACGAGTATTCCAATCTTTCTTGAGAATAGATATTTTGCCATCTGTGTAGAAAGGTTTGATTGCTTCTGCTAAATCCGCATGTAAATCAAAGATTTTCATATTCACTCCCCTTATTGATATCGTATAAAATCTTCATTCCCTTATACGCAATATCCGCATCATATGCGTCTATCTCATCGGTCTCATTTGCGATAATCTTACCAAGACCTCCAGTTGCTATAACCATACATGATGGATCTTTCAGCTCCTTCTTCATTGTTTTAATAATGTATTCAACTGAACCAATATATCCATATACAACACCTGCTTGCATACCTTCAATTGTATTGGTGCCAAGTACAGACTTTGGCTTTACAATCTCAATTTCCGGTAACTTAGCCGTCATAGAAGTTAACGCATTAAGACTAATGCCTAATCCCGGCTGAATTACGACATAGCGGAAAACACCATTTTTATCTATATAGTCATATGTCGTTGCAGTACCAAAGTCTACGATAATGCATGAACGATGAAATGTATTCCATGCATAGGTTGTATTTACAATACGATCTGCACCAATTGATCTAGGGGCCTCAGTATCCAGTTTAATATCCATCTGCATATCATTACTTACAATCATTGGTT
>ERZ773063.1328-NODE-1328-length-14701-cov-10.905435_pt1 | contig 14701 bp, 13 predicted proteins | sample MGYA00580625_ERZ773063 | MGnify/ENA primary metagenome ERZ773063 (study PRJEB29015, sample SAMEA2738022) | human oral metagenome | biome: human oral; feature: human-associated habitat; material: dental | place: China | collected 2042 ...
GATAGTATGAGTGCGATAGCTGTATTTCAAAACTTTTCAAGTTTATAGTTCATTTTTAATAGTGCGACAAGTGACAACGACAATAATAATTTCAAAACTTTTCAAGTTTATAGTTCATCCTTTATCAATAACATCATCTATATCATCAAATATATTTCAAAACTTTTCAAGTTTATAGTTCATAAATGAGGACTCAAAATTAATACTAGACAATCTGTTATTTCAAAACTTTTCAAGTTTATAGTTCATAAGGGCTTTTGAAGATTTTAAAAAAGTTGTTTCTTATTTCAAAACTTTTCAAGTTTATAGTTCATTATACTAAAATCAGAATGTCCAATTAATTTTATGATATTTCAAAACTTTTCAAGTTTACAGTTCATCTAAAAAAAGACATAAAGCCTATTGTATCAGCACTATTTCAAAACTTTTCAAGTTTACAGTTCATTTTATATATAATATTTCATATTTTGCTAAATCAGTATTTCAAAACTTTTCAAGTTTACAGTTCATACCTAATAATTTATTAGGAGAAAAAGAGGCTATTTGATTTCAAAACTTTTCAAGTTTACAGTTCATATATCGGAGGAACAATTAGCAAAGGATTATAACTTATTTCAAAACTTTTCAAGTTTACAGTTCATTATATGTTACTTGTGCAAAATCAACATCTGATTTATATTTCAAAACTTTTCAAGTTTACAGTTCATGGTAGTTGTAGTAAACAGTGATATTCATGAAGCTGAATTTCAAAACTTTTCAAGTTTACAGTTCATATCACTTTTTTTATACTTTCTTTCTGCTAATACATTATTTCAAAACTTTTCAAGTTTACAGTTCATAATTAACTCCTAGTTCTGATGCTACTACTCTTAGATTATTTCAAAACTTTTCAAGTTTACAGTTCATTTAAAGGGGGATGTAAAATTAATAAATTCGGTACTATTTCAAAACTTTTCAAGTTTACAGTTCATTACACTAACAGTTTATACAATAATTGAACGAATGCAGATTTCAAAACTTTTCAAGTTTACAGTTCATTATACATAATAGAAAAGGTATTCAAGTAAAGATATATATTTCAAAACTTTTCAAGTTTACAGTTCATCCTCCAATAGTGTCAATAACACTTTTTTTAATATATATTTCAAAACTTTTCAAGTTTACAGTTCATCTTATAATCTTTATGTATATAACCTTGTTCTTTATCATTTCAAAACTTTTCAAGTTTACAGTTCATTAGTAATTATTATTTATGTATGTTAATAGAATAAAAATTTCAAAACTTTTCAAGTTTACAGTTCATATATATATATATAGAGTAGTAAAATACTACTCTATAATTTCAAAACTTTTCAAGTTTACAGTTCATTTCCAGCTATCTCTATAATTTCTGTATAGTTCCACCTTATTTCAAAACTTTTCAAGTTTACAGTTCATTTTATTATTTAAAAAACCGACTTCTAGCATTTTATCATTTCAAAACTTTTCAAGTTTACAGTTCATTACAGCCTTAACTTACCATTTTACCAGCATTACAACAAATTTCAAAACTTTTCAAGTTTACAGTTCATAGCTATTTTTTCAAGCTTTATAAATTTATAATACATTATTTTTTTTAATATTACAAGTATTTTTTATATGTTTTTCCCAAGCAATTCTATTTTTTACTTAATTTTTCTAAAACAACCATATTTTGGAAAGTTTAAATAGTTTTTTAGAATATTGCTTGGGAAAATTTTTAAATTATAGAAATATATTTTCTCCATTTGGAGTTGAATTTCCCAAAGTTTCTTCTCCAAAAACATCAGGACTTATTGATTTTAAAATACAGACAAAATCTTCATTTTCAACTATTATGCTTTTCAATTCACTTCTTAAACTAATTAATTTAGAGGGAGTTATATCTCCACGAAAAACAGATTTTTGAAAATGAGATAAATATTTTTTGCATATTTTAAAAACTTTATTTACTCTCTTTTCTGAAACATCATAAAATACCCAAGCATAATTATAGTTTATATTTTTCAATTTTTCTCATCCCCTAAACTAATATGAATTTTTTAAAGAAAATGGAATAAATTCTTTATCTTCTAAAATATTTTTAATAAGTTTATAGCAATCTAATTTTATTGCAGTTCTATAACTTATCTTTCTATTTAGTTTTGTATACAAAAAAGTTGTCTCTATTCTATTTTCAAAGGCTTCAATAAAAATTTGTCTTCCCTCTTCATTTAAAATGCAATAGTTTAAAGATTTTTCAAAATGTTTAGCCACTTTTATTCTTTTATTATTTACTAAGTCAAATATTGTTTTATAAACAATTATAGGTTTAAATACTTCTGAAATATCTAAACTCAAAGAAAATCTTCCTTCTGATGGCTCATGTAAAAAACTAATTCTTTGATCTAGGTGAGTTCTGTAAATTGCAGAAATAGTTTTTGTATAAAGTAAAGTATTTCCAAAAGATATTAAAGCATTTATTGGATTATCAGGTGGTCTTTTTACTCTTTTATTTAATACAAAATCTTCATTGATAAAATATTGAAACATTGAATAAAATTTCATCCATATTTCTCCCTCATAAGCAAGCAATTCTTTTACACTCTCTGTCTTATCTACTAATTCATATAATTCTTCTCTAATCCAATCTATGCAGTCCTTAACTTCTGACTTCCCATGTTTATAGTAATGATATAGAACCTCATCAATATTAGCTCCAATACCTTTTACTATTGCTTTTGCTATGTCTATTCTATTATTTTTATATTTTTCAACTTGTTTAACTAAAAGTTTTCCACTATTATATTGATTTTTTGGATAAAAACTTCCAGAATATCCTCCATAATAGTTAAAAAAATGAACTATAATATTATTTCTACCAAGAAAATCTAGTAACTTTGAATTTAAACTTATTTCATTTAAGCAATATATTTCTTTTGTATTTTCAATAGGAATATAGATGTTTTTACCATTTTTTCTAAAACATAATGAATTATCTTTTCTTGAAAGCTCTCCCATAGAAGTAATATATTTTGTACTTCCCATATTCTCATCTCCTAAATATAACAATATTCATAGTATGCACACTTTTTGCAACTTGCTTTATTTATTACCTTAGGTAATTTATCTGCTTCTAATAACTTTTCAATCTCTAATATATGTTTTTCTAATTCTCTTTCAGTATCTTCATCTAACTCTACAAATACTATCTTTTTATCTGTTTTATTTTTTTCAATAAATTCTAATTTTCCTTTTCTTTCAATTCCTTTATCTTTTAATATTTTTAAATAGTACAATAATTGCCATTTACTAGCTTCAACATCGGCATCAGATTTTTTTACTTCTATTACATACTTGCTATTTATTTTATCTAGGGCAATATTCTCTATTTTAATCTCTGTATTTTCAGAATTTCTTGCTCTGTCTTCATGTATGGCTTTTCCAATTTTTACTATCTCACTATTATCTTCCAAATTTAATCTATGTGCAAACATATAGCATTGTCTTTTACAGTGAAAATAGTAATTTATCATTGTCCCATTCATATTTCCCCTCCTAGATAAACATATCTCCTTCTCCACCAGTATAAACACCATCTGTAAAATACTCATCTCCATCATCAATATAGATAATAGAGCCTTTTATATCACTATAATTTAATTCAACATTTTTCTTTACTTCATACAAAAAATACATCATCTTTTCTCTAATTTTAGATAGTTCAACTATTTTCTTAGCATAGTTTTCTTCCTTTAAAATATCTACATATCTTTCCCATACTTCACTACCATCTATATTTTCTCCAATTTCTTCTATTTCTTCATTAGTCAATGTTCTATTGAAAAAATATGTCTTCTTATCATCTTGTTCTTCAATTAGCTTCATTCTTTCTTTTAAAAGTCTAAACTTTTTATTAAAGATAATAGTTTCAAAATTGTCATTATTAATTTTTTCTTTTGCTTTTCTTTTTAAAATTTCCAATACCTTGGAATAGAAAACATCAAAATTTTTATTTTCTAAAACATCTCTCATTTCATCAGAAAATAGGTTTAGCTTATTTTCAATAATAACACTATTTTTATATACTTTTTTTGCATCTGTTAAATAGAAGAAATATGCCTTACCACTTTTCTTACAAGAACGATTTATTCTTCCTAAAAACTGCTCCTCATTATCTAAACCAGAAATATTTTTATAACCTACATCAACATCTATGTCAACTCCTGCTTCTATAAGTTGAGTTGATATCAGTATAATTTTTTTATCTTTACTATTAATTTTTTTTATTATAGAATTTCTTCTAGCCTTATTATCTTCTCCTGTTAGAATAAGTATTTCATGATCAACATTTAAGTCTTCATTATTTTCACAAAGTTCATAAAACTTTTTAGCATCATTTTTACTTATAAATTCAATCAATATCTTTTGACTATTTAAAGAATTTTCAATTATATGTTGTAGTAATTCTTCATACTCAATCTTTTGCTCACTCAATAAATCATAATTTACTTCAACCCTATTTTTAAAAATAGTATTATTAAAATATTCATCTCTATTCTCTATCAATTTTGAAATATTATTTTTTTCTTCTTCATCTAATAAGTATGAAAGATTTGGTAGTGTTGCAGACATTATAATTATTTTAATATTCAATAATTTAGCATAAGAATTTAATATTTTTATAATTTCTGTCCAAATTGTATTTTTATATGCTTGGATTTCATCAAAGACTATAACAGAATTTGCTAACTGATAAAATGGCATACAATCTTCTTTTGTATTTCCCACTAGACTATTGAATATTCCTACATGTGTTATTACAATAAAAGGATAATTTAAAAATTGTCTATCCATTAAAATATCACTATATTCTTCTATTGGTATATCTCTACTATCCTTATTTGTTAGTGCTGTTATAGAATTTACTACTGTTATATTTTTTATTGCTTCTTTATTATTTCCAAAAATATTTTTTAAAGTATTCATATTTTGCTCAACCAAAGTATTAAATGGATAGACATAAAAAATCTTTCTTCTATCTTTATCAAGTAATTTTAAGCTTAAATTTAAAGCTGTATTACTTTTTCCACTTCCTGTTGGTGCTTCTAAGAAAAATATATTATCCTCTTTATTCTTTTCTAAATTTTTTTCTGCTTCTAAAAAAATTTTAGTTCTAAAATTATTTATATCTTCATCATTTGGTATTCCATTTTTTTCCTTATCTCTAATAGACTTGATTATCTCACTATTTTCATATTCTTTTTTTATTGTATCTATATTTCCCATATTCCCAAAATTTTCATATTTTATCTCTTGCATAAATTCATTGGTAGAATAATAATCACTTGCTACAAGAAGGGAAAACATCATCTTTGTAAAAACAAAAATAGACATTGCTTCCTGTGAAGAAATATTTTCTTTTTCCTTTCTTTCAGATATATATGTTTCTATAAAATTAAAAAAGATAGTTATAGTTTCTTTTTCTAAGAAAGCTTGTAATAATATTCCTCCATTAGACACAGAAATATTTTTTAATTCTTTTAAAATATTTTCATCATTATTTCTTGATAATTTTTCAATATATTCTTCAAAACTATCTAAATTTCCATGATGCTTTGAGATAGTATAAGATAAAGCAAATAATATTTCTAACAAGATAACTATTTTCTTTGTTTCCACCATTTCAATTAAATCAGTAATTTTTCCAAAATAATAAGCTATAAACATACTTGCTGATAGAAGAGAATGATCTGAGCCTAGAACTCCTGATATATTGTATTTATCTTCCATTTTTAATATTTCTTCATTTAACATTTTGTCAATTTGAAACTGACTATTAACTTTACCAAAATCATGAAAATTTACTACATCATCTATCATTTTATAATAAAGTTCTTCTTCTTGATTTTTCAAATTTAAAATATTTTTAATTCTTTCAAAAAATGGTTTTAAATTTTTATATTCTACAATTTTTTCAAAATATTTATTTGCTAATTCTGTATGCTCCTGTAATGTTTCTTTTCTATTATCCTTTATATGTGCCAAGTATTTATATTTATCTTGAAAATCAAAAATATCTTCAAACTTTGTCATAGTCCCCTCCACAATAGTTTAAAAGCTATTGCAAATATAACTTGTTATTAAATATTGCAATAGCTTTTACTTTTAATAGAAAACAATGTTTTTATCTTCCACTTTATAATATGATTTTTTTAATATAACAGACATATTAGTAATTGTCATTTTTTCTTTTTCATATTGATTTAATTCTTTTGATAAGGCAACTGGTAGATATTCAGAATATTTATATATATCATCTCTTATTGAATTTTTATCCATACTAAATACATTTTTCTTTTTTTCTGATATATCACTGTCTTTTACCATAGAAAGAATTTCAATGGTTTCATCTTCTGAACTCATCTTTTCTTCAATATCTATTATCTCTACATCCATTATATTTGCTAAATGGTCATTGCTTCCAAGATATGGAAGATAAATAGCTTTCCTATTCTGTATATAGTCTGCTATTTTCTTGGCTTCATCACAATCTAGCAATATATAAATATCCCAAGAAGGATTTTCTAACCAGAATTGTTTTACTATTAAATTTCCACCTTCTTCTTTTGACGCATAACCAACACTATTATTAAATGTTTGTAATTTTTTATTAAAATAACCATTTTTTCCATTGGAAACTATTGATATTTTAATATCTTTTAATTTCTCATAAAATTCTGGATAATCAGGCATTTTTTTATTTTTTTTCTTCAACATATCATTTTGTTTACTATATCCACCATAGCCTAAAATTGCTCCAAACATTCCTAATAAAGCTACTCTATGTATATTTCCATAAGTTAAATAAACAGTGTTGATTACATTATCTTTGAAAAAGGCACTATCACCACTTAAAGTAAATTTTAGTGCTTTCATAATTATACCTCTTTCTTAGTTAAAATATTTATCAACTTATAGTTAGAAATATCAGTTACAATTTCAGTAGTTACTGGATTATAGTATATTTCTATATTTTTGATATGATTTTCTACTCCTTTTAATATAGTACTTAAATTAAGAGTTATTTTATTTTTTTCTTCTCCCTTTTCAAATTTTATATATTGAGTTAAAATTGGTAAATACAAATCTTCTTCTGTTTCAATGAATAGTCCAAATTCATTATCACAGCCAACTTTTGAATTTGTTGCAAAAGAAGTTGCTGATGATAAAGCTGCTTCTTTAAATTTCAAATAATCTTCTTCTGTATATCCATCAGTTATTTCTAATTCCATAAATTCTTTATATGCCAAAGGATTTATATTAAAAGGATAAAAATAGTGTGCTTCATCACTAACTATTTTAGTTCCCAAAGTAGAGTTCTTTGCATCTTCATTTTCTTTTGTTTCTTTATTAACTTTTCCTTTTGGATCTCTAAATGGAGATAGAATATCTTGAACTTCTGTATTACTTTCATCATAGAGATTAAAACCTTGTCCTATTTGAACTGCTCCTGTGATAGAAATATTATTTCCTTCTTCTGCAAATGTTGCTCCAAAATTTTTTACATCTATGGCTTTAAATAAGTTCTTAATAACTTCTATTGTTTCTGTATTTTTATCAAGTTTTTTTTCTGGAAATAATTGTTCATATCTTTCCTTTAAAGTTTTAGGAATTAAAGCTCCTTTATCAACTTTTAAAGATTTTATATATAGAACTTTTTCTCCTTGATTTTCCCACATTTTTTTCATAGGATACTTAAATGCCTTATCACTTCCAAATATTCTTCCATTAGAAATTGACTTAGGTTCTCCACTGAAATCTGCATTCCAATTAGACATAATAGATGATATTCCTAAAATTCCATAAACTCTCTTTTCCATTTTCATTATTTTTCCTCCCTCTTCTTAAAAAAAATTATATCTGCTGTAAATCCTGCTAACAATATATCTATTCTTATTTCTTTTGGTTGATATAGACTAATATTTGATATTGTCCTATTAATTTTTTTATTTTTAGTTTCAAAAATATGTGAATATGAAATTACTATTTTCTTTATTTTTTCTTTTAGAACATCAATATTTTTAACAAAAGTTAATTGTTTTATAAAATTCAAACTTTTAGCTTTACTATTTCTCATATAATTTATGTATGCTAAGATTTGCCCAACTGCAAAAAAATACTCTTCATCATTTGAAAATTCCCAATCTTCTTCTGATAAAGTATGATTTAAAAATACTTCTTTTACATTCATAATTTCCTCCATTAACTCACTTTTTCCATAAAAATACTTTTCCAAACAAAAACCAAAATCTAGTTGCTGACTTGCTTTAAAAAAATGTCCATTTCCTATTGCCACCATTACAGCATCTAAATATATCTTTCTAATATTTTTTTTGACTTCTGCTTCATCATTTAGATAAAACCACTTATAAAAAGAATTTCTATATTTCATTAATAACTTTTTTACTTCAATATCTTTTATATCTAAATCTCCATCATTAAGTAAAAAATTTCCTAATAAAGAATTATAGAAAAAAATTTTATTTATATTATTCATCATCTTTTCTCTATTAAGATTTCCATACTCAATCTCATCTGTATCTTTTTTCTTTTGATGTAAAATTTCTTTAAAATTAATACTTATATCTTTGTTACTATCTTTTGAGATTACATTAAAATTTTTAATTTTTGCAACTTCTTTAATTTTGTCTTTAAAATAAGTAATATTCAATAAATATTTTGCTCCATTAGGACAGCTTTCTTTATATGTCCTAGAAATAATTTCATTTTCAAAAAAATAAATAAAATTATTTTCATTTTTGGCTTCCGACAGTAGATAATTGTAGAAAGCATATTGCAAAAGTGCTTCTCTAATATGAATTAAATATGAACTTCCTATTTTTCTTGTTCTATTTAATAAAAATACTTTTTTAGGATTTAAACCCATATTATTATTAGAGGCTCCATAAATGCTTTCTTCTACTTTTTTATTATAATCATTAGAGTTAAAAATATTAGGAATAATATATCTTTTATGTTCGTTTTTAAATACTTCTAAACTTTTTTCTAAATCCTCTTCTACAAAAAATATTTTTAAGTAATCTTTTTTATTGTCATTTTCTAATAAATTTTCATTTACATTATCTTCTATCCATAAAAAAATATCCTCTACAACATCTTTTTCAATTTTCGGAAGTTTTTCAGCTATATTTTTATATAGCTCTTTCCCTTCCTTACTATTGTATTTTTCTTCTGGGTTTAAAAGATTTTTTTTATAACCTTCAATAATTGATTTAGTTAGTTTATGTTCTCTTATACTATCTTTTTTTATAAAAAATGAATAAATCTGATTTGAATGTATTGTTTTTTTTGGATCCATTGGTTTATTCATATCTACTAAATTAGAATAATAATCAAAAGCTCTAAAATAGCCATAGTATTGATTAAGTTCGCCATCTATTTTTTTACTTTTTTTATCATAGAAAATATTTAATTTTTCTATTATTTTTCCTGATTTTATATTTACTAAAATATATGTTCCATCTTTTGGAATATGTTTGTTTACAACAAGTTTTTCCCCCTCCTTATCATAAATTTTTTTAAATACTTCTAATGCTTCATCAATCAAAATAACACCTCCTACTACTCATAATTTTTAAAGTTTAAAAAACCACAGCCCCTTGCACAATTTTCTAAAAGTCCTGTTCCTAAAAGCATATATGCAATATCTTGTGCTTTCTCATTATTAGCAACTTGTAATTCAACCTTATCTCCAACTAATTTTCTTCCCTTATAAATAATTGGGACAGGCATTCTATTAATAAACTTAATATTAGTAAATAAATCTAAATCATCTGACTTATCTTCTCCTAATTTTTTTAAAAGTTCAGTATCAATAGTTATATCATCATTATTCTCTGTAAAGTATAAATACTTCTTTAAACAGTTTATTTTTAATCTTTTTTCAAATTCTTCAAAAGTCATAGAATATCTCCAATATCCCTCATCTGTTTTCATTAAAATAGGAGTTATTGTATATAACTTTTCAATTAATTTTTTCTCCACTACTCTTATATTTAATATCAAACCTTGAATATCTTTATTTTCAAAGAACATAAGAGTATCTAAAAAATAATTAGCTATTTTTTGATTTATTGTTCTAATTCTAAAAAAATATTCTTTATTTTTTTTATATATTTTATCTTCTTCAATAGGGAATAGTCCGTCAAATGTATATCCTTTGTAGATTTTAGAAGTATGATAATTGTACATTGTTGGATTAACTGATAGATTCATATCCATAAATCTTGTGATATATGTGGAAACATCTTTTAGAAAAATATCTTTTTTAAGTTTTACTTTTAATTTCATTTCGTAAACTTCCATTAATAATCTCCCCCCTTAATTAAAACTTATATTTTATATTATAGATATTTTATTAATTTCTGTCAATATATGTTTTATTATTCTTTGAAAATTTTTTATAATAAAACAATTAATTTTTTTTATTTACATATTTATATTAAAATAATATTATTTTTTATTTCTATAATTTCAACTTAAAAAATAGTATTAACAGACTACTTATTTCAATATCAGTTGATGAATAATTTTTATATATAATAAAAAAACTAGTGATTTCTCACTAGTACTAAGTTTTATATATGGCTGGGGTGGCTGGATTCGAACCAACGCATAACGGAGTCAAAGTCCGTTGCCTTACCGCTTGGCGACACCCCAAGAAAATGGTCGGAATAGCAAGATTTGAACTTGCGGCCCCCTGCTCCCAAGGCAGGTGCGCTACCGGACTGCGCTATATTCCGTTCCAAATGACTTTACTAGTCTACCATATAAGGCTATCATTGTCAAATAAATTTTTAAATTTTTTCATCTATTAATCCCATTCCTTAATAAATCCATAATATATTTTAGGATTATTTCCAAAAACATCTAATATATTATCATCTGTAATATAAAAATCTTCTGTTTCTAAATCTGTTCCATTGACATTAATCTTTCCATCAACAACATATAGAAAGACCACTGTACTATCTTTTTCAAGATGTAATCGGCATTTAGACCTTATTTGTCTATAATATAAATCTCCTCTTATTCCTTTTAGCATTAAATTAAAATCTTTGTATTTTCCCCAAGAGTATGTTTCCCAATCTCCTCTAAATCTATCTATTTGATAATCTTCCATATCTACATCATAATGATCTGTATGTTGAAGTTTCATATCTCCTGATAATTTTGATATATATCTTTCCACACCTGGTAAATTTGTAAATAATGACTTCTCTCCATTATTTGTAGTTGCAACACTTATTCTAGCCTTAAAAGCTCTGTCTACATAGCTAGAATTTTCAGGGTATATAAAAATCTCATTTGTTGTTCCTCCTGCCCACACAGAAACTTTCCAATCATCTTTTTTAATAACTTTATTCATTTTCTACCCTCCTGTTGCAAATTATTTTATATTTTTTCTTTATAGTTAAATAATACACCTTTTTTGAGTTTTTTACAACAATAAAAAAAGAGACTATTCACTAAAAATAGTCTCTTAGCTGATTATTTATTTTTTAATGTTATAAAAAACACTTCTTCCATTGTATTGAGCAACAGAACCTAATTCTTCTTCAATTCTTAATAATTGATTGTATTTAGCCATTCTATCTGTTCTTGAAGTTGAACCAGTTTTAATTTGACCTGCATTAGTTGCAACAGCCACATCAGCTATTGTTGCATCTTCTGTTTCTCCTGACCTATGAGATACAACAGCTGTATATCCTGCTCTTTTTGCCATTTCTATTGCATCCAATGTTTCAGTTAATGAACCTATTTGATTTAATTTTATAAGAATAGAGTTTCCTGCTCCTAATTCTATTCCTTTTTTCAATCTTTCAGTGTTAGTTACAAATAAGTCATCTCCAACTATTTGAACTCTATCTCCAATAGCCTGAGTTAGTTTTACCCAACCATCCCAGTCATCTTCACCTAAACCATCTTCTATTGAAACTATTGGATATTTATTTATTAATTCTTCATACCATTTTATCATGGCATCAGTATTTCTAACTATTCCACCTTCTCTTTTGAAATGATATTGATATTCTCCATTTACCTTTTCACAAAATTCACTTGATGCTGCATCTAAGGCAAATGTAATATCCTTGCCTAATTCATAACCAGCAGCTTTTACTGCTTCACTGATTAAAGATAAAGCTCCTTCTGTTCCTTGAATTTTTGATGGAGCATATCCTCCTTCATTTCCAACATTTGTTGAATCACCATTAGCTTTTAAAATTTTTCCTAAATGATGAAAAACTTCTGCTCCCATTTGCATAGCTTCTCTAAAAGACTTTGCTCCAACTGGTTGTATCATAAATTCTTGTACATCAACAGCTGAATCAGCATGTGCTCCTCCATTTAAAATATTCATCATAGGTAGTGGTAATTCTTTTGCATTTACTCCACCTAAATATTTATATAAAGGTTGTCCTAATGCTTCTGCTGCTGCTTTTGATACAGCAAGAGATACACCTAATATAGCATTAGCTCCTAATCTTCCTTTATTAGCAGTTCCATCTAATTCTATCATTATTTTATCAATAGCAACTTGATTTAAAGCATCCATTCCTAAAAGAGCTTCTCTAATTTCTGTATTTACATTATTTACAGCTTTTAAAACTCCTTTTCCTAAATATCTTCCTTTATCTTCATCTCTTAGCTCAACTGCTTCATGACTTCCAGTTGAAGCTCCAGATGGAACAGCAGCCCTTCCTATTGCCCCACATTCTAATATAACATCTACTTCCACTGTTGGATTTCCTCTTGAATCTAGTATTTCTCTTCCAATTACATCTACTATCCCTGTCATTACTTTCCTCCTTTTTAATTAAAAACTATGCTTTTACTTGTATTACTTTTATTGAGTTTGTTGTACCTTGTATAAATACACTTTCTCCACAGGTTACTACAATTATATCACCATTTTCAACTAATTTTAATCTTTTAGCAACAGTTTCTGCTAAAATGAAAAATTCTTCCAAAGTTTTTGGTGAAGCATCAACATAAGGAATTACACCTCTTGATAGAATCAACTGATTTGCTGTTTTTTCATTATTAGTAATTGCTAAAATATTTGCCTTAGGAAAATATCTTCTCATATTTCTTGCAGCTCTCCCAGATTCTGTACCAACAACTATAAGTTTTGCTTCTAATCTTTCACTTATATCAGCACTTCCTTCTGCCACAGCAGATGTTATATCATGTCTATTATTAGATCTTCCTACATAAAATGAGGCTATTGTTGGATCCACTTTTTTGGCAATTTTATTCATCACATCAACCGCTTCCAAAGGATACTTTCCTTTTGCTGTTTCTCCAGATAACATTACTGCATCTGTTCCATCTATTATAGCATTAGCCACATCATTGGCTTCTGCTCTTGTAGGTCTTGGATTCTTTATCATCGAATCCAACATTTGAGTTGCTGTAATTACAACTTTTCCTGCTCTATTACATTTTTTTATCATCATTTTTTGAGCACAAGGAACTTCTTCAACAGGAATTTCTACTCCTAAATCTCCTCTTGCTACCATTATTCCATCAGATGCTTCTAAAATTTCATCAAAATTATTAAGTCCTTCTTGACTTTCTATTTTAGAAATAATTTGTACTTTTTCTCCTCCATTTTCTTGAAGAACTTTTCTAACTTGTCTTACATCATCAGCCTTTCTTATAAATGATGCCGCTACAAAATCTATATTATTTTGACAACCAAACTTTAAATCTTCTACATCTTTTTCAGATAATGCTGGCAAATTAACAGAAACATTAGGTAAATTTATTCCTTTCTTTTGTCCTAAATCTCCATTATTTCTGGCTATACATATAACTTCATTTCCCTTTATCTCTGTAACATCCAGTTCAAGTAAACCATCATCAACTAAGACCATATCTCCAACTTTTAAATCTTTTGCAAAATTTTCATAAGTTACTGCTACTCTTTCATTATCACCAATAACTGTTTGATCTGTTGTAAAAGTAAATTTTTGTCCAGCTTTAATACTTACATCCTTCCCATCTTTTAAAAGCACTGTTCTTATTTCTGGACCCTTAGTATCAAGTAACAACCCTCCTCTAATTCCTGTTTCAGACATAGCTTGTCTAAAATTCTTAATTCTCATTCCATGCTCTTCATAATCACCATGAGAGAAATTTAATCTCATTACATTCATTCCTCTATTTAATAATTCTTTTAAAGTTTCTACTGATTCAGTCACAGGACCAATAGTACAAACTATTTTTGTTTTTTTCAAACTACTCACCTCATAAATTGATTTAACTTTGTTTAATTTTATAACAATATTTAATAATTAGCAAGAAAATTAAAGGTTATTTTTTATGCAATTTTGTATAAAAAAAAACATTAACGAATAATCATTAATGTCTACTATCAATAATGGTGCCTAGGAATGGATTCGAACCATCGACCGTACGGGTATGAACCGTATGCTCTAGCCAACTGAGCTACCTAGGCATAATGGTGGAGATAAGCGGGATCGAACCGCTGACCTACGCAGTGCAAGTGCGTCGCTCTCCCAAACTGAGCTATATCCCCATATGTAATTTTGGAGCGGGAAACGAGACTCGAACTCGCGACCCTAACCTTGGCAAGGTTATGCTCTACCAACTG
>ERZ773063.1331-NODE-1331-length-14688-cov-5.147885_pt1 | contig 14688 bp, 2 predicted proteins | sample MGYA00580625_ERZ773063 | MGnify/ENA primary metagenome ERZ773063 (study PRJEB29015, sample SAMEA2738022) | human oral metagenome | biome: human oral; feature: human-associated habitat; material: dental | place: China | collected 2042 ...
TAGTCAAACCGGTGACGATACGAAGATTGGTCTTAAATTGAAGAAAAATCTTAATGTTACATCTGTTACTGCAGCGGAAACTGTGAAAGCTGGTACGGTAACTATGGGTAAACAATCTGATGGTGTAACCCCTGCTAATACGGGTAATTACGTAACAGGTCTTGATAATAAGGCGTGGAGCATTGAAAATCCTACGATTGCATCTGGCCGTGCAGCAACGGAAGACCAGTTGAAAACAGTTAGTGATGAAGTTAAGAAACAAGGTGCTAGTGCAACAGACTTTAGTCTTGTTGCGAATCCTACGGCAGGCTCTAATGGTGACTACACTGTAGATGCCAACGGTGACGTAGCATTGACCGTACAGGATAAGAACCATCCGGATAAAACAAAAACCGTAACGATTAAAGATGTAGCATCTAAATCCGAAGTGGACAAAGGCCTAAACTTTGGCGGCGATTCCGGTACGACTATCAATAAGAAGCTAGGTGGTACTGTTGCCATTAAAGGTGGAGCTGCAGCTACAGATTTAACGGATAATAATATTGGTGTTGTATCTGATGGCACAGGCACATTGAACGTGAAGTTGGCTAAAACATTAACTGGTTTAGATAGCGTAACAGCTGGCGGTACAACCATCAATAGTGGTGGTTTGACCGTAGGTGGTAAGACCTATGTATCTCCAAATGGCATCAATGCGAACGACCAAAAGATTACCAATGTTGCTGATGGTAATATTGCGGCTAATTCCAAAGACGCGGTTAACGGCGGTCAATTACATGAAGCTAAAACTGAGTTAAACAAGAATATCGCTGATACAAAGACTGAATTAAATAAAAACATTGGTGATACTAAAACCGAATTAAACAAAAATATCGCTGACACTAAAACTGAACTCAACAATAATATTAATGACGCTAAGACTGAACTGACCAATAAAGGTCTTCGTTTTGACGCAGATAATAATGATGCAAAAACGAATAAATTAGGCTCTAAGGTAACGGTAAACGGCGACGATAACATCACCACAGAAATTACGCAAACCGGTGACGACACTAAGATTGGTCTAAAATTGAAGAAAGATCTTAACGTTACATCTGTTACTGCTACAGAAACTGTGAAAGCCGGTACTGTAACCATGGGTAAACAATCCGATGGTGCAACCCCTGCTAATACAGGTAACTACGTGACAGGGCTTGATAATAAGACTTGGAATGCAGGTAATGTTGTATCCGGTCGTGCTGCAACAGAGGATCAATTGAAACAAGCTTTGGCAGGTCAAACTGATACAGGTCTCAAATTCAATGCTAATGTAGGCGGCGTACAAACTAATAAATTAGGCTCTACTATCACTGTTCAAGGTGAAGGCAATGCTGCTGATACCGACTATAGCGGTGATAATATTAAGACTTTCATCAAACAAGATGCAGCAACAGGTAATACAACAATTGATGTAAAAATGAACAAAAACCTTAAGGCTGAATCTGTGAAAGTCGGAAAAGATGATAAGGCTGGCGTATCTCTCACAGGTCCAGATGCGGCGAATGGCACCGACGGTAAAGTAGCTGTTACAGATAAAAACGGCAAGGATGTAGTGTCCATGTCGGGTAAAGACGGTGTTGGTCACATCGGATTAAGCGGTAAAGACGGTAAAAGTGCGGATATTACTGCTGAAAAAGGGTCTGCTGATGTTAATGGAAATGAAATTACTCGCATTAAATATCAAGATGAAAGTGGCACAACCTATCAAGTGGCAACCAAAGATGATGGCATGGCATATGGTGGCGACTCTGGTACTACCATCAAGAAGAAACTTAATGAACAATTGGACATTAAGGGTGGTGTCACCAATGAATCTGAGTTGACCGAAAACAATATTGGTGTTATTAGTAAAAATAATATCCTTAATGTTCGTTTGGCAAAAAATCTGAAAGGTCTAGATTCCATAACTTTCAACAATGGTACTAATGGTGCAAACGGTAAAACCGTTGTAAATGGTGAAGGTATGACCATTCAAGATAAGGATGGCAATCCGTTGACTGCTGTTACAAAAGACGGCGTAAAGATTACCAACGGTCCATCCATGACGAAGGACGGTATCGATGCGTCTAATAAGAAGATTACGAATGTAGCTGATGGTACTGATTCTAAGGATGCGGTTAATAAATCCCAATTGGATAAAGCCGCAGCAGCAGCTACTACAACAGTAACGGCAGGTAATAATGTCCAAGTAGATAAGACCACTAATGCGGATGGTTCTACAAATTACAAAGTGGGCCTCAAAGACCAAATAACAATGGGATCTGATGCTACGAAACAAATTGCGATGGATGGTACAACAGGTACTATCAAAGCCGGTGACAAGGTTACCATCGATGGCAACAAAGGCACCATCAAAGCCGGTGATAAAGTTGAAATCGATGGCGATAAGGGTACAATCAAGGCCGGCAATGTAGCGATTGACGGTACAAACGGTACGATTAAGGCCGGCGACAAGGTAACTATCGACGGTAAAGACGGTAAGATTGATGCCGGTAAAGTATCTGTTGATGGCAAGGACGGTCATGTGACAGGTTTGGAAAACAAAGATTGGGATCCTAACAACATCACAAGTGGTCGTGCTGCTACAGAAGATCAATTGCAGAAGTCCCATAAAGCCTTGGATAATAAGATTAATAACTTAGGTGATGACATTACGAAGAAAGGTATGGATTTTGCCGGTAATACAGGCGATTTCCACCGTGATTTAGGTCAAAAGGTTACTATCAAAGGTGAAGGTCAAGGGGCTGATAGTGATTATTCCGGTGAAAATATCAAAACAGTAGCCGAAAATGGTAATGTTACTATTAAAATGGCTAAGAATCTTAAGACCGATAGTGTTACTACCAAGACGGTTACTGCTGATACGGTTAATACTGATAAGGTGAAAGTCGGCAAAAACGGTCAAGATGGCGTTTCCATTACAGGTCCAGATGCAGCAAATGGTACAGATGGCAAAGTAGCTGTTACTGGTAAAGACGGTAAAGATGCTGTATCTATGTCCGGCAAAGACGGTGTTGGTCATATCGGTTTAACTGGCAAAGATGGTCGCAATGCAGATATGATTGCTGATAAGGGCGATTCTGATCTAGGAGGTAATGCTATTACTCGTATTAAGTACCAAGATGAACAGGGCAAGACACATCAAGTGGCAACCAAAGACGATGGTATGAAATACGGTGGTGATTCCGGTAATGTGATTAACAAAAAGCTTAACGAACAGGTAAACGTAATCGGTGGTATTACTGATGCTAGCAAGTTGACTACAGAAGATAATGTAGGTGTTGTATCTGACGGCACTAATCTTAAAGTTCGTATGGCGAAAGATTTGAAAGGTCTTACGTCCGTAACGACTAAGGATGCTGCAGGTAACTCTACGGTTGTAAACGGTAGTGGCATAACCATTACTCCTGCTAGCGGTAACACTGTAAGTCTTACTAAAGATGGATTGAATAACGGTGGTAAAACAATTAGCAATGTAGGTCCTGGTGTAAACGGCACGGATGCGGTTAACGTAAATCAATTGAAAGGAGTTACGGAGGGCATGGCCAATGCTATTAATTCCGTGGCGGGCGAAACGCAACGTGTAGGTGCTCATGCGGCGGCTATGTCTGCGTTGAAACCGATTCAATATGATCCGTTAGAACCAACTCAAGTGATGGCTGGTATTGGTAATTACAGAGGCGAAACTGCAGCAGCTTTAGGTGTTGCTCACTACACATCGGAAGACACTATGTTCCATGCAGGCGTATCTGTTGGTAGTCGTCATAATATGGTGAATGCCGGTGTAACTCGTAAATTCGGTTCTTCTGATGAGAAGAAGGCTATTCCTGAACGCTACAAGGGCGGCCCTATCAGCTCTATGTACGTAATGCAGGATGAAATGACTGCTTTGAAAGCTGAAAATGCACGCATGAAAGCGCAGGATGAAAAATTAACTGCAGACTATGCGGCATTGAAAGAAGACAACCTTCGTCTACAGAAAGATAACGAAGAGACTAAGCGACAATTGGCTCTTATTATGAGTCGTTTAGGCATGTAATTCATATCTATTTCATCTTGTGCTCATGTGATAAAAAGCGAGCTGATGTACCAGAAAATACCCATGAAAATTAGATGATTTTAACCCTATATGGTATATAAAATGAAAGAACGAAAGTCTACTGTGAAAGGACTTTCGTTCTTTTTTTGTGTTTGACTTCACAAACTTTTCATAATAGTGTATAATACAGAACATATAATTTTAATCGAAAATTATAAATGTGATTAATTTACTATAAAATCATTAGCTTTAGATTATAAGTGTTGTTTGGCCCATTGTTGTAAGGGTTTTTATGATTGAAAATATATTTAAATGAGTAAGAAAATCAATTTTTAAAAGAAGTTTAAAGTTCTGAAAATAAATGAGCGAAATATGAAAAAAATATATTTACATTCATAAACTAATCTGATATTTTATATGTATAGTAATTAAATTTTTGATGAAAATTTTATTATTTTTAGTGTTTTAGTGTTGGTTTTAGAATCCCTTATAAAACTGTGTGAAAGGTAGGTACTACTAAATGAATCGTATTTATAGGGTAATTTGGAGTCAGGTACGGGGCGCATATGTCGTTGTATCTGAAATCGCAAAAAGCCATACTCGTGGCTCCAAAAGCTTTGTTAGTAATTCCGCTAAAGCTTCGGTAAAAGTTGGCTTGGCGGCTATGGTTTTAACCTGCGGTAGCGGGTTGGCGTCTGCTTATACTGCGGATAGAGGGCTTTCTATCAGTCCTGGACCTGGAGAAGATCGTGGCTTGACATGGTTGTATCCTGATCATAAGGCTCCTACTATTCAGATGTATGATTACAAAACTCCGGGCAATAAAGGTAATGGCTATTTATATACCAATGATAAAGTGTTTGGCATTCAAATTGGTAACAATGCTAATGCCCGTTCTAATGATGGCTCCGTGTCCGGTATTGCTATTGGTGACTATTCCAAATCTCGTGCGTTGGGTATCGGTTTAGGCCATTATGCTCAGTCCGAACAAATCGGTGCTATTGCTGTCGGTTCAGCAGCTAAAGCTCAAGGCTTTAACTCCTTGGCTATGATGCGTCAAGCCTATGCTGGCGAACAATATGCGGCAGCTATCGGTACAGCAGCATCCGCACAAGGTAAAGCGAGCTTGGCTATGGGTCATTCTGCATTAGCAACAGGTGATCAATCCATTGCTATCGGTTCTGCAAATCCGACACCTAAATATGATGATAAAGGCACACCGTATACAGCATATGACGAAACTACTAATACCCAAGCTAATGCAGCTCGTTCCATTGCTATTGGTCAAGGTGCTAAATCAAATACCGTAGACAGCGTTGCTATGGGTACAGGTGCTAATGTAGCAGCAGGCTCAAATTCTGCAGGCGACGCTTATGCAAGAGGCGTGGCCATTGGTAATCGTGCTACATCTCAAGGTATTCAAGGTGTAGCTATAGGTAACGGTGCAGCACATTATCGTGATAATGCGGTTGCTCTTGGTAACAATGCGCAAACTCGTGCGAAAGATGGCATCGCTATTGGTAACAATGCTGAATCCGGTATTCAAAATGATCCTCAATACAAAGTAAATAATTCCGTTGCCGTAGGTAACTCCGCGCGTGCTCATGGCGGTTCCGGCGTGGCATTGGGTAATGATACATATGCATTGGGCGGTTCCTCTGTGGCTGCAGGTAATGCGGCATGGGCATTAGGCGAACGTTCTACAGCTATCGGTAACAATGCTCATTCTGAAGGTTACGGCTCTATTGCTATGGGTCGTGAAGCTAGTGCTTTGAGTACTCAAGACGGAGACAAGAAAAATGTTGTGGCTATCGGTGATGATGCACAAGCAACTGGTTCTCGTTCCATCGCATTGGGCGTAAGTGCTCAAGCTGGTACATTAGAACGTGTACGTGATCGTAGCGTTTACAAAGATAATCCTGAATTAATCACTAAACTTAAAGCTCAAAAAGAAGTAACTGATGCAGTAGCAATCGGTAGCGAAGCAAGTGTACAAGAAAACGAAGGCTTAGCTCTCGGTAGCAAAGCAACAGTAAATAACGTTCGTGGCGTTGCGTTAGGTGCTAATTCTGCAACAGCTGCTCCTGTAAGTACTGCTAGTGAAACTATTAACGGTTTGCAATACAACTATGCAGGTGGTACTGCTGATTCCACAGTTAGCGTAGGTAATACTTCTACAAAACGTACAATTACTAACGTAGCAGCTGGTCGTGTGAATGCACAATCTACAGATGCTATTAATGGTAGCCAATTATATGGCGTTGCTAATGCAGTAGGTAATGTAGCTAAAAGCACTAAGAATATCTTAGGCGGCAATGCTCAGGTTGACCAAAACGGTTCTATCACCATGACTAATATTGGTGATACAGGTAAAAACACTGTTCATGAAGCTATTAAATCCGCAAACTCTGGCTGGGAACTTCAAGTTAATGGCCAAAAGGTTAAAGACGTAAAAGCTCCTAATCGTACAGTGAACTTTAAAGCTGGTAATAATATTAAATTAGAAGGCGCCGGAGATAATGTTACGGTTGCAACAGTTGATGATGCAAACTTCAACTCCGTTACAACTGGTAAAGTTTCTATGAGCAGAACCGGTATCAATGCTGGTGGGTATCAAATTACCAATGTACAATCCGGTGGTGATACATTAACAAATGCTGCTAATATCGGTGATATCTCTCGTATTGCGGCTAAATACGATAAATACTTACAACGTGGTGCTGCTACGTATGAAGCAAACGGTAACGGCAAAATTAACATGACCGGTACAAATGGTTTGACTGCTGAAGTAACAGGTTTGAAAAATACTTATGTTACATCCGGTACAGTATCCAATGACGGTAAGAGATTGACATTGACACGTAATGATAATCAAACATTTGATGTTGATATCTCTAAAATCTCTAATGGTCTTTCCAAAACTGACTACCGTTTGATTGCAAACCCTGCAGCAGGTAGCAATGGCGAATATAAAGTAGCTGCTGATGGTAGCATGACATTGACTGTTGCTGATGCTGATGGTTCCAACCCTAGACAAGTTAAGTTGACGAACCTTGCTTCTAAAGAGCAACAAGATATCAATACTACTAATATCACAAATAACACTAACAAGATTGCTAAAGGCTTAAGCTTCCAAGGCGATAACAATGTTAAAATCAACAAACAACTTGGCGATACTTTAGGTATTACAGGTGGCGCTACAGGTGCTTTGTCTGACAACAACATCGGTGTTGTAGCTAAAGACGGCAATCTAAATGTTAAGTTGGCAAAAGACCTAACAGGTTTGAACAGCGTAACTGCAGGTTCTGTTCGCGTAGGTAAACATAGCGACAATAAAAACTATGTAACTGGTTTGGACAATAAAGAATGGAATGTTCAAAACCCTACAATCACATCTGGTCGTGCAGCAACTGAAGATCAGTTGAAAAAAGTGTCTGATGAAATCAAGACTACTAATGCAGCTAAAACAGATTACCGCTTGATCAACAATACAAATTCTGCAGATGGTTCTTACTCTGTAGAAAACAATAAAGTTGATTTGAAAGTTAAAGATGAAGCTCATCCTAACAACCCTGCTAATACGGTAACAATCAACAATATTGCATCCAAAACTGAATTGGATAAATTGACAGAACGCGCTGTTAAATATGATCTTAACGGTACTACTGTTAATAAAAACAAGGTTACTTTGGAAGGCCAAGGCGGTACAACAATTACTAACTTGAAAGCTGGTGAAGTATCTTCTACTTCTACAGATGCTGTAAACGGTAGCCAATTACATGATGTGAAAATCGAAGCAGGTAAACATTCTAAAGTAACTGTTTCCGATGATAACCTTAAATTGACAACAACTCCTGCTACAAGCACTGAAGGTGCTAAATATGATCTTCGTTTGAACAACAAAGTGACATTGGGTAGCGGTAACAATCAAGTAGTTCTTGATGGTACAGCAGGTAGAGTAACTGCTGGTGCTGTTGTAATAGGCGCTCAAACTGTTCAAAATACGAAACATGCAAGTGAAACTGGTAATTATGTAACTAACTTGAGCAATAAGAACTGGGATTCCACATCTATCGTATCCGGTCGTGCAGCGACTGAAGATCAGTTGAAAAAAGTTAGTGAACAAATTACTCAACAAGGTAGCAGTGCAACTGACTATCGTCTTGTAAGAAACTCCAGCGCTGACGGTTCCTATAAGGTAAACGATAATGGTGAAGTATCCTTGACTGTAGAGGATAAAAACCATGCAGGCGTTAAAGAACAAGTTACAATCAATAACATTGCATCCAAATCTTCTGTAGATAAATTGACAGATCGTGCTGTTAAATATGACATCAATAACGGTGTTGTTGATAAAACTAAGGTAACATTGGAAGGCGCTAATGGCACTACAATTACAAATGTAAAAGATGGTGCTGTAACAGCTACATCTACAGATGCTATTAATGGTAGCCAATTGTTCAAGACTAAAGAAGAATTGATCAATAAAGGCATGAAATTCGGTGCTGACTCCGGTAACGTAATCAATAAAAAACTTGGTGAACAAGTAAATGTTAAAGGTGGCATTACAGAAGCATCCAAATTAACTGCTGAAGATAACATCGGTGTTGTATCCGATGGCTCTAACGACTTGAAAGTTCGTTTGGCTAAAGATCTTAAAGGTTTGAACAGCGTAACTGTAGGCGATACAAAAGTTACTTCCAACGGTGTAACTATCAGCAACGGTGCTACAAACAATGCATCCGTATCCCTTACTAAATCCGGTTTAGATAATGGTGGTAACAAGATTACTAACGTTGCTCGCGGTACAATCGACAGCGATGCAGTAAACTTGGCACAATTGAAAGAAGTATCCAACAGTGCATCTGCAGCAAATACAAAGGTAGCTGAAGGTAAAAACATTAAAGTTGATGAAAGCATCGACAATGTAACTAAAGCTAAAACATATACTGTAGGCTTGAAAGATGAAGTAATATTAGGCGCAGGTAATACAGCTATCAATATCAACGGTACAACAGGTATCGTGAAAGCCGGCACTGGCGATAATGCTGTGACTATCAATGGCACAAATGGTACTATCAACTCCGGTAAAGTGACTATTAATGGTACTACAGGTACTGTTAATGAATTGACTAACAGAACTTGGAATCCTAATGCTATTACTAATGGTCAAGCTGCTACAGAAGATCAATTGAAAGTAGTAGATAATAAAATTGATACTACAAAAACTGAAATCGTAGAAAAAGGCTTGAACTTCCAAGGCGATGCAGGTACTGCAATTCATAAAGACCTTGGTCAAACATTGAAAATCTCTGGTGGTCAAGCTGATGCATCTAAACTTTCAGAAAATAATATCGGCGTAGTTAATAACAACGGCGTATTGAATGTTAAACTTGCTAAAGATTTGACAGGCTTGAACAGCGTAACAACTGGTGCTACAACTATTAACAACAATGGTTTGACAATCGGTGGTAACACATTTGTTACAAGCAATGGCTTCAATGCTAACGATACTCAAATCACAAACGTGAAAGCTGGTACAGAGGATAACCATGCAGTTAACCTTAAACAGTTGAAAGAAGTATCTAACAACGCAGCGGCAGCTAAAACTGTTGTAAAAGCAGGTAAAAACATCAATGTAGCTGATTCTGAAGATCCACTTACTAAAGCTAAGACTTATACAGTTGGTTTACAAGACACAGTAACATTGGGTTCCGGCAATACAGCTGTTAACATCGATGGTACAAAAGGTATTGTAAAAGCCGGCGAAGGCAACAATGCTGTAACTATCAATGGTACAAACAGCACAATTACTGCTGGTAACGTAGCGATTGACGGTGTAACAGGCAATATCAATTCCGGTAAAGTTCTTGTTAACGGTGCTAAAGGTACTGTAAACAACTTAACAAATATCACTTGGGATGCTAATAACATCACAAGCGGCCAAGCTGCAACAGAAGACCAATTGAAAGTTGTTGATAAGAAAATCACTGACAACGGTAGCAACTTGACTAAGAAGGGCTTGAACTTCAAAGGCGATGACGCTACAAGCATTCATAAAGATCTTGGCGAAACATTGGATATCAACGGTGGCATTTCTGATGTATCTAAATTATCCAACAATAACATCGGTGTGGTATCTGAAAACGGCAAGTTGAACGTTAAACTCGCTAAAGAGTTGACTGGCTTAACAAGCGTAACAACTGGTGCTACAACAATTAATAACGAAGGTTTAACAATTGGTGGTAAGAAATTCGTTACAGCTAACGGTTTTGATGCTAACAACACACAAATCAAAAACGTAAAAGCTGGTACTGATGGCAATGATGCAGTTAACTTGAATCAATTGAATGAAGTTAAAAATGCATCTAACACTACAGTTGAAGGTAGCGAAAACATCAATGTTGATTCCACCGTAGACCCTAATACACACGCTAAAACTTACAAAGTAGCATTGAAAGACAATGTAACTTTAGGTTCCGGCAATAATGCAATCAACATCAACGGTACTACAGGTATCATAAAAGCTGGTGACGGTGCTAATGCTGTAACTATTAATGGTACAAACGGCACTATCAACTCCGGTAAAGTGACTGTCAATGGTACTACAGGTACTGTAAACAACTTGACTAATACAACTTGGGATCCTGCAAATATCACAAGCGGTCAAGCTGCAACAGAAGATCAATTGAAATCTGTTGATAAGAAAATCACTGACAACAGCACTGACTTGACTAAGAAAGGCTTGAACTTCCAAGCTGATTCTGGCGAATTAATCCATAAAGATCTTGGTCAAACATTGGATGTTGTAGGTGGCATTACTGAGAAATCTAAATTGTCCGACAACAATATCGGTGTAGTATCCGAAAATGGTAAGTTGAATGTTAAACTTGCAAAAGATTTAACAGGCTTGAACAGCGTAACAACTGGTCAAACAACAATCAACAACAATGGCTTGACTATTGGTGGTAATACATTTGTTACAAACAACGGCTTCAATGCTAACAATACGCAAATCAAAAATGTTAAAGCTGGTACAGAAGATAGCGATGCTGTTAACCTTAAACAATTGAACGAAGTAAAAGCTGCGTCCGATACTAAGGTAAAAGGTAGCAAGAACATTCATGTTGAAGAAGAAATCAACGATCTTACAAAAGCTAAAACATACACTGTAAACTTGAAAGATACAGTGACATTGGGCTCTGGCAATACATCAGTTCATTTCGATGGTACAACAGGTATCATTAGAGCTGGCGAAGGTGCTAATGCTGTAAATATCAATGGTACAAACGGTACAATCAACTCCGGTAAGGTAACTATCAACGGTGGTTCTGGTACTGTTAACGATTTGACTAACAGAACTTGGGATCCTAATAAGATCACTAATGGTCAAGCTGCAACAGAAGATCAATTGAAAGTTGTAGATAACAAAATTGATAAGAACACTCAAGACTTGACTAAGAAAGGCTTGAACTTCAAAGGCGACTCCGGTGAAGCTATCCATAAAGACCTCGGTCAAACATTGGAACTCAAAGGTGGCGAATCTGATGCTTCTAAACTTTCAAATGGTAACATTGGCGTAGTTAATGAAAACGGTAACTTGAACGTTAAACTTGCTAAGAACCTTAAAGGTCTTGACTCTGTAACAGTTGGTTCCGATCCAAACAAACAAGTTGTTCTTGACGATAAGGGCGTATCTGTAGGCGGTAAAACATACATTTCTAACGAAGGCTTAAACGCAAATAATCAAAAGATTACTAACGTGGCAGCTGGTGTAAATGATACAGATGCAGTTAATGTTCAACAGTTGAAGAGCAGCATGGCGGCAGCAACTACAACAGTGAAAGCTGGCGATAGCGGCAATACAACTGTAGAAACTACAGTTAATGCAGATAAGTCTAAAACATACACTGTAGATATCAAAAAAGACTTGAACTTACGCAGTGTAACTACAACTACAGACGATCAACAACACTCTACTTTAACAAACGGTAGAGGTGTTACAAGTACTGATACATTTGGTAATAAGACTACTCTTACTGCAGATAATGTGAAAGTATCTGATAGTCAAAATAATACAACTCAAACAACAGCTAAAGGTGTACTTGTAGATAATCCAACTCAGTCCACTGAGTTGACTGTTAACGGTGTTGTAACTACTGACAAAAAGACTAAGAGAACAAGCACAACTGCAGATGGTGTGGTTGTTACATCTGGCATGGGTAGTACTAAAGTAACTACTACTGTTAGCAGCAACGGTGTTGCAATTACTACTCCTCCAGCAGGTCAAGGTTCCCCTAAAGATGGTACTGGTGCAGTAACATTGACTAAGGATGGCTTGAACAATGGTGGTAATAAAGTTGTTAACATGGCAAGTGGTTATGGCGAAGGCGAAGATATCAACAATATCGCTAATAATAGCAGCAGCTTAACAAACGGTGCTAACATCGGCGACTTGAAAAAAGGTATCGATGGCCTTAAGAAAGCGGGCTTAGACTTTGCAGGTGATAAAGGTGCATTCCATCGTGACCTAGGTGAAAAAGTAACCGTTAAAGGTGGCATCACTGATGAAAGCAAACTTTCCACTGCAAACAATATCGGTGTTATTTCCGATAACAACGGCAGCTTGAATGTTCGTTTGGCAAAAGATATTACTGGTATCAACTCCATTACAACTATGGATAACTCCGGTCATACAACTGTGACAAACGGTAATGGTATTACAATCAAAAATAATGGTGGTGGCAGCGTATCCTTAACAAGCTCTGGTTTGAACAACGGCGGTAATAAGATTACTAACGTAGCACCAGGTGAAATTAGCTCCACTTCTACTGATGCTGTTAATGGTTCCCAACTTAATCGTGTTGCAAACAGCATGAATAATGTTGTAAAAGAAGTTCGTCAAGTTGGTGCTTTATCCTCCGCGTTGTCTGCATTGAAACCTATGGCTTATGATCCTTACGAACCTACTCAAATCATGGCAGGTTATGGTAACTACCGTGGTGACTCCGCATTGGCATTAGGCGTGGCTCATTACAAAAATGAATCCATGATGTTACATGCTGGCGTAGCTTGGGCGGGCAGCAATAGCCATATGATGGCAAATGCTGGTGTAACTTGGAAAGTAGGTAACAGAGACGGCGAAGCAGAAACTGCAGATCGTTATCGTAAAGGACCTATCAGTTCTACATATGCAATGCAACGTGAACTTGCTGCAATGAAAGCTGAAAATCAAGGATTAAAAGGTGAAGTAGCTGATTTGAAAGCTGAAAATGAACAAATGAAAGCTAATATTGCTGCAATGATGGCAAGACTAGGTTTATAATACGTTCATACTGAACATTACGGGTTGAGGATTCCCTTTTGAGGGTCCTCCCACCCGATTTAATTCGTTGATAGAAAAGAGGAATATATAATGAAAAAATCCACTTTGCTTGCTTTCACAGCGGCAGTATTATTCGGCAGTGGCGTATTCCATGTTAATGCGGCATCTGCTACATTTGATGATCCATTGCTTTTACCAAATCCGGCTAAAGCGCCTACAACAGGTTCTGTTGTATTGGTTCCTGTGGCTAGCCCTCAGGCAGTGCAAAGTATCCATGAATTTGTGAAAGCATGGGAAAATGCGGAAAAACATATTGCTTTAGCTGAAAGCAAAAAGAATAATCATCAAGCGTTAACTAAAGAAGAAGCTAAATGGTTACATTCTAAAGATAAGCATAACTATGCTGATTATTTCCGTAAACATTCTTTAGGTTATGTACATGGCCAAGAAACTGCATTGAACTGGAATGGTGAAAACCGTAATAAAAACGAGTATAGCTATTACACATTCCCTAAATATGATAAGGACCAAGGTTACACAAATAGCTATGGTTACAATGTATTGCGCAGCATGGTTGATCGCATGAATGAATTGCTTCAAAAACAAAAGGCCGTTGGCGGTCCTTTGACAGATGAAGAAGCACAAGCATTGGAAGATGCTATGCTTGATATCATGGCTCAAGATCAAGAACATGTATCTAATGAAGAATTGCGTTATTACATGAACGAAGCAGTTTGGTTTGCTACAAAACAAACTGTAAAAAATATGTCTGCAGAAGAACCTTCTGTTGGCGATATGCACGAAATTAACCTTCGTGAAGCGATTCAAACAGATAACTAATTATCCAATACATATATAACTAAATCTTTATATGTATGACTTTTGTTGTATAGGGTATGCAGATGCAATACCTTATATATAAAAGTTTTTAATATGCAGTGTTGAGACGCAAATAAGGGATTCTATAAACACACTGTTATATAGGCAAGAGGCCGCAACAGAATGCAATATATGTATTCTTGTTGCGGCTTCTTTTTGCTTTAAATTCTTGTTATATGATATGTCTAAAAGAGTGATATAACTCAAGTTTCGAATCTGTAAAATTAGGCCGTGAAATTGTGCAAAAATAATGGTAAAAATTTTCTGAAATTTGTAGTAAAATTTGTCCAAATTTTGTTGACATGAGTATATGGAAATGTTATTATATTCAAGTACCCCATATGAAGGGGCACAGATCTTTGAAAACTGAACAATGATAGGTAATCAATCATATGATTGAACATAT
>ERZ773063.1341-NODE-1341-length-14639-cov-2.806363_pt1 | contig 14639 bp, 10 predicted proteins | sample MGYA00580625_ERZ773063 | MGnify/ENA primary metagenome ERZ773063 (study PRJEB29015, sample SAMEA2738022) | human oral metagenome | biome: human oral; feature: human-associated habitat; material: dental | place: China | collected 2042 ...
AGAGTAGAAGTACCTGGAGATATTTATGTGCCTAAGTATATGGCAGTAAATGAAAAGTACTTTGATTCTTCTAATACTCTTATCAAAGAAAATGTTCCATTAGGACATGAGACAGAGATACTTGATGTATATAACCCAGATGAATCTGAATACCATCATAGGGAATGGGGTGTTCAGATTACTGGTAATATGAGATCGTCCAAAAAAGGTCCTGTTAGATGGATAATGGGTGGTATAATAGTTTGGAAAGGCTCTGCATTTAAATTAACCTTTAAAGGACCAAGCGATGTGCTCCTATATAAAGGTATTGAAACACTGGATATTGCACATTGGTATTCTGATATGTATCTTCCAAATCCAACAGTGCAGAAATCAGAGTCTGAAGGCGATCTAATTACGGGTACCACCGATGTTATTGGTGGAAGAACTGTCTGTATCACTGGATCTATTAGTGTGGCTAGAGAATTCAATGGGCCTGAGATTACTGGTACAGTAGAATCATTGAAAATAGTAGATGATGTAGAGATAACTGGTAGTGTGATTATAAATGCTGGATCAAGTACAGAAATAATTGGATCTCTTCTTGTTCCTAAATTCTTTGTATTTGATCATAAGTATTATCTATTGCCAGATAAAACTACACCTGTATTTACAGAGCACAAGGATACTAATGTTCTTGATCCAGCAAATGTATATGATAAAGAATCACATCCATCAGATTATGAAGATAGTGATCTAGAGATTACTGGTGAGATAAAGGCTCAGGGTATTGTGATCACAGAACTTACTGGTAGATTTATTGTGGTATACGAAGTACCTGATATTCCAAAGATTACTGGTACTACAGATATAGCTGTTCCATATCAAGAAGGAGAAATTACAGGTAACCTTGACATTCAAGGGAATACTGTAAAGGATATCACTGGTACCATAACTCCATCCAGAAAGATACCTGCAAAAGATATTACTGGTGAGGCTTCGGTAATACTTCCTGTTCCTAATCTTCCTGAGATAGATTGTCCTAGTGATAATATTGTATATAAACAGATACCTCCATTTATGGAACAACCATCTATTCCTGAGATAGATGATGCTCAGTCTGGTCCGTATCTTAGAGTGGTTGGTCATGTATTTAAAGTCTTTATCGATAAAGATACAGGATATGTTTCTTCTCCTGGAACTTTGCTAACTGGTGAAATATATGTTACTATAGCATCTGTATTTAAATGGACATTCTTGGATAAGAATACATTTATACCAGAAGTGTTTGATGATAAATGGAGTATCATGAATGCTATCTCTAAGGGATGGGATAAGTATTTCAGCGTAGATTCTGAGGGCGACTTTATCACTGGTCAAATGACTGCCATGGGATATGTATTCCCAGTGATTACAGATCCAGATACTCAGAATACAAGATCCAATGGTGATCTCATTACATGCCCCAGTGATAATATAAAATATATCAAAGACGGAAATGGTTTGGATACTATATGGATCGATGATACTCAGTCTGGTCCGTATCTTAGAGTATTAGCTAAACATGGTAAAACTTATTGGTATAAACATGGTAATCCTGATCCTATTCATAATGCGAATCCAGAAGATCCAGATATAGATCATTCGGATTTCAGCAATGAGCATGATATGGAAATTACTGGTGTTATATATATAAGTGCTAAACACACTGCATGGGTAAATGGCACAGTTACCGTCGGAAATGTTGAAGAGGAAGAGGTTAATGGTAGCGTTAATACATGGGGTTTAGAGAGAGCCGAAATTGAAGGGGAAATTACTACAACTGCTGCTCCACTTAAGCCGACACATATATACATTACTTAAACAATTGTCCCTCTACCAAGTATTGGTAGAGGGATACATTATTTCTTGTTCTGCTTATACAGTTTTGCGATAAGAGCATCGACTTTCTTATTTTTCTCCCCATATTTCTTTATGCTCCTAACTAATGCTGGCGCTTTGTTTAATTTCTTTGGTTTCTTCATATTCTGTTCATCCTTAAAACAATACCCTCTACTCAATAAGAGTAGAGGGATAAATTAATTTTATTGACTTCTTACGTTCTTAGCCACCACATAAGATGTGATTCTTTCATCTTCTTCATTCTTCAATTTTACAATCTGCGTATTAAGATAATTTGTATCTACATACAGCACTAAATACGAAATTATGTTCTGTAATGCGTTTTCTGTGCTCAGAGTAAGCTTAAGCCAATCTATTTGCAATTTGACTTCTTTGCCTTCGTTAAAGAGCTTAAAATCAATGAACATAGAAGGGCTAAGATGAATAGAAAGTGTATAATCTATAACTTTTCTTAGATCTCCAACTAGATCATCGAAGTAAATAACAACAGGTTTCTTATCTCTGAAATTATCTTCATCATCTTCATAATTTGTCGTAATAAACTGTGGCCAACCTTTATCATTAACTTTAGGGGCCACTTGCATTGGGAACGAATAAAGAGAATAAGAATTTGCATTAGGTTCTGCAATCTTAATGAATTCTCTTTCTTCTTCTGTATAGTATGCAAAGAATTTAGGAGCAGGCATAAGAAGCTCAGCTTCAAAATCAACAATGTAGTTCATCATTGTATGACCCTTACGCTCTCCATCATCATATGATACATTCTCTGTTCTGATATGCATGTACATATCAGGGAGTTTCATATAATATTGGAATCTGCCTACAGCAGTAGTAAATTTATAAAGTATGGGTAATTGAGAATGCTGATTAAGATAACAAAGAAAGGCTGTATTATCTTTAACCACATTATTTTCCATCTCAAATCCAACATCTTTGGCTAGATTATAGATAAGACTATCAGGAAGTAGAATATCAAGATCTACATATTTGCCTTGTGTACCATTTGCTCTAAATCTAACCTTACAATGTTTAGCCATGTTCTGAGCCATAGTAAGAGTCTGTACTTTAGCTCTATAATGGAACATGATCTTCTTCATTTCAAAATCAAGACCAACAAAAAGCTTCTTTTCATGATCTTTGAAGAAAGTGTCTTTAAATCTTGCTCTATTATAATAAATATTAGATCCATAATTGTATAGATCCAGGTTATCTCTATTAAAGTCTTGCTCTACTCTAGGCACAATAGATAAGCATGGCTTAGGTCTCTTAATAAGCTGCTCTCTACTCATGACTCTAAAATCGTCAATCAAATTCTTCTCATTGATATAAACTGATTTAAAGAATCCATCTACAAACCCATCAAGATACCATTCTTTCATATATTCTATTGCAAGTGAATATGTATTTGCTTCAGATGGCATTACAAGAGCACAATTAAGAGAGCCACTTAATTCTCTTATAAATTCTACTTCTCTTTTACCATCTGGAAATATCTCCTTAGGAGATACTATGATTCTGCTTTCTCCCATTATAGATACACCTCCATTATGATGGTGTCAATCCACAAAAAATAAACCATCATTTCCTATGGCTTATTTTTTAGCACCGCCACTAACATGTCACCATGTGTGGCCCCAATCACTACTTTAGAACCTAAATACTCATACCCTAACCTTATATTTCTCAATATACGGTTGTTTTCAGATACAAGATAACGGACTTTTGGCCCCGCCTATGCCATATGTCACCATATGGGTAGATACCAGGCTTCTCTTCGCGAGCAGGTGGAACTAGTTCACCACAAGTATATCAGTGCCATTCCCAATACCTGTTTTATACTCTACTTTATAACGAAGCTGTATTACTCATACCTACTACTGCGCGCACTCATAGATATGTACAGAATTAAAAATAATCCATCACAATATTTAAGTTCATAGCGATATCCCATGTGTTCCAAAACGATATCAAAATATTTATAGTCTTAGATACTAGCATTAGGATCGTATGTAACTTGATTGATTACATCATCCGTAGCTGAAATGCCATGTTCAAACATACCATTATCCATTGCACCATTATAATCTGAAATGAAATGCATATTAAACATTTCTTTCATGAGATTAGTAATTATAAGAAGGATATTATATGCCATACTAGGCACCTTCTCTATATAATCTGGAATGCTGTCTACAGTCCCATTTTCTTTCAGTTTAAAGATATCGATCTTATATATGTGCTTAACTCTTTCATTGATTATAGTATATACATTCGATGGAGTTATCTTTCGAGCATTAGCTATAAGATCTACATAATACCTAGCCAATTCCCTAGAAGTGTATTTAGTATTGATATCAAACATCATTGATGAGTTTACTGTTCTTAGTAATAAGAACAAATAGTGAAGACGATATGCATTATCTTGTGGGAGATTAGCAAATAGATTTGCTATCTCTCCCAATTCAATACAATGACATAATCCTCCACCGTCTGTGCCCATAATATCAACCGCAAAATACTGGGTCTTATCCAGTATAAAATTCATTGCATAGTTAATATCAATTCCAACGATATTTGCTATATCTTCTAGAATAAATCTTCTCCCAGATGTGGTGCTAGCAACTGCAAAGCTATAGCCATCTTCAAAATAAACCCTCTTAAAGTATATTGTAATTGGTTCCATATAAATTTCTCCTTTATATACTTCTTACCAATTTTACTAATATTATAGTATATAACTAAAAAGAAAGTTAAACAAGAAATATCCCTCTACTCATAAGAGTAGAGGGAATGGTTTATTTGGATTAGATTAAAGACCAAAGAGAGTCTTCATGCCTTCAACATCCATGTCTGTCGGCACACCATAACGACCAGTATCAAGAACCAGCGTAATGGTGCTAAGTTTATCACCATCAAAATGAATCGGATCGGCATCATAATACTTACAATGCTCCTCAAGATACTTTTTGATAGTCTTATCCTTCAGAAATGACTTGAATGCTTCATCAGCCTTCTCTTTGATAATATCCTGTACAAATTTCATTGTTCATTATCTCCTTTTTTATTCTAGATCTGTATAACCATGCATAATGTAGAATGGAATTCCATCCTCAATATACCGATTATCCTCTTGATTCTCTGTCTGAAACAAAGCATATACTATTGTGGGATCCTCTGCATCTTTTAGATGAGCTACACACAATAAATGCTCTATTTCTAACGTAATCTCGTTCTGTTCGAAAATCCAACACCCAACCTTAGGTATGTCAGATAAACGCTGAATTGACATTTTACCTAACTCCAATCATATCTAAATCTGTACATTTATGAAGGTGGTAAATCTTTATAATTGACTTTCATCCATTTTTCCACTTCCATAAGAGCTTGTAAACTACATCTTTCCAATAAAGCATTATTAGTTTCTCTTACATGTTCTCTAAGAGAAACTTGGAGAATTAAGCAAATAGGATTTCCTCGTTCTCCAGTGCCCTGATGACGAATTGGAAGTATAACTACATCTTTATCATAATCATCGACTTTAGATTCAATACTTACAAACTCAGTATGAAACTTCTGATTTTCTAACTGTTTATAGAACGCATTAGATTCTATCTTAAAATACATTCTACACCAACGAGTTTTCTCCATATGGCAATATCCTCCTTTATTGCCATGTTTCTTTAATCTTTTTAATCTCCGCCATCTCTTCATCTGTATAAGAATCTCTTCCGAGACCAATCAGACCGTTGGCTGTAATAAGAATGTCTTTAAATACATTAACTGTATTATTGAACATTCCATCATTACGAGAGATCATCATTGAGTTTCTAGGATTAAAGCATTCCATTGCTACTTCCCAGAACTCATCATTTGGAATATACATACCGTTCAAGCAATCCCCATCAAAGTCAGCATTCAATGGTGTCAGAATCTGTAATGGCATAGACATTGTAAACGAATCATTAATCCCGATGCAGCGCATTGCAAGAATGCTACCATAGTTTATAGAAGGTCTTATCTTCACATAGATCGCTACTTTATGCAGTTCTCTTATGAACTTCTGTAGTATTTCTCTACATGTGGAGAGTACATCATCAACTCATCTCTGAGCTGTACCGCGCTGTCCTTCGCTTTGAAGGCACCTACTCGTTGAACCCTTAATCTATATCAAATAGACTAAAGGATGCTGATTATACATTATGAAACTGCCCTTAGCACCTAATCATATTAGGCTTTTATTTCAGCATAGGCCATCTCTGATAATTCTTTCTGACTTTCATCTGCATATCACGCTTATCCTTATGGATTACGTTGTAGCTATCAGAGCTTTAGCATGTTCCAGCAATTCACGGTATCGTTTTAACCACAGCGTCACCGCTATAGCGAACCCTTTTGTTGATTCCTGTTAATAATCATCGGGATTCCGTTTCTAGAACGGATAAGATTGTCTATAATCTCATATACTCTTGGATTCTTCTTAATCTGGGATTTATACCAGATAGAATATGCATGAGCATATGAAATATTGTATGAGTGAACAAGAATATTGATGATCGTTTGTTGAAGTAGTTCTACCATCGAATGGTATGGTAGTTTAACCTCATCAATACGAAGTGTTGGATCTGGTGTAATAATACAACGTGTTGTGAAATTACATCTACCACCAACAAGTAATCGAAGATTACCCTTCTTACCAGCTAAGATCTTCTGAATCTCAACATACAAAGCATTGTATCTTTCTTGAAGATCCCAAAGCAATGAAGTTCGATACTTATCAATCATATAGACTGACAGTTTATCTTCATTAATCTTAGCCGAGCCATAATATTGAAGATAGCGTTGGTTCCTTCAAAAGTAAACCTGCCGCCCTCAACCTTAAATGGTCTCATACCAGTAGAGTATACAGGAATAGCATCTATAAAGATCTTATCTCGATCTTGAATAATATCGTTATAGACATCGATCTTGTTACTCTTATTCTTCTTATGGAAGTACTCTAAGATCTCATCAAACTTCTCATAGAATTCTATCATACCAATTCCAGAGTAGGTCTTATCAATCTTAGTATGTTTCTTATACTTCCTTTTGATCTTCTTATCATAGATGCGTCTATCATAAGCAGTCATTCTATTACCATTCTCATTCAGATCAATATCTGGCTCAATAATAGCCTGAAGAGTAGACACTCCAAAATATGACCCAAGAGACTTGAATAGATTGGGATGAATGATTTTATATGGTTCTTTCAGTTTTATCCATCCGAAGATACTAAAGTCATCTCCAATGAACTTAACTTCTGTACCACAATGCTTACAAATAAGACGAGCATAATCTGCTCCCTTAGTTGAACCACAGGCACAACTATAACGATCAGAATATGCGTTTGGATCTTGCAGTGTTTTCATGAACTTATCGGAATAGATTGAATCTGAAGACTTGATATTCTTCTTCAACCCTTGTGGTTCTTTAATAAAGAATCCCTTACCAATGTTCATGTCATGTTGCATCTCTTCTGACATGTTAACCCGCTCTAGAGATGTTTCAATATCGAACATCTCGCTGAACGGATATTGTAAGTTTTGTCCCATTATACCACCTTTTCCTTATAAATGGTTATCATAGCTCTATACTACTTCTCCTTTCCAAGATTATAGTATATCACCATACCTCTCTTTGACCTTAAATACACACCTCATTATATGGTAAACGGATAAATCAAAAGATACCCCTGTACTCATATGAGTACAGGGCAGAATACTCTTATTCCTCAAACATATTATCTACATCTATTTCATGTAGCTTAACCTGACTATTATGAAATGCCTTCATATCAATCAACTTGATCTTAGAAGCCACCTGCGGTGTAACAACACCAATGTTTTTGATACCAAGTCTATAGAAGAAATTACCGATACATCTATGACAGATACCATCTTTAGACTCGCATAGAGAAGAAAATCTAAACTGCACTGTTTTACCAATATATTTATCCATATTTTCAGAAGTAAGCTCTACAAATCTAGAACCTTCTTTGATATATGAATACATGTAATCTCTTACATTCTTCTTAGTAATAGTAACAGTAATAGTTCTCTTTGTACCACAATCTGTTCCTTCTGGTAATAGAACCATATGCTGGAATGATTTAAGGAATAGCTTCTCCCAATATCCTCCAATAGCAGTCTTACCAGCACGAGAATATGGACCTTCAGCAAGAGATTTAGCCATAGTAGCATAATCTTCTTTCTTAATCCCATCAATATAGTTAGACATACATACGTCATAACCTTTTGTAGGATCAGGATCTCTAATGATGCCCTTCATAACAAAGAGATTCTTAAAGTTATTACCAAAGCTGCCCTTAGCTCCAGAGTTATAGATATCCATTGCAGGATCGTCTTTGAGAATCTCTTTAGAATAAGATAAGAGTTCTTTCTCCATCTTATCTGCAGCCATCAACTTAGATGCTTCATCACCATTAAGCTCTTTAGCATACTTCTTCTGCAATTCTTTCTTCTTAACATCAATCTTTGCAGTAGATAAGAGCATCTCTTCAGAAAATGAAGAACAAAGAATGTTACAATATGGCTGAAACTTCTGTTCTTTCATGATATATCTCTTAAGAACTTCAAGATCTATTCTATTCTCTAAAAGAGCATAAGTGATCTTCTGATTGATATCGTCTGTAACATCTGAGGTCAATGGTTCATTGATATAGCCTAGTATATGAACCAAGTCTTTCTCAATAAAAGCTTTATTATATACCCATAGCCCAGCAGTGGTGGTAAATGCAGACTTATTCTTCATCTTATCATTTCCAAACTTACCTGCTGGTACACGAATAGTATCAAATGGTTCAAACTTTCTTTTATTCTTGAAGATACCAAATGTTTCCATCATAAATGAAAGACTACATGCTGTTCTTTCATCTATATTGAGGAGATAATCGATATCTTTTTGATCTTTGATTTCTTTACTTCGTCTTTTCATCTCATCACCTCAATAAAATATAGGACAGGGATTATTCCCTGTCCTGATACTTATTAGAAATACACTTGGTACGTAATGTCAATAGACTTACGAAGATCAATCAAAGGTTCATTTGGGAAATTGAGCTTAGTGATAGGTCTAATATCCTGATAGTAGTTAAACCCATCAACCACACGTTTCCAAGCTGTACAGAGGGAAATAGTGTTTACTCTTGCACTATTAATACCAACTGTTTTGATAAAGTAATCTCTACAATCATCTTTAGTGATACTCATAGACATAGAGACATATGTCTCAACGGGTGTCTGATCTGTAACATCATAGACAGTGCTATCAATAGATGTACCATTGGTAAACTGACGAACCAACTGAGGTTTAGAGTCAAATGCTTTAAAGTAATAAGCAAAATGATCTCCAAGTGTCTTTCTACCATAATACACAGCTCTTAGTGATCCACTAATATCCTTGTTCTTAGGCTTATACTGGAATGGTACAAGAGCTTCTGGTTGAATCCACTTACGATAATCCTCTTCATATACCTGAGAGTTCTCTGTACCGCAACCATCTGTACCAACACAGAACAAGAATACTTTATTTGTATCCTGAGGTGTAGTTGTATAGATAGTATTATCAAGATTCAGCTTAGTATTATATGACGGGGTAAGAGGCACATCAGGAAGGTCAAACAGAGCCATAGCAAGAAATTCTGCTCCAGGAAGAATAAGCTTGTTCTTACCTTTAAAAATAACCTCTCCTGTATCTCTATTCGTGAGAATGATCTTAGTCTGAAGCTTACTCAAACCCTCTGTATATGATCTTTCATTAAGAGTACAATCATCGACTATATTTTTACCAACATTATCTTTTAATTTAAGTTCCATGGGTCGATCTCCTTTCTCATACGATTATATTGGTGTCAATCCCATCTGTATTTGATGGAGATCTTATCTCTCCATGTCTCTGATATCTTATCATGATACTCAGTTGTTGTCTGAGACAACTTTCTTTCTTTCATAGCAATATAATCTAGTTTATCTAGATTACATTTCATCGTAATTACATCATAGGGTCTTATGCCCATGAGATTCTTATCTGTAAACATCCATTCCACGCCCATCTGGAATAGAACGACTTTATATGACTTAAAGAAGTTAATCATAGTAAACAGATATTCGAGAAGATGCTCAGGGGACATACCAGGAAGATGCATATAGATATAGCGGAATTCCTTAGAGTCAATGTACTCTTCAAGAATATACACAATATCTTGAATCATATTAATGATCTCTTCTTCCATTGCATCTCTATTGCCCATAGACTCAATTCTCTTGATAGAGTTGTATAACAATCTATCTTTCTCTTTCAAGAACTCAGTGAATGTAGGAGCCACTTCACCATTACTCAGTTTAAAGAAATCTAGATTAAACTGCCATATCATAAGAGAATCATACATCTTCTTCCATATCATATGAATATCATAGTTACGAGCCTCAAACATATTCTCTACAATAGTTTTGAATACCTTCTTATTAGTGCGATAGACACTAATAAACTCTTCTATGCTAGTATAATCAGTGGTCTTATTGATAAAATCAAACACTTCTTTATAATCTTCTGGTCTGCGTCTAAGATCAAGAATCCACTCTTTTAATGCTTCCATATCTGCTTTAAAGTTAAATCCTTTTACCCACATAATCTGAGTAGGAGATCTCATAATAGTATCTTCGATCCCTTTAAACAGATATGCAAGTGCAGTCATATAGCAGAAAATATGAGAAAGTTTGAATTGATGATATGGAGAGATCTTAGGAATGGATACAGTAAGAAGTTCTTCTGTAAACACATCATCATAGAGCATGTTATAGAAGTATGGTATCTGGAAAGATACTTCAGCAATATCAATAAGATAGTTCAAGCTCATATACTTTGTACGAGCATAATTGAACTGTTGTTCTGCGATAGCAGACTTGATACTAGCATGAAGTTTATTTGCATATTCAATACCATCTTCACCATCCCAGAACTTATCCTCTAATGTAACCGCATCATATGATTTAACTTTCTCTTTTAGTTTGACATACGTGTCAGTATCTGTAAATGCAGTAAGCGGAAGCTTAAGGAATTTCATATCAATATCATTATCAAAATCTTCAGACTGCTGTTTAGTTACCCAAGGAGCAATGTCTTTATACATAAAGAAGAATGTATAACTTGGTTTGTCTTTAATGCTTGGAGCATTATTAAATACAAGACCATTAGAGAGAACGTCGTATGAGTTAGGATCAATATAATTCTGTTCTGTATCAACGAACCATGGCCATTCGTTTTCAATGAAATCATCGAATGGTACTGGCATCTTCATAATATAATTATCATCAACTTCATTACTTGGAACAGTGATCTTCTTTACTTTGATGACATTGTTACGTTCAGTCATATACTTGTTATTGAACACATATAGAATTGTAACCATATCTCCTGGTTTGCAATCTATATCTAACGTCATCTTATACTTCTCAACCTTCATAAACTTTGGATCTACGACCACGGAGTTATGAATAATAAGACATCCATGACCAGTCTCAAAATAAGGGTAGAATGGAAGAGTCAAAAAGAATTCTCTTTGATTATTCTCCTTAACCGTAATATTCTGAGTCATCAATCGGATAGCATAGTCATTCTCTATATTGTATACATACTGTACAGAGATTCGCTCTCCAAGTCTAGGTTTAATATTATCATCAGTAATAATGATCTTATCACCATTTATATGATACTGTGTGCCTTCAACCAATGGATATCCAGCACTATCGACAACAATCTTATTGCCCTTCTCAAAATACTTCTCTACAGGGAATTTGATTTTGAATTCCTCTTGCATATTTTCAGAAGCACCAATCCATTCTGTATATGTAGCAAGATTCTCTGCAATAGGACCATAATAAAGATGAACTTTAAAAGATTCTCCTGGTTGTAATCCAATCGAATGGTCTTTAAACGCAATTGTGTTACCATATACTTCAAATAGTCTTGATTCTATGTACCATCCTCTAATTTCTACGAAGACATTGTATCCAAAATCAACATATTTCTTTACATTGTCATTCATTTGGAATACAATCTGGAATGGCTCTTCTGCCGTAAGGGTTTGTTCAAGATGAAAGATATTGATATTCGTAAATACAGATTTAAGACTGTATATGAAATTGAACGTAACTCTTCTTCCTTTAAGAAGACTTGTGCCATCAGTAAACGTAATAGTTTTATCTGTGGAATTATACGTATACCGATCATCCTCTATATAAGTAGAACCAATAGTTACAAAGTATTGATTACCATTCATTATATAATTAGAGAAAGGTTCTGTAATCTTAAATGTTGTTTGTTTATTAGAATCTGCTACTGTATGAGTCTTAACAAACTTTGTCTTTACATTGGCTCCATGGAAATATACGATCAATATTCTCTTACCAGCAAGATTGAATGTGCTATTAAATGTAAGAGTAGTATCAGCTAAACTAATTTTATACATATCTCTATCTAAAATAGTAGAACCCACAATAACTAATAACTCATTATCAGTTTGCAGATAATCTCTGCTAGGAGGTTCTAGGGTTATAGTCTTAACCTTAGAACTTAGATTGTCTATGACTTGCACATGGGTTTTAATAGAATCTTTTGTATTTGCTTCAAATATATCAAACTCTGTATTTTTATCATAGTAGAATTCATATCGTATTGGTTTATTCTGATAATCTGGATTCTTTACAGTGATCTTATCATAATCATGGACCTCATATTCGTCTTCAGACAGGCGATGATCTCCGACCCACGGATACATTAGATTACCTTTATTCAGATAATATTCAAATAGGTATGGAATAGGATCATTAGGACCAGCGGTCCTGGTTTTGTGAGCAAGAATATCATTATGAATAGACTTCATTGCAGTCTTCATCATGTATATATAGTTACCCCATGGATCCATGTTTCTATCTCTAAGCAGATAGTACTTGTAGATATTAATACTATGAGCACCAAAATAGTTGATGAATGCTATCATATCTGTAGGAGAAGATTTATATTGTACCAGACTATTGATATTCTTACACATCATGATCTGATATCTGAGAGGAATCTTCTTATAATATGGAACTCCGTACATTTCATATATGAATGCTATACAACGAGCATCCAACATGTCCTTCTTAATAATTCTATCTTGTACTTCTGTTATAAGCTCAAGCATAGTGATAAAAAATATAAAGGATGCAAGGAAACCCTGATAATGCTCTGACTCATATTCCATAGCAGTAGAGTCCACTCTTCTACGAACAAAGGTTCTAACTAACTCATATTTCTCTTGAAACAAATCATCTATATCTGGATTTCCAGTGCTTGGCATATAAAGAATCTGTTTGTCAATACACTTACGAGCTTTATATATAGATATACCAGCACTAATGTAATCAAGATATTTAGCTTTAGGATGATCTGCTTTAATCTTATCCATTATCCCATACATTTCAAGCATCTTAGCCCCATCTGGGCCCATCTCATGAATGTATGGAACAAGAACTTCTTCTCCTTCTGGAAGAAGATATGAATATGGCGCAAATGCAATACCACGATCACCAAAATTAGGAAGGCCACATACCATTCGATAATAGTTATTCATTTCTACATAATTATCGATAACTTCTTTTCTAGCCTTCTTAACCAATATTGGTCTATATATATCTGGTATAGCGCTCTTATGCTTAAGATATAAATTCAGATGTACTAGATCTCCAGGAGATAGAACAGATACCAGCATCTGCTCTGTATATGTATACATATTAAAATCTGCACCATTCTCCATGGCATAGATATATAATTCAGCATTCCTAATCGAATCCATTGTTTCACCAGCAGTAGCATCTACTTCTGATTTGATAATGCAACCATATGCAAGAGTCTTAATATAGAACAATAGAGAATCTGTAAAAGGGTTATCTAAATATGTCTTTTTGATCTTTAGAGACACCATAATCCCTCCTCTTTCTTTTCCAATTACCAGTATGTAAATCCAGTTAAATCATGTCGCATAACATACAGATAAGGTAGGATTAGTAAAAACTTAAACATTTCATAGAAACGGGGAGGATTGAAATGTACAGGCAACCCAGTGTGCCAGAAATCTGGCAATATAATGATGTAAACCCCACATTACATTCTCCGAACTCACCGTTCGAACTTTCATTCGCTCAAACAAGAGAAACTATGCTCGATGTAGAAGTATATAAAGCATTCTTAGATAATGCTATCGCAAGATTCCGCCATTCAAATACATATACTCATTATAAAGCACATCTCATGGAACTTGGTCTGGATAGATGCCAAATATTGTCTAATATCCATTCAGATATAGATCAAGAGATGGCTACAATAGAGATGCATCATAATATACTTACAATCTTTGATGTAGCTCTTATTATTACTGAGCATATGCTTAACATCTATAACTATATCACAACATTTGATCTTGTAGAGTTGCTCAAGATGGAACATACAAAACATCATGTATGCACTGTTATGCTGACTAAAACAGCTCATCAGTTAGTACATAGTGATCCTGAGTTTATTATACCTCCAAGCATGTGTTTTGGTGATTGGCCGACATTCTTACAGCTCTATAGAACTGGTATCACAAGAGATATATGCTATAAGCTTCTTGTATACATTAAACAAGTGACTGATAAGAAACTTGAAAATGAAAATCACATAGC
>ERZ773063.1346-NODE-1346-length-14599-cov-6.181862_pt1 | contig 14599 bp, 13 predicted proteins | sample MGYA00580625_ERZ773063 | MGnify/ENA primary metagenome ERZ773063 (study PRJEB29015, sample SAMEA2738022) | human oral metagenome | biome: human oral; feature: human-associated habitat; material: dental | place: China | collected 2042 ...
GATGTTATGCTGATCATCCTCGCGGTGGTCACCTGTGCGGGCTTCCTTCAAACTTCGGGCGGACTCACCGTTATGCTGAAGTATGCGGAGAAATTCCTGCGCAATAATCCAAAGCACGTTACAATCCTCGCGCCGCTTACGACATGGTTTCTGACGGTGCTCTGCGGAACGGGCCACGTGGTCTACACGATGTTCCCGATCATCTATGATATTGCCATTAAGCAGGGCATCCGTCCCGAGCGTCCGATGGCGGTCTCATCCGTCGCATCGCAGATGGGCATCTGTGCCTCGCCGGTCTCGGTTGCGGTCGTCTCGATGGTCGCGTTCCTCTCGGCCTCGGGCCATGAGTTCTCGGTGTTCCAGGTGCTTTCGGTCTCGATTCCCGCGACAGGTCTCGGCGTCCTCTTTGCGGCGCTTTGGAGTTATCGCCGCGGCAAGGATCTCGAACAGGATGAGCGCTTCCAAGAGTTTATCCGTGATCCGGAGAATAAGGCGTATGTCTACGGCGATTCAGAAACGCTGCTCGACAAGGAACTGCCGAAGGAATACTATCGCGCCATGTATATTTTCTTCATCGGCATCATTGCCATCGCAGTTCTGGGCAATTTCCCCGAGCTCCTGCCGAAATTCCCGCCGAAGCCGGATGCTGCGCCCAAGGCGATCTCGATGGTCATCGTTATCCAGATGGTTATGCTGCTCGTGGGCGCAAGCATTCTCCTCTCCTGCAAGGTCAAGGCGAAGGATGTGGGGAACTCGCAGGTGTTCCGTTCGGGTGTCGTTGCGCTCGTCTCGGTCTATGGCGTCGCGTGGATGGCAGACACGTATTTCGCAAATCATATGGGGTTCCTCAAGGGGTTCCTCGGCTCTGCCGTGCAGTCCTATCCATGGGCATATGCCATCCTTACTTTCTTTACGTCGAAGCTTGTGAACTCGCAGGGTGCCGCGATCGCGATCGTTGTTCCGATGGCGCTCAACGTGGGCATGGACCCGATTCTCATCCTGTCCTTTATCTCGGCGTGCTACGGCTATTTTTTCCTGCCGACCTATCCGTCCGATCTTGCGTGCATCGGATTTGACCGTTCTGGTACGACGCGCATCGGCAAGTACATTCTGAACCACTCGTTCATGATCCCGGGCCTGATCGGCGTCATCTCCGGCTGCTGTGTCGGCTACGTGGTCGCGCATCTGCTCTTCTGATGCCTTTATAACAAGAACGCCGCCTGCAGAGATCTCTGCAGGCGGCGTTCTTGTTATTTCACAGGATCGGCATCTCACCGTTGTGGCTGAGGATGTCCTTGCTGAAGTCGATGAAGGACTGTGCGGCGCGCGAGATGTAGCGGTCGCGCTTCCATGCGAGCCCGATGTCCACGTAGATCGGACTGGCAAGCGGCAGTGCACGGATGCCCTGTACATCACGCACAATCATATCGAGGAGGAAGGCGTTGCCGACGCCGCTCTCCACAAGTCCCATGATGGTGACGACCTGATTGGATTCGAGCACGATGTTCGGCGTGACGCCTGCGGCTTTCATCTTTTGCAGCATGGTCTGCCGCAGGAAGGAGCCTTCCTTGAGCATAATGAGGTTCTGGTTCTCGATGTCCTGCAGCGTGATTGCTTTGCGGCCGGCAAGATCGCTGCCCTCGGGTACGCAGCAGACAACTTGGCTGCGCACCATCGGGAGCAGCTGGAGGTTCGGCGAGGAGTCCGGGACGATGATGATGCCGAAATCCAGTTCATCGCGTTCCAGCTGCTCGCGGATGGCGACAGATCCCTCCTCGTGGAGATAGACGTCAAGATGTGAGTAGCGGCGCTGGAAGCTCGAAAAGATCTTCGGGAAGAGATAGGCCCCCATCATGGGCGGAATGCCGATCTTGATCGTGCCTTTCTGCAGCTGCTTGTAGTCGTTGACCTCGAGTACGGCGTCCTGTATATTGCGCAGGGCTACCTCGACGCGGCCGAGAAAGACTGCGCCCTCGGGCGTGAGCGAGAGCTGCTTTTGGCTGCGGTCAAAGAGCTGGATGCCGAGTTCACCCTCCAACTTTTTGATCGCGACGGTGATATTGGGCTGGGAGACGCGGAGACGTTCGGCGGCGCGCGTGATGTTTTTGAGTCGGCTCGCCATCTGGAAATACTCCAACTGCCGTAGTTCCATAAGACCATCCTCCTAATAAATCTTTTTTATGTGCTTTCTATTATATCATATTTTGAATGAATACATGATAGGATAATGCAAATTTATTGAAAAAAATTTCCTTACTTTTTTGGAGTTTTTTTAAAAAATAGGTAGGATTTTTCGGCGATTTATGGAATAATATAAAAGACATGGACGAATATCTGACGGATCAGATAAGTGATACGTTCATTGATTGAGAGAAAAGGATTGGGGGGCTTTTGCTTTGGAAAAATCAACGGTCATCGGGATTATTATGGGACTAATCTCGGTCTTTGTTGGTATGATCTTGAAGGGGGCACCGCTCTCGGCGCTCAATAACCCGGCAGCGTTCCTCATCATCATTGGCGGTACATTTTCATGTCTGTTCATCGGTTTCCGCATGGAGCAGCTGGGAAATTTTTTCAACCTTATCAAGAAGACGTGCAAGGTTCCCCAGCTGCAGGAAAAAGGACAGCTCGTCCAGCAGTTCATTGAGCTGTCTCAGATTGCGCGGCGTGAGGGAATCCTCGCCCTCGAGAGCAAGGCACAGGAGATCCAGGACCCGTTTTTCCGCACGGGTCTCGGCATGGTCATTGATGGTATGGACCCGGATTTTGTGGGGGATGTCCTGGATGCCGAGCTCGCGATCATGCAGGAGCGCCACGCAGAGGGGCGTTCGATGTTCACGCAGGCAGGCACCTATGCGCCGACGCTCGGCGTTCTGGGCGCGGTTGTCGGTCTGATTGCAGCGCTCGGCAACCTGAATGATATTGACAAGCTGGGACATTCGATCGCTGCGGCGTTCGTTGCGACAATTCTTGGTATCTTTACGGGATACGTTCTCTGGCATCCGTTTGCGAATAAGCTTAAGATCATGTCGGAGCAGGAAGTCAGTCAGAAGCGCATGATCATCGAGGGAATCCTCTCGCTCCAAGCGGGAGATTCTCCTACGGCGATCGAGGCAAAACTTATGGTCTTCATCCCCCAGACGGAGCGTGAGGCGCTGAAGGGAGAGGGCTGACATGGCGCGCAAAAAGCATGGGAAGCCCCATGAGGAAGAGCTTAACGAAGCTTGGCTCCTGCCCTATTCCGATCTGATGACGCTGCTGCTGGCGCTGTTCATCGCGCTGTTTGCAATGTCGCAGACGGACGCGTCAAAGATGCAGCAGCTGGCCGAGGCGTTTACTGCGGCATTCAACATGGGCGGGCCGTCGTTCTTCTCCGGAATGGGGCCGTCCAACTCCCAGTCGGATGCATCCATCAGCGGCGTAGACAACGGTACCGGCGCCTACCTCAAGGAAAATGCAGATCTGAGTGAAGCAAAAGAAAAGCTGGAGCAGTATATCAAGGAACACGACCTTCAAGATCAGGTGAGTACGGAGCTGAGCGAAGAAGGCTTGATGATCCGTCTGAAGGAGAGAGCGCTCTTTGCTTCCGGCTCAGCGCAGCTGCAGGGCCAGGCAGAGCAGATCGTTCCCGTCATTGCGGCGCTCCTCTCATCACTGCCGGAGCGTGTGACGATCTCCGGGCATACGGATAATGTGCCGATCTCGACGGCGCAGTTCCCCTCGAACTGGGAGCTGAGTTCGGCGCGTGCAGTGAGCCTTATGCGCGGCCTGATGACCGCGCAGCCGACGTTGAACCCGGCTCGCTTCAGTGCGCTCGGGTACAGCGAGTACCGTCCGATCGCATCGAACGATACGGATGAAGGACGGGCCCAGAATCGCCGCGTTGAGGTCTTTATCGCGCGCAGCATGCGATACTCCGGAGATACGACGAGCAGCGGTACCTCCAACGGGCAGGCGACGGTAAGTGAGAGTGCGCCGTCGACGATGATGCCGGCCTCAACAGGGCTGCCGGGAGGAACGACAGCAGGGACATCTGCGCGTCCCATACAAGGGTCACCGGGCATTGTGCCGGAACCTTTGCAGCATTGAGGAGCAGAGAAGATGAAAGGGACTATTGCAGGGGCAATGGTCCCTTTTTCCGTCATTGGATCAGGAGATGCTATGATTCTCGGGATTGGCAGCGATATTATTCACATTCCGCGCGTTGCGCGTGCGATTCAAAATCCGCGCTTTCTCGCGCGTGTTTATACTGTGGGTGAGCGTGCCTATGCAAAGAGCCGCGGCAAGGGAATGCCTGCAAGTCTTGCCGCACGCTTTGCGGGCAAGGAGGCCGTGCTGAAGGCATTCGGGACAGGGCTGCGTGCGGCAGCGCTGCATGATATTGAGATCCTGCCGGATGCGCTCGGCGCACCGCAGGTCCGCCTGAGCGGATATCTTGCGGGGCGCGCGGAGGAGATGGCGATCGATCGCGTATGGATCACGCTCAGTCATGAGCGTGATTATGCGACGGCATATTGTATTTTGGAGGGTCAGCGATGAATGTATCGTTTGCAGAAGACATGCGCAGAATCGATGAAAGCGTGGTGAAGGACTACGGTTTGCCTGCCGCCGCCTTGATGGAGAATGCGGGACGGCGAACCGCGGAGGAGGCTGCTGTGCTGATCGGCAGTGCGGCGGATAAGGTGTTCGCTGTCTTTGCCGGCGGCGGAAACAATGGGGGAGATGCCTTTGCCGCCGCACGCCATCTCATGAATATGGGGGCGCGGGTGAAGCTGTTTTTCATGGGAGAGGAAGAACGCCTCGGAGAGACGGCGCGTGCAATGCACAGTGCTCTGCGGAGCATGGGCACAGAGATTCGCCCGCTCGTCAGCGATCGCGACTGGGACCGCCTGCGTGTCTCTCTTCGCTTTGCTGACGCAGTGGTGGACGGCATTCTCGGCACGGGGGTGCAGGGAGAGCTGCGCAAGCCGGTCCTGCGGCTGATCGAGGAGATCAATGCAGCCGGGAAGCCCACGATTGCGATTGATATTCCGAGTGGGGTGGAGGCGAATACCGGGCGTGTTTCGTCGCTCGCCGTCCGCGCAGATCGGACACTCGCGCTCGGACTGCCGAAGGTGGGACACTTCCTTGGAGAGGGCGCAAATGCCGCAGGGGAACTGCTCGTCGATGATATCGGCATCCCCCATGCCCTGCTTGACGGCACACAGCTGCGCCAGTCCCTGATCACGCGGGCGGCCGCAGAAAAACTCCTGCCTGCGCGCAGCCGCGATGCGCACAAGGGCACCTGCGGACATATTCTCGTCGTTGCAGGCTCGCTCGGGATGACGGGCGCGGCGGCGCTTGCTGCACAGGCGGCTCTCCGCATCGGAGCAGGACTTGTGACGCTCGCGGTGCCGGAACGCCTCTATGCCGTGCTTGCGGCAAAGATGACGGAAGTCATGGTCGTACCTGTCCCGGATGAGGGGAAGGGATGCTTTGGCGGGGTAGCGGCTCTGCAGGAGACGCTGACGCTCGCGGCGGATGCCGATGCCGTACTGATCGGCCCCGGGATCGGGCGGGCACAGGAGACTAGTGAGTTCGTGCGCCTTTTTGCTGCGGATGTGAAGGCACCGCTTGTGATGGATGCAGATGCGATCTTTGCCTTCCGCGGTCATCTGGATGCACTGCGTGAGCTGCCGCAGGTGCCGATTCTGACGCCGCATCTTGGCGAGTTTGCCGGGCTTCTTGACAAGACAACGGATGCAGTGCAGGATAATCTGCTGCATACGGCACGAGAAGCATCGCGTGCGCATGAGGCGGTCTTTGTGGTGAAGAGCGCGTGCACGATTGTCGTCTATCCCGACGGGGACGCTTTCTTTACGACCTGCGGAAATGCGGGCATGGCGACGGCAGGTGCGGGCGATGTGCTCGCGGGTGCGATCGTCGGACTGATGCATCAGATGGAGAGTGCCATGACGCCGATCGTCGGTGTGTATCTGCACGGACATGCGGGCGATCTCGCCTACGCACGCAACGGGAACGGACTGACGGCGGGCGATATTTTGACGGAGCTTCCGCAGGCGCTCATAGAGTTGACAAGATAGATGTACGGTACTATGATAGAACATAAAATTTATAGGAAAGAGGCACTTGATTATGGCAAAGGCGGACATTGACTGGGGCAATCTGGGGTTTGAATATCGCTCCCTGCCGCAGCGCTATATAGCAAACTATGCGGACGGGAAATGGGATGCCGGCGGGCTTTCCTCGGACGCGACGGTTGCGATCAACGAGTGCGCGGGCATTCTGCAGTACTGCCAGGAGGTCTTTGAGGGGCTGAAGGCATATGAGACGGTCGACGGACATATCGTGACGTTCCGCCCCGATCTCAATGCGGCGCGCATGTATGATTCTGCCGCATATCTCGAGATGCCTTCGTTCCCGAAGGAGCGCTTTCTCGAGGCGGTAGATGCTGTGGTTGCTGCGAATCGCGACTATGTTCCGCCATACGGTTCCGATGCGTCGCTCTACCTGCGTCCCTTCCTGTTCGCTTCGGGCGAGGTGATCGGCGTAAAGCCCGCCGACGCCTATCAGTTCCGTCTCTTTGCGACGCCGGTAGGGCCCTATTTCAAGGACGGCGCAAAGCCTGTGCGCCTCTGCGTGAGTGCATTTGACCGTGCGGCGCCGCACGGCACGGGGCATATCAAGGCGGGGCTGAACTATGCGATGAGTCTCCATGCCTATATGATGGCACACGCAGCGGGGTTTGACGAGAATATGTTCCTCGATGCTGCAACGCGCACCTATGTTGAGGAGACGGGCGGGGCGAACTTCCTGTTTGTCACGAAGGACGGTACTGTCGTTACGCCGCAGTCGAATTCCATCCTGCCGTCGATCACGCGCCGTTCCCTGCTCTATATCGCGGAGCACATTCTCGGGATGAAGGTGGAGGAACGCCCTGTGCAGCTGACAGAGCTCGCGGACTTTGCCGAGGCGGGTCTGTGCGGCACGGCTGCGGTGATCTCGCCTGTCGGCTCGGTGACGTACGGGGACAAGGTGATCACCCTCCCGAGCGGGATGGAGCACATGGGTCCTGTTCTGCAAAAACTCTATGATACGCTGCGCGGTATTCAGCTCGGCACGGTGGAGGCTCCCGAGGGCTGGATCCGCAAGATCTGCTGATTGTTCATTCGTTTTCGTCTCCTTTGCGAGAGGGGGTTCCACCGGGTGTGGAATCCGTTCGCTGAGGGGACGAAATTTTTTTGAAAGAGTGCGGCAGGTCACAAGGATTTTTGCGGCAGAGCGAGAAATCATATATAATATCATTTGAAAATATGTCGAAAGGGTTTGTTGACCGTGGGTGTTCCTTATGCCTCTTGATCTTACGATACCGACACAGTTTCGCGGTATCCTGTCAACCATTACGCTGCTCGATGTCGTCGATATTCTGATTGTGGCGTTTATCCTCTACCGTGTTTATGTGATGCTGGAGGATACGCGTGCCATTACGCTCGCCAAGGGGATTCTCGTGCTCCTCGGTGTAACGGTTGTTGCGAGCTATTTCGAGTTGCATGTGATCTCGTGGCTGCTTCAAAAGTCTGTGACACTGCTTTTTGTCGCGCTGCCGATCGTGTTCCAGCCGGAGTTGCGGCGCACGCTCGAACACCTGGGGCAGGGGCGTTTTTTCCGTGCGGGCGGACTGGTCGATGAGGAGGAGGCACAGAGTACGATCCGCGAGATCCGCAGCGCGGTCAAGATCCTGTCGGCGAACAAGATCGGTGCGCTGCTCGTCATTGAGCGCGATATGGGGCTGAACGACATCAGTGCGACGGGCATTCAGATCGACGGTCTCATTACGTCGGATTTTCTGATGAACGTGTTCATTCCCAACACGCCGCTGCATGACGGGGCGGCGGTGATCCGCGGCAAGCGTCTGATTGCGGCGGGCTGCCTCCTGCCCTTGACGGAGAACCGCTCTCTCTCGACGGAACTTGGAACGCGCCACCGTGCGGCCATCGGCCTCTCGGAGCAGTGCGATGCACTCGTCGTCGTGGTGAGCGAGGAGACGGGGACGATCTCGATTGCGGAGAACGGGCGGATTCACCGCCATCTGGACGCCGATCAGCTGACGCATATCCTGACCCCTGCATTTGCATACAGTTCGCGTCCGTCCATTTTGGAACTTGTTCGAAGCTGGAGGAAGAAATGATGGAAAGGCTTCGGAGTATGGTGCAGCACAATCTGCCGGCAAAGATTGTTGCACTCATCGTTGCGGTTGTGCTCTGGCTCTATGTGATGAACGATCAGAATCCCGCGATGGAGGGGACGTATACCGTCCCGGTGACGATCGAGAATGCGCCGGAGGGCTATCAGATGTCCGCCGATGCCGATTCGGTGACGATCCGTGTGCGCGGACCGCGTTCCTTCTTCGTTGCGGCGGAGCGCGGAGATTTCCACGCACGGATGAGCCTTGCCGACTTCACGGAGGGAACGCGGGCGTATGCCGTGGAGGCTTCGATCCCGTACGGGTTCGACCTCGTGGGGATCTCGCCGGATAAGATCAATGTGAATCTGGATCGGATCGTGGAACAGCCTGTTCTCGCGGTTGTGGCGACGGACGGTTTTCCTGCGGAAGGGTTCACCGTGGCGAAGTTTGAGCAGGAATATAAAACGGTCATGATTGAGGGTCCGCGCAGTCTGGTCGATCAGGTTGCCCAAGCGACGGGACATATCAATTTGAACGGGCTTTCGAGTGACGATACGGCAGAGGTGAAACTGGTGCCGCTGAATGCAGATGGACGAGAAGTGGCTGGGGTCACCCTCAACCCGTCCACAACGCACGTTTTCCTTAAATTTGCACGCAGTCTCTCACGCAAGGTGGTGGAGGTCGAGGCGCATCCGCGCAGTGATCTTCCTCCTGCACTGAAGCTCGAAGGGATCACGGTGGAGCCGTCCCGCATTGAGATCGCGGGAACGGGGGATGTGATCGGCACGATCACAAGCATCGGGACGGAGGAGTTCTCCCTCGCGGATGTGCATACGACGGAGAAACGCACGGTGAAGCTCGTGCTGCCTTCGGGCGTGACGGTGACGGATTCGAATGTGACGGTGGAGATCAAGGTTGGAGCAATGAAATGATTCGCGTGAAAAATCTGCGCGTTCCCTATGATGACGTGCGTCCGCTTGCAGAAATAGCGGCGGAGCGTCTGAAACAATCACCCTGCGCTGTGCGCGGGGTGATTGTTGTTCATAAGGCACTGGATGCGCGGCGCAGGAAGGGGACGCCGATTGCGTGGGTCTATGCGCTGGATGTCGCACTTGACCATGAGCGTGCAGTGCTCGGACGCCTGCGCAGGGATGCGGATGTGATGCCGGCACCGGTGTCCGTACCGATGGAGATCCCCCGTGTGGGTGCAGTTCCGGCACATCGTCCCGTGGTTGTGGGGTTCGGCCCTGCGGGGATCTTTGCCGCATGGACACTCGCGCGTGCGGGGCTCTGTCCGCTCGTGCTCGAACGCGGGCAGGATGTGGATCGCCGTACGGCGGATGTCGCGCGGTTTTGGCAGACGGGCGTGCTCGATCCCGCATCGAATGTGCAGTTTGGTGAGGGCGGTGCGGGAACGTTTTCGGACGGGAAACTGACGGCACGCAGCAATGACCCGCGTATGCACGAGATCATCGAGGCGTTTATCGCGGCGGGCGCACCGGAGGAAATCCGCTGTCTGCAAAAGCCTCACATCGGGACGGATGTTCTGCGGGATGTGGTGAAAAATCTGCGCCGTGCCATCATCCGCATGGGCGGCACGGTGCGCTTCGGTGCACAGGTGACGGGTGTGGAGCTGCGTGCGGGACGGGTTGCGGCTCTTGTGGTGAACGATGCGGAGCGGATTCCCGTGGAGGCGGTCTTTTTCGGCATCGGGCATTCGGCACGTGATACCTATGCAATGCTGTGTGCGGCAGGGCTTCACATGGAGGCAAAGGCGTTTGCCGTGGGGGTGCGCATCGAGCACGCACAGGCATGGATCGACCGGATGCAGTACGGAGCGGCGGCGGGCAGTCCGCAGCTCCCTGTGGCGGACTATGCCATGACCTACCGTGACGAGGCGGGTGGGCGCGGTGTCTACTCGTTCTGTATGTGTCCCGGCGGCACGGTGGTCGCTGCGGCTTCGGAGATGGGGCGGCTCGTGACGAACGGGATGAGCAACTATCACAGGGATTCGGGCGTTGCCAACAGTGCTCTCCTCGTACAGGTCAGTCCCGCAGACTGGGACGGCACGGTGCTCGGTGGAATTGCTTTTCAGCGAACCCTTGAGGAGCGTGCATTTCGTGCGGGTGGCGGGGACTACCGTGCTCCTGTACAGTCTGTGGGGGACTTCCTTGCGGGAAAAACAGGGGCGCGGGATTTTACTGTTACGCCGACGTATGCGCCGGGCGTACGGGCTGCGGATCTGCGTGCCGTACTGCCGGAGATGTGTACGGCATCGCTTGCGCGTGCGCTCCAATTCTGGGAGGAGCGCGTGCCGGGCTTCGGCGCGGCGGATGTCCCGCTAACGGGGGTGGAGTCGCGTTCCTCCGCGCCGTGCCGGATTGTGCGTACAGCGGCGACGATGGAATCCGTCTCGGCGGCGGGGGTGTATCCGATCGGCGAGGGGGCAGGCTATGCGGGCGGTATCATGAGCGCCGCACTCGACGGACGGAAAGCCGCGCTTGCATTTTTGGGGAAGATACAGTAGATTATGATAAGGAATGTATCATATATAGGGGGCTGTTCATGATGAGACTTTTTGGTACGGACGGCGTACGCGGTGAGGCCAATACGGAGCTGACACCGGAGCTTGCCTATTATCTTGGGCGTGCAGCGACACTTTATTTCGGTGAGAAGTCGGATGTGCGTCCGCGCATTCTGATCGGGCGCGATACACGCATCTCGGGCGAGATGTTCGAGGCGGCTCTGACATCGGGCATTTGCTCGGCGGGAGGGATTGCCCTTCTCGCAGGGGTTGTGCCGACTCCTGCGGTCGCCTATCTCACGCGCGAGCACAAGATGCAGGCGGGCATTGTGATCTCTGCCTCGCACAATCCGTTTCATGACAACGGGATCAAGTTTTTCGGCGGAGACGGCTACAAGCTGCCGGATGCTGTGGAGGATGAGCTGGAGACACTCGTGCGCCGCCTTCAGACGAATGACGATGCGGCGCGTCCGACGGGACGAGACATCGGCGTTGTGGAGTACCGCGACGATCTTCTGAATCAGTACATCGACTATGTGGCGGGGACGTGTTCGGAGCGTTTCGACGGGATGAAGATCGTACTGGACTGTGCGAACGGTGCGGCGTACGAGGCGATGCCGAAGGTGCTGCGCCGGCTCGGGGCGGAGGTCAAGGTTATTCATGCGCTCCCGAACGGGGTGAACATCAACGACGGGTGCGGCTCGACACATCTGGACTCGCTGCGCCGTACGGTGTTGGAGTGCCATGCGGATCTCGGCATTGCACATGACGGGGATGCGGATCGCTGCCTTTGCCTTGATGAAAAGGGCGAACTGATCGACGGCGACCACATTCTCGTCGCGTGTGCGGCAGAGATGATCCGTGCGGGACGTTTGCCGCACAAGACGGTCGTGACGACGGTGATGGCAAACATCGGCTTCCACAAGGCGATTGCAGCGCTTGGCGGGCACGTCGATGTGACGGCGGTCGGCGACCGCTATGTGCTTGAGTCCATGCGCAAGAACGGCTATACGATCGGCGGCGAGCAGTCGGGGCATATCATCTTTGCCGCGCACGCAACGACGGGCGACGGGCTCATCACGGCGCTGCAGGTGCTTGCGGCACTCCACCGCAGCGGGAAGAAGGCATCGGAACTGAACGCGATGATGACGACGTATCCGCAGCTTCTCGTCAATGTGCGCGTCAAGACGAAGGCGGGTTGGGAGGAAAATACCGCCATCCGCGCCGCGATTGCGGAGGGGGAGCGTATTCTCGGCAGCGAGGGGCGCGTGCTCGTGCGTCCCTCCGGCACGGAACCGCTTATCCGCGTGATGGCGGAGGGCAGCGATCAAACGCAGTTGGAGGAGGTCTGCGGTGCGATCGTGGAGGTTGTAAAGCGGGAGCAGGGTGAGGCATAATGTCACATCTCTCCGCCGTGCTGCTCGTGCTCCTCGCAGGGACGGCATGGGCGGCGAGCGGAACGGCGGCACAGCATTTCTACACGCAGTCCGTTCACATCCCTATTGAGCTGACACAGGTACGACTTTTTCTCTCAAGCGGGCTGTTTTTCCTGCTTGCATGGTGGAGCGGGGGGCTTCGGCGCGGTGTGCGTTCCTTACGCCGGAATCCGCGCCTCCTCGGACAACTCATACTGCACGGTATTCTCGGCATTATGATCGTGCAGTTTTCATACTTTATGGGGATCGCGGAGGGGGATGCGGCGGCAACGACAGTCATCTGTTATACAAGCCCCGCGATGATGACTTTCTACCTTGCCGTACGCTATCGACGGCTGCCGTCACGGGCGGAAGCAGGGATGATTGTCGCTGCGGTGGCGGGGGTGTTCCTCCTCGTTACGGGCGGCGATCTCGGACGGCTCTCCGTGCCGATGTCCTGCATTGTGTGGAGTCTGATCTCGGGGGCGACGTTCGTCTTTGCGATGATCTACCCCGTTCATCTCCTGCGCCTCTTTGACCGCTTCTTTCTGCTTGCCGTCTGTATGCTGTTCGGGGGCATTTCACTCCTGCCCGTGACGCAGGTGATTGCGGAGGTCGGGACATTCTTTACATCGACGACGTGGCTTGATCTTCTTATCATCATCGGACTTGGGACAATTGTTGCGTTTTTTGCGTTCAATGCGGGGCTGCGTTGGCTGAGCCCCGAGGAAACGGCGATTACGGCGACGGTCGAGCCGGTCGCGAGCGTTGTCTTTGCGTGGCTCGTTTTCGATACACATTTTGTTGCGATGCAGATGGTTGGGGTCGCGCTCGTCATTGCGGCAATTCTGACGCCGAATGTATTGCGGAAATGTGGACATACATGAAGATTCTGCTTTGACGAACGGACGCGCCGCACGGTGGATGATTCATTTGAGGGAGGTTTGTTTTTGCAGGAGACGACGGAGATCATTGAACTGAGGGATATGTACGAGGCGGCTGCCATCCTTGGGGAGCGTGATACGCTGCTCCAATGTATGCAGGAGGTGTTTTCCTGCTGTATGGTGAGCCGTGGAACGGCTCTTTCCGTGACGGGTGCGGAGGCGGATGTCAGCGATGTGCGTACACTGGTGCGGGAACTTCTCTTTTATCAGCGGCAGGGGGCAAAGCTGACGACGCATGAGGTGCGCTACGGTGCACAGCTCGTGCGTGCGGGGCGGACGGAGGAGCTGCACGCGCTCTTTGCCGAGGTGCTGCTCGTGACGGCAAAGGGGAAGGAGGTGCGTGCCAAGACACTCGGTCAGCGTGACTACCTCGCGAAGATCCGGCGCAATGCCGTGACGCTTGGCGTAGGACCTGCAGGGACAGGAAAGACTTACCTCGCGGTTGTGATGGCAGTCGCGGCACTCCGCAGTCGTGAGGTAAGCCGCATCATTCTGACGCGTCCCGCTGTCGAGGCGGGCGAGCATCTGGGCTTTCTGCCCGGAGATCTCACAGAGAAGATCAATCCCTATCTGCGCCCGCTCTACGATGCCCTGCAGGACATCCTCGGCGCGGAGGGCTATCAGAAGATGATGAGCCGACAGCTCATCGAGGTGGCTCCGCTTGCCTATATCCGAGGACGCACACTGGAGGATGCGTTCATCATTCTCGATGAGGCACAGAACACGACGGGAGCGCAGATGAAGATGTTCCTCACGCGTCTCGGCTTCGGCTCGCGCATGGTGGTGACGGGAGATCTCGAACAGGTGGATCTCCCGCGCGGCACGGTGTCGGGGCTAAAGCAGGCGTGTCAGATCCTGCGCGGTGTGAAGGGCGTGGGTATTGTGCGGCTCGAACCCGTCGACATCATCCGCCACGAGGTCGTGACTCGCATTGTCGAGGCATACGGTACGTGGGAGAAGAAGCGAGGGCACGTACATGGAGATTGAGATTCGGATGGAGCCGGAGACGCTGGTGGTGTCCGAGGAGGAAACGGCGGCGGTGCGCCGTGCGATTTTGACGGTCGGGCGGCTTTACGGCGCGGAGGATGCCGAGGTGAGTGTGACGCTGACGGACGATGCGCATATTCATGTGCTCAACCGCGCGTACCGCAGCGTTGACCGCCCGACGGATGTGCTCTCCTTTGCCCTCACGGAGAGCGAGGAACCGGAGATTGTCGGAGGCAGGGGGGATGAGGTGCTCGGCGACCTCGTCATATCGCTTGAGCGCGTGGCGGCGCAGGCGGACGAATACGGACACAGCCCGCTGCGCGAACTCTCCTTCCTCACCGTCCATGGGATGCTGCACCTCCTTGGCTATGACCATATGGAGGAGGCGGATCGACGGGAGATGGAGGAGGAGCAGCGCATAGTGATGGAGGAACTGGGGATTTCGCGATGAATGCACATAAATCCGGATTCGTCGCCGTGATCGGGCGGCCGAATGTCGGCAAATCCACGCTGATCAACGCGCTGATCGGGCAGAAGATCGCCA
>ERZ773063.1352-NODE-1352-length-14572-cov-10.401805_pt1 | contig 14572 bp, 19 predicted proteins | sample MGYA00580625_ERZ773063 | MGnify/ENA primary metagenome ERZ773063 (study PRJEB29015, sample SAMEA2738022) | human oral metagenome | biome: human oral; feature: human-associated habitat; material: dental | place: China | collected 2042 ...
CGCACGAGTCGGCGGCATTCACACCGACGAAGGACAACATTCTCGGCAAGCTCGACGAGGAGATCACGAAGCTGCAGGACATCATCGGCGAGGATGAGCCGCTCGTCCTCATCATGTCGACGCCTGTCCGCACGATCCTCAACGGGGCGAAGGATGTGACGCGCTATCTTGATGTTGCGGACTTCAAGGCGGGCGCAGTGAATACGAAGGTGCGCACCTACAACGAGATTCCGATCCTCTCCGTACCCTCGGCACGCATGAAGACGGCATACGTCTTTGGCGACGGCAAGACGACGGGACAGGAAGCGGGCGGCTTCAAGGCGGATACGGGGGCGAAGTCCATCAACTGGATCCTCATGGCACGCCGTGCGCCGATCGCCATCTCCAAGACGGACAAGGTGCGTATCTTCTCGCCGGACGTGAACCAGAAAGCGGATGCATGGAAGCTCGACTACCGCAAGTTCCACGACATTTGGATTCCGGCGAATAAGCTTGCGGGCGTCTGGGTCAACACGGGTGCATGAGGAGGAGCAATATGACAAGACTTGTACGGCTGAACGAGGTGCAGTACGCAGAGACGGAGCATCAGATTGCGGGACTCGTAGCGCAGGGATTTGAAGTGTCGCCACTGGTGGCGGAACGTGTCGCGGAGAAGCCCGCAAAGGGCAGGAAGGAGGGCGCTGCGGCGTCCGAGGGCGATGAGCGTCATTGACATATTCCGCCGCAATCTGCGTCTTGCTGTCACGGCAAGTGCGATCGAGGTCGCGACGACCGCGAAGATGGATCACCGCTACCAGCAGCGGAACGGACGGCTCAAGGATGCGGTGCAGACCGCAATCGGTGGGAGCGGTATGGAGGCGCGTGTGTACCTTGACGGGAACATCGCGCCCTATGGCGTCTTTATCCACAAGGGCATAAGGGCGCATGATATCTTTCCAAAACGGAGGAAGGCACTGCGCTGGGTGGACGGGAACAAGTTTCTGTTCGCCAAGCGAGTCCGTTTTCCCGGATGGGATCCGGATCCGTTTATCTATGACGCACTTGAGAAGAATCAAGATACGATCCGGCGAATTTTTGACCGATACACGGTGCGGGCGCTGCAGGAGGTGGGAAATGCTCTTACAGGCAACTGAGTTGAGGGATAAGGACGAACTGCTCGGCACATCCGTGACGGACGACCTTATCGCCGAGGCGGAGGAGTATCTGCGCGCAGTGGCGGCAGGTCTTGGCGTCGCGTGGGAGGCGGTGCAGCCGACCTACTACGTGCGGCGCTTCCTTACGGTCTATGTGTTCCGCGAACTGTGCATGCGCAAGAGCTTCACGGGTGCGCAGCCGTGGGGCGGCAGTGATGATCGGGACAGCTACGCGGGCAAGTACAGCTTCTACCGCGACGAGATGAAACGCATTGAGGCGTCCATGACCGCCGTAGCACTCACGGGGACAGCGGTGAGCAGCAGCTACGGTGCTGTAGAACTGCATCGGGGGTAATGAAATGCTCTGGCTAAAAGTTTTGAAGAGCCTGCGCGACTATCTGCATGCGTCAGAGATTGCAGATGAAGTTATTCTCTGCGGTTACAATCCGGGTGATGTGCGCCCCGACGAAAACGGCAAAGGGCTGATCTTTATTCAACGTGACCGCGAGCGCCCTGCAGGTGATGATCTTGTGCAGGATATGCGCGTGCAGATCAGCGTCGATACGTGGGTACAGTCGAGCAGTAAAGACCTGACAAAGGGCTATGAAGCCATCGCACGCCTCGAAGGGGCGCTGATGGATGCGCTGCGGCGTTACGAGCAGGAGACCGTATACATCGCGGACCGTGTGCAACTCATGCGGGTACGCATCGTCGAGACGGGCGGCGACGGGGATAGCGTGCGCCCTCTCGTTGGCAGCCGCACGAGCCTTGAGATCATCGTCTATGAGGAAACATAAGGAGGAACGATATGACACAACAGGCACGCGGCTACAAGTCCGCAATGGTGATTGACTTTGAGTCCTCGTTCGGAGTCAGTCCCACAACGAAAAAGGGCGTCGCTCTGCCGATGAACAGCAACGAACTCTCAAAGGCGCAGACGCTCATCGAGTCAGACACGATCACGAACACGCGCAACGATACGCAGCCCGCCCTTGGGCGCGTCAGCGTGGACGGGGACATCGAAATGCCCGCGGACTACGTGTCCGCGGGCTATATGCTCAAGGCACTCTTTGGAGACCCCAAGACCACGGGCACCGCGCCGAACAAGACGCACGTGTTCACGGTCAAGGATAACCAGCCGTCGATCATCGTCGAAAAGGCATTCCCCGACCTTGGCAAATATGTCCGCTACAAGGGCGTCAAGATCAATACGTTCTCTGTTGACTTCGGCCAGGACAATGAAATGACGTTCAAATACAGCGTCATGGGGGCATCGCGCGAGCAGGACTCTGCAGCGTATGACAGTGCGGCAAAGGCGGCGAAGCTGCTGCGCATCGCACAGAACCATGCCTACGTTAAGATCGACGGCACGGAAAGCCACATCGTCAAGGAAGGCTCGCTTGAGATCAATGCGAACCTCGACGGCGATCAGTACGTTGTCGGCGGCGGCGGACTGCGCGGGGATATCCCCGAGGGGCTGATGAAGGTATCCGGCTCTCTCAAGGCGCTGTTCGTCTCGACCGAGTGGATGGACAAGGCGGACACGGGTACTGCCGCTTCTATGGAGATCGGCTTCAAGCTCGACGCCAACACGTCGCTTGTCTTTGCCCTGCCGAGCGTCCAGTTTGAGCCGTTCGATGCACAGATCAGCGGACCCGCCGGCGTGGTTATCGATGTGAAGTGGCGTGCATTCTCGGCAGACGGGGCGAGCATTGTCACGGTGACGCTGAAGAATCAGCAGGAAGCATACTGAGGCAAAAGAAAAAGCACCTTGCGGGCGCAGGGTGCCTTTGTCTTATGCCTTGTTTACGCCGAGTTCGCGCATAAGGGCGTTTTGCAGGAGGTTCGAGAAGTTGATGTTGTGCTGCACAGCGAGCGTGTCCAGCCACTTGGGAAGCGAGAGCGTTTTCTTCACGGATTTTGCGTTATACATGCGGTCGTATGCGAGCTTGTCAAACGGCACCATAACGGCGAACTGGTCACGCTCAAGCGGCAAATCTTGCGGGAGCGAAGGGGCGGGGTAATCGGCGGGAGAAACGTCTTCGAGCATCAGCCCGATTGCGTCCTGCGCCATCGTAAGGGCCTCTTCCATCGTCTCCCCCTGCGTCATGCAGCCGTCGATGTCGGGGATAAAGACGGAATAGCCTGTTTCCTCCGTCTGGAAAACAGCGGGGTAGAAATATATGTGCTTCATGACTTTCCTCCGTTCTGAGAGGGCTTCAGCCCTGCTTCCTTTAGAAGTTGCCGCTCAATGCCTTTTTTGAGTTCTTTCGCGTGCATCGGGACGCTCAGCGTGATGTTTCGCCCTGGATGATGATACTTCTGATGAGAACCGTTGTTGCTTTTGATATAGATAAATCCGTTCTTCTTCAGAAGACGAACCATTTCTTTTGGCGTCATCGGCATGACAGTACCTCCCTTTGAGATTATTATACGCTATATTACGTATTGTTACAATAAGAGTTTAGGAGAAAATATTATGACAAATGAAACGACAAGCAAAATCACGATCCGCTCTCTCTCGGTGAAGGAAATGCGCGAACTGCGCAAGGCGGGACTGGATCCTGCTCTTGCAAAGGAGGACGACAGCGCTGCCGTAACAACGGGCATGGCAGACTGGATCCTCGACAACATCTACGCGGGGCAGATCGCGGACGATATGCCGTACAGTGAGGCGCTCCGCATTGCGACGGATACCTATGCTATGACCTATGGTCGGGAGGCTGAGGCAAAAAACTAGAAACCGTCTATCGGTGGGAGATGTCGGAGAGTCCCGCGTACTGCGCATCCTGCCGCGAGGTATACGCGCAGGAGGGGGCTGCGCCGCCCTGCGGAGGCTGCGTACACGAGCCGCCCGCACTGATAGACGAGAACATAGATGCGTGGTATCTGTGGCGGCACATACAGACACAGGTGCGCACGTCATTCGCGGGCATAGTCGGCATGGATTACGGCGCAGCGCGGCAGGTGGCTGATGTGCTGGGCATAGATTTTGACATCGCCATGCTGCATAAGATACAGACGCTTGAGACGGTACTTTTAAGTGAGGTGAGATGAAGTGGCAAACCCGATTATATCGGTCATCATACGGGCGCGTGACCAAGCAAGCAGCATCATACAGAGCATACGCAATCAGCTGAACAATCTGCCAAATCCAACGCTCGATCTCACGTTGAACGGTGCGGAGGAAGCGGTCTCGCAGTTGGGTGGCATTGCAAGGACCGCCCTCATCGCCGCCGTCGGCATCGGCGGTGTTGCGGAAGCGCTCGGTGCGGCAAAGCATGCCTTCATCGACTACAACGCCGAGCTGGAACAGACGCATGTCGCATTCACCTCCATGCTTGGCTCCGGGGAACAAGCAACTGCCATGATCAGAGATTTGCAAAAGTTCGCTGCGGAAACACCGTTTGAGATGCCGGGCATCCGCAACGCAGCACAGCAGCTCATCGCATTTGGATATGACGCACAGGAGATCATCCCGACGCTCACCGCGCTCGGCAATGCGGCGTCGGGGCTTGGCAAGGGAGAAACAGGCTTTGGTCAGCTCGCCTTTGTCTTCGGTCAGATCCGCACAACGGGCAAGCTCATGGGCAATGATGTGATGCAGCTGGCACAGCTGGGCGTGCCCGTAAAGGATATCCTCGCAAAGAATTTGGGGCTGACAAAGGACGAACTTGCCAATATCGGTGAGATGGGGATTGACGCCGATATCGCCATACGCGCGCTGATGGACGGCATGAACGAGCGTTTCCCAGAGATGATGAAAAAGCAGTCGGAGACGTTCGAGGGCGTGCTGTCGAACATCAAGGACAACATCGGGCAGGCGTTCGGACTTACGGGGCTGCCACTTTTCGAGCAGGCAAAAAATATGCTCCTTGAAATCAAGAACATCACGGACACGATGCTCGCGAACGCACAGGGCGGGAGAAGTCTCTTTGCGGGACTCCTGCCGGATGATCTGCTTGAGAAGGTGTCCGTATTCGGAGAGAACGTCAAGAAAGCATTTTCGGGACTTGAGCCGCTTGCAGATGCGTTTCGGTGGTCGATGGGGGAGCTCGCGAATGTTTTGATGGATGTCGGGAATATCGCGCTCATAGCGCTGCGCCCAATTATCCCGATCATCGCCAGAATACAGCGTGCTGTTTATGGTGCCGTCGGTGTGATTGCAAGCGTTCTCGATACCGTTCTCGAGGTCATTCTGACTGTGCAGACGAATATCGCGGATGCGTGGGACTACATCTACGGCATTACCGCCGACCTCTGGAACTCTGCGACGGAGATCGTCGGAGACTTTTGTATGGCGGCGATTGAGTTCATCGCGGGCATTGTGGCAGAGATTGACGAAACGGTCACGCCGATCATAGCCACGTTCAAGAGTACATTTCAAGCCGTTGCTGATTGGGTCTACGAGTCGATGAAAACCGCAGCGGATTATGTGCGGGAGTTTATTGCATGGGTTGAGAAAGCGATCGAGGCGATCAATGAACTTGACGCATTAATTCCGGATAACCCAGTGACAACACTGGGGAACGGGATGATCGAGTTCTTTACGGAATCGGTCAAAGAAACACGCAGTCGCGGTCGTTCCTATATCGATGAGCATTTTACGGACAGAAAAGCAATCGAAACTTCTGAGCGCGTATATGCCGGTGATATGGATGGCGACGTTGATCCGAACTACCGGAGTCCAAGAGAAGCACCGTCATTTACAAGGACACCACCTGCAGGTGGCGCAGCCGCCCCCTCCCGTTCCTCTCGCTCCGGCATTGATGCCGCTGAACGTGAGGCACAGCGTCTCGCCGAAAAGATCGCGAGCATTACGGAGAAGGTGCGGCAGAGCGTCACCGCCCTCGGACATGACATCGTGAATGAGATCGGTACGACCTACGAAAAGGGCATGGATGCGCTCCATCAGAAGATGGAACAAATGGAGGCAGAGATCAAGGAGGCGTCCGACCTCGGCATCGATACGAGCGCCCTACGCGCGAAACTCGATGAATACGCGAACCTCGTCAAGGAGAAGGTCACGAAGGCGTGGCGCGAGGCAAACGAGGACCTGCGTGGCGAGACGGCGCTCACATGGGCACAGGTGAATAAGGATGTACGCGCAGAGGCAGAGGCGACGTATCAAATCGGCGTGACAAAGCTCGCCCGCGAGAAGGAGAATCGCCTGAAAGAAGTCGCCATGACGCAGGACTCCGCTGAGGCTCGTGTCGCAGTGGAGCAGTGGGCGGCGGCAGAGATGGCACGCCTCGATCAGCAGCGGATGGAGGCAATGCGCAAATCCCCGCTGACAACGCAGGAGGCGCTCCGTGCGACGCTTGAGGAACAATACGAGCGTCTGCGCGATGTGGGCGCACAGATGAAGGAACTGACGGACTCACTCTTCACCTCCATGGCAGACGGGTTCACAAGCGGTTTTCAGAACGTCCTTACGGACGGCTTTAAGGGCATTCAGGATGCGTTTTCGAACATGCTCAAGAACATGCTGAACGCCATCGTCAGATTTCTCATGAATCAGATGATCACGCGGTGGCTGTCGATGGTCTCCTTTGGCGGCGGCATTCCGGCGGCACAGGCGAGCGCGGCAGTGCCGAGCTATGCAGGGGCACGCGCAACGGGCGGACCCGTCGCCTCGGGCAGGGCGTATCTGGTCGGTGAACGCGGTCCCGAGATTTTTAGGCCGACGCAGTCAGGGCGTATCCTCAATGCACTACCGAGCGGCGGTGCAGCACCGAATATCCGCGTGATCGTCAACAACAACACGAATGAGCGCATGACGGGAACCGCGGAAACGAAATTTAACGGCTCGGAGTGGGTGACATCCATCATGATCGACGCGATCGCAACGAATCGCAATGGGATGCGTGACGTAATCAAGGGGGCGGTGTAATGGATTTCCCGAAGATTGCGCCGCCGATCTTCCCACTCAAAGAGACGATCCCCGACACGGCGCTCAAGGGTAAGATGGAGAATCAGACGATCATCGCGCGCAAGCGATTCACGCGCACACCGATGAGCTTTGAACTCTCGTGGACAGCTCTGCCGGAACAGGACTATGAGAAGCTGCGCGCATTCTATCGTGAGGTGAATGGCGCTGTCCCGTTCCGTTGGACGTATCCAACGAGTACGGGTGGCAGTTTCTCCGGCATGGGATTCAATGTGCGTTTTGATGGGGATTTCTCCTTTTCATGCACGAATCACGGGTACTGGGAGGGCAGCATCAAGCTGACGGAGGCATAATATGCTCAATCTATCACAGGCAAGTATCATCGAGAAAAATAAACTCTCTACCAGCGGCGTGTGGCTTCTCACCCTCGAGGCGCAGATTCCAGGCAGTCCGATCTATCTCGTCAACAATACGGAGAACCTCACGCTTGGCGGGCAGAAGTACGTCGCCTTCCCATTTTCGCTCGAAGACATCACCGAGGACAGCAAGGAACTGCCGAACGTAAGGCTCAGCGTGTCCAACGTGACGGGCACGATCCAGCGCTACGTTGAGGAGAACAACGGACTCGGCGGCTGCAAGGTCATCATCCGCGTGTTTCACACGGATATCCCCGACGTTGCCGAGGTCGAGGAGTATTTCGTTGTGACGGGCGTCAGCTGCGATGTGGAGTGGGTGACGTTCACGCTCGGCACGGATTTCTCCTTTACGCGGCGCTTCCCACCCATCCGCATGATGAAGGACTATTGCCCATTCAAGTTCAAGGGCGTTGAGTGTGGCTACAAGGGCGCTGCGAGTAAGTGCAATAAAACGCTCAAGCGCTGCCGCGAGCTGAAGAATAACGAAAGATTCGGCGGTGAGGCGACAATACCGCAGGGAGGTCTCTATGCGTCCAACAATCCATGACTTTATCGGGAAAACGTGGGCAGAGCTGCCCTGTTGGGAACTGGTCGTCCGGTACTATGCCGCGCAGGGAATTATGCTGCGCTCCTATACGGATTACTGGATGAACGGTGCACCGTCGGATGTAGGGCTTTCGGAGTGGACGCCCGTGCATGATGAGCCGCGAGCGGGAGATATCCTTGCCATGAATCTCACGGGGCACGCGGCAGATCACGTCGGTATCTATCTCGGCAGCGGGAAGTTCCTGCACTCAACGGAGTATGCGGGTGTCTGCGTGGAGCAGGTGGAGCGCTATCGGCGGCGCATTATGGGCATTTATCGCTATAAAGGAGGAAAAACATGATACAGCTCGTCGTCGTACGCAATCCCTTTGACGTAACGAAGAGGGAGGCGCAGGAGGTTGTCTGCCGCGCGGGTATGCCGCTGCGCTCGTATTTTAACGAGCCTGGGCGGTGGCAGTACTCCATCAATGGCATGCTTTGCGAGCCGGATACCGTACCCGTCGATGGTGACTGCGTCGTTGTCGTCCCGCATGTCGAGGGCAAGGTGTTCGGCATGATCCTCTCCGTCGGTCTGTCCTTCCTGACGGCGGGCATCGCGGGCGGCGCGATCCTCGGTGGGCTCTCCGTGGGCTGGCGTATGGTGACGGCGATTGCCATCGGCATGATCGGCGGTTCGCTCGTCTCTCGTCTCAACCGTCCACGGATTGACATGAGCAACACAGAGCAGTCACAGACATACGGCTGGGCGGGTACATCGACGCTCACGGGGCAGGGACATCCGCTCGCCATCACCTACGGGGCGATGAAGTCGGGCGGCGTCCTGCTCTCGCGTCACATCATCAGCGACGGTGCGCGGCAGTATCTCCATCTCCTCTACTGCGCGGGCGAGGGGGAGCTGCAGGACATCCGAAACATCCGTATCAACGAAAACCCCATCAGTAACTATAAAGACGTGCAGGTAGATATCCGTCTCGGGACGAACGATCAGGCAGTCATTCCGAACTTTGCGGACAGCTACGCCGATCAGCAGCTCAACTACGAGCTTTCGCAGGAATGGTCGACACATGAAGTACAGGGCAACGAGTGCACGGGCATTGAGCTGACCGTTGCGCTGCCGAATGGGCTTTACTATAGCAATGACAGTGGCGGCATGAGTGCGACAGGCATTCGTATCGCAGCACAGTGCCGCATTGTTGGCAGCAATGCGGCGTGGATGGGGTTGCCTCTCTGCAATACCACGGGGACGGACGCTTTCCTGACACGTAAAGATGGCAGATGGGTAAAGTCGCTTACGGGGGAGGAGCTGACATGGGGAACCCACCTTGGGGAGATCAAGGATGCAACTAATAAAGCAATCTACCGCGTCTATCGCTTTGAGAACCTGCCCCCGGGACGTTACGAGGTGCGGATGTGCTGCGAATCCAGACCCACATCCGTTCGCTATGTCAATCGCGTCTATTGGTCTCAGCTCACGCAGATCGTCTATGATGATTTCGTGCATCCGGGCAAGGCGCTCATCGGCATTCGCGCACTTGCGACGGAGCAGCTGAGTGGCAACGACCCGGTCGTTACATGGGTACAGGAACGCTCAAAGGTCTATGTCTGGAATCCATACAGCAAAGTGTATGAGGAAAAACGCGCGGATAATCCCGCATGGGCGTGCTATGACATCCTGCATCAGTGCCGGAAGATCGGTGACCGCTATATTGTGCGCGGTGAGGCTGCCGAGCGCCTTTCGTATGATATGTTCAAGGCATGGGCGGAGCAGTGTTCGGCGAAGGGGTACACCTTCAATTACATCTATGATTCTGCTATGCAGACGTGGGAGGCGTTGCGTTATCCGGAGACGGTCGGGCGCGGCAAGGTCATCATGCAGGGGACGCGCTTTACATGCGTTTATGATTATGCGGCGCAGCCCTCGCAGCTCTTCACGGTCGGGAACATCAAGCAGGACAGCTTTAAGGAGGAGTTCCAAGGCACACAGGGGCGTGCCAATGTCGTTGAAATCTCCTTTATGAACGCGGCAAAGAACTATGAGCGCGATGTGCTGCCCGTATTTTCCGACGACTACGACGCCAGTGAGGCGCTTGCCACACCGACGCAGATTGAACTCATGGGATGTACCGACCTCCGTCAAGCGTATGCGCACGGCAAACATGCCCTCCGGGCGAATAAGTATGAGCTGCGGATGTGTACCTTTGAGGCGTTCGTTGACGCGATTGCCTGCACGATTGGCGATGTGATCCTCCTGCAGCATGACGTAACCGAATGGGGGAGCGGCGGTCGCGTGGTCGGCATTTATGGCGCTACCGTTACACTCGACCGCGCGGTCACGATGGCAGAGGGCAGGCAGTACCGCCTCATGGTGCGCGACAGCAAGACAGACGTGCTCAATACATACGAGGTCAAGAGTGTTGCGGATGCGGTCGTCACGCTCGCGCAGCTGGCAGATATTACGCCCGGGGATCTCTATACCTTCGGCGAGGCGACGAAGGAGGCAAAGCCGTTCCGTGTGCTCTCGATCACGAAGGGCATGACGGAGCAGACGCGCAAGATCACCTGCATGGAGTACTATGCGCAGCTCTACGCGAGCGATGAGAGCGACGTGCCGATCATCGACTACACGACGGGGAGCGGCGCACTCACGGTGCAGAACCTCCTCGCAGTAGTGGACATCAAAACGCAGCCGGACGGTACAATGCTTTACAATCTCGCCGTTTCGTGGCGTCTGCCGCGTGAGGCGGTCGCAAAACAGATCAAGGTCGAATACAGGTGTGATGGCGAGGCGGAGTATACGACGCAAGGTGTCTATGACGGCACGGCAACAAGCACCGTGATTGCGGGTGTTGCGGTGTCGGTCAGCTATACCGTCCGCGTTACCTGTTACAACGATCTCGGGCTTGCAGGAGGCGCGGCGGTGCAGACCGTTTATACCACGCCGAAGAATGCCCCGCCGTCGCAGGTGCAGGGCTTTGCGGTTCAGCAAGATGCGGGCAACAGCAGCATTCTGCATCTGACATGGTTTGCGAACCCGGAGAAGGATATTAAAGGCTATCGACTCTTTGTGAGCTGCGACAAATACAGTATTCATAGGTGGTATGATATTGGAGCAGGAAACAGTTATACATATTTTATCTCGCATTCCGGGGCGTATGACTTCTCCATTGTTGCAATCAATCGTTCCGACCTTGTTTCTTCCACTGCGGCGACAACCTTTATCAATGCGACAGTCATGCAAGGAAGCGTTGCCGTTCCCGATGTGCCGCATAGCGGTGAGCTTATCTTGCAGAAAGGAGAGATCGTTGCCGTATGGGAAGCCGTGACGAACACCTACATTGACTTTTACGAGGTGCGCACGGATGATAAAGTGGGGCAGAGAGCGGGACTTCTCGCAAAGACGGCGGATATCCGCGCGGCCATCACGCTCGGGAAGCGCAGTGGGGCAATCCTTGTCTACGGACATAACCCGCAGAAGGGCTATGGGGATCCGCTCAGTATTCATTACGATTTCCCGACACCAACCGCGCCGACCATACGCCTGACGAAGACGCTGCAAGGCTTCAACGTCGCGATTGGCGGGCAGCCGGAGAATGTCATTGGCACACATGTGTACATCTCCTGCGCCGGCGTGAATGAGACGGTAGATACGACGGGCATCTTTGTTTCGTACAGCGGCGTTGCGGGCATTTACGACGTGCGCGCGGCGTTTTATGACGCGTTCGGAGAGGGCGCATCATCTGCAGCGGAGCAGATTGTTGTGGCGGCAAAGATTGACAAGGATGCAATCGAGGGGCTGACAATCACACAGAAAGACCTCGACGCAGTCCTCAAAAAGCAACTGCAGGACATCGAGACCACGGCGAGAACTGCAAATGCGACGGCAGGAGCGGCGCAAAGTGCAGCGAATACCGCAAACACGGCGGCGGGCGCTGCTCAAAATAGCGCAAATGAGGCGAAAGGTACAGCGGGAGAAGCAAAGCAGACTGCCAATAACGCGAGCAGTGCGGCAGGTCAGGCACAAAGCACTGCGAACAATGCGAATACGACGGCGGAACGGGCACGGGATAACGCCGATGAAGCGCAACGCACGGCAGGACGGGCGCAAACGACGGCGAACAACGCGAACACGGCGGCAGGACGGGCGCAAAGTGATGCGAGAGATGCGCAGAATAAAGCGAATGAAGCGCAGCGGACGGCAGATCGTACGGTCGTGCAGGTACGCCAAACACAGGACAGCGTATCGTCCATCGTCGCGCGTCTCTCGGGCGATCCGCAGCGCTCCGGCTACAGTGCTATCACGCAGATCTACAACGGATTGCAGCTCAAGGTCAATCAAGGTGATGTGGTATCTGCAATCAACGTCGCTCCGTGGGGTGTCCGGATTGACGGACGGCTCCTGCATATTACAGGAAACACGCAGTTTGACGGCAACATCATTGCCAATCACATGCTGCAGGCGAACGCAGTGACGGCGGATAAGCTCGCTGTGGGGAGCTTGTCGGCGATCTCCGCGAACATCGGATTATTGCGAACGCGTACAAGCGGTGAGCGTGTCGAGATGGAGAACAACCAGATACGTGTGTACGATGCAAATAATAAACTGCGTGTACGAATGGGGGTATGGTGATATGGGAGCAGGACTGCAGGTGTTTGGGGAGAATGGGGCGATGAAGCTTGACATCACAACACGGCTAACAAAGATTTTAGGAACTAAAATTATATCCGGAACGGGAGAAATAGACTTAGGCGCTTATAAAAACATGCAGCCGTGGTATTTCATCCAGCCACCAATGTTGGTATCGAACGTGGATAATCAGAAGAAAGAACCTACAGTATGGATTGACCGAGCGAAACAAAAAATCTGCTGGAAGGATATACTCGATAGCAACGTGCAAATCACCTATGGTGTGTATTGATATGGCTAAATATTTCGAAGCACGAAACCAGAATAACGGAGCAGTCATTATTGACGATGCCTATAGAAATATAGAACTGAGTAACGTGTATAATTTATCCCTGTTCAGCAAAAAATATGTGAACGGAGCAACATCATATATCCATACGGTAGAAACAGTTAATGACGATGTCTTGTGGGGGATCGGGTTAAAAGAATTAGCCGGAAGGTCGATTATTTTCTCTGTTTTTTCGAACAACAAGACCATTGAACTGCACTTTCGCAATAAAGAGAATGGAACAGTATCTTGTCCGGCTGATGATATTATGAGATTTGGAAAACTCTATAGTTTTGCTTATCGTTCTCGAGAACCGACACAGCATATGACTGGTCTTGAAGTGTATGATGATCATGGAAGAGTTGTATATTCTTCAGATGCAAACTATTTACGGGTTCTCTCGTGTGGCGGTCATGAAAACGTATCAATTCCAGTAAGTGATCGAGCTATAGCATTTACACTAGGGGATGACTTTATTCACAACCTTTATGTGTATTCTGGGGCAGTAAGAGGAGATGTTGTTGCGGAGGCACCGAAGTTTACCGTTATGGAGAACAGCATATCGGTAAGCGAGCAACAGCTTAGATATTCTTATTCGTCTGATTCCGGTCCCGGAATAGGTCTCCGTGAAATCTACTGTTATGGAGGGAAGTCGTACGGCTGGATGATCGGCGAAATTCTTTAGATAAGAATGGAGGACAACAAAATGAAAAAGAAGTACATTGTCAACGGAAAGATCACCTATCCGCAGGGGGACAGCACGCTCACCAACTTCACGTTTACGAACGTGGAGACCGGTGAGATGTTCAGCCTTGCAACAACAGATCAGGCGGAGTCGGATGAAATCACCTACGGCGACCACGTTGTCATCGAGGTGAAGAAAGACCCCAACCCGCCAAAGGCGCAGGAAACACACGCAGAGGAATAACCATATAAGGCGCATATCGTAGGATGTGCGCCTTTTGTATGCTCAGAAAGGATGACTATGGCAAGAGGAGAACTACTCACCGAACTTGAGGGAATTAAAGCGCAGATTCGGGCACTTGCGGAAAGTCTGCCCATGGGGCGCGATCAGCTCTATGCCATCAACGAGCGTATTGCCCGCCTCGAGGAGAGCACAAAGTCCGCACATCATCGTCTGGATGAGTTCAAGCACGATGTGTGTTGGACCATCGGGATGAGCACCACGATTGTAGGCATATTCGCAAGCATCCTGACGTGGGCGCTTGGGAGGTGAGCACATGCTGAAACAGGAGCGTCTGCCGCCCGTGGATTGGATGGTCGGGACAGGACTTGTCATCGTGGCAGTCCTGTCCGTTTTTTATGGAACGCCCGAGCTTTCGAGCAACGTCACATCGGGGTTGATCGGATTCCTCGGGCGGTCGGTAATCAGTAAGAAAGGAGCAAGATAAATGAGTCATGTATTACATCCGTCGGAAATGCGGCGCGTATCGTCCGCAGAACTCGAAAGCCTAGCCATGTTCTACCGTGAGGCAATCGCTGACGCAGCAGCGGCGCAGGGGCGCGAGACGAAAGTCTATCTCCACTGGTCGGCGGGACATTATGGGCAGTTTTGGAGTGACTACCACGTCCAGATCGACAAGGACGGCTCGATCTACGTTATCGGAGATGGCG